>Ga0265306_10001831_pt1 | contig 10323 bp, 7 predicted proteins | sample Helome_3_FD_192493 | JGI IMG/M metagenome (GOLD analysis project Ga0265306, IMG submission 192493) | Marine sediment microbial communities from subtidal zone of North Sea - Hel_20160420 (Illumina Assembly) | ecosystem: Environmental > Aquatic > Marine > Subtidal zone > Sediment ...
ACTGGGCACCCATGAGAAGGTTTCGGATGAGTCTTGCATTATTGGGTATCTTTACGCCCACGGCGTCATCGACTGCCCTCACCGAGGACAGAGCATGGGTGTACGTTCAGACCCCGCAGGAACGCTGAACAAAATGATGGGCATCCCGAGGATCGCGTCCCTGCAAAATCAACTCAATGCCCCGGAACATTTGACCTGAACTCCAGGCATTGACGACTTTGCCTCCTGATACCTCAACCTCAATCCGGAGGTGTCCCTCTATTCTGGTGATCGGATCTATCGTAATTCTTTGTGCCATATGATCTCCTCCCTTTTCTGAAAAAGGATTTTTATTAAATTATTGCGTTCAGGCTACAGTTCCTCATAAAACGGCGTAAATTTATCCCAAAAGGCCGGTTCACTGCAGCCGATGCAGGGAGCCCCGGCTTCAATCGGCCAGCTGGTGCCGTCGTTGAATTTAGCAACCGGGCAGTTGTTGTAGGTTTCGGGTCCCCGACAACCCACCTTGTAAAGGCAGTAACCCGCCGCTGCTTCTTCGGAACCAAATTCTTCAACAAATTCATCATTTTCAAAATGCGCCCGTCGCGGGCACTGATCATGGATGGTTTTACCATAAGCAAACAACGGCCGCCCAAGATCATCAAGGGCCGGAAGTTTGCCAAGGAGGAGATAATTGACGACGGTACCCACAAAATTGACCGGATTCGGCGGGCATCCGGCGATATTGACCGTCTTGATACCCAAAACTTCACCCACCCCCTTGTAGCCGCCGGGATTGGGTGCTGCAGCGGGGATATTGCCGAATGCGGAACAGCCACCGATGCAAATCACAGCGGCCGCTTTGGTGCACACCTCTTTGCCTATTTCCAGAAATGTTCGGCCGCCGATTTTTCCATAAGCACCGTTATACTTGGTAGGGATGGCCCCCTCTACGACACAGATAAACTTGCCTTCGTATTTTTTTAGCGAGGCCTGAAGTTGATCTTCCGCTTGTTGCCCGGCTGCCGCCATAATGGTTTCATGATACTCGAGGGACAGTATTTCAAGAACCAGATCATCGGCATAAGGATACTGGGATCGCAATGTGGCCTCAGAGCAACCTGTGCACTCACCAAAGTGCAGCCAGATGACCGGTGGTCGCTGGGCCGGCGCTGCAAAGACCTCCGCCACCTTGGGAACGAACGAAGACGAAAGTCCCATGGTCGCCGTGAGGAACGTGCAGTATTTCATGAAGTCCCTTCTGGAGACGCCTCTCCTTTCCAGTTTCTCATAAAATGCTTTTTCCTTTTCCATTTACACCTCCTTTGAGCTCATTAGAATAAACAGCCCTAAACTTATCTGTAGTATCCAATTGGTGGGGCAACAATGCCTAACCATACAATTTTAGTAGGAATTGACCGCAAAATGCTATAATTTCTAACATCTTGATGTTATGTAAGGAACTTCAAAAGGCGGGTGGGTATAAACTGTTCCTGATGTTAAAAATTATAGTTTGCTCAAAAAACTAAATATGAATTATTTTTTTTAGATCAAGATTGCTGAAAAGTCAAGCCAAATTTATGGGTTTCGGCCCAACTGGAATATTGCACCCTAATTGCGCGAAACGGTTCTAATTGTCGTCATCGGCATCGCCAAAATCATCACCGGCGATCTTGATGGGGGAATCAATTTTTTGGAGATCATCTTTATCTTCGAAAGGCTCATCGTAATTGTCCTCCAGCATTTCATCCAGACCTGTGGAGTCGTCTTCAACCTGCTCGGTTACAACAACCGAACCGCGACTTTTCGACAATAAATTGATATCGTCAAAAAATAACTCCAGCGATTCCTGATTTTTGGATTTAAGCAGTTCGACAACAGCAGATGCAATTTTCTCGGCATAGATTCCAGGCGGATACAAATTGTTGGTTCTCAAAGCAGAAATGAGGGTGTCGGTTCCGGAGGAAATAGCCGGCTTTATGGTTTTGTAATCGTAAGCTTCTTCACAAAGCAGCGACAGCATTTCCTTGTTCAGCTCTGCATACTCCTGAATTTTGATCTGCTTATTGTTCTTGTCATTTATGATTAGATATTTTTGTTTCATGGCCATTATCCCTCTTGTTTTAAAAAGGTTTTGAGTTTTTGAAACCATAAAATAGCAACCCTGTCAACCGTCAATAATAAAATTTCGGACATATGCCGGTAATTTATATTTTGCTTTATGTGAGATGGCAGGTGTAGGTGAAAACAAAAGAAAACATAGAATGTTCTACAAGGTCTGAAGTTACTGACATTTATAATATTTTGAACTTTAAACATCTTGGTTAATTTTACAATCTAAGGCGCTTAGGAATATCCATTTACTATGATCATTTTCAGCCCAAGCGGGTATCTGAGACCAACAAAACCATTGACCAAATTATGATGAAATGTTAAAAAATTAGGTTACAATATGGAGGGATGGCTGAGTGGTCGAAAGCGGCGGTCTTGAAAACCGTTGAGGTTAACGCCTCCGTGGGTTCGAATCCTACTCCCTCCGCCAATAAAATTGCTGCGCAAGTTAATTTAGATAAATGAAAACCATTGAGAAGGTTTCATTTTTGTTCAATTTCGTGGAAGGCAAGGATTTTATCCGGAGGAATGCACGGCAGTATTTCGAGGATTAAAATTCGAAGCCTGACGAAGAAATTGGGCAAAAAGGGAGCCTTATCAAAGGTTTTCAGGAGAGATGGCCGAGCTGGCTGAAGGCGCTCGCCTGCTAAGCGAGTATGGGGGTTATACTCCATCGAGGGTTCGAATCCCTCTCTCTCCGCCATAAATAAAGAACAGAGCCGGTTCTGATTTTTTTGAAAACCGGCTCTTTTTCTTATAGATATCAGGGTATTGTGAAACCAAGTAAACCACTCCCAATTCGGCATTGAGCGATAGGACAAAAACACAGGGATGCTCGATCATGGTTGAAGGACACTCGGATACTGACAACCGGCGTGCAGCAACGTGGACACGGTTTCTTCCGGTAATTTTCCTCATCCTTGCTACAATGGTTGTATTTTGGCCGCTGTTCGATCACCAGTTTCTGAAATATGACGACCCCGTTGATGTCTATAAAAATCCCTACCTTCAGCAGCCTTCACTTGAAAATCTTCTTCACTTCTGGCGTTACCCTTATGAAGGTCTCTATACCCCATTAACCTATACGTTCTTTGCGTTGGCAGCCTGGACCCCTTCGCTGCTGCCAGGGGCACTTTCCAGAGGATTTGCCCCCGACCCCCGGATTTTTCACAGCCTGAACTTATTTTTCCATCTGCTAAGTGTCCTGAGCGTATGGGGAATCATCCACCTGCTCTTGGGCCGTACGAGGCAGACGGAAACGCAACAGCCGGACGGTGTCGATACATTGTCCCTGGAGTGGGCGGCCTGCGGTGGTGCCCTGCTGTTCGCCATACACCCGATTCAAATTGAACCGGTCGCCTGGGTCGCGGGCTTGAAGGATGTGTTATGTGGCCTATTGTCTCTCGAGGCCGTGCGGCATTACCTGTTGTATGCCGATTCAAAAACGGAGTCTCGTCCCTGGCTGCATTACTGGCTTGCTACAGGAGCATTTGTCCTGGCACTTTTGGCAAAGCCAACAGCCGTGGTGGTGCCGATAATAGCATGGCTGCTGGCGGCATTGGGCTGGCGGCGTTCAACGCGTGAGCAAATGGCAAGCCTGGCGGGGTGGCTCCTGATTGCCCTGGCCTGGGGCCTTCTGACCCGATGGGTGCAACCTGGCACTGCCCTTGAATTCAGGCCACCTTTTTGGGCGCGTCCTCTGATTGCGGGTGATGCCATCGTGTTTTATTTGTACAAGCTGGTTCTGCCGCTAAAATTTGGACCGGATTACGGGCGAACGCCAGAGTTTGTCCTGGAACACGGCTGGTTGTTTCTCACCGGGTCAGTAGCGTGGATTGTTGCTGTGTGGATATGGTTGAAGCGGTTGCGACAGCCATGGCTGGCAGTGTCGGCGGGTATTTTTGTCGTCGGCCTGCTACCGGTGCTGGGGCTGATCCCGTTTAGCTTTCAGCGCTATTCGACGGTTGCAGACCGGTATGTCTACCTGGCCATGTTAGGCCCGGCAATTGCTCTGGCCTGGGGACTGACACGGCCAAAAAAATATTTTGCGGCTGTCGGCGGCGCCGTCTTATTGGGCCTTTTTCTCGTTCGCAGCGTTATTCAGATTCCGTACTGGCAGAATAATGAAACCTTTTTTGAGCACGCCTTAAAAATCAACTCTGAGTCCTCCTTTTCCCACAGCAATTTAGGTCTTGTTCACGCCGAACACGGGCGGTATGTCGAGGCTATTCATCACTACACCGAGGCGTTACGGGTCGAACCCGAATTTCCCGTCGCCCATCTGAATCTCGGTAATGCATTGGCGAACCAGGGCAAGTACCAGGAAGCCATGCACCACTATGCCGAAGCCATACGGATAGTGCCCGTCTATGCCCGCGCACACACTAACATGGGCATCGCCCTGGCCGGACAAGGGCGGTTTGACGAAGCGCTAGCAGCTCACAGGGAAGCTTTGCGATTAGAACCTGGATTTGCAGAGGCCTACCTTAATCTTGGCAAAGTATTGATGCGTCAAGGTAAACCTCAGGAGGCCCGGCATAATTTTACGAAGGCCTTAGAGCTGCAGCCGCACAACGCCGAGGCCCATATCAACCTCGGAATTTCCCTCGCAATGCAGAAAAGGTTTGACGAGGCAATACTTCACTTTTCCGAGGCGCTTGGTCTGGACCCCGCCTCTGCTCAGGCACACTACAACCTGGCCGGCGTATTGCTGCAACAAGGAAAAATCAAGGAAGCAGAACATCACTATTCAGAAGCAATACGACTAAGACCAGACTATTTGAAGGCGCACTTGAGATTGAGTATTGTGCTGGCCAACCAGGGCAAGTTCCCCGGGGCCATACAGCATGCGTCTGAGGCTCTGCGCATCAATCCTGATCATCGCGCAGCGCGCCAACTCCTTGAGCGTCTCCAATACGCGAACAAATCTACAAGTCCCTCCAATTAGGGGTCCCTTTTGGTGCAACCCTTTTATCGCTTGACACCCAATTTACAAAATCTTATTTTAAACGGTATGATTAATTCCCTTAAACCACTATCAGTGATTCTGGCCGGGTTGTGGTTTGCCGCTTGTGCCCACACAAGTTCTCCAGAGGCCACCAAACCCCAGGAGGAAGAAGCCAAGCAAACCACCCAGGAAAGCCCGACCTCCACCACGCAGACGGAAACAGCGCAGGGACGAGAGGCCTCTGAAAAGTCCCAATCCAGCGAGACAGCTTCTCGGGAAGCGGCCAGAGACAATCAGAAACAGGCCGCGGATAAAGCTGACTCCGGTCAGCCGGCCGCCAAGACCGAAAAAGCGACCGATACCAAAGAGGCCCGGGATAAGCCACCATCTTCCCAGGCCGCGTCTGCCGGGGACGCCAGCACCCAACAGCAAGCTGCCCCAAAGAGCGCAAGCAGCAGGCGGGAGACTCCCAGGGAGACAGCCGACTCAAAATTGGAGGAAGCCCGCCGAAATTTACGTATCAGTGAGGCCACCGAGAAACGGATCGCATCCGAACTTGAGCAGCTCAAAAAATCAGGAACGGCATCTTCTGAAACCATAAAAAATTATGAAATTTATCATGAGAGTGTCCAGGAAATGGTGGCTGAAAACCGCAAGATCGTGGAGCAAATGGAGGCCGCGAAAGCCAGGCATTCGTCCGGGGCAGATTCATCCGACGAGGCCGCCGGCGGTAAACCGGATGATATGCTCGATCCCCAAATACCCGAAGAACAAACCGGGGACGAGGTGGCGGCCCTGGACCGTCAGTTAAACGCTTCGCTGAACGAATTTGATGCCAAGCTGCTCAAGGAAATGGATGAGATACGGGATGAATCAGCAGGAAAAATGCGCGATCTGGCGCAGGAAGCAGCCGAAGCCGCCAAGCGTTTGCGGGAAAAAGGCGTGGACCTGAACACCTCCGGATCGGAATCTTCAGAGGCGTCCGAGGAAACAGAGACGCAAGCCGAGCAGGGTACCGAAGGCTCCAAAACAGCCTCGACGGAGACATCTCGCCCGGGCGGCGAAGGTTCGAGTAGAGAAGAAAAAGGCCGAGCCAGCTACGAAGACGATGACATCGTGGCACGGCAGTTGAGGGAAGCAGCTGAAAATGAAACGGATCCGGAGCTCAAAGAAAAACTCTGGAAAGAATATGATGAATACAAGAAAAACAAACGCTGATATAAAAATCAGACTCCATAATCTTACGATTATTGCCCTATCATTGCTTCTCCTATCCGGTTGTGCGACCTATCAGGCAAATGTGGGCCCCACCCAGATCAGGCGTGCCCAGGAAGAAATTCCCGAGGATCAGTTGATGGATGTGGGCATTCTTACTTTTGAAAGTGAAGAAATATCCGAAAAAGAGGCCGAAGAAGAAGGCACCAGCAATGAAATTCGAAAAGCAGAAAGCCATTTTATTCCCTATCATCTCAAAAACACCTTACACCAGAGCAGTCACTGGGGTGCCGTGCGGGTAATTCCGGCCGAAACCGACAGCATCGATTTGTTTGTAAAGGGCAAAATTAAAGAATCGAATGGTGAGCACTTGACATTGGAAATCGAAGTCGTCGATGCTGCCGGCAAGCGTTGGTTCACCAAAAAATATAAAATGGAGGCAACCCAGTACTCTTACACCGGCAATCGACCCGGGGAAAAAGACGCCTATCAGGATCTCTATAATTTGATAGCCAACGACATGGCGGATTATAAAAAGAAGCTGTCCGCCGACTACATCAAAAAAACACGGATGACTGCAAAATTGAAGTTTGCAGAAGATTTCGCACCGGATGCGTTTGAAGGCTATCTGGCAAAAGGTAAAAAAAACCAAACCGAGATAAAGCGACTGCCGGCCAATGATGATCCCATGATGGCCCGATTGCTCAAAATAAGGGAGCGTGAATACATGTATGTTGATACGCTCAATGAACAGTACGATGAGTTTTACAATGATATGTGGCCGTCATATGAAAACTGGCGTCAGCTCAATATGACCGAGCGTAAAGCCATGAGAGAAATTAAACGCCGAGCTTTAACACAGCAGCTGATAGGGGCTTTGCTGATAGCGGGTGCCATTGCGGCCGGCTCGAGTGACTCAAGCGGTGTTGCCGCCATCCAGACCGGCATGATTCTGGCGGGCACCCAGGTAATTATCAGTGGATTCAATGTCTCCAAGGAAGCCGAAATACACGAAGCGGCCATACAGGAACTTAGCGAATCGTTTAGCGGCGAAATGGAGCCTGTGGTAATGGAATTTGAAGGCAATCAATATGAGCTCACCGGTTCGGCGGAAGAGCAATTTAATCAATGGCGCGCATTATTGCGGAAAATATATTTTGCCGAAACCGGTTTTGACCCGGACCCTACCCAGGAAACGGTTGGATCCGACCCGTCCGAACAATAGCAACGGATGAACAAACCACGAATTGGCACGAAAACCCACGAATGATGGGAAGGGCTGCAAGCGGAGGACACTTATAAGGAAAAAGGAAATTTCGCGAAAATTCGTGTTAATTTGTGGCTTAATTCAAGCATCTAAATTGTTACACAATATTTGAATCAAACGTTGAAACCTGAATAAGAAATGTCTACCAAAGATGCATCCCCCCGACCAACTATCGAAACCATCACCCCGCTGGCTGCCCCCACTATAAACCGCAAGGGGGCCGACACCGATAATCTCAATATACAGCATCGGATAAAAATATTAGCACTGCTAGGGTCTCTCTTGCTGCTTGTCATCAGCGGGGGCTGGCTGCTGTACTACCTTTCAAAAAATCCACTTCAAACAGGCAGAGTAGCCAACATCCCGTCGCCGGCTCCGGGAAATGCAAAGAAAAAGCCTGTTGAACCGCCTCAGGAGCAACCAATGCCAAAGGTTGAGCCGGACCAACTCGCAAGAGAAAAAGAAACGGCCGAACAAAAGCTGGCGGACTTTTTAGAGGCCAGAAACAACCTGGACCGCAAGGGCGTAGCCGATTGGGGCGAACCGTCATATATTGAGATGATTAAATTCGGCGAAGCAGCAGATTCTGCTTTCATGAATAAAGAATATAATGCTGCCGCGGAACAATATGACCGGGCGACATCGACAGCCAATGATTTGGCCGACCGCAGTGGTCAGGTGCTGATCCGGCTGCTTGATGAGGGGCAAACCGCCCTTGATGCAGGCGACGGCTCCCTTGCCCAACAGAAATTTGCCACCGCGTTAATGATTGATTCCGCCAACCAGGTCGCCCGGCGCGGCCTGGAAAGAGCCAAGACGATCGAAGCGGTGATAGCGCTGATTGCCTCGGGCAAACAACATGAAATCGGCGGTGATCTGTCCCTTGCCGCTGCCGATTATCAAAAGGCCCTGCAGTTAGATGCCTATTCGCAGGAGGCTCGCAATGCACTTGAGAGCGTCAACGGACGGATAAAAGAGGCCCGATTTCAACAACTGATATCCGGGGGTCTGGCGGCTTTTCATAACAATGAGTATCAAGTTGCCCGTAAAAAACTGATAAAAGCAAAAGCATTAAAACCGAATTCCCTTGAGGTCCTGGATGCACTTTCACAGGTTGACCAGGCGATTCGCCTGGCGCGCATAGATACGCTGCAGAAACAGGCGCTGGCAGCCGAACAAACCGAAGACTGGCAGACTGCGCTTAAATCATACCAGGCGGTTCTTGACATCGACAAAAACGTTCAATTTGCCGGCCGGGGTAAAAGACGCGCCGCAGAGCAAATCCGGATCGCCAAGCGATTTGATTTCTTTCTGGCCAAACCCGAAACCCTAGAGTCCGACAGCCAGCTAAATGGTGCAATCCTTTTACTCAGTGAAGCCGAAGACGTCGAGTCACAAGGACCTAAGCTGGCAGAACGCATAAAAAAACTGGAACAGCTGGTCAGTATTGCCAAGACACCGGTAAAAATCACCATCCAATCAGATAATCTCACCCACGTCGCCGTTTACAGGGTCGGGAAACTGGGCCGCTTTGAGGTGCGTGAACTTGAACTTCGACCGGGATCGTACACAGTCGTCGGCGCCCGGGACGGCTATCAGGATGTCCGCCAAAAAATTGTGGTAAAACCCGGTCGGCAAACCCTTCGCGTTACCGTCAAATGCAGGGTTAAAATTTGAAAACCACAGATAAAAACAAGGAGCGCATCGGGAAACCGGTTGAAATTAAACCGGTTTCCTTTCGTCCCGGGCGTCGTCACCGGGGCCTTAAATCAACCTCCCGTAAAAGGGGGATAATCAGCACTGCTCTGGCGCTGTTTCTTATCTTACTTTGTGCCTCGGCGTGGTTTGTTTTCACGGCCCGGCAAGTGGTCATTCGAATAGAACCGGAGCCGAGCCGTATTTCCATTCAGGGAGGTATGGCCGCTCCAAAATTCGGAGACCATTACCTTCTGCGTCCGGGTGACTACAGACTGCAGGCTGAGCAGCAGTGTTTCCAGTTGCTCGACGAAGGCTTTACGGTGACTGATGAAAAAAGCCAGGATTTGGTATTTGCGATGACGAAACTACCGGGGCTTTTGTCATTTAAGGCTCACCGCTCGGATAAGCCGGCGGTTAGCCTGGAAGGGGCCAGAATTTTCATTGACGGGAAAGAAGTCGGGCAAACCCCTGATGCCGATCGTGAAATAAAACCGGGACTGCGGTCGGTGCTGATCCGTGCCGATAAATACCAGGACCTGGAAACAGAATTTGAGGTGGACGGCTGCGGCGTTCGTCAGGCTCTGGATCTGGCTCTGGTTCCGGGTTGGTCGGACATTGCCATCGATACCGTTCCCCGGGGAGCCCGCGTAATGGTCAATGGGAAATCAGCAGGTTCCACACCGCTTACCATCGAATTGCCGGCAGGTGATCACGAGCTTGTGCTAATAGCCGAACGTTTCAAACCGTGGCGTGAGGTAATTGCTGTGAAAGCAAACCAGCCCCGCAAACTGGAAACTGTCCAATTGCAACCTGCTGACGGTATCCTGACAGTGCGAACCAATCCTGCGGGCGCGAATGTGATGGTCGGCAGCAGTTTCGCCGGTCGAACCCCGCTAGAATTAAACCTGGCTGCGCAGACACAACATTTAATCCATATATACAAGGCCGGATATGAAGAAGCGAACCGCAAGATAAAACTAATCAGTGAAGAATCCCAAACCCTCACCATCGCTTTGAAAGCAAAACTGGGCGTCATAAATTTTGCAGTGGACCCGCCCGATGCCGAAATTTTGGTAGACGGCAAATCTGGGAACCGTCCCTCGAC
>Ga0265306_10001834_pt1 | contig 10306 bp, 6 predicted proteins | sample Helome_3_FD_192493 | JGI IMG/M metagenome (GOLD analysis project Ga0265306, IMG submission 192493) | Marine sediment microbial communities from subtidal zone of North Sea - Hel_20160420 (Illumina Assembly) | ecosystem: Environmental > Aquatic > Marine > Subtidal zone > Sediment ...
CGTCTTGTGGGGCCTGCTGTAGTCCACCACCGGAAGGCTCAGCTTCATGCTGATGAGGCCTCGGGGAGCGTCCATCTCGCAACGGGCGCAGCCGGTGCACGCGACCTCGCAGTCCTCGAGAATCTCATCGCCGGCCTCTTGGGAGCTGCAGGCGACCCAGAGCCGATGGCTTTCTTTGTGCAGGGAGAACAAGTCCTTGGGGCAGACCTCGACGCAGTCGCCGCAGGCGGTGCACAGCGCGTCGTCCACCACCGGGAGCTTGTGCGCGTTCATGTGGATGGCGTCGAAGTCGCAGGCGACGTCGCAGTCGCCGAGACCCAGGCAACCCCAAAAGCAGCCTTTCCCGCCACCCGCGACTTTTGCAGCCGCGCGGCAGGTCTGCTCTCCGTGGTACCGCGCGTGGTTGCGGGCCACGTTGGTCCCGCCTGCGCACGCCAGCCGGGCCACCAGCTTCTCCTCGGCCCCCACGTCGACGCCGAGGAAGCCCGCGATCGCCGCTCTCTCCTCGCCGGAGCTCACCGTGCATTTGCCCGGCAAGGCCTCGCCCGTCGTCAGCGCTTCGGCGAAAGGACGACATCCGACGAAGCCACAGGCACCGCAGTTGGCATGAGGAAGCATCTCCTCGACAACGTCAATTCGCGGATCCTCGTAGACGTACAACCGCTTGTTGGCCAGCACCAACGCGGTCGCGAGGATGAATGTGAGACCGGTGATGGCCCCAACGGCGGTGAGAAACAGCATGGCAACGAGTCTCGGGGTCGGGGCCGCCAACTGCTGCCATCGCCCCCGAGCGCGAAGTCTAGCCCCATGTGATCGAGGTGAAAAGTCCGCGGCCCACACGCCATTCCATCCCACGCGCGCCGCCTCGTTCCGTGCGGAAAAGGGGACTCATCATGAAAACAGGAATCACTATCGCGATGGCCGGGGTGGGCTTGGCCCTCTTCGCGGTTCCAGACACACCCGCCCAGGCCTGGTGGAGCTGGCACCGAGGTCCGGACGCCAACCAGCGGCTTTCGGGGAGCACCTTTGCCCTCAGGTCAGGTTGGCCACGTCGGTTTGTTCGCCCCGGTCCGATTGGGTAGGGTCCGCTGCTCGCGACAGTTGGAAAGGAGATCGAGATGCGATTCATTCTCACGCTTTTGTTGGTGCTCGGCTTGGCCAGTACCGCTTTGGCAGGCCCGCAGTCGACGATCGGGGGAGCCCGGCTGGAGACCGACATGGCCCACAAGGTGGCGACCGGTTGGCCCAGCACCTCGTACGAGTGGTGGAACAAGGGGAAACGCAAGCTCGATTGGGCGCTGGGCGGAGAGCTCGTCTACGGCCCATGGTCGGGTGCGTGGGACGATCCCCGGATCGCGTTCGCGTGGTATGCTCCGCTGCGGTTTCACCTGTGGGAACACAAGCGACCTGGCGCGAAGACCGATCTGGGATTTCGGCTGACGCCGGGGCTCCTGGCGGGCTCAGCTGCCGTCAATACCCCGACGGTCGTCGGCAGGATCGAGCTCGCGGTTCCAGTGTCCGTAGATGTGAACCCCAAGGTGAGCATCGTCACCGGTGGCGCGATTCCCATCGACTTAGGCTGGGTCAGAGGAACGGGGTTCGGTGGCGTGATCCCTCTGCTGGTACGCTTGGGAGTCGAGATCAAGGCCAGCAAAAAGACCGCGCCCTTCGTCTTGTTCGAGGTCGGCCCCGGGATTGGCTTCGGCCAGGGTCGCTCGGGCGTCGACCTCGCCGCGCGCATTTGGGCGGGCACCACGTTCTGGTCCGTCATCGGTAAGTAACCGCGTCGTCCAGGGCGTTGCGGACGTCTACCGGAAGCGCGGATCGATGCGCCGGCTCGAGGTCTCGATAGCGACCTTTCAGGTTCCGCCATCCCTTGACTTGGAACGTCTTGGCGACCGCGCGAAACGGTTGGCCGAGCAGCTCGCCATCGTAGAGTGCTTCGTTGCGTTGGAAGGCAGCTTCATTGAAGCGAGTCTGCCCCTCGGCCTTGTGACGCTCGTAGGCCCGTTCGTTCTGCTCCATCAAAGGCACATGAATCCGGACGATTTCGTCGAGCAGCGGCGCCAAGGCGTCGAGGTGAGCCTCTGCGGGCTCTTCACCGTCTTCGAGCTTGCTTGCGCCTCGCTCGTGCAGGCGCTCGAGCCATGCGCGCAGCGTCGGTGCGCGCTCTGCGATGATTCGCTCCGCAGCGGGATCGCTCGTGTTCATCCCTAGCTCACCGTAGACGCTCGCGTCCGCTAGCGTGAAGCGGTCGCCGAACAGAAACGGCCGCTCCCGCAGCACATTTTCGACGAGATCGAGCGTACGAGTGAACGCGTCGCCGAGGAGCGTGTGGGTTTCAGGGAAGTCCGGACGGCTTGGTGGCGTCAAGGCCCGGGGCAATCCCTCGACGCGGTAGCCCTCGGGCGCGACGCTGAACAGGTAGGGAAGGCGCCGCACCTGCCGCCGCGCGAACCATTGCGCGAATTGACGGCGACCCAGGGCCGGCAGTGCACGGGCCATCTCGTTCGCCACTCGCTCGCCGGCATCGTTGTCCTTTGCTGACGTCACCCAGCGATGGTGATGCGCGACGTAGAGCCCGAATTCGTCGAAGTGGTCGTCGATCAAACGGGCGACGAGCTCGCAAGCTGGGTTCTGCGGAATCAATCGTCGCGCCTCCGCGGCGCGATGGGCATCGAGCCATTCCGCAATTGCGGTCGAATCGTAGATGTTGCTGCCGTCGTCGCCGAAGAGAAAGGGCACGAGCGGGTACTCGTCCAGCTCGTCGTGCCGCGGGTAGGTCAGCGGCAGGCGTCCGGCCTTCAGGCGCTGGACGCGACGATTGAGCCGAAGGCCTTGGATGAGGGTTCCGTCGGCGGGCAGCCATTGGTAGTCGACCTGCCCGAAGTCGCACATCGCGCGCAGCTTGAGCGAGAAGGGCGAAAGAACCGAGCCCCAGATCGTGTATTTCAGGGCGCCTCCGCTAGTGGCATGAACACTGCTGTGACTCTTCGCCATGGTGGTTGCGCGTGCAAGGCGCTTCGTCGTATCCATACTCGACCGAATGGGAGGTCTCTACGCTGACTCGTGGCGCGAACCCGCAATCCTCACTTGCGGCCTGGTCGTAATTTTGTCTTGCGTGTCGACGGCATTCGCGCACCCGTTGGCGCCGTCGCTGATACGCATCGAAGAATACGCGCCCGGCCAGGCCGACGTCACATGGAAGACCCCAAAGCGCAAAGTCCCGGGGAGCAAGCTCAACCCTGTCCTTCCTGATCACTGCAAACCGCTATCGGAACCGAAACCCCGCGAACGAGGAACGGCACGTATCTACACCTGGCGCATAGACTGCGGTGAGCGCGGCCTTTCGAACGTATCGATCGGCGCAGACGGCATCGCCGAATCGAGAACGGACGTCATCGTGCACCTCGAGCTCCTCGATGGTCGAACCTACCGTTCCATCCTCAGAGCTGACGAGCCACGCTGGCGCGTGCCCGAAACTCAAAGCAACTGGGATGTGTTCACCAACTACGCGCGACTTGGGTTCGAACACATCATTTCTGGATTCGATCACCTCTCCTTGGTGTTTGGGCTGATGCTCTTGGTCGGTTTGCGACGGCTTCTTTGGGTGGTGACGGCGTTCACCGTCGGCCACAGCATCACGCTCGCGTTGTCCGCGCTGAACCTCGTCCGCGTTCAGCAACGTCCCGTCGAAATCTTGATCGCCCTGAGCATCGGCATCGTGGCGTGGGAAGTCGTCCGCTTTGCCAATGCCGAACGAACCAGCTTCACAAAGCTCCCGGTGATGATGGCGGCCACTTTCGGCTTGCTGCATGGCCTCGGCTTTGCAGGCGCACTTCGCGAGCTCGGTCTACCCCAAGGTGCGATTCCGCTTTCGTTGTTCTCGTTCAACGTCGGAATCGAAGTCGGTCAGCTCGCCTTCATTGCGCTTGCGCTGGTCCCAGTGGCACTGCTCTCCTCCTCCGATTCCTGGTCGCGACCGTTTCGGATTGCCAGTGCTTATGTCATTGGATCGCTCGCGTTCTACTGGGTTTTCGCCAGGGCACTGGCTTGATCGACCTCGGACCGACTGCGGTGCTAAGGTCGCCGACAATAATCTTATCCCGATTTCAGGTTTTAGAATGACAGTTCGATCCTTCGTAACCACTGCAAGCCCATGGATGGCATTGGCCTTTTCGGTAGCGTTGATCGGCTGCGACGACTCGCCGGGCTCCAGCCCCTGCCAAGGTTCGGAGTGCGTCGTACAGCCGGACCCCTGCCCCGACCGTAATCCATTGCGCAACCCCTATGTTGGGGAGCTCCATGCGCACACGGCCTATTCGTTCGACTCGATCTTGGCGGGCGTGACGGCCGGTCCGCGGGACGCGTATCGCTTTGCCCAAGGCGAGAGTCTCGCCCTGCCTCCCTTCGCGCCTGGGTCTGCCCAGCGCACGACTCAATTGCGGCGCCCTTTGGATTTTGCCGCAGCGACCGATCATGCGGAGTTCTTTGGTGAGTTTCGCGTCTGCACGATTCCTGGCTACGACGGCTACGACTCCGATTTCTGCGAACGATATCGTGAACAGATCGAAATCAGCCAAGATGCCGACCGCTTGAGGGAGCCCGGTAGTCCTCTGCCTCAGGTGTTCATTGAGATCGCATTGAAGTTGACCGAGCCGATGCCCACGCGCTTTCCCCTTTGCGGTGCGGACGGTGAAGACTGCGTGGCTGAAACGTCGATGGTTTGGGAAGACGAGCAAGCGGCGGCCAAAGAGTTCTATGACCGCTGCACGTTCACAACGTTTGTGGCTTACGAATGGACCGGCAACCCCGCGAGCCCGAACGTTCTCGGCGGCGCGAACATTCATCGCAACGTGATCTTTCGAAACGACGTGGTGCCCGAGCTGCCAACCTCCTACATCGAAGCCCCCAAACCTCAGCAACTATGGAGCGCGCTCGATACACAATGCCTCAGCGGCTTGCCGGGCTGCGACGTGCTCGCGATTCCCCACAGCTCTAACTTCAGTAACGGCTTGATGTTTGAGCCGACGAACGCCGACGGCTCGCCACTGTCCAAAGAAGACGCCGAGTTTCGTGCGGCGATTGAGCCGCTTGTCGAAATCCACCAGCACAAAGGCAACTCCGAGTGCAAATTGGGCGTGCTCACGAACGACGAAGACTGTGGCTTTGAAACCTACGAGAAGGCAGGGATTCTCGACCCGCCTGATCCAGGCGTGTTCGTGCCGCCACTTTCGTTCGCGCGAAACGGGCTCAAAGAGGGTCTCGTTCAAGATGAGGCCATTGGCGCCAACCCTTTCGAGTTTGGCTTCGTCGGCGCATCCGACACCCACAACGCCACCGCCGGCGCCACGCACGAAGGCGACTACCGCGAGACTGGCCACATCGGCGCGCTCGATTGGGAGCCCCGACGTTTGCTTATCTTCCTTGCCGCGAGCGGGATAGAGTCCAACGGCGGAGGGCTCGCGATCGTCTGGGCGGAAGAGAACAGCCGTGACGCGATCTTCGATGCGTTGGAGCGCCGGGAGGTCTACGCCACGAGCGGAACGCGTCCGACGCTGCGCCTATTTGGCGGTTGGGACATCCCCGGAGACGCCTGCGATTCACAGAATGCGATCGAAATCGCAGATCAAAACGGCGTGCCGATGGGCGGCACGCTCCGAGCGCCTCCGGACGGGGCCAGCGGCGGCCCGCAGTTCTTCATCTCGGCGCAACAAGACCCAGGGCCCGAGGGTGAGCCGGGGACGCCGCTCGAGCGCATTCAAATCATCAAGGGATGGGTCGACGCCGAAGGCGACGCTCAGGAGAAGGTCTTCAATGTGGCCGGAGGCGATCGCGCGGCCGATGTCGACGTCAGCACTTGTGAGACGTCCGGCGAAGGGTACGCTTCGCTCTGCACCGTGTGGACCGACCCGGAGTTCGTCCCGGGACAACGCGCGTTCTACTACGCCCGGATCTTCGAGAACCCGGTTTGCCGCTGGAGCACGATGCTCTGCAACGAGCTTGGCGTCGACTGTACCGACATCGACAACGTTCCCGCAGACTTCATCGAGTGCTGCTCGCCGGTCATCGCAGATCAGAGGGCGATCAAAGAGCGAGCGTGGAGCTCGCCGATTTGGTACCGACCCGAAACGCTTTGAAGCTACCTAAGCTCATGAAGTCGCCTATCGTGCACTTTGCGCTGCTGGGGCTCGTCCTGTTCGTCGGCGCCAGGTGGCTTCTTCCAAGCGAGCGGACCGAACGAGCGCCCGATACCCGCATCGTCATTTCTGAATCACAGGTTGCCGCGTTGGTCAGCCGGTACGAGGCCACGAGCGGCATGGTGGCCACTGACGACGTTCGAGCGGGGCTGACTCGGCGCTTTGCCGAGGAAGAAATGCTCTGCCGCGAGGCCCATCGCTGGGGACTGACGGAGAACAACCAGGCCATCGATCTCAGGCTCCGCCAGAAGATGGCGTTCGTGTCAGACGAAGAGCACTCGGATGAAGAGCTCGAGCGCCAGGCCAGAGCCTTGGGCTTGGATTCAGACGATGCGGTGATCCGCAGCATGCTCGTCCACAACATGCGCTTGCTCTTGTCGACAAAAGGCGAGCAGGAGCCAACTGACGCGGAAGTCCAAGCGTACTACGAGCGCGAGTATTCGCGGTTTGCGCGTCCGGCTCGAATTACAGGGTGGCATGTCTTCTTCTCCAAAGACCTCCGGCAACTGTCGGCTATGGCAGCCGCCCGCGCCGCGAAAGCCGAGCTCGACGCGGAGGCGCTGAGACCGGAACAGGCGGTCGAGCTGGGCGACGTGTCTCCGTCGGGAGCCCACTTCAAAGGGCAGCTCGCCCGCCAGCTTGCGTCGCGCTTTGGCGAAGAATTCGCCAGGGTAGCCGAGAGCCTTCCCGAGGGGAACTGGTCCGACCCCGTCGAAACTCCCTTCGGAGCTCACCTCCTGCTCGTCCAAGAGCGCACGCAGCCGCAGACACCGCCGCTTTCAAAGATCCGCGCCCGGGTCGCGGCTGCCTACAGGTCGAGCCAAAGACAAAAGCGCCTCGCTACCGCCATGGAAGACCTGCGAGCACGCTACGAAGTCGTCGTTCCGTAGGGGCCCTCGAAGCGCAGCACCCGATTGGGCGATTCGGGTTCGAGGCAGAGGTGGTACTGAGGCATCAGCGGCTTGGCGAGCCGGGCGACCATCGAGCGTCATGTGCCGCGTACCCTCCAATACCGGGTGAGGAGAGGCAAGGGGAGATGCGATTTACATTCCAGGGGTCTTCCCCTAGGTTCGCTGACGCACCATGGAGCGGATTCACCGAAAGGACTACCGGGCTTCCGAGTTCCTGGTCGACACCATCGATCTCGTTTTCGAGCTCGACCCGACCGAAACCATCGTCAGAGCGAAGATGCAGCTTCACAGGAATCCCGAGGTCCCAGCCGGGACTGGGCCACTCTTGTTGCACGGCGACGGCCTCGAGCTCCGCGCGCTTCGGCTCGACGGCGCGGCGCTCGACGGCAGCAGGTTTGAAGCCGATTCGCAGAGCCTGCGAATCCACGATGTCCCGGACCGCTTCGAGCTTGCAACGGAGGTGGTGATCCACCCGGCCGAGAACACCAAGCTCATGGGCCTTTACACCTCGAGCGGGACCTTTTGCACCCAGTGTGAGGCCGAGGGGTTTCGCCGCATTACCTATTACTTGGACCGGCCGGACGTGATGGCGCGGTTCACGACGCGCATCGAAGCCGAACGTGCGAGGTATCCGGTTTTGCTGTCCAACGGGAACCGTGTGGCGGAGGGCGAGCTCTCAGACGGCCGTCACTGGGTTCAGTGGGAGGACCCCTTTCCAAAGCCCAGCTACCTGTTCGCATTGGTCGCAGGCAACCTGGTCTGTCACGAGGGAACGTTCACGACCGCATCGGGTCGGGAGGTCGCGCTTGAAATCTGGGTAGAGCCGGCCAATGCCGACAAGTGCGCGCACGCGCTCGCATCGCTTCAAGCCGCCATGCGCTGGGACGAGGAGCGCTACGGGCTCGAGTACGACCTCGACATTTACATGATCGTGGCGGTCGACGACTTCAATATGGGTGCGATGGAGAACAAGGGTCTGAACGTCTTCAACTCCAAGTTCGTGCTCGCCAAGCCATCGACCGCGACCGACGACGACTACGAGGGGATCGAAGGCGTCGTTGCGCACGAGTACTTTCACAACTGGACGGGGAATCGGGTCACCTGCCGTGATTGGTTCCAGCTGACCCTCAAGGAAGGGCTCACGGTCTTTCGCGATCAAGAGTTTTCAGCGGACATGACGTCGGCGGCCGTTCAGCGCATCAAGGATGTCACGCGCCTTCGGACCGCCCAGTTCGCCGAGGACGCCGGCCCTCTCGCGCATCCGATTCGACCGGAGTCCTATATCGAGATGAACAACTTCTACACCGCCACGGTCTACGAAAAGGGTGCGGAGGTGGTGCGCCTGTACCAGACGCTTCTCGGTCGCGAAGGGTTTCGAAAGGGGCTTCGGCACTATCTCGAGAGGCACGACGGTTGCGCCGTGACCTGTGACGACTTTCGCCAGGGGATGGCCGACGCAAATGACGTGGACCTCGACCAGCTCGAGCGCTGGTACTTCCAGGCAGGAACCCCGGTGGTTCGCACAAGCGGCGCCTGGGACGCGTCCGCCGGCTCGTACGCCATGACGCTCTCTCAGTCGCAGCGCGTTTTTCCCGACGAGCCACGCCCTCGACCGCTCCCGATTCCGATTCGCGTGGGGCTGGTGGGCGCAGACGGCAACGACATTGCAGGGACGGTACGCACCCTCGAGCTCTCGGAAGACGAGCACACATTCACCTTCGAGAACGTCCGAGAGAGGCCGGTGCCCTCGATCGCTCGTGGTTTCTCTGCGCCGATCAAGCTCGAAATGGAGCGCAGCCGAGAGGATCTCGCGTTCTTGATGGCGAACGACTCCGATCCGTTCAACCGTTGGGAGGCGGGCCAAAGGTTTGCCACGGACGTCTTGCTCGGGCTCGTTGGACGCGTGCTCGAAGGCCAGGCGCTCGAGATGGACCCTGCACTGGTACAAGCGTTTCGCAGGATCTTGTCCGACGGGAGCCTCGACGGGTCGATCAAGGCGCTGACGCTTTCGCTTCCTTCTGAAGAGTTGCTGTCACAGGAGTTGAGCCAGGTCGATCCGGATGCCGTGCATCGCGCGCGCGAATTCGTCGTTCGCGAGCTCGGTGCTGCCCTTCGCGATGATTGGATGAGCACATACGCCCAGCACCGCCAGGGCACCGACGCCGTCGACAAAGCGCAGATCGATCGCCGACGCCTCAAGAACCGCGCGCTGCGCTATCTGGTGGCACTCGAAGAGCAAGGCACGATTGCCCTGGCAGTCGAACAGTTCCGCACGGCCGCCGGCATGACCGACTACGAAGCCGCGTTCTCGATGCTCGTCGACCTCGATTCATCGGAGGCGGATCGCGCGATCGCCGAGTTCTACGACCGCTGGCGCGGCGAGCCATTGGTGTTGGACAAGTGGTTCCGGATGCAAGCCATGTCGAGCTCGCCCGCAGCGTTCGACCGTGTGGTCGCGCTCTCCAATCACCCGGACTTCAATTTGGCCAATCCGAATCGGGCCCGCTCACTGCTGTTTGCGTTCGCAGCCGGTAACCCGTTTGCCTTTCATCGAGCCGACGGAGAAGCGTACCGCTTCGTTGCCGACCGGGTCGTGGAGCTCGACGCGATCAACCCGCAAGTCGCCTCCCGCATCGTCTCGAGCTTCAATCAATGGAGGCGCTTCGAGCCCGGCCGAGCCGCCTTGATGAAGGCCCAGCTCGAGCGCATTGCGGGTCAACCAGGAATCTCGAAGGATGTCTTGGAGATCGTCGAGCGAGCCGTGGAGAGATAGCGAGCATGTCGTCCGATTCCATGATTCTCACCGTGGCCAACCGGCTGGCGAAGCATCCCCCTTTCGACAAGCTCGATCGCGAGCTGCTTGACCGCATCGCCAAAGGGATTCGCATTCGGTATTTGGAGCCGGGCGAGGTCGTCTTTCAGCAAGGCAGCACGCCCAGTCCCGAATTCTACGTTTTGGTCAAAGGCGAAATTCAGGTGAGTCAGCGGGTCGACGGCAAGGATGTTCTCGTCGACGTCTGCGACGACGGCGACATCTTCGGGGTTCGGGGGCTTCTCGGGGACCGACCCTACGCCGCCACCACGCAGGCTAAAGACGACACCCTGCTTTATGTTCTCTCGAAGGACCAGCTACACGAGCTGGTAGCCGCAGCGCCCCGGGTGGCGATGTTCTTTGCGGCGGACTTCGCGGGCGAC
>Ga0265306_10001835_pt1 | contig 10302 bp, 9 predicted proteins | sample Helome_3_FD_192493 | JGI IMG/M metagenome (GOLD analysis project Ga0265306, IMG submission 192493) | Marine sediment microbial communities from subtidal zone of North Sea - Hel_20160420 (Illumina Assembly) | ecosystem: Environmental > Aquatic > Marine > Subtidal zone > Sediment ...
CTGGTTGTTCGACTTCGACTATCGGATCGAGATCTATGTCCCCAAACCCGAGCGTAAGTACGGCTACTACGTGCTGCCGTTTCTGCTGGGCGACGAGATCGTGGCTCGCTGCGACCTCAAGACCGACCGCAACGACGGTGTCTTGCGGCTGCTCGGCGCCTTTGCCGAACCCGGCCGCGACGAAGCCACCATTGCCCCCGAACTCGCCGCCGAGCTCCAGCAGCTCGCCACGATGGTCGGCGTCGACCAGGTCAGCGTCGACTGCCGCGGCCGACTGGCCGATGGTGTGTCCGCGGCCCTCGCGAAGGTTGCTTGAGTCGAGTTGAGGGCTTCACAGCAACCACAACTCGACTCAAACTTCCGCAAAGGTCACTGAAGTCAGCCGAGTTCGACGGCTCTGTTCATGGCACTCACGATGGCACGCATCGAGGCGGTGCTGATGTCGGGCATAGCGAATTCAAAGGCCCTGTCTGCGCCACGAGTCACGCGACATAATATCTAGTACCGCGCAATTCGGCTCTCAGGATGATCCCCAAGGGCTAAGAGAGCTAAGAGAGTTTCGTGGCCGAGAAGGAGCGAGACGTCAGGACTGGCGAAGCTTCCGCCGGCCCATCCTCCCAGCGCGACCCCGCCCGTGATCGCGACGTGATCGATGAACGCGTACTTGACGCCGACCCGCCCTGCGAAGACGTACGGGTTCGCCCCAACGAACCGAAACCAATGGTCTGCGCGGATCTTCCCGAAGTTGAACTCGGCGTTTGCGTCGAGGTGCTTGACGATGCCGTGCCGCACACGGAGCGTAAAATTCGGCAGGCCGATTTCGGCGCCACCCAAACCGCCACCCTCGACTTGAATCCCAGTTTCACGCGGGAAGAGCGCCTTGGGCGACTCCAACGGTAACGTTCGACCAGGCGGCGAGTGCACGTACGGCGCGCACCCCATTCCCAGCAACAGCGCTAGTGTGAACATCCATCGCATGGGCCGACTCGCTGTAAGGAGCAGGCCAATGGCAAATCCAACGCGATAGCAAGGACAGCCACACTGCGGTGTGACCCAGAGTCACACGTCGATTCACGGTCGTTTGTTGTGCCGCCCGAGGACTTCGTCCAAACCTTTCCGCCCGGTGCCGTTCACATTGTGGAGCTCGGGTCGGGGGAAACTGTCGAGGGACTCGATTTCGGGAACCAGAGCTCGCTGTAGGGGCGCGCTGTAGCCACCCGATCGCGGCTCCGGCTGGTGTCTGGTGACCGATTGTTGTCCGATTCGATGCCTCGAAGAGCTCGCTGCGCGGACACGGATTTGGTACAGGCCATCGACTCGAACTAGCCTGTTTCTCAACCGGGGTGCTTGCCTCGCTTGGGTTGGGAAACAGGGAACGAGTATTGCTTTCGAAAACACATCTTGCGATGGTCTTCTTGCTCGCATCTTGCGCTTCGTCACACCGCGGACCGACCACAGCCGAGGATCGGAGGCCGCTCCGTGCGACCACGGATTCAACCGAGCAACTGTCCGAAGGAATGGTCCGGTTTTCGACCTCGATGACCCAGGCGCTGAATGATGACGCGAGGAAGCCGCCTGCGAGCAACAGCTATAGCCACCAAAGATTACTAGGCGTAAGAAAGCGGTTGGGCGAGCCGCAGGTTCAACTCGAGTCGACCGATGAACACTCTATGCTCGCGTCGACCGACTGCTCCGGCTGGCTCAGCTTCGTGCTCAACACAGTATCGCCCCTTCACGCAGCCGTATTGCATTCGCAGCGACACCTGGATGAGCACAACCGCGTCTATTCCGAGGACTTCGCGTTGCGGGAAAGTCGGAGACCATGGCCGCGGGCGTTCGTGGTGACGCAGCACCTTCGCAGCAAGCATGCACAGGAGACCGGCTTCGACCCGGTGACGAAGTTCGAGGACTTACAGCCAGGCGACATCGGTGCGTATGCGATGGGACGTTACGCCAAGCCGTCCGATGCGGACCGTCCCAAGCCCAGAGATACGGGACACGTCTTCGTGGTGGTGGGCCCGCCAACCGTGGTCGATCCCATGACTAAGGGCTACGACGGCCGCGGAACGCTGAAGGAAGAAGTGACGAAAGTCATTGCCGTCCCGGTCGTCGACTCAAGCGCGACCATTCACTTCGACCCCGATTCGAGGAAGAACGAGGAAGGGCGCTACTCCTTGCCGAAGTACCGTCCTCATACTCGTGCAAGGGCGGGCGGCGTGGGTACCGGCACCGTTTGGTTCGCCCTTAGCAAAGACGGGCACGTGCTTCAGCGACGCCTGGGCCCCCACCAGAAGTATCGCCCCGTACTGGCGCGTGCTGCGCGCCTGCGCGGGCGCATCTTTTTGGATGAGGCGGTTCTAGATGACGGAAGCGCTCTCCTGGTGCGTGTCTTCGACAACTCTCCTGCTGAGTTCGATGGGGCCCCCTATGGGGATGCGCCGGTCCATCTCACCGGACCGGGCGGCCTTCGACTCGCCAGCGGACGGCTCGTCTTGAAGGGTCAGAACGATTTCTCCGGGGGCGTGGTCGTGCAGTCCGCGGACTTGATAGCAGCGTCGCCCACCGCGCTGGGCCGCGGCGACGTCGTGGTCCGTGGTGGATCGATGACGCTTCAGAAGCCTGCAATCGCCGACTCCGCCACGCTCAGTGTAGCGGAAGGTCTACCCGATGGCGCGATTCGTCTCGATTTCAAAGGCCGCAACGTCCTGCGCGCCCTTCAACTCGGAGACACGATGCACCGCTGTGGGACGTGGGGAGGACCCGAGTCCGGAGCCATGTTCGTCGATCCGGTGTTCTCGGGGCGAGGTGTGCTCGAGCTTCGCGCCAACCCCCTTGTGGCGTGTTCGCCGGATTCCGAGGGATCTCTGGGACGCCGCTCGAAGAGGCGCATGTCGTCGAAGCTACACGCCAGCCGCCGCTAAGCGCGTCCGTCAGCGGTTCGGTGCGCACGCCACTAACGTGAGGTTGTTCCTGTTCGTCGATGCGCATGGAAGACGCGGAGTGGCTGTTCCGGCTGGGGGTGGTCAGTGATGCCGTGCTGTTCGTCGATGCGCATCGACGGGTGATCTTCGAGTGGGAGGCGTTCTGAAGACTTCAACGACCCGCCGTCGCCACCTGGGCGACATGAGCCTCGCGATCGGTTCGTTCGACCGGGGGGTTGCCGCTGAACTGCAGGAGCATCAGCGAGAGGCCAGCCACGAGGACTGCAGGAAGGGCGTAGGCCTGGACGGCGGTCCCGATGTAGTCGGCGCGCTGTTGCTTGGCTCGTTCGATGACCTGGTTGATGTGCTTGGCGTTGTTCATGACTCTCTCTCCCTTCGCTCCATCCGCGGGGCTCTGATGGCATTACGGCGAGAGAAGAGAATTGGATTGAACAAACTGTGCTTTTTTTGCTTGCGCCCCGAAGGCCTTGAAAACCAGGGGACGATGGCGCTAACCTCGGGCGCGACGCTCCGGTGCTGGGGCCGGCACCCCCTCAAGCCGACCGCCCTCTTGCCCGACGGGGAGTCTCTTAGCCCATTGAGCTCATGTTGAGGGCCCAATTGCGCGGCACTAAATGTTATGTCACGTGGTGTGCCACGCCGACGGGGCATTTGTTTCTACTACGCTCCGCGCTTCTTCGAAACTGCCCGCCGCCCGTCGCTGACACGAGGCCGGCTGGCGACCGTGCCACCTCCGTGCAGACACCAGGCTTGCCGCTTTCGCCGTGGCGGGATACCACGCCTGTCATGAAGTACGCGATTAGGTTGGTAGTTGTCAGCGTTTCGTTCTTGCTCGCGTCCGCATGTTCGAGCGGCAGCGGAACCTCGACCTTCGAACAGACCACTGTTGATCTCCCGAGCGAAGCGCAGCCCGCGCACACGCCCGGTACAACAGGCGTGGTTGTCGACAATCCGCGTTTGATCGAAATGTTCGGCGGAAGCGACTTCGATCTCAACAACGCCCGCTACACGCGCTACTACCTCTCCGATCAGGCAGACCTCCAACCCGATGCAATCGTCGTGCTCGTCCCCGGCTTCGAAGGCGGCGCGTCGACCTTCGCGGCGTTGGCAGAGGGGCTCGCACGCCGAGCCAAGGACGCATCCCTGGTGGTCGAGACTTGGGCCGTCGATCGGCGATCGAATCAGCTCGAGGACACGGTCGGCTTGGACATCTCCGAGCGTGAGCAAGACCCGCAAATCGGCCTCGACTTTCTCTTCGGTGAGGAGCTTGGCCTCGAGCTCGGTGACACGCTCGCATCGGAGCTAGGCCGTCGGGCGATCTTCCACAACACTTCGGACGACCTGGCATTCATGGCGCAGTGGACCACCTTGGTGCACTCGCAAGACATCGATACGGTCGTCGAGTTGGCAACGGACACGGCTCGCAACGCGAACGTCTTCTTGGGCGGACACTCGGCGGGCACGGGCTACACGGCACGCTACGCGGCAACCGACTTCAATCTCGACGGGGGCGAGCCCGAGCCGGGCTACGCCAAGCTTCGTGGTTTGGTGATGCTCGAGGGAGGCGGGGGCGGCCTTCCGAGCGAGCCGCCGAGCGAGGATACACTCGACCGAATCGAGGCCGCGTTTGACGGCGGACTCTACGGCGCGGTGAAGAGCGGCGAGGCGAAGTGCGTCAATGGCGAAACGAGCTGCACTGTGGATACCGAAGCCACCGATTGCGCTGCGTTTCCCAATACTTCCTGCACCAATTCGACCAACTCGTACTCCGTGCTGGCGGGCTTACTGACGCCACAGCTTCTCGCCGTGTCCGAGGTGGCTGCGCTCGAGGCAGACATCCAGGGCGACACCGGCATCTCGATCCTTCAGGCCGACCAAAACGGCATCGAGGGGAACAACGCGGTCACGCAGGTCCCCGAGCTGGCAGCGCTCACCAGGCTGCTCGGCCGTGACCCGACGACTTCTACCGCGCTGATCGGACTGTTCCTCGACGACGACGGCCTCGCGGCCTTAGCCGCGGCGTTTGTCGCTACCTCACTCGGCGCGGAGGGCCCGGTCGAAGCTGGAGTGCGAACTTGGCTCAACTACGGGGAGGAGTTCCCGCCGGGGGCCGTCCCGAACAATGGACCCGCGCCTACCAGCATCGAAGAGGCCGGCGTGTGGGGACAAGAGGTCGAGCCGACCGATCTCGAAGGTCGCATGATGCCGACGTTCTATCGTGGACAGACGAACTTCTCCGACTGGTACTACCCGAGCTCCGGGCTCAGCGTCACCTCCGGGCTCGGTCTCGATTCGACGGCGCTCTCGGCGCCGCCCCCCGCCGGCCGCGGCCGCACCGACATCGAGAACCTCACGCAGGCGACTAGCGTGAACATTCCCGTGATCGCGTTCGGCGGCACCAACGGCCTCTTGCCCGCGCCCGGCACAATGGTTCGGTACGGGGGCGCCCTCGGGCCATGCACCGCACCGAGCTGTGACGGAAGCACGGCGCGCGTCGTCGACGCCGAAAGCCCCAACACCGCCTTTCCTACGTTCGGCGGCGTCGAAGGAGGCTTCGAGGTGTACATGTCCGAGGGCTACGCGCACGTCGACGTCGTGAGCGCCGAAGACGACGAAACCAACAACGTCATCGGCCCGCTCTTCGACTTCGTCTCACGGAACCTCGAATAGCTCCGGCGTGCTTGAACGGACCGGCGGGGACGCAAGCGGCTGGGATACACTCTTCCGCGATCCGAACGACGGGCGGCTCTGGGAACTGACCCATCCGCGGTCAGATTTGCACGGCGGAGGCCGGCCCCGACTCGTTCAGATCTCAAAAAGTGCGGCGAGGGAGAAGTACGAGGTCGAACTCTAGGACCGAGACCTGTGACGGAACCAACACCAGGACACCTTTCGGCAGAAGAGAGCCTCGTGCGGCATCTCGTCGCCATCTGCGAAAGCAGTGCAGAGACGCGCAAGAAGGACGGCGCTCTCCTAGCCCATCGGGCTCATGTCGAGGGCCCATGTCAAAACCAGACGTTGGTGTCCGGTGGTTGTGCCAAGCACAGATGTCCGCTTCCAGATGGGGACCAAGGGGCAGGGGGCCTGTGATGGGCTCTTGAGATAGGCAAGCGTCAGTGGCATCCAAAGCGCCGAGGTCACCATGATCAGCGCCTAGAGTGCGTTGATGAGCCCAAAGCCGAACTGGCCGATTCGAACCGCGTCGGGGTCGGTGCGGACGACGAAGTAATACGAGAAGAAGTAGTAGCCGCCCGCGGCGAGCCACGTCCGTCGTTGGGGCTGCATGGGTCAGTCCAAAGGTGGGGCAGCGCCTGGCACGCAAAGAGCCGCGGTATCTTCCTCGGTCTCGCCCATCGTGCACCCGCTCAGGGTCGGGTAGCTACAGACGCCTGCTGCAGTCGCCTGACTCTCATCGCTATCCCCCGGTCCGCAGTAGTTCGTGCCCGTTCCGTTTCGAAGAAACTCGTCGAGCTGCCGGCGTGCGGCCTCGCGCCGGCGAGGATACTCGTGAGGATCGGCACAGAGCCACTGGGGGATGTTGCAGGCTGGCTCGCCTGGAATGCCGAAGTCGTACTCCGTGTAGAAGCTGCCGCCCGCCGTCGACGCGACCGGCGTGAGCCCCCAGATGTCGCGGAGCCCCGTAGTCAGGTGTGGCGCCTCGAGAGTTCTCGCCATGATGTGGGCGGCATAGGTGGTGACCTGGTGATCGCCTATCGCGACCCTGGTCAACACCTCCTTGGTGTTCGTGTTCGCAAGCGGATTCGTCCGAATGTGGTGTGTGTAGCCGTTCGGCTCGACGCGATCCCACAGCATTTGAAACAGGGCCACGAGGAACTGCTGTTCACGGAAATCTGGATACGGGCCCTGGATGAGGTCGAGGAATTGATTGAAGTCGACACTGCGGAACAGAAGCAGGCTGTAGGGCTGGCCCATCACGCCGAGAGCCCCGCGCTCGACGTCAGGGCTCACCGCCATGAACACCGAGCCCATGATGCCGCCCTGGCTGATCCCGTAGTAGTAGGCCTCGTCGCCTTTGATGTACTGACCGTACGTTTCGTCGTTGGCGAAACTGGTTTTCATCATCCGCATGAGAAGCACGTAGTTGAGAAACCCTTGGTGTAGGCGATCGAACATGGTCTGCAGCCCCGAGAGGTTCCCGAGCCCCAGCGAGGCCCCGATGACCAGCTCATCGGAGCTGGACATTCCGATCAAATCGGTGCCGCAGAACGTGTAGTTGTACTCGTTCATGAACGAGCTGAAGTGGTCCGCTTCGATCTGGCTTCTGGAGCCCAGGAGGCCGTGGCCGTATTCGACGATCGCCGCCGGGTCCTCTGCAGTTGCGCTCTTCGGGATCATCACGCTGAAGGGCACGTCCACCCAAGGGGTGTCCTGGTTGACCGCCGGAAGGCCGTCGTCGCCGAAGACCAGGATCGAGCCCGCGCCGGCAGAGGTCATGAAGAGAGGCGCCTTGAACGTGCCGCGGATGAGGAACGCAATGTTCTCGCGCTTCGCGACGTCGCGGCCACCGTCCCCCGGAAACTCGGTTTCGACGCTTTCGATCGTGTATTCGATCCCGTCCTCGACGAGGCCGAATGCGGTATCGCGCATGTGCACGAGCCACTCCGTGTTGTTCGCGTCGCTCGCGGTGTTGAAGTCCCAAGCGATCTGCACTTCGTCACGCGACCACCCCGCGTCGGCGAGGCGTTCAAAGATATCTTCGTACAGGTCGCGTCGTGCTTCGACCGATTCGTCGTCGCTGGAAGTCCCATCACGGAGGTCTGCAAACGCTGGAGACGGGTCGATGGTTGCTCCGTCCTCGTTGGTCAGGTTGCGAAAGGCCACGATGTACCGCGCGTTGTCGCGCAGTCGCACGACGGGACGAATCATCGTCGAACGCTGCTCAGCGGTCGTGGCTCGAATGTCGATCTGGGCGAAGTGCGGGACGCGCTCCCCGCTTTCGGCATCTAGCAGGATGGTTGGCGACGTGTCCGAGAGCGACGCCTCGATGTCGTCCGGCCCTGCAAACTGCCCGAGCGCGATGCCAGGGAGGAACGTCATGATCGGCGAGCCCGCCGAAAACCCATCGCTCTTGTTCCAGGGTGCTGGATCGCTCCCCAACACCAACTCATCGCTAAAAGAGACGCGCCGCCCCGTTGCGGTGCTGCTGTCTTGGACCGCGTAGACATTCGACGGGAACGGGTAGCCGCAGAACTCCGGAACCAACGGGTCACAGTCGACCAGCGGATAGGCGATGCCGGGTACGCCGCCGCTGCCCCCTTGACCGCTGCTGCCCGCTTGACCGCCGCTGCCGCCAGACCCGGCGGTGTCGCTGGACTCGCTGCAGGCCGAGACCAGGAGCGCCGAGATGAGAATAAGCCAAGTATGTTTCATGAATCCTCCGGCGCCGAGACTAAGCCGCCGCTGGGCTGGGCTCAAGTGCCAGACTCATTCGCCCGAAAGGCGGAACGCGTTGTCCTCCACGAGGCGCGAGACTACAAACCAAAGATGACCTCGCAGGAATGGATCTACGTGCTCCGCGGCAACGGCGAGAGCCACGGGCCTGGAGCGACCGCATGCGGTGTGAGGTGAGCCAGCGGCTGCTCGACCTCGAGCCCTCGAGGCTGGAGCTGACCGTGACCGAGGCGCCGATCGTCGGGGTGAAGTGAAATGACGAGGTGATAGGTGCGCTCGCTGCCCGCACGGGTGTTCTGCGCATGGACCGCCTCGACGAGCTGACGGAAGCCGTGATTCGACGCCGATTCGCGCTGATGCCGGACGATCACTGCTGCCCCGCCAAACGGTTTACCGCCCGGCTAACGTTCACCACGGAATCGATGAGCTCGAGGTTCAGCCCGTTGTAGCTGGACGGGTCCGAGACGCCCTCTCGAATGGCGAGCTTGAGGAGTCCGCCGAGGCGATTAAGATCGGCCTGAACTCGCAAGAGCTCGGTCAGTGCTTGAGCGCCAATCGTGCTCCTCAAGCGGGCGCAACGGAGACAGCAGCGAAGGATCTAGTGAGGTAAAACCCGTGGAGGTTCGAGTCCTCTCTTCCGCACTGAGTTCTCTGCGGCTAGCTACAAAGTTTTCAGCGCGGATGGGGGGCTTTCGGGAGGCAACGCCAGCAGAGCAAGGGAAGCGTCCAACCCTTCGCACGCGGCGCTGCGATAAGCCTCTAGGGCGTGTGCAAAGCTTTCGGACCAGTCAGCATCGGCGGCGCGCATTGACTGAACTTGCACGGAAGGCCCAGGTGACGTGGGTAGCCCGCAGCCTTCGCGGAGTTCGTCGCAGCATGCATCGAGAGCCGCGCGAAGTGGACCCGTCGCGACTTCCAGTTCGGATCGCCATGGCTCCCGTCCCAGCACTTGACCAGCAGCCAATTCCTCGAGATCACCGATCGTCTGTCGGACGACCCCACGGATTGCATCGAGGCGGAAGATCTTCCATGCGCTTCGCAGAATGCTAGCAATGCAGATCTCGCCCATACACAACCCTAGCATCGAATGGACGGCAGCGCCTGGCGAGACCGTCGAGTCGCGGGGGATTGCATTCTGCAAGACAAGCCGCCGACCCCATGCGACAGTCCGCTTACCCGGCGGCGCGCCATCTGCGATTCGCTTCCGAGCATAGGAGGTGAGTCGTCTTCCTCGGTGACGCGCCCTCAAAGAGAAAGCGCATGAACCAAGACGAGAGCTCCGGAGCGGTCCGCCGCGTAGCGCTGCTCGGAAACCACCTGCCGCGGCAGTGCGGAATCGCCACGTTCACGACCGACCTGGCCGACGCGATCTCGGCGACGTTCCCAGGCATCGACTGCGGAGTCATCGCTATGAACGACGCCGGGAAGCGCCACGCTTACGGCGATCGCGTGCGCTTCGAAATCGCCGAAAGCGATCCCGCGTCGTACCGCCGCGCCACCGACTTCTTGAACATCAGCGGGATTGACGTCCTCTGCCTCCAGCACGAATACGGCATCTTCGGAGGCAAGGCGGGCAGCCACATCCTCGCACTCCTCAGCGACGTGCGTATGCCGATCGTGACGACGCTACACACCGTCCTCGGCGAGCCCACGGTGGACCAACGCCGCGTGATGGACGAGGTCACTCGACTCTCCAGCCGCTTGATCGTGATGAGCCGCCGCGGCGCCGAGCTATTACGCGAAGTGCACGGGGTGCGGGCCGACAAGATCGACTTCATCCCTCACGGGATTCCCAGCTTGCCGAGCAGTCGAGCCAGCAAGAAGCGCCTGGGTGTCGAGGAGATGTCGCTGATCCTCACCTTCGGCCTCCTCTCTCCGGACAAAGGGATCGAATACGTGATCGATGCGCTGCCCGCCGTCGTCGCAAGCCACCCAACCGCGACCTATG
>Ga0265306_10001838_pt1 | contig 10291 bp, 9 predicted proteins | sample Helome_3_FD_192493 | JGI IMG/M metagenome (GOLD analysis project Ga0265306, IMG submission 192493) | Marine sediment microbial communities from subtidal zone of North Sea - Hel_20160420 (Illumina Assembly) | ecosystem: Environmental > Aquatic > Marine > Subtidal zone > Sediment ...
CAACCGCCCGATGACGCCCGGGTCAGCACCGAGGAGATCTTCGGGCCCGTGGTCTGTGTCTACCCCTACGACGATTTGGATGCGGCTATCGCCCGTGCCAACGCGCTGCCGGTGGCGTTTCAGGGTGCGGTATTCACTGCTGATCTGGAGACGGCGCTGCGTGTCTTCACCCGTCTCGATGCCTCGGCGGTGATGGTCAATGACCACACCGCATTCCGCGTGGACGGCATGCCCTTCGCCGGGCTGCGCCAGTCTGGCCTGGGCGTGGGCGGCATCCCGCACACGATCGACGACATGCAGATCGAGAAGATGATGGTGGTGAAGTCAGCGCAACTTGCCTAGTTGAATCGCCACCGTATTGCGATGATCCCCATCGCGGGATCCACGTATTTGAAGGAGAGTGTCTGTGAAACCCCTGTGGCAGATTCCCAGTATCGACCATCCGGTGACGGTCTCGCGTGGCGGCTACGATCTGATCCGTGATCCGCTGCTGAACAAAGGCTCGGCCTTCCCGGAGGATGAGCGGCTCGCGTTCGGACTCGACGGTCTGCTGCCAGCACGAGTCAACACCATGGACGAGCAGGCGGCGCGATTCTGCCAGTTCTTGAGTCGTCTGAACGAACCGATGAACAAGTATGTCGAATTGGCGGAACTGCATGATCGCAACGAGAATCTGTTTTACCGGGTGCTGATGGACGATCTCGAGAACCTGATGCCGATTGTCTATACGCCGACCGTGGGCGAAGCGACCCGCGAGTTCAGTCATGTATTCCGGCGTGGTCGTGGCGTGTGGGTAACGCCGGAGCACCGCGGCCGGATGGAGGAGATCCTGCGCAACGGGACAGTCGGGCGAGACATCCGGCTGATGGTGGTGACGGACAGCGAGTCGATCCTCGGTATCGGCGATCAGGGCGCCGGCGGGATGGCGATATCGATCGGCAAGTTATCTCTGTATTGCGCCGGCGCCGGTATTCCGCCGGCGAATACCTTGCCGGTCTGTCTCGATGTCGGCACCAACAACGTCTCCCTGCTGGAAGACAACCTCTATCTGGGATGGCCCCACCGGCGCCTGAGCGGGGAGGCCTATTTTGAATTTATCGAAGAATTTGTTGAGGCCGTAGCCGAGGTCTTTCCCCATGCTTTGCTGCAATGGGAAGATTTCCGCAAGAGCAATGCCGCCTCCATTCTGCAGAGTTATCGTGACCGGCTGTTGAGTTTTAACGACGATATCCAGGGCACGGGGGCGGTGGCGCTGGCCGGCATCCTGGCGGCGATGCGTCGCTGCGGCGGTGATCTGCGGAAACAGCGTTTCGTGATCCATGGTGCCGGCGCCGCCGGGTTCGGGATCGCCCGGCAGATCGCGTCAGCGGTGACCGCGGCCGGCGGCGGTGAGTTCCCCGTGGCCTGTCTGGACAGCCGCGGTCTGCTGGTCGAAGACGGGGGGTTCGCCGACAGCTACAAGGCTGAGCTCGCATGGCCGGCCGATCTGGCGCGGAAATTCGACTTGCACGAGCCGGCCAGCAGGCAGCTTGGGCAGGTGGTCGAGTCCTTCCGGCCGACAGTGCTGATCGGCACCTCGGGCACGCCCGGCGCATTTGATCGGAATATCGTGGAGACCATGGCGGAGCACTGTGAGCATCCGGTGATCATGCCGTTTTCCAACCCCACGGATTTCGCGGAGGGCAGACCCGAGGAGATCATCCGCTGGAGCAAGGGTCGCGCCTTCGTCGCGACCGGGAGCCCATTTGCAGATGTCGAATACGAGGGTCGGCGCTATCGTATCGGTCAGGGCAACAACGTGTTCATATTTCCCGGTCTGGGTCTTGGCAGTCTTCTTTGTGGGGCGAGCCGGATCACCGACGCAATGATCACCGCAGCGTCTACCGCGCTGGCCGGGCAGGTGTCGGAGGAGGAGTTGGCCGACGGCATGCTGTATCCGGCAATCAGCCGTTTGCGGCCGGTCTCGCGTGTGGTGGCCGCCGCGGTGATGGCCCAGGCCGGCGAGGACTGTGTGGGCCAGCGCCTGGATGAGGCAGAGATCGAGGCGCGGCTGACGGCGGCAAGCTGGAGCCCGGTCTATCCGAGATACGTGTCTGCCTGACGCCCGTCGGCTCGCCGGATCGGCATCGAAGAGGGTCCGGGGAAATGTGACCGGGTTGGGGTGCACGATTGTTCGATTTGATCTATCTTTGTCCGCAGACCCGCGCAAAGCCCGCGTACTACAAGAGGCTCGGGATGAAGTCCGAACAAACCATGAACAAAAAAATCAACGCTGAATGGCGATTCCTTGCCAATCGAGTCCTGGACCTGTGTGCCGAGATCAGCAGTCGAGGCTCGCGCAGCCTCAGCGAGACCTCGACCGAGGGCCGGCGACAGCTGGCAGCGTTCGTCGAGCGGCGCGAGACGGCCATGGCCCTGCTGGCGGCAGCCAGCGACGATCCGGGCGGCGGTGCGGCGCGATATCTGGCCCATCTACGGCGTCTGGTCAGCGGTCTCGAGTGCTCGCGCACCTTTTTCGTGGCCAGCATGAGCGCCGGCGAATCTGCCTGATCGCCGCCGCCGGCGGCCGCAGCGGATTCCGAAGTCCCTGACGACAGCGCCCCGCATCTGAGCGGGGCGCTTATCGTTCAAAGCCACGGGCTTATCGATGCGGGTTGCAGCCCGATCGGGCTTATTCCTCGAGCAGGAAACTCCGCAGCTGCTCGGAACGGCTGGGATGCCGCAGCTTGCGCAGCGCCTTTGCTTCGATCTGCCGGATCCGTTCCCGGGTGACGTCGAACTGTTTGCCGACCTCTTCCAGCGTGTGGTCCGTATTCATATCGATGCCGAAACGCATCCGCAGTACCTTGGCCTCTCGCGGTGTCAGGCCTGCCAGTACCGCATGGGTCGTCTCCTTAAGGCTCTCGACGGTCGCAGAGTCGATCGGCGAGGCCACCGAACCGTCTTCGATAAAGTCGCCGAGATGAGAATCCTCGTCGTCGCCGATCGGCGTCTCCATGGAGATCGGCTCTTTGGCGATCTTCAGCACTTTGCGCACCTTGTCCTCGGGCATCTCCATGCGCTCGGCCAGTTCCTCGGGCGTCGGCTCGCGCCCCATCTCCTGTAGCATCTGGCGTGAGATACGGTTGAGTTTGTTGATCGTCTCGATCATGTGCACCGGGATACGGATGGTGCGGGCCTGATCGGCGATCGAGCGCGTGATGGCCTGGCGGATCCACCAGGTCGCATAAGTCGAGAACTTGTAGCCGCGGCGGTATTCGAACTTGTCGACCGCCTTCATCAGCCCGATGTTGCCCTCCTGGATAAGGTCTAGGAACTGCAGTCCACGGTTGGTGTACTTTTTGGCGATCGAGATCACCAGACGCAGATTGGCCTCGACCATCTCTTTCTTGGCCCGACGCGCTTTGGCCTCGCCGATCGACATCTGCCGGCTGATCTCTTTGAGCTCGGGGATGCTGAGGCCACTGTCTTCTTCGACCGCGATCAGCTTGCGCTGACAGCGCTCGATTTCCGGCCGCAGCTTGGCCAGCTGCGAGGAGTGTTTGCGCTTGGCCCGGATATGCTTGTCCAGCCAGTCCAGATTGGTCTCGTTCTTCGGGAAGCTGGCGATAAAGTCCTTGCGTGGCATGCCCGCGCCGCGGATACAGATCTGCATGACCTGACGCTCCTGGGAACGCACATGGGCGATAGTGCGGCGCAGGTTGATCGACAGGGCCTCGAAATTCTTCGGCGCCAGTTTCAGTTCCATAAATTCGGCGGTCAGCTTGGTCCGGGTGTTGAGCACCTTGCTGTCCTGACTGCCGAATTTGAGCATGCCGCTGATGACCTGCTTGTGCAGGCGCCGGATTTTGGCCATCCGTTTTGCCAGTTCCTCGAGATCCGGACCGTCCGGCGCGGTGCCTTGCTCGTCGGCCTCGTTCTTCTTGCCGTTGGCGGCCTTGACTTCCTGGTCAGCGGCATCGGGATCGATAAAGCCGGTGACGATATCGACGATCCGTCCCTGACCCGCGACGGCGGCCTGATAGCTGCCGATCAGCAGGTCCAGCGTGCCGGGGAACATCGACAAGGCCCGGCGGACCTGTTCCAGACCTTCCTCGATCCGTTTGGCGATGCGGATCTCGCCTTCCCGGGTGAGCAATTCTACGGTACCCATCTCACGCATATACATGCGGACCGGGTCGGTCGTGCGACCGAATTCGCTGTCCACGGTGGCCAGCGCCGCCGCCGCCTCTTCGGTGTCGTCGTCGTCGTTGCCCGAGACCGCCGAGTCCGTCAGCAGGAGTTCTTCCGCATCGGGCGCCTTCTCATAGACCGTGATGCCCATGTCATTGATCATGTTGACGATATCCTCGATCTGTTCGGGATCGACGATGTCATTGGGCAGATGGTCGTTGACCTCGGCATAGGTCAGGTAGCCCTGCTCTTTGCCGCGGGCGATGAGCACCTTGAGCTGCGACTGTTTGTCCTCGGGAACGATGGCTCGTTTTTCGGTCACGCAAAGAACCTCAATATCAGGCGAACGAACGCACCAGTATAGCAGGCCGGCGCGCCTCTCTCTACATTAGTCTGCGGCTTTTCTCTCGCCGTCAGCGTCAGCGCTGCTCCGCTGGAGGAGCGCCCGCAGCTCATCCTTCTCGGCCTCATCCAGCCCCTCGTCGCGGGCCTTGTCCAGCAGGAACTCGGTCCTGCGCTCCGGACCCGCCTGAGCGACCAGACGTATCAGGATATCGGCCAGGACCATTGGCGCCGCCTCGCCGGTAACCAGGGCTTCGCTCGCGGCGAGCTGCAGCAGGTGCGGTTGTTCCGGCCGACCACGCCAGCGTTCGAGCAGGCCTGCCGGGCTTATATCTGGGTTTGATCCGGAAATTTCAAGGAGTTCCATCAACAGCGGTATCCCTTTGAAGTCCACCTCTGCCAGCCCCTGCGGGATATCGGCAGTGGCCGCGGCCTGCGGCTGGTGGAGGATCAGCGCGATGGCCTGGCGTACCAGGCTGGAACGCGGGTTGGGCGGGCGCGCCGCTCCGCGTGTCGCGGGTCTGAATCCCGGCGGCTCGGGCCGATCGTCGATCATGCGCTGGGCCAGTTGATCGGGCTCGATACCGACGCGGGCCGCCAGCTGGCGGGTCAGCAGGTCCCGGTAGATCCCCTCGGGGATCCGGCGCATCAGCGGCCGCGCCAGTTCCGCCATACGGGCCCGGCCGTCGAGCGTGTCCATGTCGACCTGAGCGGACAGCTGGTCGAGGAAATAGTCAGACAAGGGGAGCGCGTGATCGAGGCGGGCCGCAAAGGCATCCGCGCCTTCCTTGCCGACCAGCGAATCCGGGTCTTCGCCGTCGGGCAGGAACAGAAAACGGATCTGGTGACCTTCCTGCATCGTGGGTAGTGCGTTCTCCAGCGCCCGCCACGCCGCTTGCCGGCCGGCGCGGTCGCCATCAAAACAGAAGATCACCGTATCGGTGACCCGGAACAGGCGTTGCAGATGCTCCTGAGTCGTCGCTGTCCCCAGCGTCGCCACCGCGTAGCGGATGCCAGCCTGGGCCAGACCGACCACGTCCATATAGCCTTCAACCACGAGCAGCCGGCTGATGTCCCGCAGCGCCTGTCTGGCCTCGTACAGGCCGTAGAGCTCCCTTCCCTTGTGGAACAGCGTCGTCTCGGGCGAATTCAGATATTTCGGTTCGCCGCTGCCCATGACGCGGCCGCCGAATGCGATGGTGCGACCGCGGGCATCGCGGATGGGGAAGATAATCCGGTCGCGGAATCGATCGTACCAACCGCCCTGCTCGCGCTCGATGATCAGGCCGCAGGCGGTCAGGCGTTTGATCCCGGCGTCGTCCTTGCCTATCCGTGACAACAACCCGTCCCAGGCGTCCGGGGCGTAGCCGATGCCAAACAGCGCCGCAGTTTCACCGCTGAGCCCGCGCTGTTTCAGATAGTCGATTGCCGTTGTATTGTCGCGCAGCCCCTGAGCATAGAACTCGCCTGCCCGCGCCATGGTGGCGTAGAGATCATCGCCGGCTCTGGGGCGGCTATCGCCGGTCTCGCGGGGTACCTCGACCCCCACTTGTCGGGCCAGTTCCTCGACTGCCTCCACGAAGTCCAGGTGGTCGTGCTCCATCAGGAAGCCGAGCGCGGTCCCGTGAGCGCCACAACCAAAGCAGTGATAGAACTGCTTGGATGGGCTGACGGTAAAGGAGGGGGTCTTCTCGCCATGGAACGGGCAACAGGCCTTGAACTCGCGCCCGGCTTTCTTCAGCGGCACGCGGCTCCCCACGACCTCGACCACGTCTACGCGGGCCATCAGGTCGTCGATAAAACTCTGCGGGATGCGGCTCACCAGGGACTCCGTCAGCGTCGGGGCGCGTTGTCGGAGACCACGCGGGCGGACCCGGGATGATCAGCGCAAACGCCTTCTGATATTGTGTATTGATAGCCCAACCGGCTGGGAAATCAAGGGCTTGCAAGCCCGCCGGGGCTGCGTCGGCGCAGCCTCGGAGGCGGCCCTAGCCGTCGCTAAGCCGCGCTTTAACCTTCGCGCTGACCGCGGCCATATCGGCACGGCCCTCGGCCAACTGCTTTATCTGGTTCATGACCTTGCCCATGTCGCGCATGGACCCGGCCCCGGTATCGGCGACGACCTGGACGATCAATGCGTCCAGGTCTTCTTCGCTCATCGGCTCGGGGAGATAGTCGTCCAAAAAGCCGATCTCGGCTTCTTCGCGCTGCGCCAGTTCCTCACGATCGCCAGCCCGGTATTGCACTGCCGACTCGCGCCGCTGTTTGATCATCTTCTCGATGACCGAAAGCACCTGGGGATCGTCGAGCTCGATGCGCTCGTCGACTTCACGCTGCTGGATAGCGGCCAGAGTCATGCGCAGGGTAGACAAACGGTGTTTGTCGCCGGCGCGCAGGGCCTGTTTCATGTCGTCGCCGAGGCGGGCCTTGAGCGACATGGATAGGACGCGGTCGCGTCTAGTAGAGGCGCACGCGGCGGGACTGCTCGCGCTGGATCCGTTTCATGTGCCGCTTGGTGGCGGCCGCCTTCTTGCGCTTGCGCTCCTGGGTGGGCTTCTCGTAGTACTCACGACGACGCAGCTCGGTCAACACACCGGCTTTCTCGCAGGCACGCTTGAAACGACGCAGGGCAGCGTCAAAATACTCGTTCTCTCGGACCCGTACGCTAGGCATCTAGAAATCACCGTCCTTCGACAATCACGCAAACGCCGCCCTCGAGGCGGCGCAAAGAAGCGGAATATTAGCCCCCGGCGGGTAGAATTGCAATCCGCCAGGGCCGTTACGGCCGCGAGGAGCCATTGATGAGAGTGTTGGGTATCGAGACCTCCTGCGACGAGACGGGTGTCGCTATCTACGATTCCGGGCGAGGGCTGCTCGGACACGCACTCTATAGCCAGGTCGCGTTACATGCCGAGTTTGGTGGTGTGGTGCCGGAACTGGCGTCCCGTGACCACGTGCGCAAGCTGATACCGCTGATCCGGCAGGTCATGGCCGAGGCTGACACCCCGGTCGGCGAGATCGGAGGCGTCGCCTACACGGCCGGTCCCGGTCTGATCGGCGCGCTGCTGGTCGGGGCCGCACTGGGCCGCAGCCTGGCCTATGCCTGGGGCGTGCCAGGACTGGGCATCCACCATATGGAGGCGCATCTGCTGGCGCCGATGCTGGAGACGCCAGCACCGGAGATGCCGTTCGTGGCCCTGCTGGTCTCGGGTGGACACACTATGCTGGTCGAGGTTGCGGCGCTCGGCCGCTACCGGGTGCTGGGCGAGACGCTGGACGATGCGGCTGGCGAGGCGTTCGACAAGACCGCCAAACTACTGGGTCTGCCCTATCCCGGAGGCCCCGCTCTGGCCGCTCTGGCCGAGCAGGGGACGCCTGGAAATTTCGCATTCCCGCGTCCGATGCTCGGCCGTCCGGGTCTGGATTTCAGCTTTAGCGGCCTCAAGACCGCGGTAATGATCGCGGTACAGCGGGTCGAGCTCGATGACGCACGTCGCGCCGATGTGGCGGCGGAATTCCAGCAGGCCGTCGTCGACACATTGGTAGTCAAATGCCGCCGCGCGATAGAACAGACCGGCGCCGGCACCCTTGTCGTCGCGGGCGGCGTCGGCGCCAACCGCGCCCTGCGTTCGGCCCTGAAGGAGGAGGGTGCACGACGAGGCTGGTCCGTGTTCTATCCTCGCCCTGAGTTCTGTACCGACAATGGCGCGATGATCGCCTACGCTGGTATGCTCCGCCTCCGCGCCGGAGAGCACGCCCAACTCGCCATCGAAGCCCGGGCCCGATGGGGCCTGGAGAACCTTCGGCCCCCCGGCGAATCCTGACCGGATTGACCAGACCCATGGACACGATCTTCTTAAAAGACCTGCGTATCGAGACCGTGATCGGTATTTTCGACTGGGAGCGCTGTATCCGCCAGACGGTCAGCATCGATCTGGAGATGGCCACCGATATCCGGCGCGCCGCCCAGAGCGACGGCATCGAGGACACCCTGAACTACAAATCCGTGGCCAAGCGCCTGATCGCGTTCGTGGAGCAGTCAGAATTCGGGCTGATCGAAACCCTGGCGGAGCATGTCGCCCGGATTGTGGTCAAAGAGTTCGAGGTGCCAAATGTCCGCGTCACCCTGCACAAGGGCGGGGCGGTCCGCGGCGCAAAAGATGTAGGCGTGATGATCGAGCGTAGCCGGGACGATTACGATGACTGAGGTGTTTGTCGGCGCCGGCAGCAATGTGGAGCCCGAGGGCCATCTGCGCGCCGCGCTGGCGGCGCTGGCCGAGGCCTTCGGTGTACTGAGACTCTCACCGGTCTACCGGAGCAGTCCCGTCGGGTTCGAAGGCGATGATTTTCTCAACATGGTGATCGGCTTTGACACCGAAATGAGCATCGAAGCCGTGGCGGCGGAGTTTGACCGGATCGAGAACGCGGCCGGCCGGGTCCGAGGGGGCGAGAAATTCGGCCCGAGGACGCTGGATCTGGACCTGCTGCTGTATGGCGATTCGGTGCAGCGCAGCGGCGCGATTCACGTTCCGCGGGACGAGATCACAAAATACGCATTCGTATTGCGACCACTGGCCGATATCGCCGGCGACCGTATCCATCCGGCGGAGGGACGATCGTTCGCCGAGATGTGGTCCGACTTTGACCCGTCCAGCCACCGGCTGCAGACGGTCGATCTGATGTGGGTGAGCCAGTGAAGAAAAGGACATTTAAACGGCACGGGCTTCTTTATCTCGGTCTGACGACCCTGCTGGTGTTGACCGCAGGTTGCGGCGGCTCGTCAGGCAGTTCCGGACCGCAGGCGGCCAATTGCACGGTGGTCGCGCAGAACCAGTTCGTCATCGACGTGATGCAGGATATCTATCTGTGGAACGATCAGCTGCCGATCGTCGATGCCGCCGACTTCGACTCGCCGGAGGCGACGCTGGACGCATTGCGGGCGCCACAGGACCGGTTCAGTTTTATTACCTCCGCGGCCGCCGATGATGCCCTGTTCGGTGACGGGCAGGTCGCCGGGATCATTGGCTTTAGAAGCACGAGCCCGAGCCCCGACGAACTGCGGGTGATCGACGTATTCGAGGGCAGCCCGGCTGACCAGGGAGGGCTGGCCCGGGGCGACTCCATTACTGCGGTCGACGGTGTCCCCATCGCCGACGTCCTGGCCGACCCGGGCTTCAGTGCCTCGCTGGGCCCAAACGAAGTCGGGGTGACGGTGGAGCTGTCGTGGCAGGACCTCGCCGGAGAGGACTTTACCCGCGTGTTCGAAAAAGCGGTGGTCACTATCCCGCCCGTGAGCTCCGTCGAGGTGCTGGACACGCCGACCGGAGCGGTGGGTTATCTGCTGTTCCGAAATTTCGTCGAGCCCGCGGTGTCCGATCTCGATGCCGCGTTCGGCGCACTGGGTCTGGCCGGCGTGCGCGACGTGGTGATAGACCTCCGCTACAACGGCGGGGGTTTGCTGTCGGTCGCAGAAGTCCTGTCCAATCTGATCGGTGGCGAGATCACCCAGGCGCAGACGGAGTACACATTCGAATACAACGCGGACAACAGTTTCCGCAACCGCACGGTCTTTTTCCGCGATCGGCTGCAAGCGCTGGATCTGCGGCGGGTCTTCTTTATCGTCACCGGATCTTCCGCTTCGGCCAGCGAACTGGTGATCAATTCCCTGAGCCCCTACATCGATGTCGTGCTGGTCGGCGCCACCACCTTTGGCAAACCCGTCGGCCAGCTCGGTTACACATTTTGCGAGAAGATCCTGCGGCCGGTGTCGTTCAGT
>Ga0265306_10001839_pt1 | contig 10282 bp, 6 predicted proteins | sample Helome_3_FD_192493 | JGI IMG/M metagenome (GOLD analysis project Ga0265306, IMG submission 192493) | Marine sediment microbial communities from subtidal zone of North Sea - Hel_20160420 (Illumina Assembly) | ecosystem: Environmental > Aquatic > Marine > Subtidal zone > Sediment ...
CATTCCTGCGTTTGGATGAACTTGACCTGACCGGTAAGCGTGTGATGATCCGTGAGGATTTCAACGTTCCGCTCGATGCGGGCAGGGTGACCTCGGATGCCCGGCTAAGGGCTGCATTACCGACCACGCAGATGGCTCTGGATGGCGGTGCTGCCCTGATCCTGTTGTCTCACCTCGGCCGGCCTGTTGAGGGTCAATACGATGAAAAGTTTTCAATGGCGCCGGTTGCAGAGCATTTGTCGGGCTTATTGGGCCAACCGGTGAGATTGCAAAAAAACTGGCTTGATGGTTTTGACATTGAGCCGGGCGAAGTTGTTTTATGTGAAAACGTGCGTTTCAACACCGGTGAAAAATCTAACGATGAAACCCTGGCCAAAACCATGGCTTCATTGTGTGACATTTTTGTGATGGACGCCTTTGGCACGGCTCATCGTGCCCAGGCATCTACTGAAGGTGTGATCAGGTTTGCACCAGCAGCATGTGCAGGTCCTTTACTCAGCCGGGAGTTGTTTGAGCTTGGAAAAGCCCTGACCAATCCCGAGCGGCCTATGCTTGCCATCGTGGGTGGCTCCAAGGTTTCCACCAAGTTGACGGTGCTCGAATCGCTGATGGCACAGGTTGATGAACTCATCGTTGGTGGCGGTATCGCCAACACCTTCATTGCAGCCAGTGGTTATGATGTTGGTAAATCACTTTATGAGCCTGATCTGATTCATGAGGCTCAACGTCTGATCCGGCTGGCGCATAAAGCAGGGGGCGAAATTCCCATTCCGAAGGATGTTGTCGTTGCGACTTCATTCTCAAATGATGCCAAGGCAAAAGTGCGTTCGGTTGATGAAGTACAGGCTGATGAGATGATTCTTGATATCGGCCCGCTCACCGCTGCGAAGTATGCAACCATGATCCAGAATGCCGGTACGGTTATCTGGAATGGTCCGGTAGGGGTTTTCGAATTCAAGAATTTTGCTGCAGGTACGCGCGCAATTGCTGATGCGATTGAAGTTTCCGGGGCTTTCAGTATTGCCGGCGGCGGCGATACACTGGCAGCCATTGACCAATTTAATGTAACGGATGGCGTCAGCTATATTTCAACGGGTGGCGGTGCTTTTCTTGAGCTGGTTGAGGGCAAAACACTACCCGCAGTTGCAGCGTTGGAAGCACGTTATAAGGTTTAGGCAAGATAAAGTTTAGGCAAGCAGGCCCGGTGATTGAATCACCGGGTCAGCGTCGCCCAAGATTACGCGCACCGAATACCGCACCAAGCCGGAGAAAATAGATAGCGCTGCGGTCTTCGCTCCAGCCTAAGCCCAGGTAAATCGGGCCCAGTGGTGAACTGTAAGCAAAGTAAAAGCTGCCGTTTAAACGTCCATCAGAAAAAACATCATTCCTGTCCTCGGTTGCGTTGCCGTATTCCACGGTCATGCCGACATAGCCGGGCAGAAAACCGCTTTTGGCAACCTGGTAGCGGTAACCGGCCAAAACTGCACCGAAATGTGGTCCAATCAGGGAGTTGGGTTCATAACCTGACATATTAAAAAAACCACCAGCGGTATAAAGCGCATAAATCGGTACATTGTCATCAAAGCTTGTATTGTATCTTGCACCCCACAGGAAATTGTGGAAGCCGAAAGTATGACTTCCAGCTATTGAAAATTCGAGTTGGTCAAATGACTCGTCTGCACCCAGGCTTTCGATTGAGTTCGTATACTTCAAAATGGAATAAATACCCCGTGTTGGCAGGTAACGGTCATCAAGACGGTCAAATTTAAGCTCGCCAAATAACTCGCCGCCATTAAAATCGAATGGCTTGATATTCGGATCTCCCACGGTGATGTCCAGGTTTCCCTTGTAGCGGACAAAACCGGCAGTAAACTTGGCGTGACGTTTAAACTCACGACCCACCGCCAGCGCTGCGCCCCATTCATCCAGTTCGAGTTCGGCGACCGCGTCACCGTTTGGATCATAGATAAACAGCGGGCGTTCGAACAAATACGCGCTGGGCTCGAAGCTGTACTTAAGACCGTCATCCAGTATTTTGAAGTAATCCAGAAAGATCCCAGGTGATTCTCCAACCTGGAGGATCGCCCGGAATTCAGATCCACGGTCATCAAGTGCGGTATTGAGGTAGCCACCCCTTAAATTCAGGGTTGTTCCACGTTGGCTAAAGGTGAGATCCACCCCGGTTTCGATAAAATCCGTGCCACGCTCATCCTGGGAAACTGAGATTTCAATGCCTTGCTGGCCGTTCTCCTCAACAACACCGTAACGAGCCTGGCGGATAAACCCAAGGGCGTAGATCTGGCGCAGATCATGATCCAGCTGGTCAAGATCAAGCGTTTGGCCCGGCTTGATAGTGATCAGTTCCAGTAAGACGTCGTCGGAAAATCTGGACTGATTATCCAGGTTAACAAAATGTACTTGTGGTGGGCCTTCTACGCAGTTGTCGATCTCCTGACGCCAGGCACGGTATGCGTCTTCGGACAGCGAGTATTTCTGCAACTGGTCCTGCATTTCTTCAGTGGCCGCGTAGCCAAGCGGGATGGCTTCATCCAGTTTGCCGAAATCTGCAGACCCGATGGTGTCACCGAGTTTAGGCGTAATTAAAACGTCACTCTCACCGAGGCTCTCTATTTGTTTGTTCGTGTTTGAAACGGTCAGTAAGCCACTCATCTGGTAGACGATGGCAAGGGCACTGTTCATCTCGTCTTTGCCAGCCAGTTTGGTGCCGACATCGACGGCGATTACCACATCAGCACCCATGTCCCTGGCGACGTCTACCGGCAGATTTCTTACCAGTCCGCCATCTACCAGCAATGCGTCATTGCGTCGGACTGGGTCAAACACGGCGGGAACGGACATGCTGGCTCGCATTGCCATTGAAAGCTCGCCCTCACCAATGACAACCATACGGCCTGTCACAATGTCCGTGGCAATCGCACGGTAAGGGATGGGGAGCTCGTTAAAATCGGATGTGTTAACACGCTGGGAAGTAACTGATTCGAACATAAAAATAACTTTTTGACCGGATACCACACCTTTTGGCAGCAGGCTGCTATCTTTACCTATACCGAGTTTGGGACCATACAAGCCAAGGTCATCATCTGCTTTTCGTCTGAACGGTTGATCTTCCCGGGGGGTCTTGTCCTTGAACAGGTCGTCCCAATCGGCATTTCTTACAACCTGGGCAAGCTCATCTGACTCCATACCCGTAGCCAGAAACCCACCGACGATAGAGCCCATGCTGGTGCCCGCTATGTAATCGTAAGGAATGCGCATTTCTTCCAGCTTTTTAAGCACACCGACATGCGCGTAACCGCGTGCACCCCCGCCACCGAGCACGAGGCCAATTTTGGGACGGTCCGTGACTTCACTCCTGACACACTGATTTGCCGCCGCATAAGACGGAGTTATGTGGATAGCGATAGAAAACACAAACACAATACAAAGCAAACACTGGTTATGGACACAAGCTGTCTTCGACATGGAATTGATTTGCTCCGGGAGGATGGTCGGCGTGTTAATACTACACAAAAACAACTATCATTACGCTTGGTCAGCAGACCGCCAAAGGAAATCCACTTGAACAGACCAACTCAACCGTTCTTTCTCAAGGCTCTATTCATTTTCATGTTTTACAGCGGGGCGATCTGTGTTGCCCCCGTTAATGCTGCAGATAACATTCCCGGGCTGGACAATCTGACCAGTTACCCTCGAATAGAAAGATATGAGTCGGGTGGTGTACAGGTAGACTTTCCAAGCCTCGAGTCCTGGCCGGATTTCCAGTACCTCCGGGCCTGGTTGCCGGTGGAGGTTATGCTCAATGGTGACAGCAAACCGCGGGTAGGTTCCGCCTACGTTCAAGCCACGACCGTTATCGATTTTGAGCAGCGCACGGTGGCCATTTCAGATCTGAAAGTGTTGAAAACAAAATTCTCCGATGAAAACCAGTCGGAAACCCGAACCAAGTTGATTTCAATGGCATTTCAGGGGCGCGAAAGCATCGTTCCACTGGATGTCCTGCTGCGTTTACTGCCGGATAATTTCGAGGTTCCCGGGCAGACAGCGACTGTTTCCGGGCTGAATTTTGAACCACCGGCGATATTGGTATCTGAAAAACCACTCAAATTATTGTCAGTTGACAAGAAACCGGTCAGGGCAGCTGTTGAGGGCACAGAACTGGAATACGTTGTTAACACGAACTGGAACGTCTTTTATTATCGCCCGGACGAGCAATGGTATGTGCTCAATGATAATGCCTGGCAGCAAAACAACTACCTGGCGGATGGTGACTGGATCACAACCGACAAGCTGCCGGCGGATTTCGACAAACTGGCACTCAACGATGCATGGCCGGAAGTTCAGAAGGCATTACCAGCAAGCAAACCTTTGAGTCCTCCGGTGCCTTTTGTGATCAGCCTGCAGCAGACGGAATTGATCCTGCTGGATGGATCGCCACGTTTAAGTGCTATAGATGAGACGGGCATCAGCTATGTCAGCAACACAAAAAGTGACCTGTTCCAATTTGCAGACCGCTGGTATTTCCTGGTTTCCGGCCGGTGGTTTAGAAACACTCAGCTAAGCGGTCGATGGCAGGCTGTTAAGGACTTGCCGGATGTTTTTGCACAAATCCCTGCCGACCACTTGAAGGGCCATGTATTGTATTCCGTACCCGGTACACGGCAGGCGAAACTGGCATTAATTGAGGCAGCATTGCCCCACCGGAATGTGGTTGCGAAGAGTTCTGCTGCCGGTCTTGAAGTGAGCTGGGTCGGTGAGCCCAGTTTCGAGGCTATTGAGAACACCCCGCTTCAGCGCGGGTTGAACACGCCATTCCAGGTCATCAAGCATAATAATTTCTATTACCTGTGTTATGAGGGTGCGTGGTATTTCTCTGAATCTCCCACCGGCGCATGGAAAGTCGCATTGGATATCCCCGATGAAATTTATCGTATTCCTGCCTCCGACCCTGCTTACAACGTTACCTTTGTAAGACTGGATTCGGAACAGCCGAAGACAAATGAGCATGTTAATTACAGTTATTCGAGTGGGTACAAGGGCAGTTTCTCAACGAGGATGAGCGTGGTTTATGGCACCGGTTGGCATTACCCTTCGGATGTTTACTGGGATTCTGCCAACGGGCCGGCCTACTGGAGTTATGGAAGAACCTACGGATATAACACCGGCTATCACCCGGTAGGCGCCTATTACGGTCACCGTGCGGCGTATTACGGCCGATGGGGTTATGGACGACCCTACGGCGGTTGGGGTGGTTATGGTCCGTATGGTGGCTGGGGTTATAGCAGAACCACCGTGACGATCGAGTCTCCCTCGGTAAATTACACCCAGGGTTATGGTTCAGCATGGGAAGGACCCTTGCAAACAACACCTGGCGATCCTTCCGTCACGGCAGAAAAGTCGCTTGATCAATACCTGCCAAAGAAAAAGGTAGATGGAACAGAAAAGTTTGTTAAAACGAGTAAGGAAGACCAGGCAAAAGCGACCACGGTCTCAGCTTCCTCACTGTATGTGAGTGCTGCGCTATCATCCAACAGGTTTTCCGGTCCTGACGGAAAGGTGTACAAACGCGAGGACCAGGGGTGGAGCCATTACAATGATGGCGACTGGTCGACCATGCAGGCGATCGCACGGGAACAGCCTGTTGAACCACGACCACAGAAAAAATCCGAGACTCAGAACCAACAAAGATGGTTGCCGGCACACAAACGAACTTTGAGCAGGTCAGAGCTCGACCGTCAGGAAGTGGCACGCCTTGAAGGGATGGATCAATACAGCAAGTATCGAATGATGCAGGAAAAGAAAGAACAGTAACCATTCGGCAAAATGTCGTGCGTCAGTCCAGGTCTTGACCTGAACAAATATTGAACCAATTATATGGCCTGGTTTCATACATACCAGGCATTATCTTAGGGACAGAAATATGCAAACCATTTCAGTGTTCAGAAAGTTATCCGGATTGGTATCACTTGCCGTTGCAGCCCTGCTGATTGCAGGTTGTGCTTCCAAACCCACCATTAAAACCGATTACGATCACACGATTGATTTCAGCCAATACAAAACTTACGCATTTTTTAACCCGATGGGTATTGAAAACCCCAATTACTCAAGTATCTACGGTTCAATTTTCCGTGATGCCATCAGCAAGGAAATGGAGAGCAGGGGTTATACGAAGTCTGATAATCCGAATCTGCTGATAAACGTATCCGGTCGCCTGCAGGATAAAATCAGGGTGACGACCACATCTGACCCCTACATGGCCGGAAACTATTATGGCTATCGCCGGGGTGCATATGGTGCCTGGGGCGGTTACGGTTATGGAACCACAACGAATGTCAGTAACTACACGGAGGGCACAGTGAATGTAGACATGGTAGACCGCGCGCAGAAGCGAATGGTTTGGGAAGGTGTTGCAGTTGGCCGTGTTAAAGAGAATAAAACGAATGAAGAAACGCGGAAAAATATCCATGCCGGGATTCAGGAGATGTTCGCCGGCTACCCGTTCCGCGCTGGTCAGTAAGCCAATGGGGTCAAAGCCCGGTTTCCCCGGTTTTCCTCTGGTGAAATATGCGGGCTAAAGGTAAAATGCCGCATTTTGTTGGCAAGAATGAATGAGGCGTAAAGAATGCTCCCTGTTACACGTATTTTATCTATTAGCTGTTTTGCAATGATCCTGGCCTCGCCGGTCACGGGCAGGGCTGATTTTCCAGAATCGGATTCGGCCTCAAACAATGGAAGCCAGGCCAGGCCCGAGCCTGGCTCACAGAAGTCTGTTGAGGAAATTGCGCGGGAAATGACTAACCCGCTCGCAGCATTCTGGCGCTTCGACTACACGGCCGAACATAGAAATTACCAGGGCAGTATTCCTGGTGCGGACGACCAAAGCAGTTGGTCACACTACTTTAGATTTACGATGCCCTTCAGAGAAAAAGATGGAAAGGGGTGGGTATTCAGTTTCACACTGCCTTATTTTTCCGACCAGCCTGTCTACTGGGGGGACCGCGGTTATGCCGAATGGCGGATTCGCCAGCAGGATCCGACAGATCAGGAGGGTGCTTTCTGGGCACCGACCCATGCGCACACCGATGCTGTAAATTTTGAACTCGTCTATGGTGGTGTAAACGAGTCTGGCCGGATATTGAATTATGGTCTTGCCGGTATATTGCCCACAACTTCTGACACATCCAATGGCAGACAGCAGCTCATTTTAGGGCCGGCAGTCAATCTCGGAAAAATGGCCGACTGGGGTGTCTACGGCGTTTTGTTTTCGCACGTTATTGATGTCGCTGAAAAGAGGAATAAAGGTACTCCGGATACAACCCAGACCACTCTCCAGGGGTATTTCAGCTACGACCTGGGTCGTGGCTGGCAACTGATTTCCAACCCTGTCGTTACCTATGACTGGGAAGGTGACAGCGGAAACAAACTCAACCTGCCGCTGGGTGGCGGTATCGCCAAGACTTTCAAGATTGGCAAAGTGCCTTTGCGGTTAACAGCCGAAGCTCAATATTTCGTGGCGAGTACCAACCGCTTTGGTCCTGACTGGTTGTATAAGTTCAGCCTGAGTCCTATTATGCCGAGCAAGCACACACGCCATTAGGAATCTGCCTGACCTGGTCGCGGGTCCACAAACTATGTTTGCACCCAATAAGCTGAAGCGTTCCGCTGCCATATTCATTTTATTATGTGCGGTGCTGTGGTTCGGTGCGATTGGTCAGCGTGACCTGTTCGATCCGGACGAGGGCCGCTATGCAGGTATTCCGGCGGCCATGGTGGATACCGGTGACTGGCTTACTCCCAGGCTGAATGATTTCAAATATTTTGAAAAACCCGTTCTCCAGTATTGGGGTACAGCGGTTGTGTTCAAACTATTTGGCAAGAGCAATGCCAGTGCGCGTCTTTGGACGGCACTACTCGGTTTTTCAACGGCCCTGTTTTCGATGCTTGTTGCTTTCCGTCTATATGGCAGTCGGGCGGCGATATACACCTTTGGGCTGAGTATCTCTTACCTGATGGTGGTGGCTTTTGGTCACTATCTCACGCTGGACATGGCACTCAGCGGGTTCCTGGTGATGGGTATCGGAAGCCTCGTCATCGCGCATTCCCGCCAGGGTAGTGAAAGCCAGACAAGAAACTGGATGCTTGTCGGCTGGGCTGCATTGGCGTTGGCCACCCTGACCAAGGGTCTGGTAGCCGTTGTACTGCCCGCTGCCACGGTAGTGGTATACAGTCTCTGGCAGAGGGATTGGGGTCTGTGGAAAAATTTGCATCTTGTTAAGGGGATTTTATTATTTCTGTTGATCACGGCGCCGTGGTTTATCGCTGTCAGTATGGCCAATCCGGAATTTGCAGAATTCTTTTTCATCCATGAGCATTTCGACCGTTATACCAGTGAAGTCCATAGCCGGGAAGGACCGGTCTATTACTTCATACCCTTTTTATTACTCGGAGTCAGCCCGTGGCTGATCACCAGTTTAAGCCCCCTGGTCTCGCCGGGTTTCAGGTGGTTACCTGACAGCCCCGGGCAGTTTGACCCGGAACGCTTCATGTGGACTTTCGCGGTGGTGACCTTTTGCTTTTTCTCCCTGGGCCAGTCCAAGTTACCAGGTTATATCCTGCCTATTTTGCCGATCATCGCCGTGATAGCAGGTGGACGGATTGCATCGAAGGGAGGGATTGCGGGAGACCGCTGGGTCATGTTTTTCTCGGGTCTGGGCTTTCTTGTGGGAGCTTTTGCTATTGAAAACCTGGCCAGCAAACATTTCCCGGTGGAACAATGGGCGGCCTACAGACCGTGGATTATCGGCAGCGGTTTGGCCATGCTGCTATCGTTTACCGTGTTGAGTATCAAAAGGATTGCCCAAATACCGGCATTCGCTGTTGCTGCTGTTTTGTCCCTGGCATCGGGACTCCTGATCATTTCGGGAGCCACTTCACTGTCCGAAAGCCGTTCCAGCAAGGTGATTGCCGATGTCATTACCGAAACCCTGCCCGCGGGTGTGCCTGTTTTTTCGTTTCAGTACTTCCCGGAGGCCGCAGCTTTCTATCTGGGCAGACCCATCACCATAGTAGAATATGAAGGTGAGATGGCGATGGGGGTCAGGCTTGAGCCAGAGAAGTTTATTAAAACCCAGGATGAGTTTTTGGCAGTATGGCAGAATCTTGACCAGGCAGCAGTGGTGGTCAAGTTAAACAGGCTCAAGAATCTAAAAGTGGATGCGCTGCAGGGAAGGGTCGTTTACAAGGGCCCAAAAACAATGGTGATCATTAAATCATGACTGAATCAATAAGCCATAGCATGACATGGGCGGCGTTCGCGCTGGTTTTGACGGGTGTACTTCTGAACGCCGTCGCCCAGTTGGCCCTCAAAGCCAGCGTCAGTGACACGGGAATCATAAGTCTGGATATGCAGTCCGTGCTCAGCTCGGCTGGAAGCCTGGCGACCAACCTGTGGTTGTGGCTGGGGCTCATCTGTTATGCAATAAGCGTTGTGGTGTGGATACTGGCTTTGAGCAGGGTCGACGTATCGATTGCCTACCCGATGTTGTCGATTGGTTATATTGTTAATGCAGTTGCGGCATGGCATTTATTTGACGAACCCATGAATATTGGCAAGGTGGTTGGTATCGGCATCATCATTGTGGGTGTCTACGTATTGGCACGGTCATGAGTATGCTGCCTTTTACCCGGCCAACGCTCGGTGAAGACGAGTTCAGCGCGGTTCAGAAAGTTCTGCAGTCAGGCTGGATCACCAGCGGGCCGCGTGTTATTGAGCTTGAAAAAGAACTCAGCGTGTATATTGGTGGCGGTGTCGATGTCCGCCTGTTCAGTTCTGCCACGGCTGCCCTGGAGGCGGTTCTTATCGCCAGGGGTATCGGTCCCGGCGACGAGGTTATCGTGCCTGCTATGAGCTTTGTCGCTTCAGCCAATGTGGTCGTACGTACCGGTGCGACACCGGTATTTGTAGACGTGGGCCTTGAGAGTCGCAATCTTGATGCGGCTGCAATCATTTCGGTTTTGAACAAAAAAACCCGTGCCATCATGCCCGTGCATTTTGCCGGTATGCCGGTTGATATGGCGGCCATCTACGACCTGGCGCAAAAGGAGAACCTGCTGGTGCTGGAAGATGCGGCACAGGCCATCGGCACCAGGTACCAGGGCCGGCAAATCGGTTCATTCGGCAACCCGGTCTCGTTCAGCTTTCATCCCAATAAAAACATGACAACCATTGAAGGCGGTGCAATCGCCTCAAATGACCCGAAGTTGA
>Ga0265306_10001840_pt1 | contig 10276 bp, 9 predicted proteins | sample Helome_3_FD_192493 | JGI IMG/M metagenome (GOLD analysis project Ga0265306, IMG submission 192493) | Marine sediment microbial communities from subtidal zone of North Sea - Hel_20160420 (Illumina Assembly) | ecosystem: Environmental > Aquatic > Marine > Subtidal zone > Sediment ...
ACATAAAGCAGCTCTTATATCTTGATGTTTATTGGCTGTCATTTGGGCTCCATTACCACTTCCACAAATAATTATTCCAAAATCCACCTGACCTTTTTCAACCTCATTTGCTACCGGATGAATAAAATCGGGATAATCTACACTCTTATTTGAATTTGTCCCAAAATTGAGTACTGTATACCCCTTATTCTCAAGGTATTTTACAATTTCTAATTTATAATCAGTACCAGCATGGTCATTACCTATTGCTATTTTCATTATTTATGATTAAAATTCAAATTTACTATATAATATTATTATTAACATAATAAATACCATTTGTTAATTAAAATCAATAATAATTTGAATATGAAATACTTAAAAAACAGTCATAAATGTTTATATCTTATAGATATGTTCTAATAAGATTTATTGTAAAATACTTTAAAAAGAGTATGAAAAATATTAATATTATTTAAGTTTAAAACTTATATACTTTTTACTATAAATTATCAACATAAAAATAACAGGTTCTGAACTAAAAAATTATTATTATTATTAAAATAAATAGTTAATAGTATTATTAATGACCTGTTAATTATTATATACAATTTTCTGATAATCACTACAATTAATAAATAAAATTATAGTGATAAAATGTTTATATTTATTTAACAACTTAAAAACAAAATATATTCTACACTTTTTATATCTGTTATTAACATTACATCATAGAAATATATGTTTTTTAGAATTTTTAAAATAAATAGTAATTATTATTTAGATTGTTAATAAAAAAAAGTTAGCTAACTAGAAAAGTTTGATTGAAAATAGGATTTGAAAAAGATTCAACAATATGTTCTTTTTCTATTTTATTGAAAGTATAATTAATGCTTTGGTAAGTGATAAATAAACCAATACAGAATAGTATAACGAAACCAACTAATATTTTAAAAAAATTTTTCACTCTAATAGGTTAGCTTTTCTCTAAAGACGATAGAAATTTGAAATTGTTACTCATTTTAGGTTAAAATTATTATTAAAATAAGATAATTATATCACTAATAAAATGAAAATTTGATTAAAAAAGACCTTGGAAATATTACTAGATATGTTTTTTATGGAATAATAAAACAAATAGCTTTAGGAATTATGTTAGCATAAAAACCCCCTCTTCCTATTAATTCTCCATCTGCTTGTATAAAGGTTTTTTCATCTTTAGCTGTTATTTGGATCTCAGCTGTTTTATAAGTTTCAACTTCTTTATGATTTACAATACCACCATTAAAGAATTTAAAAACATTGAGTAACATTTTTAAAAAATTAAAATCTTTAGCTATTGAAATATCAAATAAGCCATCTCTAGTATTTACATTACTAGTAAGTTGCATACCACCACCTGAAAATTTACAAATACCTACAATTGTGAGTAATGATTGAGTAGACATTTCTTGATTATTAAATTTTATTGTTAATATAGTTTTTTTGTAACGCATAAAACTTGTAATCGTTCCCACTAAATACGCCATTACTCCATATTTTTTAAATTTACTAATGTTATTAACTACATAGCCATCAAAACCAATTCCAGCCACATTATTAAAATAAACAATTTGATCAGTTTCTAATAATTGTAGGTGTCCAATATCTTGTTTAATTGAATTCTCTTTTGCTATTATCGAAACAGCATTTTTAATATTTTTAGGAATTCTATACGTTTTAACCCAATCATTTCCTGTTCCTATAGGTATCACAGCTACTTTTAATTCTGCTACTTCTACAAGTTTTTGAGCCATTATTCCATTAATAATTTGATGCAAAGTACCATCGCCACCTACACTAATAAATTTTCTATATCCCTCTTGAATAGCATTATTAACAAGTTCACATTCGTGATGCTTAAATTGAGAAAAAGTTGCGAAAAAAGATATTTTATAAATGTCTAAATAGGTAACAATTTGTTTCCATTGTTTTTTAGCAGCCGCATTCCCTGAAGTTGGGTTTATTATAATATACCAGGTGTTTTTCATTAAATGAAACGAGAATTGTAAGATTTGTTTTAGCAAAATACAAATAGTTATTTAATTCATAATACATATTATTTATTTGTACATTTAAGCACTTCAAATGAACTCCAATTCACATGTCAAAAAAGAAAAGAAAATTTCATAAAAAGAAAGGAAGTATTGTTAAAGATTTATCGGCTAAGATTTTAAAAACACTCAATAGAAATTCTCAACAATCATTTAATTACAAACAAATTGCAAGTAAAATAGATATTTCTGATGCGAACGATAAACAGCAATTAATAACAAAACTTGAAGAATTAAAACAAAATAAAAGAATTGAAGAAACGTCAAGAGGAAAATATAAAATTATTCAAAATGAACATTATCATCTAGGTATTTTAGAAGTTACTAGTAATGGTAATGCCTATTTTATTTCGGACGGGTTAGAGCGTGATGCATTTATACCCACAATAAATTTGAATAGAGGTTTAGATGGTGACACTGTTAAAGTTTACGTTTACAGGAGGCGTAACAATGATAGGTTTGAGGGGGAAGTTATAGAAGTGATTGAGAGAGCAAAGACTGAATTTGTGGGTGTGTTACAAATGAATAAAAATTTTGGTTTTGTAATACCCGATAGCCCGAAAATGTATGCGGATATTTTTATATCTAAACAACACATCGGTAAGGCAGAACATGGGGATAAGGTACATGCAAAAATTACGAATTGGCCTGACAATTCCAAGAACCCATTTGGCAAAATTATTACAGTATTAGGTAAACCCGGAGAACACGATACTGAAATTCATTCAATTTTATTGGAATATGGCTTGCCTTATAAATTTCCTGAAAAAGTTGAAAGCGATGCAGGGAAAATATCAATGGAAATTACCAAAGAAGATATCGATAAACGCCGCGATATGCGCAGTACGACCACGTTTACCATTGATCCTAAAGATGCGAAAGATTTTGATGACGCCTTATCGTTTAAGGAATTATCAAATGGAAATTATGAAATTGGTATTCATATCGCGGATGTATCCCATTATGTAAAAATGAATACAGTTTTAGAAGAAGAAGCTTACAGCAGAGCTACATCTGTATATTTAGTAGACAGAGTAGTACCTATGTTACCAGAGGTTCTGTCAAACGGAGTTTGTTCCTTGCGTCCAAATGAAGAAAAGTTGACTTTTTCTGCTGTATTTGAAATGAATAATAAAGCTGAATTAATCAATCAATGGTTTGGTAGAACGGTTATTTATTCAGACAGACGATTTTCTTATGAAGAAGCTCAGGAAATCATAGAAACAAAAGGAAATAGTATTTCTTCGGAAGTTTCTTTAACGGGACAAAGTTATATTGTTGAAAAAGAAGTAGTAGATGCCACTCTGAAATTAAATGAATTATCAAAAAAATTACGAGAAAAGAGGTTACAACAAGGGGCAATTACATTTGATAGAATAGAGGTAAAGTTTCATTTGGATGAAAATGCAGAACCAACAGGGGTATACTTTAAAGAGTCAAAAGATGCAAATAAACTTATAGAAGAGTTTATGCTATTAGCGAATAAAAAAGTTGCAGAATTTATTGGTAGAAATAAGAATGGCACGCCTACAAAAAATACTTTTATTTACAGAATTCACGATGAACCGAATATTGAAAAGTTGGCAGGTTTACAACAAATTATTTCAAAATTTGGCTATAAAATAAACACCCAAACAAGAGAAACTACATCGGAAACACTAAATAAGTTATTAAGTGATGTTCATGGTAGACCTGAAGAAAATATGATCGAGACATTAACCATTCGGTCAATGAGTAAAGCAATCTATACAACTGATAATATTGGGCATTACGGATTGGCGTTTGATTATTATAGTCATTTTACCTCCCCCATTCGGCGCTATCCAGATGTTATGACACACAGATTGCTGCAACATTATCTAGACGGAGGAAAATCACCTAAAGCAGAATCGTATGAAGATAAATGTAAACACTCTTCAGAACGAGAACAATTAGCGTCTAAAGCCGAGCGAGATTCTATTAAATATATGCAAGTAAAATATATGCAAGATCATCAAGATCAAGAATTTGAAGGCGTTATTTCTGGTGTTACAGAATGGGGAATTTATGTTGAGATCATTGAAAATAAGTGTGAAGGCATGGTTCGTATTAGGGATATTAAGGACGATTATTATATTTACGACGAAAAACAATATGCATTGATTGGCCAAGCTACTAAAAACTCATTACAACTTGGTGATAAGGTAATTGTTAAAGTAAAAAACACTGATTTGGAACGGAAACATTTAGATTTTAATTTAATTCAATAAATTTGAAACTTAGGCATAAAAATTGTAAGTCTAATTGCTAAATAACATCTAAACTATTTAAAATTGATATTATGAACATTAAGAATTTATTGATCCTATTTTTAGGATTTACGGCATTTGCATATGCTCAAGACAGAACACAAAATTTAGGAGACTTTGACGAAATTAAAATTTTTAACGGTTTAAGCGTTGAAATTGAAAGATCAGATAATTCTAAAGTTGACATTTCTGGTGAAAAAACAGAAGATGTTGTTATAAAAAATGTCAATGGAAAATTAAAACTTTCCTTAAAATTTCCGGAACAATTTAATGCTGACAAGGTTAAAATTAAGATCTTTTACAATCAAGATATAGTAACCTTAGACGCTAATGAAGGTTCGGCAATTTTTTCTGATGAAACTATAGATCAGGTGAATTTAACTGTTAAAACTCAGGAAGGGGCCTATATAAGTGTACCTATTGATGTTAAATATCTTACAATAAAAGCTGTTACTGGCGCCAGTATTAAAGTAACCGGAAAAGCCGTAAATCAGGATGTTGAGGTTACCACAGGAGGCGTTTATGAGGCCTATGAATTATTGAATGAATATGCTGATATTACTGCTGCCTCAGGAGGAAGAGCCGAAGTACATGTAACTAACTTATTAGACGCTAAAGTACGTTTTGGTGGAAATGTATATTATAAAGGAAACCCCGAAAAAGTAAATTCAAAAAAGGTTTTTGGTGGTAAAGTCAAAAATAAAGGATAGTTATTTATGATTTCAATAACTATTTAATTATTATCTTTGCCGAGTAAAATTTATAAACATGATAACAGCAATGATATTTTTAGGATTTGTAGGCCCATGGCAATGGATAATCATTGGTTTAGCCATATTACTTCTTTTTGGCGGAAGAAAGCTCCCGGAATTAATGAAAGGTTTAGGTACGGGGATTAAAGAATTTAAGAACGCTACCAAAACAGATGAGGATGAGGATGAGGAAGAGAAGAAAAAAAAATAAAAATTTAGAAACATAAAAAAAACCTGTACAATTCGTTCAGGTTTTTTTTATGTTTCTAAATTTAAGGTTAAAACTGCACAGCAGTTCCAGATGCAGTAACCATTAGCATACCCCCGTTAGGACCGACAGTTTCATAATCCAGGTCAATACCTATTACCGCAGTTGCGCCAAGACTTTGTGCCTGTTCTTCCATTTCTTTTAAAGCAGTGTCTTTAGCTTCTCTTAAAACTTTTTCATACGAACCAGATCTTCCTCCTACGATATCTCTAATACCTGCAAAAAAGTCTTTAACAATATTGGCACCGATAATGGTTTCACCGGTAACAATTCCTAAATATTCTTTCACTTGATGCGTTTCTAGAGTATTAGTTGTAGTTAGTATCATCCTTTATTCTGATTTTTTTTAACTATTTGGTGAGATGATTCATTTATTTTATTGGCCGCGACCAAACTAGTAACCATATCGTTCAACATTGAACTCGCCGCATTTGGATTGTTTGGCAATAATATTAAATTTGATTTAGTGTCTGATCCAATGCTTTGTAATGTATCATAGTGCTGGGTAATAACAATTAACGCGGAAGCTTCTTGGCTATTAATACCGGCCTTGTTTAAAACATCAACAGATTCTTCTAAACCACGTGCAATTTCTCTTCTTTGATCTGCAATACCTTTACCCTGTAAACGCTTACTTTCAGCTTCAGCTTTGGCTCGTTCAACAATTAAAATGCGTTGCGCATCCCCCTCATGTTGCGCAGCAATTTTTTCACGATCTGCCGCATTAATTCGGTTCATGGCAATTTTTACTTTTTCATCGGGATCAATGTCGGTAACTAATGCTTTAATGATATCATAACCATAATTAAGCATCGCTTGTTTCAGATCACGTTGTATTGCCAATGCAATTTCTTCTTTCTTTTCAAACACATCATCTAAGATCATTTTAGGAACCTCGGCACGGACAACATCAAAAATAAACGCTGTAATTTGTTCATGTGGATTTTGAAGTTTATAAAATGCGTCATACACATGCCCGGGTCTAATTAAAAATTGAACAGATATTTTTAAATGTACAAAAACATCATCTTGAGTTTTGGTTTCTACAATTACGTCTAATTGCTGAACACGTAAACTTACTCGTCCCGAAACTCTATCGATGAACGGTATTTTAATTTGTAAACCAGGGTTCCTACTACTCTGAAATTTACCAAAACGTTCAATAATAGCTATGGTTTGTTGCTTTACAGTAAATAATCCAGACACAATAAGTAGGAGAACAACAAAGATGGTTATATAAGTTCCAATCATATTAAATATTTTTAAGGTTAATGATATCATGTAAAGATACTATTTCTAGCACCCTATTACAAGTCGACCATTGATAAAAAAAGTTACAATATATATTGATGTTAATTCATACGTTTTTGTAACTTTATATGGCTCAAGATCAAAAAATAGAATAGACTTAAAAAACGTAAGATATGAAACAAATTATCAGTTTTAAATTAAATAATCAGGATGTAACGGTTAATGTTGTTGGTTATGAATCCCTTTTGACAGTTCTCCGCGCTTATTTGGATCAAACCGGCACAAAATATGGATGTGGTATTGGAGATTGTGGAGCCTGTACAGTTCTAATTGATAAAGAGCCAGTTAGGTCATGCATGATCTCCGCAGAGGATATTGAAGGAAAAGAAATTTTAACCATAGAGGGACTTGCATCCAACGGCTCTCTTAATCCGGTCCAGAAAGCTTTCGTAGCGCATGACGCCTTACAATGCGGCTATTGTACCCCTGGAATGATTATGAATGCATATGGTTTACTTTTAAGCAATCCGGAACCTTCTCGTGAAAAAATTATTAGCGAAATGGAAGAAAATTTATGTAGATGTGGTTCATACAATAGAATTGTAGACGCTATTCAAACAGCAGCCAAAGAAATGAAAGAAAAAGTGTAATTGTAAATTACTTATATGTCAGAACTGAAGTTTAACCCTAATTAATTAACAGGGCGCTCAGTCTGACCTTTTAAAACCTAAATATTTATAAAGAGATGAAATCAGATAAAATTACCGAATTGTATTTTAGCGATGTTGATAAACCTATTAACTATGATCGCCGAGAATTTTTAAAGAAATTAGGAGGCGGAATAATTGTTATTTTCTCTTTAGGAGAATTAGCCCTGTTACAGGGATGGAGTCAGAATGATACGGAAGGAATGGTTGATTTTAACGCATTTCTGAGAGTGAAAGAAGATGGAAGGGTGGATTGTTATACCGGGAAAATTGAAATGGGACAGGGGGTTATAACTTCATTGGCCCAGGCATTATCAGAAGAGCTGGAAATTCCTATCAGCTTTGTGGACATGATCATGGGGGATACCGATCTTTGCCCTTATGATGCTGGAACTTGGGGTTCACTCACAACTCGGTTTGCAGATCCTGTTTTAAGAGCTGCTGCTGCTGAAGCAAGGGAAATCCTGATAGACTTGGCTGCTCAAAAACTTGGTGTACCTAGTGAAATGCTTGAGGCCGTAAATGGAACTGTAGTCATAAAAAATGACCGATCACAAAAAGTATCTTATGCTGAACTAACGAAGGGTAAAAAAATAATTCAAAGTCTGCAAAAGAAACCAAAGATAAAAAGGTCTAAAGATTTTGATATAGTTGGTAAACCTGTAATTAGCCTTGACGCAAAGGATAAAGTTACTGGGAGAGCGAAATATTCAGGAGATATAAAACTCCCAGGGATGGTATACGCAACCCTTGTTAGGCCACCGGCCTACGGATCTAAAAAGATACATATAGACGCTTCAGGTTTAGATGAATTTGAAGGTGCAGAAATGGTGGAAGATGGGAATTTGATTGCCGTAGTACATCCTGATCCGGAAGTTGCCAATAGGGCGGCTAAAAAACTAAATGTTACATGGGAAGAACCCGAAACTAAAGCAGATAATGAAACTATTTTTGAATATTTTGAAAAAAATATAACCCAAAGCAGAGTATTTGAAGAAGGAGGTAGTCTGAATGATGGAAAAGAAGCTTCGAAAACTTTAACTGAAGCAAATTATCATGATGGTTATAAAGCGCACGCTTCAATCGAAACACATACAGCGACTTGTTATTTTGAAAATGATAAACTGATCATGTGGGCCTCTACACAAACACCTTTCGGAACTCGTGAAGAATTGGCAAAAACGTTTGGTATGCCTTTAGAAAAGGTCCATATCAAACAAATTTTTCTAGGCGGAGGCTTCGGTGGAAAAATCTATAACCGTCAGGCTGTTGAAGCTGCTAAAATTGCCAAAGCGATTGGTAGGCCAGTACAATTGGCGTGGAGCAGAAGAGAAGAGTTTATGTACGATATGTTCAGACCTGCCGCACTTATAAAGGCAACTTCTGGTGTTGACAACAATGGGAAGCTTAAATTATGGAACTTTGATATTTATTGTGCAGGTACAAGAGGCACAAAACTCTTTTATGAGATTCCTAATAATCAAACTAGAATTTTTAATGATAGAGATATACATCCTTTTGGTACTGGTGCATGGAGGGCTCCGGGAAACAATTCAACCACTTTTGCCCGTGAATCACATATTGAAGCAACAGCAAATGCAGCTGGAATTGATGCCTTAGAGTTTCGGTTTAACAACATGAAAGATCAAAACATGTCTGCTACCCTAAAACTCGCTGCTGAAACCTTTGGCTGGGATAGAAAAAAACCGAAGGGTCATGGATATGGGATTGCACTCGGAGCAGATGCCGGCACCTTAGTTGCTATAATCGCTGAAGTTCATGTAGATAAAACTACTGGAATCGTTCAACCAATCCGTGTTGTTTGTGCCCAGGATATGGGACAAGTAGTAAATCCACATGGGGCAAAGGTCCAGACCGAAGGAGGCATTACTATGGGGTTAGGATATGCATTGTACGAGGACATAGAGTTTGACTGGGGTAAAGTAAAATCAAGAAATTTTAAGAATTATAAAATAGCTCGTTTTTCTAATACACCAAAAATAGAATGTGTTTTTATAGATAAAATGGATTCCATGCCGCAAGGAGGAGGAGAACCCGCTATTGTCTGTATTGGAGGAGCTATTGCAAACGCAGTTTTTGATGCCTGTGGAGCAAGGGTAAATAGAATGCCTGTTACTCCTGAAAGGATTTTGGAAGCATTACAAAATAAATAAGACAGAAATTTTATAGACATTTAGAGTTTTAGTTTAAACAAATAGACAATTAATTAGCTATTTTTGATCAAAATAGTTTTACTGATGAAAAAAGTAGTAGGCATTATTTTGTCAATAATTATTGCTGTAACCGTAGTTTACTTTTTATTTATTTATTATGCAACCTATAGCGAAGGCTATAGGGCGGGAGAACTGGTCAAATTTAGCCACAAAGGTGTTTTATTTAAAACTTGGGAAGGTGAAATAAGTCAAGGTGTTTCTGAAGCTCAAATTTTTAGTTTTTCAGTTGAGGATGGCGAAAAAGAGGTCATAAAAGATTTACAAGACTTTCAAGGTGAGAGCGTGAAATTAATGTATAAAGAGCGTTTTGCCACATTTTTTTGGCTTGGTGACACAAAATATTTTATAACAAAAGTCATAAAAACTGAATAAGCTTTAATGGAAAGTATTTTTAAAACAACTGAAGAGTCTGAGATTTTTTTAACTGAATTGATGCTTCCTTCGCATTCTAATTTTAACGGCAAGATTCATGGAGGTTTTATTTTATCACTTATGGATAAGGCAGCTTTTGCTTCTGCGTCAAAATATTCTGGACAATATTGCGTAACGGCCTCTGTAAATAGAGTTGATTTTTTAAGCCCTATTGAAGTAGGAGAATTGGTTATGCTAAAAGCCAGAGTAAATTATGTTGGAAATTCTTCAATGGTTGTTGGAATTAGAGTAGAATCTCAAAATATACAGACTGGAGTTATTAAACATTGTAA
>Ga0265306_10001841_pt1 | contig 10275 bp, 8 predicted proteins | sample Helome_3_FD_192493 | JGI IMG/M metagenome (GOLD analysis project Ga0265306, IMG submission 192493) | Marine sediment microbial communities from subtidal zone of North Sea - Hel_20160420 (Illumina Assembly) | ecosystem: Environmental > Aquatic > Marine > Subtidal zone > Sediment ...
ACCACATCATATTTTTCTTCAATAATATGCTCCCTTTTCTCACCATATTCTGTCTGTGGGTAATACTCGATAAACATCATCCGGTGCGCTTTGATATTGAATTCACTGGTGACACAGGTGGCGATATGGCCGCAGCAGCTTCGTACTGACATCCGGCTGTCGGGAACATCCGACGCAATGACGATAATCGGCCTTAAATGTGCCAGGCCGGCCCTGCTTCGGTCTTTAAGATCAAAAATTCGCAGACGGCATTTGCCGCTTGCCAGGCGCAACTCCCCCCCCCAGCCTTCCCAGCAATAAATATCATCATAAATCAGCATTGTAATTCACCTTGCCTAACCTTGTTCTATGTAATATATTTTAAGACTTAAAAAATAAAGGAAAATTTTGCCGAATGACAATCAATGACAGCTCCAAAACGGTGCATCATCTTGAAATTGACGACAAAAAGGTGATTTTGATAGGTACCGCTCATGTCTCCAGAGAAAGTGCGCAACAGGTCCGCCAGCTGATTCAGGAAGAAAACCCGGATACAGTATGTGTTGAGCTGTGCCAATCCCGATATCAATCAATCCGCCAGAAGGAACGGTGGCAGGAAACAGACATCGTTAAAATCATTAAGGAAAAAAAATCCTTTCTCCTTCTTTCGAATCTGCTGCTGGCATCCTTTCAGAAAAGAATCGCCAAGAAATTGAATATAAAGCCCGGGCAAGAGATGATCACGGCTATTGAAACCGCAGAAGAGATGGAAGCTGAAATTCGTCTGGCCGACCGCGACATTCGTACCACCCTGTCACGAACCTGGCGGGCCATGGGGTTGTGGAATAAAATCAAGCTCCTTTTTCAGTTGATGCTTTCACTGGGCGAAGTTGAGGAAATCAAAGAAGAAGACATAGAGAGAATGAAGAACGAGGATGTTCTCGAGACGCTGCTGGCCGAGGTGGGCAAATCTTTGCCGGTCTTAAAAGACATCCTGATCGATGAGCGCGACCTGTACCTGGCCAAGAAAATTCGAACCGCTCCCGGCCAAAAAATCGTAGCGGTGGTTGGCGCCGGTCACGTTCCGGGCATCAAAAAATACTGGAACACGGATATCGATATCCAAGCACTCGAACAACTTCCACCCAAAAGCCATACCGCCGGCGTCTTGAAATGGCTTATCCCGGGGGCCATTATGGCCATGTTCATCGCCGGTTTTTTTTACGGCGGTTCCCAGGCCGGCAAAGACATGATTATCTGGTGGATCGCCGCCAACGCGATTTTAGCCGGCATCGGCGCCATGATTGCCCTGGCACATCCGGTCACCATTATCACCTCCATGCTGGCAGCCCCCTTGACTTCACTGAACCCCATGATTGCCGCCGGCTGGGTGTCAGGACTGGTGGAAGCCTTTTCCCGCAAACCGAAAGTAAAGGATCTAGAAAAACTGCCCGAGGATATCCTTTCCGTCAGGGGATTTTGGAGAAACAAAGTAACCCGGATTCTGCTGGTGGTCGTATTTACAAACCTGGGCAGTTCAATCGGGACGTTTGTCGCTTTTCCGGTTATCGTCAAGTTATTGCTGGGAGTGTCACCGTAAATCATGTATTCTGCAGAAAATATACTGTTCTCATTTTTCATGTAAGTATAGTGATAGAGCGACTATATCGAATTCGGAATGCGGATTGTGGAATTCGGAATTTAAGTATTGAATCACTTTGTTCTGTCTATTTAATGATAAGAAATGGATACAACAACCAAACTTTGGAGTAAAAAGACAGCCTGGGGGGACAAGCCAGCCGCGGTTGTATTGTTGTTTCTGCTTTTTATGATCGGGTGTGGCGGCAGCACCAACATTTCCCGCGATTCGACCGACTCGCCGCCACCCGCACACCTACCACCCATGCGCCACACCATTCAGGTCGGCGCATTTTCAAACATGAACAACGCGGTGCGATTTACCGAAAAACTCCAAACAAAAGGGTTAAAGGCCTATCATTTTCGACATGAATCGGGGCTCTATAAAGTACGTTTCGGCAATTACGCTTCCAAAGATTTTGCTCGCAAGAAAGCAGAAAATTTAAAATCCACCGGAATGATCGAGGAATATTACCTCGTCGGTCCGAAAGACTACGCCGCACTGAGCTATCATGCGAATAATAGTGATTACCTGAGAAACGAGATCGTAAGATCTGCTAAAAAATATATCGGCGTACCCTATCAATGGGGTGGAGAATCGCCTGATACTGGATTTGACTGCAGCGGGCTGACCATGGTAGTTTACCAGTTAAACGGATTGGAGCTTCCGCGATCGTCAAGGCAGCAGTGGAAGGCCGGAAGGCCGGTCAAGCGAAGCCATCTGGAAAAGGGCGATCTTGTGTTTTTCGCTACGTCGGGCGGCAACAGGGTCTCCCATGTGGGTATATACACAGGCAACGGAAAGTTCCTGCACGCCCCCCGCAGGGGCCGGAAGATAACCATGTCCTCCCTTTCAGACACGTACTATAAAACCCGCTATCTGGGTGCCAGATCATACCTTTAGGGAGAAAGAAGGTGAGAAGGTGTCCGCCTCTCAAATTCTTACCTTCTTAACTTCTCACCTTCTTAGATTTTAATCCGCCATATCCACTATCCTTCGGGTAACCTTCCTGCCTTTGCCCAATTCGAAGCTACGCCGGACCACCCGAAGACGGTCCTGGGCAAATAGCTGAATGCAGTCCGGATACAACTCCCATTCCAGTTTAAGTCCCTTTTTGCGGATCGAGTCGAGGGTATCCCCCGGCTCTATTTGAAAAGCCCACTGGCCAATGATCGGTCCGGTATCTTCTCCGTAGTCGATAAAGTGCACCGTGCATCCACCAACCTTGCAACCATAGCGGAAGGTATCGCCGTATCCGTCGACACCGGGAAAGGCCGGCAGAAGCGCCGGGTGAATATTCATTATCCTCGGTTTCTGGCGATCGGTATTTACACGGTCAATAAAATAGGGCGTTAAATTGCGCATAAAACCGGCTAAAACCAAAAGGTCGAAGGGATGAGGCCTCATGGCCTCCAGCAACTTTGCTTCAGCAATTGCGCGAATCATTAGAAACGATTGGACTCTGACCGGATCATCTTGATCGGAAAAAAAGGTTTGCCGGGCGAGCAGTTCATCAAGTTTAAAATCATCCGGAAGCACTGCCATTTGAGGATTTTCTTTAAACTCGCGGATAATAGATTTGTAGTCGACGGCAAAAGTGGCGATGTTATTCCGGCGAGCCCGCTCGAGACCACCGGCACCAGGCGTATCAGATCCAACAAAAACCATCTGCCCATTTATTTTGCCGTTATTGCAGGCATCGATAATTGCCTGTAAATTGGTCCCTCCACCAGAAATAAGTGCCCCGATCTGAATTTTTTTATCCAATTAGGATTCCCCCAGCGATGCACCCTATCAATAAAATTAATGCTGAATTCCCGCTTCGAAGGGAAGAAGCTGATTGATCTAAGCTCATAGCCCATAGGCCAAGGGAAGTCAACTACCATCGCATGCGCAGCAGGGCTGCGTCATTTAGGCAGGTAATTGACTGAAAATACAAAAGTTACTTGCTTAATTGGGTCGAGGTTGACAACACACATCCCCATAACTATAATACGGCAATTGTGTTCTTTGGGGATTTGCCCCAGGGATAAATGGGAATGCTGGGAAAATGGAATACTGGAATGTATAGAACAATCCAGGGAAAGGATCTAATGTTATGGCAGAAGGTATCTTGGAGGTAGATGACGGAAATTTCGAAGCGGAGGTGCTGCAATCGGATATGCCGGTGCTGGTTGATTTTTGGGCGCCCTGGTGCGGTCCCTGCAAGGCCATTGGACCGTTGGTCGAAGATCTTGCAAATACATTCGGTGATAGGATCAAATTTGCAAAGTGTAACGTGGATAACAGCCCGGTGACGCCCGGAAAATTCGGAATTAAAGCCATACCGACCCTTATTTTCTTTAAAGAAGGCGACGTTGTCGAGCAAATCACTGGTATGGTTGCCAAATCAAAACTAGAAGACGCCGTAAACAAGCTGCTGTAAAAAAAACCTCTGGACAGGATTCGTTCCTGTGGACTACTTAAGCTTCCCCGATCTGCGGTTGGTTGCCGGTCATAGGCCTGCATGGTCAAAACATGAAACGTTTCATTGTAATCGGGATCTTTCTATTGCTGGTCTGTTCCGGATGCAACGCACTTAAAAAGACCTGGAACGCCATCACCGGCAAAGAATTCAGCGGATCCGCCCAGCAATTAGCCTGGGATGGCATGGATGCCTACGAAGATGGCGATTATAAAGAAGCCATTGACCAATTCCAACAATTAAAAGATTGGTACCCTTTTTCCAAATATGCAATCTTGGCTGAATTAAAAATCGCCGATTCCCATTATCATTTAAAAAATTACGATGAGGCAGTTTTTTCATACGAAGAGTTTGAAAAGCTGCACCCGCGAAATGAGGCCATACCGTATGTTATCTATCAAATCGGGCGATGCTATTTCGATCAGATCGACACCATTGATCGGGACCAGACGCCCGCCCGTATGGCTTATGAAACATTCCAACGTTTGGACAAACAATTTCCCAATGACAAATATGCCCGCAGTGGAACCGAGCATATCACCACATGCGTGAGAAGCCTGGTAGGCAACGAATATTATATCGGTGTTTTTTACTACAAATCCAAACACTACAAAGCCGCCCTTCACCGTTTTATGACGGTGCTTTCCGATTACCCGGATGTGGGATACCACCAGAAGGCTCTGGAGTACATTGCCAGATGTGAGGCCGAGTTATCAACGGAGGCGGAGGTAAATTAACATAGGCCTGATCAAGTATTCAGCCCCTCCGAAATTTTCAGACCGAACGAATTATAGCGGTTGTTAAAAACGTTCCGTTATTCGAACGTTTTTTCTACAAACACTTGTACCACCCTTCCGTATTTCGGAACTTACTTTCGAAAAGTGGTATAAATTTTTATGAAATTTAAGGCCATACCTGCAAAAGCAGGTAATTTTTTTAAGTCGATCCAACGCAAAAAAAGTCTTTACACCCCCTTGGAATTGGTGTAGAAAGGCTCGTTTCAAGGCTCTATTTCTTATAAGGAGAACAGTTATGTCAAAGATATGCGAAATATGCGGTAAAAAACCCATGGTGGGTAGCAATGTGAGTCATGCTCACAATGTAACGAAACGTAGATTTAATCCAAATCTTCAACGTGTGCGGACGATTTCAAACGGAAGAGTCAAGAAAATGGCTGTCTGTACGAATTGCATCAAATCGGGAAATATTGTCAAGGCACCCTAATGCTTCGACTCTCAACTATGGTAGCGGTTTTAATTGTTTTAGATCAACGTATTTAATCGCTCAGCACTAAATCCATCCATTCCTAAATCGCTTACGAATTTACGAATCGATGGACTTAGCCCACCCTTTTGACATCCTGCACGCGTTTAACTTTTCTAACTGCCGACAAGATCTTGTCTAAATGGCCGATATCCTCAACTCCGATGGTAAAGAAACTGTCGACCATCTTATTATCGCGGATTTCAGAAGTGGCATTGAGGATGTTGGCACCGAATTTGCTGATATTGCTGACGACATCAGCCAGCAACCCCACCCGATCCTGTGAGATTATCCGGATATTCACCGGGTAGACCTCGCTGACCTCTTGACTCCATTCGACTTCGATCTGACGCTCCGGATTCATGCGCAGGGCATTGACGCAATTGGTCCGGTGCACCGTAACGCCATAGCCACGAGTGATATAACCCACAATCAGGTCGCCGGGAACCGGCTGGCAGCATTTTCCGAATTTTATCAGGATATCATCCACGCCTTTGACAAGCACGCCGGTTTTTAGTTTCTTTTTGCGGCCAACTCGCCCAATAAGTTTATTGAAAATTGACTCCTCGCTGTCTTCCGCATCACGTTTGGGAGCAATTTTCCGTACAACCTGCAGGGGGGTAATTTTCCCGTAGCCCACATTGGCTACCAAATCATCAACCGTTTTAAAACCAAATTCAGCGCTGACTTCCTCCATCTTATCGGATTTCGCCAGGGTATAAAAGTTAAACTTCTCCTTGCGGAAAGCCTTGTCAAGCATTTCCCGACCCAGGGTCATACTGCGCGATTTTTCCTGGGTCTTAATCCAGTGGCGAATTTTTGAGCGCGCCTTGACGGTTTTGACATATTTGAGCCAATCCTTGCTGGGGTGATGGTTCTTGGAGGTCGTGATTTCCATAATATCGCCGGTCTCCAATTTATAAGTCAGCGGAACCAGCTGACCGTTAACTTTGGCTCCGGTGCATTGATTTCCTACTTCGGTGTGGATCATGTAAGCAAAATCAACCGCCGTCGCACCCCTCGGCAGGCTTTTGATCTCTCCGCGAGGAGTGAACACATAGACTTCATCCTGGAACAGGTCGATACGAACATTTTCCAGAAACTCACCGGGGTCAGGAAAATTTTCCTGATTTTCTACAAGATCCTGGATCCAGGCAAATTTCTTGCTGATATTTTCATCAATCCGTTTGCCTTCTTTATAACTCCAGTGAGCGGCAATACCGGATTTGGCAACACGGTCCATATCCCAGGTTCGTATTTGAATTTCGATCCGCTCCCCAAAGGGTCCCACGACCGTGGTGTGCAGCGATTGGTACATATTTGGCTTGGGCCGTGCGATATAATCTTTGAATTTATGATCAATCGGCTTCCACATGGAGTGAATAAACCCCAGGGCTTCATAACAATTGGAGATGGAGTCGAGAATGATCCGGAAGGCTATAATATCATAGATTTCCTCAAACGGAAGATTCTGGAAAATCATTTTGTTGTAAATGCTGAAATAATTTTTATTTCTTCCCAGCACCTCGCACCTTAAATCCGATTCCTCCATTTTTTTCTGGATGTAGTTCTTGACGGTTTCCATATATTTTTTGCGTTCGGCGCTGGACTTGGCAACAAGGGTCTGAATCCGACTGTATTCATCCGTCTGGAGATATTTAAAGGAGCTTTCTTCCAACTCATTTTTGATCCAGTAGATACCGAGGCGTGCGGCGATGGGAGCATAAATATCAAGCGTTTCCCGTGCGATTTTTATTCTCTTGCTCGGCTTGTGGAATTGCAGGGTACGCATATTGTGGAGACGATCGGCGAGCTTGATCAGAATAACCCGGATATCGTCTGCCATAGCCAGGAACATCTTTCGCAGGCTTTCAGCCTGGCGGGCCCGGGAGCTGTGAAAAGAAAGACTGCTGAGCTTGGTGACACCGGAAACGATGTGGAGAACTTCGGGGCCGAAAAGTTTTTCTATTTCCTCCGGCACCGCATGGGTATCTTCGATCACATCGTGCAAAAGGCCGGCTGCAACACTAGTGACATCCAGTTTCATGTCGCTTAAGATCCCGGCCACCTCCAAAGGATGGGAAAGATAAGGCTCACCGGACAGGCGGATCTGACCGTCATGCACCCTGGCAGAGTAAATATAGGCGCGATCAATAATATCTAACTCTGCTTGTGGATGGTATTCAACAACCTTATCTATGATATCGTTTATTCGGATCAAATCTGGTTACTCGTTCCTCGATGCTGCCGCGGGTTGCTGGATGCTCGATATTCGATAAGCGATTCTCGGAGATCAGCAAACACCGACTCCCGGTCTGATTGTCATCGAGTATCGAGCATCCAGCATCGAGTATCATGTATTAACAGTAACTATACCGCCGGTGACAAGTGACCGGTGATGACAATCAGTAGGCTTTAGCGAATATGGCCCAACTGGTGCCCGGCTTACCGCAGCCGATACAGTGCCCTTTTACCGCTTCCTGTTCAAAGGGTAGGCAGCGAATGGTCACCGCCTGATTCTCCTTGATCTTTAATTCGCATGCTTCCTCTCCGCACCACGGAGATCGAGCAAATCCCCCGTGAATTTCCGGTTTCTGTGAATTCTGAGGGGTAAAAAAGTCAGTAAACGCCTTGCCATCCTCGATGGTCTGAGTATGATCCTTAGCATAGACTTCCGCCCGTGCAAATAGATTTGTCTGAATTTCATCCAGGATATTGGATAGTTCCGCCACAAATTGATCTCTTTTCAGGGAAACTTTTTCCCTGTGCGACTTATCCCGCCTCCCGACAAAAACAGAATCTTCGGCGATATCCCGGGGACCGATTTCAACCCGCAAGGGTATCCCTTTTTTGATCCAGTCCCATCCTCTTGCACCCCCGATATTGCGATCATCGATTTCCACCACAATTTTGCGATGGTAATAATATTTTTCTCTTAAACTCTGTGCCAGGCTGCTGGTGTAGCCCATCACGCTTTCTCTGTCTTCGGGTTTTCTGATAATCGGCATCAACACAACATGGGCCGATGCAACTTTTGGCGGCAAGATAATCCCGTCATCGTCACCATGGGTCATTATCAATCCCCCGATCAGACGCGTTGAAGCACCCCATGAGGTGGTCCAGACATAATCTTCGCTTTCCGTCGCAGTTTGAAATTTAATCTCGGATGCCCTCGCGAAATTCTGACCCAGAAAATGAGAAGTGCCGGCCTGCAGTGCTTTGCGATCCTGCATCATGGCTTCGATGCAGAGGGTATCCACTGCTCCCGGAAATCTTTCGGCTGCAGTTTTGCGGCCCCTGATTACCGGCATGGCCAGATAGTCCTCCGCCATGCGGGTATACACCTCGAGCATGAGCTTGGTCCGCTCAACAGCCTCCTCTTTTGTGGCATGGGCAGTGTGCCCTTCCTGCCATAGAAATTCACTGGTCCTTAAAAACATCCGGGTCCGCATTTCCCATCGAACCACGTTGGCCCATTGGTTGATTAAAATGGGAAGATCGCGATAACTGCTTACCCATTTGGAAAAAGAGTCTCCGATAATGGTTTCAGAAGTCGGCCGAACCACCAGCGGTTCAGTCAGTGCACCGGCCGGAACCAGGGCACCCTCAGGCCCTTTCTCGAGCCGGTGGTGGGTGACCACCGCACACTCGGTGGCGAATCCTTCCACATGCTCGGCCTCTTTTTCAAGGAAACTTAAGGGGATAAATAGCGGAAAATATGCATTTTTAACACCGGTCTCCTTGAACATATCATCCAGCACGCGAACGATATTTTCCCAGAGGGCATAGCCCCAGGGTTTGATTACCATGCATCCTCTGACCGGTGAACGCTCCGCCAGATCGGATGCATTAATCACCTGTTGATACCATTCCGGATAATCTTCGGCTCTTGTCGGTGTTATGGCTGCCTGTACTTTACTTCCCATGTTGGTCCTTTCTATTTTTCTCGTAAGCTTCGACTTCTTCCAACAATACCTCAACCAGCTTTTCCTGGGTAAACTTTTTGACAACTTTTCCCCGTCGAAAAAGAATGCCGCTGCCGTCTGCTCCGGCTATTCCGATATCTGCCTCCCGCGCTTCTCCGGGACCATTTACGACACAGCCCATAATTGCGATTTTGATCGTAGAAGCGGTGGTCAGCAGCGCTTTTTCAACCTCTTCGACAATTTTAAACAACTCGATGTTGCACCGCCCGCAGGTTGGACAGGATATGATCTCCGGTCCCCGCTGCCGAATACCCAGGGCTTTCAAAATTTCATATCCGACCCGGACTTCTTCAACCGGGTCACGGGTCAACGAAACCCGAATCGTATCTCCGATACCATCGGCCAGCAAAGTCCCGATCCCCAGTGCCGACTTAACGATCCCGGAGTAAAGGGATCCAGCCTCCGTCACTCCAACATGCAACGGTAGATCAGTTTTGGCAGATAGACGACGATAGGCCTCAACCGTGCGCGCAACATCTGAGGCTTTTAAAGAAACCTTTATCTGGTGAAAATCAAAAGATTTAATCAACTCCACGTTGCGCAGAGCACTTTCCACCATGGCATCGGCAGTGACCCCGCTATGTTTTTCAAGGATATCCTTTTCTAGAGAACCCGAATTTACACCGATTCGAATTGAAATATCGAGATCTTTGGCACAGTCAACCAGGGCTTTTACTTTATCGGTGCTTCCGATATTGCCAGGATTAATTCTCAACGCATCGGCGCCCGCGCGGGCGGCAGCTATGGCCAAACGGTGGTCGAAATGAATATCAGCGATAAGCGGAATGGAGATCTTGGCTTTGATGGCGGAAATGGCGTCCGCAGCTTGCATATCAGGCACAGCCACCCGTATAATTTCACAACCGGTATTCTGCAAGCGCTCGATTTGCGAAACAGTGGCATTTACATCAGCAGTCGGTGTATTGGTCATGGACTGAACCGAA
>Ga0265306_10001842_pt1 | contig 10275 bp, 8 predicted proteins | sample Helome_3_FD_192493 | JGI IMG/M metagenome (GOLD analysis project Ga0265306, IMG submission 192493) | Marine sediment microbial communities from subtidal zone of North Sea - Hel_20160420 (Illumina Assembly) | ecosystem: Environmental > Aquatic > Marine > Subtidal zone > Sediment ...
CATGTCTGCCGTTCCAGGCAGAACCTGGTAACCGCATGCCGTCCTGCGCATTAGATCGCGGATGTTGTTATTTGGCAACACGGGGTCTTCTCCCGCATCGTCATTGGCCTCCAGAAATGCATGTACCACGCCGTCGTTCTCCGCTGTCAGGACCGAGCACGTTACATACATCAGGCGCCCGCCGGGGGCGAGCAATGGCCACAACGCGCTCAGAATGGCCCCCTGCAGGGCCCTGAGATCGTTGATGTCGCTGGCTCGCCGCAACAATTTGATATCGGGATGGCGCCTGATCACGCCCGTCGCCGAGCAAGGGGCGTCGAGCAATATCGCGTCGAACGGCGCGCCATCCCACCACTCTTCTGGTTTCGATGCGTCGGCGACCGTAATGGTTGCATCGTATCCAAGTCGTTCGTGGTTCTCACGGACGCGCTCGATGCGGTCCGCGTCATTGTCGATTGCCGTCAGGTCGATGTCGCCACCGCCGAGCTCGAGGAGATGGCCACTCTTGCCGCCCGGCGCAGCGCAGGCATCGAGTACACGAGCCGGTGACCTGCCCATGACCCAGCGTGCAGCAATCTGGGCAGCCGCATCCTGTACCGATGCGTCGCCCTCGGCGAACCCGGGCAGGTTCTCAACTGCCTGAGGCTCGATCAGCCGGACAGCGTCCGGTACGCCTTCCATCAGCTCCGCGTCGATATCGACGCTCGCCAGTCTTTGCTGGTATTCCGCGGCCGATTGGTGTGCCGTATTGGCGCGCAACCACATCGGCGCGCGCGCATTGTTCGCTTCGAGGATCCGGTCGCCGTCGTCAGGCCAGTCCTCCCGAAGCCTCTCGATGAACCATTGCGGATGATTCCATGTTGATTCGTCGGTATCGCCTCGTGCCTCTGCCAGGTTCTCGCGCTGGAAACGGCGCATGCAGGCATTCAACAGGCCCGCGAGTTTTGGTCGACGCAACTGGCGCGCAGCTTCAACCGTTTGCGATACGGCCGCGTGGTCCGGAATTCGTGTATCGCACAATTGGAACAGGCCAACTGCGAGCAACGCATTGATGACGCTGTCGCGTTTCCTTAGGGGCCGATCGATCAGCTGCCCTATCCATTCCTGCAACTGCCAGTGATTACGCAACGTGCCGTAGCAAAGCATGCGCAACAACGATCGTTCATCCGGCCCCACGCGTGTCTCAAGCCTGGCAATGGCAGCATCCAGCGATTTCCCACCGACGACCGCGTCGACGATTTCGGCGGCGACCGCCCGTGTTCTTGCCCCCGCGTTTGCCATCCTCAGTCCAGCCTTAAGTTCGACAGGTCGAGTTGACCAACGAATTCCTGTGCACGCACGCGACGCTTACCGGCCAACTGCAATTCGTCAAGGCGCAGCGCGCCCGCGCCGCAGGCGACAACAACCCCGTCACGGTCGCACTGAATGACGGTGCCTGGCTCGGCGTCCCCTTCGACTGCCGTTGCGCGCCAGATTTTCGTGCGCGCATCGCCCGCGAAAAAGAACGCGCCCGGGAACGGATTGTAGGCGCGCACGCGTCGCGCGAGCTCATCTGCCGCAACAGACCAATCGATCCTGGCATCACTGGTAACGATTTTCGGGGCGTACGTTACCAGTGATTCATCCTGCTTCGCCGACGTTGCGCCACCGGCGAGAATGTCATCGAGGTGTGCAACGAGCGTACTTCCACCGAGGGCAGCAAGCCGATCATGCAATTCCTCGGCCGTCTCGTCGTCACCGATCGTCACTTCGTCGATTGTGTAAACGGGCCCGCAATCGAGACCTGCGGTCATCTCCATCAGGCTGATGCCTGTGGTCTCGTCTCCCGCGAGTATGGCTGCCTGAATAGGTGCCGCGCCGCGCCATCGTGGCAATACCGACGCGTGCACGTTGAGACAACCGTGTGTCGGAATATCGAGCACGTTCTGCGGCAAGATCAGTCCGTACGCAGCGACGATCAACAGGTCCGGGCGCAACGCCTTGAGTTGGGTGACGGCTTCTTCGTCTTTCAGGGTGACGGGCTGCAGGACTCGTATGCCCTGTTCCACCGCGAACTGCTTTACCGGGCTTGCCGTCAGTTTCTTGCCACGGCCGGCCGGCCTGTCAGGCTGCGTCAATACGGCCACGGGCTTCTGACCGGAGTCAACGAGTGCCCTGAGGGACGCAAGTGCGAAGTCCGGTGTACCGGCAAAAACGAGCCTGGTCACATCACAACCGCGCCGAGGCGTCGTTCTTTCTCCAGCTTCTTACGGATACGTTGCCGTTTTGCTTCAGAGAGATAGTCCACGAACAACTTACCGTCGAGGTGATCGATTTCGTGCTGAATGCAAACGGCAAGCAGGCCCTCCGCCTCCATTTCCGTCTCCTGGCCATTGCGATCGAGAAAGCGCACGCGGATATGTTCGGCGCGCTCAACCGGTTCGTAGTAGCCGGGCACGGACAGGCAGCCTTCGTCGGTGACCGTCACGCCGTCTTTTTCGACGATGTCGGGATTGATGAGGACAATGGGCTCAGACTGGTCGGACGAAACATCCGTGACCAGCAGGCGCCGGTGAAAATCGACCTGCGTCGCCGCAAGGCCGATGCCCGGCGCTTCGTACATCGTTTCGAACATGTCGCCGATCAACGCGCGCAGAGCATCGTCCACGGTGTCAACCGGGGTCGCTTTTTTCCGCAGCCTGGGGTCCGGAAATTCGAGAATCTTCAGTTTTGCCATAATTTCGGGCACCCATTGAGGCGCCATTTTCGTGTAAATTGCTATAAGAACGACCTAAATGTTTGACTTTATTGAATAAGATGTCAGACAATGCCGCCAGAAAATCACCCTTTCGGACCACTTTGGGGACCGGAAATGTGACGTAATTGGCAGCCTAGGCACTACCGGATCGCCATAGTATAGCAACGCCTTGAAAGTACAGGCCCAAACCTATTTGTATGGAGCCCTCGCGACATGTCACTGAGCAAGACTAGCCTGAACAACAGCCTCCGGCTGACCGCTGCCACTCTAGCCCTGGCCCTGGCCGGGTGCGGGGGCAACCCGCCAGCCGATGAGCCCACCAGCCAGTCAGCCCCGGTCGCTGCGTCCGGCACCTCGTCAACGAACGCTGCACAGAGTAGTTACTCTGAACCCGCGCCGTATGAGCCCGTCGTCGAGCGACTCAGCGAGCCCGTACCGCTAGCCAAGGGCCATCCGAATGAATATGTCGTCCAGGTTGGAGACACCCTGTGGGACATCGCCGGAACGTTCCTCAAGGATCCCTGGTATTGGCCCGAAATCTGGTATGTCAACCCGGACATCGAGAATCCGCACCTTATATATCCCGGTGACGTGCTCGGCCTGGTTTACATCGATGGCCAGCCACGAATCACCAATGTCCGTGCATCGACCTACCGCATGTCACCGCAAGCCCGCGTAACGCCGCTGACTGAGGCGATCGCGAGTATTGCGTATGAAGATGTGGCCGCGTTCCTGAGTTCGGGAGTCATCCTTGAGAAAGATCAGGCCGACGCCCTGCCGTACCTGCTCGAGACGCGTGGCGATCACCTGATCGCATCAGCCGGCAACGAAATTTACGTGCGCGGCCTGACGGAAATCGCATCAGGTGTGCGTTACAACGTCGTCCATATCGGCGACCCGCTGTACGACCCCGATGACAATCGCCTGATTGGCTACCAGGGTATTGCCGTTGGCGAAGGGCGTCTGCGCCGCGGCGGCGACCCGGCAACGGTCGCACTGACCGACACCTCCATGGAGGCCAAGCCAGGTGACCGCCTGCTTCCCGAAGAGCTGGACATACCGCTCAATTTCTTCCCCAGCGCACCGAGTGCCGTGATCGACGGCCGCATTATTTCGGTTGTCGGCGGTGTTACGCAAATCGGCCAGTACATGGTTGTGGTCCTGAACCGCGGCACGAACAACGGCCTGTCGGTCGGTCACGTCCTGTCGGTTTTCCAGACTGGCAAGGTTGTTAAGGACCGCTTCGGCGGTGGCAATGTCCGCTTGCCTGAAGAGAACGCTGGCACCATCATGATCTTCAAGACCTTCGACCGGATAAGCTACGGCCTGGTCATGGAGGCTACGCAGGCGATTCACATTAACGACGCTATTCGTAACCCAAGCTAAAAAGACTCGTTCTTCACCAATAATGCCGCGCGGCGCGATGCGCCGACGCGGTATTATTTTGTGATGCAATCGCCTCATCGCTCCTGGCTGGTACTCGCGCACGCTTACCTGCGTGTCGCCGAACTCCAGACACTGCTCGACTTGTACGGAACCGTCGACGATATAGTCTGCCAACCACGCAGTCCCCTGTTGGCGTCGGGCCTGTCCGCTGAAAAATGCGATGCGATTGGATCGCCCGATCAGAAAGCCATCAACGCTGCGCTGGACTGGCTCGAACACGACCAACACCACCTGGTCGCGTGGGGCGACGATGCCTACCCAGAAATGTTCACCCAGATTCCAGGTCCGCCACTCGCTCTCTATGTGAACGGCCATGTCGAAGCGTTGCATCTGCCTGCGCTTGCAATCATCGGCAGCCGCAACCCGACACAGGGAGGCCTGCGCAACGCGCACGATTTTGCGAAGCACCTGGCCGGCCAGGGATTCGCGATCGTTAGTGGCCTCGCCCAGGGTATTGATGCAGCCGCGCACCAAGGCGCGCTCGATGCGGGCGGCCAGACCGTAGCCTTCCTCGGTACCGGTATTGACCGTGTATACCCGGCGGTCAATCGCCAACTGGCCCACACCATTACAGAGCGCGGCGCACTGGTCAGTGAATACCCGCTTGGCGCACCGCCGGAACGCTGGCACTTTCCCGAACGGAATCGCCTGATCAGTGGCCTGGGATTAGGGACACTGGTTGTGGAGGCCGCCCGCCGCAGCGGCTCACTCATTACGGCCAGGCTTGCGGCAGAGCAAGGGCGCGAGGTTTTCGCGCTGCCCGGTTCTATCCATAATGCACTGGCGCGCGGTTGCCATAAGCTCATTCGGCAGGGCGCCAAACTCGTTGAAACCGCGGACGACATCCTTAGCGAGCTGCGCCCGCTGGCCGGTCACATGCTGGAAATTGCTGATGAATCAGTGGTCAAGGAGTCAATGTCACCCGAGCCCGACGATGACTACACAGAACTGCGCAAAGTACTCAGCCATGACCCAACCAGTATTGATGATCTCGAGAAACAATCCGGATTGACGATCGAGCAGCTTTCCTCCATGCTTCTGATCCTGGAGCTCCATGGAGAAGTGGAGTCCTTGTCCGGCGGACGCTACGCCCTGACGGGCTAGCTCGGACAGCCAGACCTCGAATGTGCAAGGAGCCGCTCCAGGCATGAAAGAAAACGTACTCGACGTACTCATGTATCTCTTCGAAACCTACGTCGACGCTGAAGAAGACCCCGAACCTGATCAGAGCGAGCTGCGCCTAGAGCTCTCGCGCGCCGGCTTTGGCGATGCGGAGATCGAGCGCGCGCTCGAATGGCTTGATGGCCTTACCGACCAGCAGGAATGCCTGAACTACGGCAACCAGACGGCGCACGGCACCCGCATCTATAACGAGTTCGAACATGAACGGCTCGATGCGAGTTGCCGCGGCTACATCACCTACCTCGAGCAGATCGGTATATTGTCGCCACCTCAGCGTGAGATCCTCGTGGATCGGCTGCTGGCGCTCGAAACGACCGATATCGATGTCGAGCAGATCAAGTGGGTCGTATTGATGGTCCTGTTCAGCCAGCCTGGACAGGAGCTCGCCTATGCGCGCATGGAAGACCTCGTTTTTGAGGATACATCGGACCTGATTCACTGAGGCCGAAACCCAATTTCCTTGACTCTTTGCGGTCAAGCATGTAATTCAACCGCGGCACAGACCGCGGTTTTTCGTTCTCAAGGATCAAATGTCTAAGAATCTCGTCATTGTTGAATCGCCCGCCAAGGCGTCGACTATTAGCAAATACCTGGGCAAGGACTTCGATGTCATGGCCTCCTATGGCCATGTCCGCGACCTGGTACCGAAGGAAGGTGCTGTCGAAACGGAAAACGGCTTCGCCATGAAGTACCAGGTCATCGAGCGCAATGAGAAGCACGTCAAGGCCATTGTTCGTGGGCTGAAGAAGGCCGATGCCCTGTACCTCGCGACTGACCCTGATCGCGAAGGCGAGGCCATTTCGTGGCACCTGATCGAATTGCTCAAGGAGCGCGGTGTGCTCGAGGGCAAGGAGGTTCATCGCATCGTTTTTCACGAAATCACGAAGCAGGCGGTGAAAGACGCCGTCGCTAACCCGCGTGAGCTGTCTGGTGACCTGGTCGGCGCGCAACAGGCGCGTCGTGCACTCGACTACCTCGTTGGCTTCAACCTGTCGCCGCTCTTGTGGAAGAAAGTACAGCGAGGCCTGTCAGCCGGCCGTGTCCAGAGTCCCGCGCTGCGCATGATCGTCGAGCGCGAGCTCGAGATCGAAGCCTTCAAGGCACGCGAGTACTGGTCGATCGAGGCCGACGTTAGCAAGAACGAACAGCCGTTCGCCTCGCGCCTTGTGAGCTACAAGGGCCAAAAGGTCGAACAGTTCAGTTTTGAAAACGAAGACGCCGCGCGCGACGTCGAGAAAACACTCCTTGATGCTGCCGGTGGCGAATTCAACGTTATCGGTGTCACCAAGCGCCAGCGCCGTCGCAATCCGACCGCGCCTTTCACGACCTCGACACTGCAACAGGAAGCATCGCGCAAACTCGGATTTAATACGCAACGCACGATGCGTGTTGCGCAAAAACTCTATGAAGGTATCGAGCTACCGGGCGAAGGCCAGGTCGGCCTGATCTCCTACATGCGTACCGACTCGGTGACACTTGCGGATGTGGCCATCGCTGAAATCCGCGAGGTAATCGCCGAGCGTTACGGCAAAGAAAACGTGCCCGACGAGCCGCGCACTTTCAAGACGAAATCAAAGAACGCGCAAGAAGCGCACGAAGCTATTCGCCCGACGACCGTGGTGCATATCCCGGATGAGATCCGTGGTTCGCTCGATGAAGATCAGTACAAATTGTACTCGCTGATCTGGAAACGCACGATGGCCTGCCAGATGGTCCCGGCCGTGTTCGATACGGTAGCGATCGAAATGTCGGTGGGCGCCGAGGACCTGGGGCACCGCATGCGCGCCAACGGCTCGGTTCTGGTCGAGCCCGGCTTCATGGCTGTGTACCAGGAAGGCAAGGACGACGCCAAGGACGATGATGGTGATCGCCTGCTGCCCGACATCGCCGAGGGCGATACGATCAAGCTCGAAGAACTACGCCCCGAGCAGCACTTTACCGAGCCACCGCCACGCTTCACGGAAGCAAGTCTCGTCAAGACGCTCGAGGAATACGGCATTGGTCGCCCATCGACCTACGCGAGCATCATCGCGACGCTCAAGAGCCGGGAGTACGTCGAGATGGACGCCAAGCGCTTCCTTCCGACCGACATTGGCCGGATCGTGATCGGCTTCCTGACCGAGCACTTCACGCAATACGTCGACTACGACTTCACGGCAAAACTCGAAGACGATCTCGACGAAGTGTCGCTCGGACACAAGGACTGGGTACCGCTGCTCGACGATTTCTGGCGCCCGTTCACGAAGCTCTGCGAAGAGAAAGAAGAATCGGTTACCCGCGAACAGGTCGCACAGGCTCGCGAGCTGGGGACCGACCCGAAGAGCGGCAAACCCGTCACCGTGCGCATGGGTCGCTACGGTCCGTTCGTGCAGATCGGCACCAAGGACGACGAAGAAAAGCCCAAGTTTGCGGGCCTTCGACCCGGCCAGAAGATGAACGAGATCGACCTGGCAACAGCGATGGAACTCTTCAAACTTCCGCGCAAACTCGGCGAAACGTCCGATGGCCTGGCCGTCTCGGCAAGCGTCGGTCGCTTCGGGCCGTACATTCGCTATGGCGATAAGTACGTCTCGATGAAGGAGGACGATCCCTACACCGTCGAGCTGCCACGCGCGCTCGTATTGATCGCCGAGAAGATCAAGGCGGACGCCGAGCGGCTTATCCTCGATTTCGACGAAGAAGGCATCCAGGTTCTGAACGGTCGCTACGGACCGTACATTACGAACAAGGAAAAGAACGCGCGCGTTCCCAAAGATCGTGAGCCGAAGACGCTGACACTGGAAGAGTGCAAGGAGCTTCTGGAAGCAGCGCCTGTGCGCGGCCGTCGGGGCAAGAAGAAAGTAACGAAGAAGAAAGCGACTAAAAAGAAGGCCAAGAAAAAGGCCAAAAAGAAAACCGCCAAGAAGAAAGCTGCGAAGAAAAAGGCCAAAAAGAAAACCGCCAAGAAGAAAAGCGGTAAGGACTAGGCCGTGATCGCCGCGCAGCACGCCGCCGACGTCCTGCTGCGCGGTGGCGTCATCGCGTATCCGACTGAAGGCATATTCGGCCTCGGCTGTCTCCCCGATGATGAGCGCGCATTGCAGCGCCTGCTCGATATCAAACGCCGTGACGCGAGCAAAGGACTGATCCTGATTGCCGCCGACGCCCGCCAGCTGGATGGCTGGATCGATCTACCCGCAGGCAAGTCCCTGCCGGAGGCCGATCCCACACATCCGATCACCTGGATTGTTCCGCCCGGACCACATGTGACGCCACTGCTGCGCGGCGAACACGAGAACCTCGCCGTGCGATTAACGACCAACCCGGTCGCGCGAATGCTCTGCCGCGCGGTCGATTCGCCGCTGGTGTCGACGAGCGCTAACCTGAGCGGCAAACCGACCGCAAGGAACCGTTTTGTCCTGCAACGCCAGTTCGCCAACGTTGTAGACTACGTCGTCCCCGGCGACTGCGGACCTGCCACTGGCCCGTCCGAGATCCGGGATTTCACCAGCGGCGGAATTCTACGGCCCCGAACATCATGAGCAATATCGACGACGTAAAGGACTACCTGACGAACCTGCAAAACCGGATCTGCGCTGAGCTCGAAACCGTGGACGGCAAGGCGACGTTCGCGCGTGACGCCTGGGAGCGACCGGATGGCGGTGGCGGCGAAAGTCGAGTCCTCGCAAACGGTGACGTTTTCGAACAAGCCGGCGTCAGTTTCTCGCATGTCTTCGGCGATCAGATGCCACCCTCGGCGACCAGGAACCGGCCCGAGCTCGCGGGCAAGGCCTTTCAGGCGGTTGGTATTTCCCTCGTCCTGCATCCACGCAATCCCTATGTGCCAACAACGCATGCGAACTTTCGTTTTTTCACGGCGGGTGAACGTAACCCTGTGTGGTGGTTCGGTGGCGGGTTCGACCTGACACCTTACTATCCGTTTCTCGACGACGTCGTGCATTGGCACACGGTCGCCAAGGACATCTGCGATCCTTTCGGCAAAGAGCTGTATCCGCTCTACAAGAAGAACTGCGACGAGTATTTCTATCTCAAGCACCGCGATGAGACGCGCGGCGCGGGCGGCCTGTTCTTTGATGACGTCAACGAAGCCGGCTTCGACAAAAGTTTCGAATTTGTGCGCAGTGCTGGCGATAATTTCCTGAACGCCTACCGGCCCATCGTCGAGAGGCGTGTGTCACATCGTTACGGCGACCGACAACGAGATTTCCAACTGTACCGCCGCGGCCGTTACGTCGAGTTCAACCTGCTCTATGATCGCGGCACGCTGTTCGGTCTGCAGTCCGGCGGTCGTACCGAATCGATCCTGATGTCGCTGCCGCCGCAGGTTCGCTGGACTTACAACTGGAGCCCGGAAGCCGGCTCGCCGGAGGCAAAGCTTTACACCGATTTCCTGAAGCCGCGCGACTGGCTGGGAGAGAGCGGAAACTGACCGGCTGTCGGGCCACGCGCATCTTTTGGCCACCCGATATCCGTGATAACGTCCACGCATGTCCTGGATCGAAGAAATTGAGGTAAGCGAGGCTGATGGCAAGCTCGCCGAGATGTACGCCCAGCTCATGAAGCAGCGTGGCAAGGTCTCGAATATCCTCAAGGTTCACAGCCTCAACCCGGCCGCGATGGGCGACCATCTGGACCTCTACGTCACACTGATGTTCGGCAAGTCCGGGCTCAGCCGCCTCGAGCGCGAAGCCATCGCTGTCGTGGTGTCCGCAAACAATGACTGCGCCTATTGCGTCAATCATCACGCTGAATCGCTGCGCCATTACATCGACGACGAGGATGCGCTGGCCATGCTCATGACCGCCGACGGTCTCGAGACACTGGAGCCGCGCCTCAGCAACATCGTTCGTCATGCCGAGAAGCTGACCACGGCACCGGGTGCCATGACCGAGGTCGACCTGGGTGAGCTT
>Ga0265306_10001845_pt1 | contig 10271 bp, 11 predicted proteins | sample Helome_3_FD_192493 | JGI IMG/M metagenome (GOLD analysis project Ga0265306, IMG submission 192493) | Marine sediment microbial communities from subtidal zone of North Sea - Hel_20160420 (Illumina Assembly) | ecosystem: Environmental > Aquatic > Marine > Subtidal zone > Sediment ...
TTATTTCGATTACGGATAATTTCCAAAATCGATCCTCGTTAGGCCAGCGGCCAGCCACCAGAGACCAGTCGCCAGCGATCAGGGACCAGCTGCCAGTGACAAGCGGCCGGTTGCCAGGAGATTGCCAACAAAAGCGAATTTGTGATATACTTGAAAAAAATTTTCGGGCCCTGAAAATTTTGAGATTATCAAACAAGGTGGCTTTATTCAAGTCTGTATTTGTGGTGCAATAGAGTCGAATATGCCGTTACCACATCCCACCTTGACATTTTATTGAACCTGCCAATGGATCCAAAACTTTGAGGATAGGGGGATTTTTAATGACGCATGATAAGGAGCAAAAATTTTCAAACAAACATGGAGCAAACGCCCAGGCAAACCCGATAGCAACAGACAAAATCAAAAAAAAGGCTAAAAATGGCGACGTCGCCTGCGCCGTTGCCTTTCAGATTGCCCAAGAGTTGAAGCTCAGCCCGGCTGAAATCGGGAAGGCAATCGATTTGCTAGAATTTAGAATTTCTAAATGCCAGTTGGGATTGTTTGGCTACGGCCCTGATAAAAAGAAGGTTAAACCTCGGGCACCTGAAAATCAGCAGATGGCGGATGCCATCCGGGAGGCCTTGGTAGCCAAAAAACTTGCCTGCCACCATGCCTGGAGCATCGCAGGCCGGTTCAAAGTCCCCAAAATGACCGTCAGTGCCGCCTGTGAAGCCCTGGAAATTAAAATCAAGCCCTGTCAACTGGGGGCGTTTTAAACGATTAGATCGGTGTGATCGTTTAGACCATTCAGTTTGTTAGGGTCGTGAAAAAATTCCAGGCCATCCAAACGATCCAAATTAACTAAATCGATTCAACTAAAATCTAAATTGGCCGAAATATAGACTAAATGAGTTCATCAGCAATCCATAAGCTTTTTCATGAAGGACGCGTATTTGCGCTCATTATCCTGATTTTGTGGGTAGTCGGCGTCCTTTATGCAATAAATCCCATCATCAGTAATTACAAATTTGTCACGCTACACAAAATTCTCAAAGCCGGGAAAATAACGATAATAACCCGAAATACCCCCCATTGCTATTATCTTTATCGTGATCAGCCCATGGGATTTGAATATGATCTGGCACAGGAATTCGCCGATTATCTGGGTGTCGAGGCGAAAGTTAAGATCACTGAAAAGTGGAGCCAGATGGTTGGGGAGCTAAAGAACGGCAACGCAGCCTTAATTGCAGCGGGAATTACCGTTACTCCCAAAAGACAAAAACGGGTTGCTTTTTCAGACGGATATATGGATATCCAGCAGCACATTATTTCACATCGAAACGGTGCCAAAATAAAAAATGTTGCCGATCTTGCCGGAAAAACCATCCACGTCCAAATGACAACAACCTATCAGGAGCGGCTTGAGGAACTCCGCAGGCAGGGTATCGGTTTTACCCTCGAACTGCATAAGGATTTAGCCACCGAGGAGCTGATCCAGCAGGTGGCCGAGGGCGAAATCGAATTGACAGTCGCCGACAGCAATATCGCCCGGCTCAATCAACGCCATTATCCCCGGGCGGTTATGGCAAGCGCGATCAGTGAAATGCAGCATCTCGGCTGGGCTGTGCATCCCGAAGCCCATCAGCTTCGGGAAAAAATCAATTCCTTTTTTGCATCCATCAATAAGAGCGGTCGGTTTGATGAAATATACAATCAATACTACGGAGATATAGGAAATTTTGATTACGTCGACCTGAGGTTCTTTCATCGCCGGGTCAAAAGCCGGCTGTCCCGCTACAGCCCGTTTATCAAGGCAGCCGCCAAAAAGCACGGTTTCGACTGGCGTTTGATTGCCGCCCAGGCCTACCAGGAATCTCATCTGGATCCGTGGGCCAAGAGTCGTGCCGGCGCAAAGGGTTTGATGCAGCTACTCACCAGAACGGCCCGCAGCCTGCGGGTGGCTGATATCTATAATCCGGTAGATAACATCAATGGCGGAGTACAGCATTTAAAAAATTTATTTGACCACTTTGACAGCGTAACAGGTGATGATCGGCTGTTGATTGCACTGGCAGCCTACAATGTAGGCCAGGGCCATATCCAGGATGCCCGTAAGCTGGCCATCAAAAAGAATTTAGACCCCAATTTGTGGGAGTCGCTGAGCAAAACGCTGCCATTATTAAGATACCGAAAATATTATAAAAATGCTAAATATGGCTACTGCCGGGGCACTGAGCCCGTTTTGTATGTTAAACAAATCATGATCTACTACGATATCTTAAAACGGCAGGGAATCGAATATGGAGAAGCACAAGCGCGCCTGATTGAGTGAGACTCAATCGGGCGTTATTGGTTATGACCAATAACAGATAACCCCACTATGTGGGTTAACCCATAAACGAGGCATTTTCTCCCACAAAGGGGTTATGGCGCTTTTCCTGCCCGATGGTGGTCGTCGGTCCATGTCCGGCATGGACCCTGACTTCGTCGCCGAGTTTGAACAGCTTCTGCTGGATACTCTCCTTGATGATCTCAAAGCTGCCTCCCGGGAAGTCTGTCCGGCCGATTGAACCCGCAAACAAAGTATCGCCCACAAAAACATTATCCTCAGCGTAAAGGGAGATCCCGCCCCGGGTGTGTCCCGGCGTATGAATCACGGTCAGGGTTATGGTGCCGAAGGTAATCTCATCACCGTCTTGCAGTTCCCTGTCCGGAGCCGGTGAGTTTTCGGCCTTAAGACCCCACGCGGCAGCACTGTCGGCGACCTGATTGAGCATCGGTGCATCAAGGGGGTGAATGAAAATTGGAGCACCGGTAACGTCATGTATCCTTTTATTGGCACTGACATGATCCATATGACCATGGGTGTTGATAATATATTTGACGGTCAGGTTAGATTCGGCCAGCGCATGTAAAATTCGATCCGCTTCTTCTCCGGGATCAATAACCACCGCCTCCAAAGTTTCCTCACAGCCCAGAATAAAACAATTTGCCTGAATCGGTCCGACAGCCAGTGTCTTTATAATCAAAATGTTATCCTCCTTGTAGTTCAGTTCAGATGACAGCCGCGTTTGATTTTAAATTTGAGATTTTCTCGATTTCGGATGGCAGATTTAAAATAAGGAAGCATGTCTTATCTAAAAGTCTGGCGCACTAAATCCTGACACCTGACACCTGACACCTAAAACCTTGGTCCAAAAACCATTCCGTTATCTTTTATCCTTCAACCGTATCGCCTTTTCTTAGTTTTCCCTCTTTTTCCAGTTCCGCGCGGATACTGTCCATGATTCCGTTGATGAAGGCTCCGGATTCTTCCGTACCGAATTTTTTCCCGACATCGACGGCTTCGTTAAGGGACACTTTCGGGGGGATATCGTCACAGTAAAGGAATTCAAAAACCGCAATGCGCATCACATTGCGGTCCACGCAGGACATGCGGTTGATGTCCCAGTTTTTTGAAAATCGCACGATCAGGGCATCGAGTTCGCCTTTTACCTCCAGGACCCCGTTTACCAGTTTGAGAAAAAACGGTCGTGTCTTTTTCGAAGGGTTGAAATTTCCACAGAAGCGCTCCAGCATTTCTACAGATGCTTTATTTCTCATATCCATGTAAAAGAGCGCCTGCATGGCGAGCTCTCGCGCCCGACGACGGGTTCCCATGTTCTTATCTAATCAATCGCTTCAAACAGATTTGCCATCTCTATAGCAGCCACGGCGGCACTCCAACCTTTATTGCCGGCTTTTGTACCGGCACGCTCAATTGCCTGCTCGATGGTATCCGTGGTAACAACACCGAAGATAACCGGAGTCTCAGATTCCATGCTGGCCATGGCCACACCTTTGGATACTTCGGCGCTGACATAGTCGAAGTGGGGTGTGGAGCCCCTGATGACGGCGCCCAGACAAATGACGGCATTGAAGCGTTTGGTTTTTGCCATTTTCATGGCCACCAGGGGAATTTCAAAAGCCCCGGGGACTTTAACCACCTCAATATCTTTTTCATTGGCACCACTGCGAACCAGCGCATCCAGAGCACCGCTTAAAAGCTTTTCGGTGATAAAATCATTAAAGCGGCTGACAACCAGCACGAACCTCTTACCTTCAGCATTAAGTTTCGCCTCATGGATTTTCGGCATGTGCGCTCCTTTCGATTTTAGTAAAATAGAAAAATAGTTGATTCGTCAAATAGATGATTCTTTTTGAACCGATTTAGGGATTGGCATCCGTGTTCAGCAGATGCCCCATCTTCAGTTTTTTACATTCCAGATAACACTTATTGTGTTCATTGGCCTCGACTTCAATGGGAACCTGTTCTGTTATGCTGAGACCGTATCCATCCAGTCCCACCATTTTTTTGGGATTGTTGGTCAAAAGCCTCATTTTCCGAACACCCAAGTCAACCAGAATTTGTGCCCCGATGCCGTAATTGCGCATATCCGGTTCAAAGCCCAGTTCCTCGTTGGCCTCAACCGTATCGAAACCGTCTTCCTGGAGAGCGTAAGCTTTAATTTTATTGACCAGTCCGATGCCGCGGCCTTCCTGTCGGATATACAAAAGCACACCGCTGCCCTCTGCTTCCATTTTGGCCATGGCTTTGTGAAGTTGCGGTCCACAATCACAACGCAGGGACCCGAAAATATCACCGGTTAAACACTCCGAATGGACGCGCACAAGAACAGGTTTCTCGGGGTCAATTTCGCCTTTGACCATGGCTATGTGCAAAAGATTATCCACATCATTCTCATAGACTACCGCTTTAAAATCACCGGCAACGGATGTGGGAATGTTGGTTAGGGCGGCACGATGCACAAAGGATTCCATCCGCATGCGGTATTCAATTAAATCAGCAATGGTACAGATGCCCACACCGTGTTTTTCACTGAATTCTTCAAGGCTCGGCATTCGGGCCATTGTACCGTCTTCATCCATGATTTCGCAGATAACCCCGGCAGGTTTCATACCGGCCAGGCGCGCCAGATCGACCGACCCCTCGGTCTGACCGGCCCTGACAATAACACCACCCTCCCGCGCCCTGAGGGGGAAAATATGGCCGGGTCGCACCAGGTCTCGGGGACCGGCATCATCTGCCATGGCGGTTAGGATCGTAGTGGCGCGGTCGGCAGCTGAAATGCCGGTGGAAACGCCGCATCGGGCTTCAATGGATACGGTGAAACCGGTCCCGTAAGGGGAGGTGTTGTTGTCGACCATCGGGGGAAGATCCAAGGCATCGATTTTATCCGGAGTCATCGGAAGGCAGATCAGCCCGCGACCGTATTTGGCCATAAAATTGATAGCCTCGGGCGTCACGGCCTCAGCGGCCATGCAAAGGTCACCCTCATTTTCCCGGTCCTCGTCATCCACCAGGATGACCATGCGCCCCTCGCGAATATCTCGAATCGTCTCTTCAATAGTAAGGTGTGGCATTTTTTTCTAAATTCTCCAGAATCTTTTCCTATTTTAATTAAGTTTTCCTTGAAGCAAGTTTTAATCGATGAACCCCGTCTTTAGCAGATACGCCTTATCAATAGCCGATGGTTTTTCAGCTCTCACTTTATTCCGGCCCGGCCGAGGGTTCATGAATCGTTCGACATATTTACCGAGCATGTCGGCTTCAATGTTGACAGGATCACCTTTAATTTTAAGACCAATCGTTGTCAATTGGGCAGTGTACGGTATGATGCTTACGGAAAAGCTGTCGGGATTACAGGTATTGATGGTCAAACTGACGCCGTCTACCGCAACCGAGCCCTTGTTAATCATATATTTTGTAAGTGATTCGGGAACGTCGACGGCTACAATGATTGCATTGGCCAGGGTCTCCTGCTGTCGAATAATTCCAACACCGTCGATATGCCCCGACACCAGGTGCCCGTCGATTCGATCGGATAGTCGCAGGGCCCGTTCGATATTCACCCGTTGGCCGACTTTGGCCTGGCCGAATGTTGTCGTTTGAAAGGTTTCGGGGGAAATGTCAACCTCAAAATGCCTGCCGGCGATTTTGACTGCCGTCAGGCAGGCACCGCTGACGCAAAGGCTGTCACCAATTTTCGTCTGATGCAAATCAAAATCAGCCTCAACCATCAGCCGTCTTCCCCGGCCGGCCGTTCGAATGGCGGAGATTGTGCCAAACCCCTCAATGATTCCTGTGAACATCACCAACCGTCCGTTTTGTTAAGTTCGATTTGATCGTTGGGCTCGTTGAAGCAGATCTTTCAACCCAAAAAACCACCCCCGTCATTCCAACGAACCAACCCCTTCAAATCATTTGACACAATAAGATAAGGACAAATCAGGTTTTTTCAACATATCCTTCTATAAGAACATCATCATCAAAACGATGAACCGAAATATCTTTCAACGCGACACTCTGGCTCATCAGTTCCGCACCCGGACCGCTGCAAATGGGGACACCGTCATTTCCGCCTAAAATTTTAGGTGCATAGAAAAACTGCACTTTGTCCACAATGCCGGTGTTAAAAGCCGAGGCCATCACCCGGCTACCACCCTCAATCAAAATGCTGGAAATTTCCATAGCGCCAAGTTGCACCATTAAAACGGCCATATCAATTTGATTATCCTTGAGCGAAGCCTCGATCACCCGAGCACCGGCCTTTTCTAAGGCTGTTCTTTTATTCCGCGCCACACCGTTGCCGGCCACCAGGATCGTATCGGCACCAGAAGGTTGCTGCAATACCCGAGCGCCGGGAGCAATGGAAAGATGGGAGTCAAGAATGATTCTTACCGGGTCCTTGCCCTCCCGATCGTCGAGACGGGTGGTCAAACTCGGATTGTCCATTTTTACCGTATTGATACCCACCAGGATAGCATCCACCGCATGGCGTAAGCGATGGACGAACCGGCGGGCCGCCTCCCCGGTTACCCATTTGGAATCACCGCTGCGGGTGGCTATCTGCCCGTCAAGGGTTGCGGCGCATTTGGCAATCACAAATGGCTGACCGCTGGTAACATATTTGATAAATGCTTCATTTTGTTTCCGGGCCTGCTCCTCACAAACACCGGTTGTCACTTGAAGCCCGTGTTGTTTCAAGTATTCAGATCCACCGCCGACGACAATCTCATTCGGATCCGACATGGCAACCACCACCCGGCTGATACCGGCTTCCAGTATCTTTTGGGTGCAGGGAGGAGTCCGCCCGGTATGATTACAGGGCTCGAGGGTAACATAGAGGGTCGCGCTGGCAGCGAGTTTTCCGGCAGCGTCAAGGGCATTGACCTCCGCGTGGGGTCCGCCGACCGCTTCGTGATACCCGTCACCCACTATCTCGCCGTCTTTTACAACAACGGCCCCAACCATAGGATTTGGCGAGGTATATCCCTCCCCCTTTATCGCAAGGTCCAGGGCCAGTTGCATGAAATGCGGGTCATCCATTTTTCGTTGACTGGTTGATTCGTTGACTGGTTATATAGGGTAATCGAATTTTAACCCAATGGACTAGCGGACTATTCGACTATTTTCAGTCCCCTTTCTTCTGTCATCTGTCCTCTGATTTCTCGTGATTGCTCAAAAGGCTTTTCAATTCCGAAACAAAATCATTCACATCTTTGAATTCCCGATAAACCGATGCAAATCGCACATAGGCCACGTCATCGAGTTCGTGCAATTTTGCCATAATTTTCTCACCGACAACGGAGGCTGGCAACTCCTTTTCACCAATCTCTCGTAAATCCCGTTCCAGATCATCAATAAATTCTTCGATCACATTCATGCTGATGTCGCGTTTTTCACAAGCCTTTTTTACCCCGCTGCGCACTTTTTCCCTGTTGAAAACTTCTCGCCGCCCATCTTTCTTAATGATCATAATGGGAACTTCTTCAATGTGTTCGTAGGTTGTAAAGCGCCGGCTGCAATCGATGCACTCCCGGCGCCGCCGGATCACACTGGCATCCTTGCTCAACCTGGAATCGATTACTTTGTTGTCAGTTTCGCCGCAATAGGGACATTTCATAAGCGTTCCCCCTCATTATCGGGTTCTATTTGTTTTAATTCAATATTGGCTTCGGCCAGCAATTCTTTGGCCAAGGGATCTGCATAGCCTGATTGGTAATAAATCTCCACAATTCCGGCATTGATGATCATCCTTGCGCAAATGGAACAGGGTTGGTTGGTGCAGTAAATGACGGCCCCTTTAACTGAAACGCCATGGTAAGCGGCTTGAATAATTGCATTTTGTTCAGCATGAATCCCCCGGCAGAGTTCATGCATTTTACCGGATTCAATGCCCATTTGCTCACGCAAACAGCCAACTTCGAGGCAATGTTTGAGATTGGCCGGCGCGCCGTTATATCCGGTTGACAAAATGCGCTTATCCTTAACCAGAACGGCACCTACCGCCCGCCTGAGACAGGTTGAGCGCTCGGCTACGAGGTTGGTGATATTCATGAAATAAGTTTCCCACGAAGGGCGATTTTCTGTTTTTGCCATACGGGTCTAAAACCTCCACATTCCTTTGAATCTATAACACTTTGAAAAAATAAGTTCCAAAATTCAGAAAGGTCGTATAAGCGGCTGTAGAAAAAACATTCGAATAATGGAACGGTTTTTAACAACCGCTATAAAAGCCATAAAAGTAAATCGAATACCTCTATTTGCATTACCGCAACTATTCAGCATATTTCGACAAAATCAGTGACGCGTTGGTACCGCCAAATCCAAAGGAATTGGTCATGGCATTTTGTACATTGGCTTTACGGACCACATTGGGCACATAATCCAAATCGCATTCATCGGCCTGATTTTCGTAGTTGATGGTCGGCGGGATTGTGTCTTGATGAACAGTCAATGCAGTAAAAACGGTCTCTATACCACCGGCTCCCCCGAGCAAATGTCCGGTCATCGATTTGGTCGAACTAACGGCCAGACAGTGGGCATGCTCCTTAAACACCGTCTTTATCGCCCGTGTCTCATACAGATCGTTCAACTGGGTGGAGGTACCATGGGCATTGATGTAGTCAATTCGGCTGTAGTCAAGCCCGGCATCCTCAAGGGCCGCCGTCAAACACCGAACGGCACCATCCCCATCCGGGGGCGGTGAGGTCATATGATAGCCGTCGCCACTCATCCCGTATCCGGTAATTTCGGCATAGATAGGGGCGCCGCGCTCAAGGGCATGATCGAGGGCTTCTATAATTAAAATACCACTGCCTTCCCCTACCACAAATCCGTCCCTGTCTCTGTCAAAAGGGCGCGATGCTTTTTCAGGTTCATCATTGCGGGTCGACAGGGCCTTCATAGAGCCAAAGCCGGCTACACAGGTCGGACTGATAACCGCTTCACTGCCGCCGGTAATCATGGCATCCACGGTTCCGTCCTGGATCAGTCTGACTGAACTTCCCACTGCGTGGGCGCCGGCCGCGCAGGCCGTGGCAAGGGAAGAATTCGGTCCCTTGGCGCCAAAATGGATCGATATCATTCCGGGGACCATATTTCCAATCATCATGGGAATAAAAAAGGGGCTTACTCTCCGCGGCCCATGCTCGGAAACCTTAAGGACAGTATCCTCCATGAAGCTCAACCCGCCCAACCCACATCCTGTTATGGCCCCGACTCTGGATTCATTGGAGCTATCAATTACCAGGCCGGAGTCCTCAACGGCCATCCGGCAGGCTGCCAGAGCAAACGCAATAAAGGGTTCAACCCGGTTGGCATCTTTTTTGGGCATGAAATCCTGCGGATTAAAATCCTTGACTTCAGCGGCAATCTTGGTCGGATAAGCGGATGCATCAAAATGCGAAATTTCTGCCGCGCCCGATTTTCCGGCGCACAGAGACTCCCATGTCTGCTCAACGCCGATACCCACCGGTGTGACAAGTCCCAATCCTGTAATAACAACACGTTTCTTCATATACTTCGCTCGTCCAATTTTAGCTGATTGCACAAGCCTGAGGGCTTCAGAGCCAAGGCGTCAAGGGTGAAGTCCACCGCCTAACGTCGGTCGGCGGCGCAACAGCATAGGATCTGAAGTCCTCCGGCTTTCCCGACAAACCGCTACCGCGGGGCCCGAAGCGCCAACAACATGGCAAAATCGATCCCATCTTTTGAATTCATCAAGGGCGCTATCCAGAACCCGTCTGCCGCCTAATGTGCCGCTACATAGTCCATGGCATCCTTGACGGTCGCGATCTTTTCGGCATCTTCATCAGATATTTCAACATCAAACTCTTCTTCCATGGACATAATTAGTTCAACCAGATCAAGGGAGTCTGCTCCCAGATCGTCTACAAAAGACGCCTCGGGTACGACTTCGTCAAGATCAACACTCAGTTTTTCAGCA
>Ga0265306_10001846_pt1 | contig 10268 bp, 7 predicted proteins | sample Helome_3_FD_192493 | JGI IMG/M metagenome (GOLD analysis project Ga0265306, IMG submission 192493) | Marine sediment microbial communities from subtidal zone of North Sea - Hel_20160420 (Illumina Assembly) | ecosystem: Environmental > Aquatic > Marine > Subtidal zone > Sediment ...
CTGAAGATCAGTAAAACCAATGTCAACAAGGTCTGGAGAGATTCCGTAAAAAGGCTGGTTTTCTGCCAGGTGGGGCGCAAGGTTGTGCGCCTCCCACAGGCCGCCGTTGACTCCATGCGTCATATACAGTGGCGGCGCCTTACCCAAAGGGTTGATCGGCACTATTCTCGCCCTGAATTGCAATGTATTCTGCTGGCCAATCACGCTGGCCAATGCGGACACCTTAGGGTGTTCAATCACAATTGTCGGTGAAACTTTTACCCCAAACTTTTTTTCAATCGCAACCAACAGCTGAGCTGCACTCAGCGAATCCCCACCCAGTTCGAAGAAGTCGTCTTCGGCGGTCACGCCCTGGATTTGGAACACCTGCTCGAAACAATCCACCAACTGATCGAGCTCTGGAGATTTCTTTGGATTGGGAATCACCGGCACAAAATAGCTTTTGTTTGTCCCATTTGCCAGAACTGTGTAATGTGCTGCGTCATGTTTGAAACCTTCGTTCACCAGTTTCTGCAGCAAATGAAAACAGCACCGGAAAGACTGGCGCTGGTGTGTATCGAGGATGACGGTTCGCAACGGCAGGTGAGCCGGCGCGAGTTGCTGGCGGCCACTCAATGCCAGGCCCGCAGCCTGCAGGCACAGGGTGTCGCCGGGGGCGACGTTTGTCTGATTGTACTGCCCCATGGTATGGATCTGTTCACTCACTTTTGGGCTGCGTTGATGCTTGGGGCCGTGCCGGTGATTTACGCCTATCCGGGCATGCTGGAAACCCAGCAGGGCTTTTGCGAACAACTGGAAGACTTTTCCAGGCAAATTCAGTGCGACCAGCTGCTGGTCGCGGCTGAACTTCATGCTGAAATGGAGCAACGGCTTGCAGATTCCGGCTCGCGCCTCCTTCAATCCAGCGGCAGCGCTGCCGTGGGGGACGGTGCCGAAATCGAACCGCCCCAGGTTGCTTCCCTGGAACAAACCGCCATCCTGCAGTTTAGCAGCGGTTCCACCGGCTCCAAAAAAGGCGTTGTCATCAGTCACCGGGCCATGAGCAATTACCTGGAAGCGAATGCATCCACCATGCAGTTGTCAGCTGGCGACGTCGTGGTCAGTTGGCTACCACTGAACCATGACATGGGTCTGATTGCCTGTTTTATCGTCCCCCTTACCTGCGGCTTTCCAACCGTGCTGATGTCACCCAGGCACTGGATGGGTCAGCCCGATTCGCTGTTCAGGGCGGTCAGCAAATACCGCGGCACGATCACCCTGATGCCCAACTTTGCATTCGGTTACTGCAGTAAACAGGTGCGCGATGATCAAATCACAGGCATCGATCTGACCTGTTGGCGGATTCTGATCAGCGGCGGAGAACCGGCGCGGATCGGGTTACTGGATGAGTTTGCCGAACGATTTTCAGCCGCTGGTTTAGAACGCACTGCTTTGCGGGTGGGCTATGGCATGGCGGAATGTGTGTTGGGTATTTCACGCACGCCAATCAATGAATACCCGAAGGTGCACCGGGTAGACCGGCTGAAACTGCTTAAGGAAGACAGGGCAGTCTCCTGCAACAGCGATGCCGGCAACGCCAGGGAAATTGTTTCCTGTGGCCGGGCCCACCCGATGGTGCAGGTGCAAGTGGTTGATACCAGCGGCCTGCCGCTGCCCGAGCGCAGCGTGGGCGAAATATGCGTTAAGAGCACGGCCCTGTTCAGTGGTTATTACCGTTTAACAGGACCCATCGAACCGGTGGCGGCGGATGAGTGGTTCCATACCGGCGACCTGGGCTACCTGCACGACGGCGAGGTTTACGTCTGCGGGCGCAGGAAAGACATAATTATCTCGTTTGGCAGTAACATTTATCCCGGGGATATCGAAGCAATTGCCGAGTCATTCCCGACCGTTCGCAAAGGGCGAACTGTCGCCTTTGGCGTGGACGATAAGCGCAGAGGCACTGAGAGAATCGTGCTGCTGTGTGAACTGCAGGACGCTATTCCGGAAGAGAAACGAACTCAGTTGATCAGCGGTATTCGCGAGCAGGTCCGGCAGAAGCTGGACGTGCTGCTTTCAGCCATTGATTTTGTAGAGCGCGGCTGGGTGATCAAAACGACCAGCGGCAAACTCGCCCGTGCTGCTAACCGCGAGAAGTTCCTGCAGGAAATCAATCGCATGGCAGAGTGACGGCAATGTGCTATTATTTAGGATAAGTACGTCCAAAAAAGAGGGAATTCCGTGAAGGTATTGAGCAAGGCCATCCTGCCTGCGTTAATTGCATCGGCGCTATCCGGTAACGTCTGGGCGCAAAATGCAGAGTGCGAAGAGCTTAAAGGCGCGCCTCCCGGCTTGTATACGACCACGGAGCAAGGTCAGACTTTTCTTATCAAGGACGACCAGATTGTTGAGATGGGCCCTGGTGATGCCGGCTTTGCCGATGAAGGCACGGTCAAATGCATCAAGAAACCACCGGCCTTCATGGGCTGGCCCTGCTCCACGCAGGCTGCGCAGGCCCGCATGTTCACCACCTACACCATCGATGAACTCGCAAGCGATAATAAGCTGGCGGAAGTTGTGCAGCGCTATTTCGATGTTCCGGAGATTGTTGCCCCCATCCCCAACTGGATAGATGGCGAGTACAACGGCACCTTCAACTACAACGACCTGATCCAGTTCTCTTCGCCGGAATACTGGTACTTCGTCAACCCTGACCAGCCCATCCTGAGCGGCAAGCGCCCACGCTCCTTGCTTGTTTCCCTGTACGTGGGGACCAACCAGGTGGTGATCGACAACAACTCGCTGGACGCGCTGCGTGCGGAACTGGCCACGGACGAGCTTCCGATCACGTTTGTTTTCAACGATTCAAACACGGTGCCGATCAGTTATTTCGGCGCCAACGTCAGCCTGGAGGAAGTCTCCAAGGCGTTTAACGAGCGCGGCATCAAGGTCGCTGATGTTCCGATGTGGTGGCAAGGTGACTTCCAGTTGCAGCCAACCCTGGAGGAATTTGAAAAATACTTTGACATTCCCGCGCTGGAAGACATCAGCCCCGAGACCCAGGCAGCCCTGATAGCCGACCTGGAAGCCAATGGCTTCACGCGCAAATCCGTTATCGTCTCGCTGTTCAGTGGTGCCGGCACCATGGCGGTGGATCAACCGCAACGTATTCGCGTGGCCGCCTCTATGGGCATTTTGCGTATACCCACAGTTCTCAACTTTGTTGAAGAGGACGTCCTCTATGCAAGCTGTGGACCGGGTACGCCGGCCGGCGCCAGTGCGGTATCAGGCGGAACAACGGATCTCGGCAGCAGCGCTGCTATCGTGCCACCGGGCGCTGCTGTTGCGCCCCCCCCGGTAGAACCTGCACCGGCACCGGAAGCCAGTCCCTCATAAACAAAAAAAGGCCCGCATGATGCGGGCCTTTTCGTATTTATCTGTTAAACCTCAGTCGTCCATCTGGTCTTCGGCACAAACCTCATCACCGCAGAGCATGATTGAGAACTCTGTTCCGCGAACGCCCATCAGTGCCACCGGTGTGCGCACCTTGTAATTCTCCGGGTTGGTCTTGGCCATGGCGCCAGTGATGACCCGCAATCCGCCTTCTACCAGGTTCAGCGTGGCTTCGTCGCTGTCGTTACCCGCGTACAGGTATTGCTCGATGATCAGCGTTGTATCCGGCCGCACCGTGACCTTGGCGCCATCGGTGAACTGCAACACAGCGAAACTGCGGTTGCTGGTCATGATTTCATCACTGACGAATATGAAATCACCCTGCTTGAGTTCACGTGATCCACCGTTGGACAGCGCAATCACTTCTCCGCGCGAGGCAACCACCATGCCGGAACTGTCTTGTGCCACAGCAACTGTGGACACAGCCAATGCGGCGGTCAATAGCAAACTTCCTACAATTCTGTTTATGTTACTCATGTTGAACTAGACCCTTTTATTGCTGTTTTATAAACCTTCTCTTGGAACTACAATCCAACCCCTTAAAGGTTGGTTTTCACCCTTTATTTGCAGTACCGGTCTATGTACAGCGAAAACTGTTAAAAACATTATATTTTTATAATGATTCGCATGTCCATGCGGTTAAAGAAGTCGTCCCTAAGCTAATAATAGCACAAAAAATTACTTGGTCTCGAAGGTAAAGACGCCATCCCAGTCCTCGCCCGGCGGGTTTTTGCGGAAAATCGCGATCCGCTCCAGGTAAAGGTTGTACAGAAAACAATCCGGTTCGTTCTCGAGCAGTTTACGCAATAATTCTTCAGCCTCGTCCCATTCCTGGGCACGGTAGTGGTGCAGGACCGTTTTGAAAGTGCGTGCTTTTTCGATCACCTCCGGCCCCAGGTCATGCTCCAGCCCCAGTGGCTCCAGAATCTGCACGCCCTTCTCCTTGCCTTTCACGCGCACGATGTCCAGTTCACGGTAGTGGAAACGTCCGGCGCTGTGGGCGGTGTTTTCGCTGACCACCATGTGGACCCCGTACTGCTTGGTAATGCCTTCCAGGCGTGAACCCAGGTTCACGGCATCGCCCAGCACGGTGTAGGCCTTGCGGAAGCGCGACCCCATGTTGCCCACGCTCATCACACCGGTGTTCACGCCCACGCCGATGCGGATTTCCGGCCAGCCTTTCTTTTCGAACGCCACGTTCAGCGCATCCAGCGCATCAAGCATGGCCAGTCCGGCCCCGACCGCCTGGTCGGCGTGGTGCGGGTGGAAAATGGGCGCGCCCCAGAAGGCCATGACCGCGTCGCCGATGTACTTGTCGATGGTGCCGTGGGTTTCATGCACGATCTGTGTCATCGGCGTGAGGTATTCACCCATCAGGGTGGAAAGCTCGGCGGCATCCAGCCCTTCGGAGATGGTGGTAAAACTGCGGATGTCTGTGAACAGCACGCTGAGTTCGCGTTTTTGCGAAGCCAGCGAGTAGTTCTCCGGGTCACGGCTCATTTCCTTTACCAGGTCAGGCGGCACGTACTGGCCAAACAGGCTGTCCATGTGCGAACGGCTGCGGGTTTCGAAAAAGTAACCGAACAACATGTTGATGGTGTAGATGGCAAACAGCGTGTACAGCGTCATCGCCAGTGGCAATACGTGTAGTTCAACTTCCCATACGTAGTAGTTAAAAGCCAGCGCAACGGTGGTGATTAAGAGGGTCACAAGGGTCGAAATAACCGGTGACAACAGCGGCAGTAACAGGGCGGTTAAAAGGCCGAAGCCCGCGACCGTAAGCATTTCAAGCGCCGCGGTGTAGGCCGGTTCCCAGCGGAAACTGCTGTCCAGTATGCCGGCGATCACGTTGGCGTGAATTTCCACCCCGGGATAAATTGAGCCGAAAGGTGTGGTTCGCAGGTCTTCCATGCCCGGCGCGGTGGCGCCAATCAGCGCAATTCTTCCTTCCAGAATCGAGGGGTCTTCAACGTTACCGCTGATCACATCACCTACCGAGATGTAGGGAAAGCTCCCGGCCGGCCCGCGGTATGGCACCAGCACAGCGCCCTGCGCATCAATCGGAATGGGTCTGCCGGCCAGTTCCAGGCCTTCCAGCGGCGGGTAGTCACCCATCCAGCCGGACGCATCCACGAAAATGGGCAACGTGATGTCGTTCAGGAAGGTCGCGGCAATGGACATCGACAGTGACTCGTAGACCCCCAGTTCATATTCATGCAGCAATGGGGTGCGGCGCACCACGCCATCGGGATCAATCAAAGGATTATTGATAAAACCGGCGCTGAAGGCTGATTCCATCAGCACCGCCAGGGTCGAACTGTAGCCCGCCCCGCGCGGCAGAAAAATGCTGTTGGACATTGACTCGTGAAAGTCGAATGCGGGGTATGGCAGCACCCCCGTGATAAAGGCCGTTTCCTCGTTGGTGTCGAAGTAATAGCCAAGGATGGTCGGGCCGCCCTGCATGGATTCGGCGAACAGGCGGTCGCGGTCGATCATCGGTTCCAACTCGTCCAGCCGTTGACGGAAGCCTGCGTCCTCTTCGTTGCTGGCCAGTTCACGTAGCAAGGAGACATCGGCGCTTTCGTCTCGCTCGGCGAACAACACGTCAAAACCCACCACTGCTACACCGTGGCCGAACAGGTTATCCATCATCGCCGCGAATTTTTCGCGCGTAAACGGCCAATGCCCATGTTCCTGCAGGCTGGCCTCGTCAATGGCGATGATAACGATGCGGTCGTCTATACCGCCCGGTGCGGAAAAGCGCACGCGGGTGTCGTAAAGCAGGTCTTCAATCTGATCGATGTAAGGCAGCTCGTAAACCCCGGAAACGTGCCCCAGCACGCCGACGGTAGTGAGGATGGCCAGAAACGACCGCGCCAGGTAGCGTTTAAAGCCTACGTGGCTGGTTATGGAAAAAGAAAGCTTAAAAGCCACGACCTACTTCATCGAGCCCCGCATATGGTCCTTGATGTCTTCCCAGGCCATGTTGGAGGACTTGTCGATGCGCTCGGAATCGACATCGGCGGGCCAGGGGTAATAGCCGCTGACGAAGTCACCATCCACCCAGTGGTGCAGCATAGGCGGCACCGGCATCGGGTCGAAGGACGGTGCGATGTCGATGACGCGCCCGGCGATCAACTGGTGGGCGATGGCGCCGGCCATCTGCACGGGCACGTGGCCCAGCATGCCGCTGACGTCCATGTGGCCGTGGCCGCAAATGATCTTGAACACCTGCGGGTGCCGGGAAAGGATTTCGCCGATGTCCTGGTACCACTGCGGGCCGACCATGTCGATAAACTCGACCCCGGTCCTCATTGGCGGGTGGTGAATGGCAATCAGCGTGGGCTGCTCGGAGCTTTCCAGTTCATACTCCAGCCATTGCAGGCGGCGTGGGCCGAAATAGGGTAATTCCGAGTCGTCGAAGTGGCTGTTGAGCATCAGGGTGCGGATATCCGTCCCTTCGATTACGTACTGGTAGTGAGGCGCCTCGCCGGGGAACATGTCCGTGTCGCCAAAAAACTCGGCCATGATGGCGGGGTTGTCATGATTGCCGGGCATCAGGTAGGCCGGAATTTCCAGCGGTGCGATCAGGTCTCTGAAATGGCTATAGGTCACCGGGCCGGGTTGCTCGACCAGGTCGCCGGTAATCAGTACCATGTCGGGCCTGGGGCGCATCGCATTAATCTGTGCAACCGACTCAGCCAGGTGCCGGGCCGTATCAGCCATTCCGTACAATAACGTGCCCCTTTGTACGACGTGTGTATCGGTGATCTGAACCAGCAATGTCAATTGATTCTCCCTTTATGCCTTAATTAGTTTAGCTGAGAATTTCTTTTCGGTCAGGCTTATAGTGATTTCGCGACTGGCGCTTGTCTTTGAAGGTATCAATTTGCTGCTCGATTCCCGCCTGGATTGCGCGCTGCAGCGTCCATGCAGCCTCGAATCGGTTCAGGTACACGTAGTTCGCACCCGCGTCGTATACGTTCTTGATTTCATCGGTGGCGATCGCGTTGGCGATGATGGCCGCATTCGGCGCCATTTCGCGCACCACGTGCACCAGCGCCTTGTTGTCGATGCCGCGCAACAGGTCGTCCGGGATGGTGCAGACGATCACCTGGCACTGGTTCAACCCCAGGTGGTGCAGCGTCTCAGGGTTGGCCAGGTCACCGTATTTAACCGTGGCGCCGGTCTCGCGGATGCCGGCGTGCAGCGCCACGTTGAAATCAATGACCAGGGTTTCTTTGACCAGGTCCGGATCGTTTTGCGTGAGGTTGTACAGCAAAGACGAGGCGTCACGGTGAAAACCCAGCAGTGCCAGCTTGTAGCCTTTGCCTTCTTCGTGGGTCAGTTCCGGTGGCGCCTTGAAGCCGCACTTCTCCAGCAGCGGGCGGACCCAGCCATGGATCTCGTAGGCCCGGCCGTACATCAGGGGCGTGGCCAGGGCCGTGATCACGAAAGCGAAAATCACAGAACTGGTCAGCGCCGGACTGATATGCCCCAGTTTCACGCCGAGGAAGGCAATGACCAGGCCAAACTCTGAAATTTGCGCCAGTCGAACCGAGCTGACTTCGGCGTTACGCTGATCCACACCGGTGAAATAAAACAGCGGAAAGAAGATGAACTGGCGCGCCAGGATGGCCAGCACGGCCAGCACCACCGCCACGATGATCACGTTGATGCTCTCGGGCATCGGGATGCTGATGCCCAGGGCCACGAAGAACAAGGTGATGAAAAAGTCTTTCACCGTCGCGACCTTGGTGATGATCTCGGTCGATGACGGCAAGTTGGCGATACTCGCACCGGCAATCAGCGCCGCCATGCCGGAACCGACCGACATGTGGAAATTCTTGCCGTAGGTTGCCATGAACATATTGTCGAGATTGATGCCGATAAACACCACGATGAAGCACCAGGCCAATGCACCCAGCAGCGTCATCTCCGGGGTCTTGGCAATCCAGGTGAAGGCGCGCCCGACAACAGACAACGCGATGATCACGGTAAGCAGGCTGAGCAGCAGGATGCCCAGGAACGACATCGCGATCAGGCTGATCTCGGGGTTCTGCAGGTTGGGCTGGATCAGGATGGCGACAATCACCCAGATGTCCTGGAAGATCAGCATACCCAGCGCCAGGCGGCCTGGAACCGTATCGAGTTCGAAATGCTCCTGAAACAGCTTCACCACCAGCAGGGTCGATGAACCGGCAATAACCACGCCCAGGTACAAAGCGGCATACGGGCTTTCGGAGAGCAAGGTGCCGCCAACACCCAGCCAGACCAGCAGTTTCACCGACACCACGCCGAACAGGATGGTTAACGGGTATTGCAGCAGGCCGGAAACAATGATCGGTTTGCCACTGCCGAGAATTTTCTTGAAGTCGATTTCAAGGCCGATCAGGAACAGCAGCAGGATAAAACCGAGTTGCGCAATGGTGTCGACGTTTTCCGGATCGGTCACCTGTTGCAACCCGATCGGACCGATCAGCACGCCGGCCAGCAGGAAGGCGGCAATGCTGGGGATTTTCAGGCGGGTAAAGATTACCCCCAGTACGCCGGCCACCAGCAGGCTGAGGCCAATATCGTGTACCAGCGAAGGCATTTCGCCTCCTGCTGCCATCGCCGGAGCGGCCAGCAACATCATGGGCAGTGCCAGTAAAAGTGATCGCATGATGCGTCCTGGCGCGAGGCCGGGAATTCCTGTCATTTCTTGATGTTCCTGTTCTGTGTTCGTTGCAAGGTGCCTAGCATAAAGATTTCAGGCGGTGATTTGTAGTGTCAATGTGGGTAGAAGGTGCTTCGTAGAGCCGGCACGGGCGGTGGGTGGAACATGCCAGGACTCGCTCTGGCCTTCCCTGGGCGCTCTTCGGCCGTTCCCGACGGCCGAAGGTCCTGGCATGTTCCACCCACCACCCGGGCCTGGTTCTGAGCGGGGCCATTTGGCGGAGATACTACAAATTACTTTTCGAGGCGGGTGTTGTAGGTGAAGGGGGTGGTGCTTTTCAGGCTTACTTTTTTGAAGGACGGGTGGGTGGGGTTGAGCAGGATGTTGGGTTCTGCTTTCCAGTGGTTGGGGTGGATGTGGATTGAGGGGACGGCCAGGGCGAGACTGGGTTGGCTTTTGATCCAGCCGGCGCCGATGGCGCGGGATTGCCGGGGGTTGGTGAATAGCCGGGTGACAGCTTCCTGGTCGAGGTCCAGGTACTGGATGGTGCTGTTGGGTAGTTCGATTCCGGCCAGGGTCATCTCGGGGAATGGGCTGATCATGTAGACCAGGCGCTCCAGCATGGCGAGCGACTGGGTTGCGGCGGTGTAGATCATCGGGTCGCCGGCCCGGTTCCAGCGGCCGGGGTGGCGGGCTGCGCCGGCGCCGCTGAGCGCTTCAGAAGCATACGCCGGGCTGACTATCCGCCAGACCGTGGCCATCAGGCGGGCACAATCCCCAGTTCGAGCTGCGCTATCAAGGTGTCGACCATGTCCGAGCCGACTTCAGAGGACAGCAGTTCAATCGGTGCGGCATCGCCAAAGGCCGGGTTGGGCGTTTTCAGCCAGCGCAGCGCGGTTTTCTCATCGCCGTTGTAGAGATCGATCGCATGCTCAAGAATTTGCCCAAAACGGTAAAGGCGATTGGAAGCCGCCGCCCGCAACAGACTGCTCTTGCTTTTCGCCAGGCGTGAATAATGCATCCGCGAATAGCCGATAATCCTGCTGAAAGCCGTCTCATCAACCCCCGCCCGCTTACGAAACCGCTCAGCCACTTTCCCGCTAACCCCCAGAGAAAGCTCCCGTACCTGCTCATGCCCGCCCTGCCCCCGCGGCAAGATCATGCCCGTAAACACCCC
>Ga0265306_10001848_pt1 | contig 10265 bp, 11 predicted proteins | sample Helome_3_FD_192493 | JGI IMG/M metagenome (GOLD analysis project Ga0265306, IMG submission 192493) | Marine sediment microbial communities from subtidal zone of North Sea - Hel_20160420 (Illumina Assembly) | ecosystem: Environmental > Aquatic > Marine > Subtidal zone > Sediment ...
CGATGATTACCTGCATGCCATCCCCCTTATTAATTCTTCTTGGCGGCCCGCAAGATGTTACCCCATATGGGGACAATACGTACTCGTTTCAAGCTGCCGCTCGATCGGGTTTCGCGATATAGTGGCCGGAACTGCAAGCTACGGAGAGTGACGATGACATGGTGGAGCTGGATGGTTCTTGGTGCTGTTTTGCTGGGCGCAGAGCTTGTTGCAATCGACTTGCAGTTTTACCTCGTATTTCTAGGCCTGTCGGCAGCATTGGTTGGTCTCGCCAGCCTGGTCGGCATTGCGATGCCCGAGTGGGCGCAATGGACAGCATTCGCGGCCTTATCCTTAATCTCGTTTTTCACGTTCCGGAAAAGCCTCTACGAGAAAATTCGCGGCGGCGCCGTTGGTTTTCACGCAACCATGACGGGAAACACGGTCAATATCAAAGAAGACCTTGCGGCGGGGAGCGAGTCACGTGCTGACTTCCGCGGCACCAAATGGACCGTCAAAAATGTAGGTAGCGAGACGATCGTGGCCGGGTCCAAGGCATCAGTTGTAAAGGCGGACGGCCTGACTCTACACATCGTCGCTGAATAACCGTAACAAAGGAGTAAGTAATGGAATCATTAATTGTTTCACTTGGGTTTGTCTTTGTTGCGATTATTATTCTGCTCAAGACAGCCGTTGTTGTCCCGCAGCAAAATGGCTACGTCATCGAGAGACTCGGCAAGTACAGCAAAACGCTAAACGCGGGCTTTCATATCCTGATTCCTTTCCTCGAGCGCATCGCCTACAAGCACACGCTTAAGGAACAGGCGGCCGACATCGCGGAACAGATCTGCATTACCAAGGACAACGTGCAGGTAGGCGTCGATGGCGTTCTCTATATGCAGGTTCTTGATCCGAGCCGTGCGTCATACGGCATCGGTAACTACATGTTCGCCATTTCACAGCTTGCACAAACCACCCTGCGTTCCGAGATTGGCAAGATCGACCTTGATCGCACGTTTGAGGAGCGTGGCACGATTAACCAGAACGTGGTTGCGGAGCTCGACAAGGCGTCTGACCCCTGGGGCGTGAAGGTTCTGCGCTACGAAATCAAGAACATCAACCCGCCGCAAGATGTCTTGAGTGCGATGGAAAAACAAATGCGCGCCGAACGAGAGAAGCGAGCCGTGGTTTTGACGTCGGAAGGTGTTCGTGACGCAAAGATCAACGAAGCCGAGGGCGAGAAGCAACGGGTTGTTAAAGAGTCAGAGGCAGCCAAGATTCAACAGATCAACGAAGCCCAGGGTGAAGCGGAAGCAATTCTGGCGGTTGCCACGGCGACAGGTGAGGGACTGCGCAGGGTGGCCAACGCAGTCATTGAGCAGGGTGGACCGGAGGCGATGCAGTTGCGGGTTGCGGAGCAATACATCGGTGAGTTCGGCAATCTTGCCAAGACCGGTAACACCTACGTCGTGCCGGCGAATCTCGGGGACCTGACCTCGATGATGGCTCTGGCAACCGATATAGCCAAGGGTGGCAAGGGCAAAGCGACTCCAGCTGAGTCATAGTCAACAAACGTCAATGTAACGTGTCGATCAGGCCTTGCGCCTGACCGACACTACGTTCGGTAGCTGTTCCAGCTTGCCGATCACGGCGCTCAGCGTCGGCAAATCCCGAATCTCGATACTGATCTCCATGACGACCTGCATGGATTCCTGGTCCGTGCGGCTCTTCATTCCGTTCACGTTGGCGTCGTCGTCCGCAAGTACGGATGTGATGTCGCGAATCAGGCCCGAACGATCGTAGGCATGCACGCTGAGGTCGACAGGGTAAGCCCCCGATTCTGACTGGCCCCAGCTGATTTCAACGATGCGTTCCGGGTGTCGCTTATTCAGGCCGAGAAAGTTGCCGCAATCCTGGCGATGAATGCTGACGCCGCGGCCCTGCGTGATGTAGCCGACGATCGCCTCAGGCGGCACGGGCCGACAGCACCGCGCGAAATTACACATGAGATCGCCGACGCCCGAAATCGCGAGAGAGTCAGGCTTGCTATCGGGTTTGCGTTGCCGCCGCGTACGAATCTTCTCCGGTAGTTCTGTGCCGCGGATGTGCTGCAATGCCGTAGCGATTGACGCGGAGGTCAGGTCCCCGGCCCCGAGGGCGACGGACAGGGCGTCTGTGTCTTTGTGCTTTAGTTGCTTCGCGATTGCATCGGTCGCGACATCCTTAACGTTGAGTCGCGAGAGCTCGCGATCGAGTATCTCGCGACCTTGCCGCATGTGCTGGTCTCGGTCCTGGTGACGGAACCAGTTGCGTACCTTCGCACGTGCGCGTGCCCCGGCCAGGTAGCCGAGTTTCGGGCTGAGCCAGTCACGACTTGGCTGAGATTGGCTGCCCGTGATGATCTCGATGTGCTCGCCATTCTGGATGTGGTAGGTGAGGGGTACGATGCGGCCATTAACTTTGGCGCCACGGCAACGGTGTCCGACCTGCGTGTGCACATGGTATGCGAAGTCCAACGGCGTAGCGTTGGCCGGTAGTTCGACGACGTCGCCTTTTGGGCTGATGGCATAGACACGATCTTCAAAGAAGTCGTCGCGAATCTGGTCGAGCAGGTCGGTGCCATCATCGGTTGGCTCGAGCAGCTGACGCAGGAAGCGAATTTTCTGATCGAATGCGGCTGGCGCGCCGCCACCTTCCTTATAGCGCCAATGCGCCGCAACGCCCAGCTCCGCATGACGATGCATGTCATGGGTACGAATCTGGATCTCGACTGTTTTGCCCTCGGGACCGACCACGGCCGTATGCAGTGACTGGTAATCGTTGTCCTTGGGATTCGCGATGTAGTCGTCGAACTCCCCCGGGATATAGGACCAGAGGTTGTGCACGATGCCGAGTGCGGCATAGCAGTCGCCGACTGTGTCGACAAGGAGTCGCACCGCACGAATATCGAAGAGTGTTTCGATGCCGCGGTCCTTGCGCTGCATTTTCCGGTAGATGCTGTATATGTGTTTCGGTCTGCCGGATATTTCTGCCTCGATTTTCTCCGCGGCCAGCTCCCTGTGCAGCGTGTCCTGAAACTCGTCGATAAACCCGACACGTTCGGTGCGCTTTTCCTTGAGCGTACTCGCGATTTCCGTGTAGGTATCTGGCTCCGTGTAGCGAAACGCGAGGTCTTCGAGCTCCCATTTGAGTTGCCAGACACCCAGGCGGTTGGCAAGTGGTGCGTATATCTCGCGTGCCTCGAGCGCGAGCGCTTCCTGTATCTCACGCGGCGACTGCTTGGCTTCGCGGAGGCGGAACAACTGGTCTGCGATACGAACGAGAACAAGCCGCACATCGGACACAACCGCCAGCAGCATCTTGCGCAGCGTTTCGGATTGCTGCAGGGCAAGTGCCTCACCGGGCTGCCAGTGCCTGGGCAACGAGAACTGGTCGAGCTGCTGAATACCAAGAATAAATCGAGAAAGATTACTCAATTCATTGTTTTCTAAGGACTTTGAACTTAAAAAATCATCACGAAATAGTGGGTAAACGTGCACGGCAGCAAGGATTTCGTTGGGCAGGCCGAGCGGTTCGACGATGGCGGCGATAGCCCGGCCCTCGTCGATGCACGCCTGCTGGCCTTCTCTGGCAGGCAAGGTGTCGAGATATTCGTGCACAGTGGCAACGACGCCGTTGCGGGCTTTATTTTCGGCGCGGGGAGCTGACATGCGGAATGTTTCTTCTTAAGTGCCGTTCGTGGAAATACCCGCTATCATACGCGCAGTTTCGGCGCGCACAGCAGCCGAGATCTACTCTTGGGCATTTTGTAAGCAGGACACCATGGCTGGACATAGTAAGTGGGCGAATATTCAGCACCGCAAGGGTGCCCAGGACAAGAAGCGCGGCAAGCTTTTTACCAAGCTGATTCGTGAAATCACGGTTGCGGCCAAGATGGGCGGCGGCGATCTTGACGCCAACCCCAGGCTGCGGCTGGCCGTTGACAAGGCCAAAGGGCAGTCGATGCCCAAAGACAATATCGAGCGGGCAGTCAAACGCGGCGCCGGCGAGACCGATGGCGCGGATTACCAGGAGATTCGCTACGAGGGCTACGGGCCCGGCGGCACAGCGGTCATGGTTGATTGCCTGACCGACAACCGCAATCGCACGGTGGCTGAAGTTCGCCACGCATTCGCGAAGTACGGCGGCAACCTGGGTGCCGATGGTTCGGTGAATTACCTCTTCAACCAGGTCGGGCAGCTGATGTTCCCCGAAAAAAGCAATGAGGATGCAGTGATGGAGGCTGCGATCGAGTCGGGTGCCGAGGATGTGCTCGTCGACGACGATGGCTCGATCGAAGTGCTGACCTCACCGCCAGAATTCGAAACCGTACGAGACGGAATGATGGCTGCCGGCCTCAGCGCCGAGACGGCACAGATCACAATGCGGGCCTCAACCAGCGCGGAACTTGGAGTAAAAGAGGCGAGTTCGATGATCAAGATGCTCGAGGTGCTTGAAGACCTCGACGATGTGCAGGAAGTGTATTCCAACGCTGATATCAGCGCAGACGTACTGGCCGAGATCTGAGGCACTATTGAGCGATAAGCGACGCATTTTAGGAATCGACCCAGGTTCACGCCTGACCGGGTTCGGCGTTCTCGATTTCCTGGGCGATACGCCGTCCTACGTGACGAGCGGCACCGTCAAAAGCACCGATGGCGGGTTCGCCGATCGCCTGCGCCAGATTTTCGAGTCCGTGGGCGGCATCGTCGCAGAATTCCGGCCCGATATTGTCGCCATCGAGAGCGTTTTCATGCACAAGAACGCGGGCAGTGCGCTGAAGCTCGGCCACGCGCGCTCTGCGGCGCTATGTGCGACATTCGAATACGACGTCGAGGTGTTCGAGTACGCACCACGAGAGATCAAACAGGCTGTTGTCGGTACTGGCGCAGCGACCAAGGAGCAGGTGCAGCACATGGTCGTGTCTATTCTGCAGCTTGACGGCACGCCGGCGCCGGACGCGGCGGACGCTCTTGCCGCGGCGTTATGCCATGGCAACCAGCGCCGTGTTCACGCCCAGCTCGGCACGGGCAACCGGATTGCGGGACAACGATGATCGGATCCCTACGTGGCCGTCTCGCAGGCAAGCACGCGCCCCTTATCCTGCTGGAATGCAATGGCGTCGGGTACGAGATCGAAACACCGATGTCGACGTTTCTGGACCTGCCCGAGATTGGTGCCGACCTGTTCCTGCACACGCATCTCCTGGTCCGTGAAGATGCACAGATTTTGTATGGGTTTGCGACAGATGATGAGCGTGCATTGTTCCGCACGCTGCTCAAGGTGAATCGCGTTGGTGCCAAGATGGCGCTGGGCGTACTTTCAGCTATGAGTGCCAGTGATTTCCGGCGCTGCGTCGAGTATGAGGATGCGGCGACGCTGTCCAAAGTCCCGGGTATCGGCAAGAAAACCGCTGAGCGACTCATCATGGAAATGCGTGACAAAGTCGACAAGGTCGGCATGCCGTCGCTGCCGGGTGAGAAAATCGCCGTAGGGGCAAGCGCTCGCTCGGAGGCGTTCGACGCACTCGTCGCACTGGGTTACAAGGCAAATGAAGTAAACAAGTTACTGGGCCAACTCGACATCGACGGGCTGTCGGCCGAAGACATCATTCGCCAGTCACTGAAACAGGCGGCACTGTAAATGGCAGGCGTTGAACATGACAGATTAACCACGGCCGAGCCTGTTGCGGACGACAAGGCGTTCGACCGAGCAATCCGGCCCAAGAAACTGGCTGACTACCACGGGCAACCAAGCGTCAGCCAGCAGATGGGCGTTTTCATCGAGGCCGCGAGGCGACGCGAGGAAGCACTCGACCACCTGCTGATCTTCGGACCTCCGGGTCTCGGCAAGACAACGTTGGCGCACATCGTCGCGAATGAAATGGGCGTTAACCTGCGCCAGACATCGGGGCCCGTGCTTGAGCGCCCGGGCGATCTTGCCGCGATCCTGACAAACCTCGAACCGAATGACGTGCTGTTCGTCGACGAGATTCATCGCCTAAGCCCGGTTGTTGAGGAAGTACTGTATCCGGCCCTAGAGGACTTCCAGCTCGACATCATGATCGGGGAGGGGCCGGCGGCACGCTCGATCAAGCTGGATTTGCCGCCGTTCACACTGATCGGCGCAACGACCCGGGCCGGCCTGCTCACGTCACCGCTGCGTGATCGATTTGGCATCGTGCAGCGCCTTGAGTTCTACGCGTCCCATGATCTCGAAGGAATCACGCGACGTTCCGCCGGGATCCTGAATCTACCCATTGACGATGAGGGCGCTACGGCTATCGCAACGCGTTCGCGGGGCACGCCTCGAATCGCGAACCGTCTACTGCGGCGCGTGCGGGATTTCGCAGAGGTCGAGGGCGATGGCGTCGTTACCGGTGCCGTGGCCGAGAACGCAATGAACGTATTGCAAGTGGATCCACATGGCTTCGACGCCATGGATCGCCGCCTGCTCATGACCATCATCGAAAAATTCGACGGTGGCCCGGTCGGCATCGAGAGCATCGCGGCCGCAATTGGCGAGGAGCGTGGCACGATTGAAGACGTGGTCGAGCCTTACCTGATCCAGCAGGGATTCATGATGCGCACGGCACGTGGCCGCGTTGCGACGAAGAATGCCTACCTGCATTTTGGCCTGGCGCCACCACAGCCGGCCGGAACCGGGGAGTTGCCGTTCAACAATGAGTAACGAGAAACCCTTCGAGTTCCCGGTCCGCGTTTACTACGAAGACACCGATGCACAGGGTGTCGTGTACTACGCAAACTATTTTCGCTTCATGGAACGCGCCCGTACTGAATGGCTGCGGTCCTTAGGTGTAGACATGGTCCGATTGCAGGACGAGGAGCGACGCATTTTTGTCGTGGCCGAAGTGCAGACCAAATTTCACGGGCCGGCTCGGCTTAGCGATGACCTCGTGGTTACCGCGCGGCTGGACAGCGTGACACGCGTATCGTTCGACATCGAACAGAAGATTTATCGAAAAAGCACTGACGGCGAAATGCTGATCAGCGGCACCGTCAAGGCGGCGTATCTCGACGCCGACACGATGAGGCCCAAACGTATTCCGACGTCCTTATTTGGGGATAACTAGTTATGACTGCAGATCTGACCGTACTCGGTCTGTTGATGGGCGCGAGCCTTCCCGTAAAGATCGTCATGCTGCTGTTGGTCGGCGCATCGATTGTCTCGTGGAGCATCATCTTCACAAAACGCCGGCTGATTCGTCGCACGAAAGACGCATCGGACGAATTTGAGGCCGCATTCTGGTCCGGGGGTGATCTGAATACGCTGTACCAGAGCGCCGCACGTACCAAGGGCGGCAGCATTGGCATGGCCAGCATTTTCGAATCGGGTTTCCGGGAATTCAACCGGGCGTTGCAGGCCGGGGGCAGCGGCCCCGACAAGATTATTGAAGAGTGCCGTCGTGCAATGCGTGTCTCACAGATGCGCGAAGTGGATCGCCTGGAACAGAATCTCGCGACACTCGCGACGATCGGGTCAACGAGTCCTTATGTAGGCCTGTTCGGAACCGTCTGGGGCATCATGGTCGCGTTCATTCAGATTGGTAGCCAGGCATCGGCCACACTGGCCGTCGTTGCACCGCCGATTGCCGAGGCCCTGATCGCCACAGCCATGGGCCTGTTTGCCGCCATTCCGGCTGTAATTGCCTATAACCGCTACGCTGACAAAGTCGTGCGGATCGAAATTCGTTACGACGGTTTCACGGAAGAGTTCTCGAGCATCCTGCAACGACACGCGCGCGCCAAGCAAGGGGTCTGATATGGCTACGCCACTGCAAAAGCGAAAGCTCATGGGTGAGATAAACGTCGTTCCCTACATCGACGTGATGCTCGTTCTGCTCGTGATTTTCATGGTGACGGCGCCACTGCTGACGCAGGGCATCGAGGTCGATCTGCCGAAGGCGAACGCCCAGCCGATCGAATCCGTTCCGGATCACGAGCCACTGGTGCTGAGTGTGGACGCGGATGGGAACTTCTACATCAATGCGGGTGACGACGAAGATAAGCCGTCGTCCGGCAAGAAGATTGCAACGATAGTAGGCGTCATCCTTGGCGAGAAGCCTGAGACGCCTGTGTTTGTGAAGGCGGACCGCGCAGTTTCTTACGGTAACGTGGTTGGCGCCATGGTCGTGTTGCAGCAGGCAGGTGCCAGCAATATCGGCTTTGTCACCGATCCTCTGGATACCTACCCGATTCCGGAGTAAGCGGCCGCGTGATTCGCGAAAGCAAAAATCTCATCCCGGTCAGCATGGCAGTGCTTTTGCACGTCGTCATATTTACGACCATGATCGTCGCGTTCGACTATGCGCAGCCAACGCCATTTACGCCGCTGGCAGTGCAGGCGACGCTGGTGACGGAGGTTCCCGAACGCGCACCGCCACCGCCGCCGGTTCGAGAGCCCGAGCCGGAGCCAGAGCCCGTCATCGAGGAACCTGAGCCCGAACCGGATAACAGCGAGGAGCTCCGGCGACAGGCTGAGGAAGAAAAACGACGCCTGGACGCGTTGCTCGAGCAACAGCGCCTGGATGACCTGAAGAAGAAGGAAGCGGAAGAGAAAAAGCGCAAGGAACGCGAAGAAGAAGACAAGGAGCGCAAGCGCGTCGAGGCCGAAAAGAAGCGCCAGGACGATATTCGTCGCCAGCGTGAGGAGAACGAACGGCTGCGCCGCGAGCTCGAGGCAGAACAGCGACAATCGGAGATCGACGCGGAAACAGACCGGATGGCGGCAGTCGACGCGGGGGAGTTGGCGGTTTACACAGCGATGATCCAGCAGAAGATCTATCGAAACCTGAACCTGCCCGCCAGCGCAGCAGATGATATGAAGTGCTCAGTGCGCGTGCGCCAGGCACGCAGTGGAGATGTGCTGGGCATTACTTTCCTCGGCTGTGAGGTGGACGATGCGGTAAAACGCTCTATCGAGGCGGCGGTGTTCAAGTCGTCCCCGCTGCCGGATCCGCCGACACCGAATCTGTTTGACCCCAACATCTTGTTAAACTTAACGAAGCAGCAATAGGTCAGATCAACGAATCATTGAGGATATTGTGCTGAACAAATTCAAAATTGTAGTGGGCATGCTTTTCATCGTGGCCGGGGCCGCGCATGCGGAGCTCGTCATCGATGTGCAGGGCGTTGCAAAACCTGCGCCGGTTGCCGTTGTGCCATTTGGGTGGGAAGGGAGCTCACCTGGTATGCCGCTTGATGTGGCCAAGATCATTACCGATGATCTGAGGCGCAGCGGTCGCTTTGCGCCAGTTAGCGAGGACAAGATGCTGCAGAAGCCGACAGACGGCGCAGATGTCGATTTCCAGGACTGGAGTTTCGTGGGCGTTGAGGCAGTCGTCGTCGGCAAGGTCATACAGACCGGCGCCAACGCTTATACGCTGCAATTCCAGCTGTTCGACGTGTTTGGCCGGAAGCAGCTGGTTGGCTTCCGTATGCCGACCAGCCGTGGAACGATGCGCGGCGCAGCGCATCGCGCGGCTGACATGATTTACGAGAAGCTGACAGGCATCAAGGGCGTCTTTGGCACCCAGGTTGCGTACGTCACGGCGAAACGACAGGGTGATGGTCTCCTGTATTCGCTGATCGTGTCGGACCAGGATGGTGAGAATGATCATACGATCATGGAAACCACGGACCCGATCATGTCTCCGGCATGGTCTCCCGACAGTCGCCAGCTTGCTTACGTGTCCTTCGAGGGCAACAAGTCATCGATCTTTGTACAGACACTGCGCACCGGCAATCGCTTCCAGGTGTCATCGAAACCGGGTATCAACGGCGCGCCATCGTTCTCGCCAGACGGGCGCAAGCTGGTGGTGACGCTGGGCGGTGTGGACGGCAACCTGGATATATACGTGCTCGATATTAATTCGCGACGTACCACGAGGCTCACGACGCACAGATCGATCGATACCGAAGGAACCTGGTCGCCTGACGGCGACTACATCTACTTTACATCCGATCGTAGTGGCGGACCCCAGATCTACCGGGTGCGCGCAAATGGTGGCACGCCCGAGCGCGTTACCTTCGAGGGGAGTTATAATGCGCGACCACGCCTGTCACCGGACGGCACTCGACTGGCGATGGTGCACAACGACAGGGGGAATTACCGCATTGCGGTCATGAACCTCAAGCGCAAGGACCTGCTGGTGCTGTCGTCGGGGCGGCAGGACGAGAGTCCGAGCTTTGCACCGAACAGCGACATTCTGATCTACGCAACGCGAC
>Ga0265306_10001849_pt1 | contig 10261 bp, 7 predicted proteins | sample Helome_3_FD_192493 | JGI IMG/M metagenome (GOLD analysis project Ga0265306, IMG submission 192493) | Marine sediment microbial communities from subtidal zone of North Sea - Hel_20160420 (Illumina Assembly) | ecosystem: Environmental > Aquatic > Marine > Subtidal zone > Sediment ...
AACGCTGGTGGCTGAACGGATGACAGGCGTGTTGATCACGCAGGGAAGAGTATTCTGGCATAGTTAGATTTTGAGATATCAGAGGCAGGTTATGTTGAACAAGGTGATCCTATCCGCCGCTTTCTTAGGCTTGTTGTTGCAATGTGGCACTGCTCTTTCGATGGAGATGCCGCCGATGGGTGCTGAGGAGTCTGCGGCTGCAGCTGCTGACTACCAGCAGTACTGCGCCCTTTGCCATGGTGCTGACCGCCAGGGATACGTGAACGACGATGCGCCTTCTTTGCGTTCCAAATCGCTGATGCGCTCCGGTTATCCCACGCACATTCTGTATGCCGTTGCCTATGGCCGTCGGGGAACACCGATGGGCGGTTACTTCGATGAGATTGGCGGGCCCCTGAATCGCGCCGATTTATACCGGCTGCTACGCTGGCTCTTTGAACAAGTGGGTGTAGAACCCATTGACTTGCCGCTGGAGCCCGTCAACGGGGACATCGAACTGGGCAGGGCAACTTACGAGATTAATTGTGCAGTTTGTCACGGTGACAATGGAGAAGGAGATATCGGACCAGCCATCGGTAACCCGGCCATGTTGTCCCTGACTACTGATGCATTCCTCAGATATGCCATAGAAAACGGTCGGGACGGAACCCAGATGCCGTCATTTGCCGACACCCTGACTGCTGATGAGATTGACGCAGTCACTGCTTTCCTGCGGACACGTTCCACCGGCTGGACCGTTGAGAAACCTGTTCTGCGGTCCCCTCCGCCAGTCGAAGAATACATTTTGAATCCCGACTCTCCGGCTCCGGAATTTGAGCTCAAGGACGGAACTTACGTTTTGTCAAAAGACCTGAACCAGGCCCTGCAGGAAAAGAGGCGCATGGTGTTGCTGGATACCCGGGTGACATCGATGTGGCAGATGGCGAATATAAATGGCTCGGTACCCATCCCTTATTACTCCGGTAATTTCGATGGCGTCGCACAAGACTTACCCACAGACGGCACCTGGATCGTGATCTACTGCGAGTGCCCCCGCGCCGCTGCCGAATCGGTAAATTTCAAATTGCGTGAGCGGGGTTTCAAAAATACAGCGGTTCTGTGGGAGGGTATCCAGGGATGGGTTGCACTTGGCTATCCGGTTTCGGTTGGCCAGAGTATCACTGCAGAACCTTCACCCTGACCTGAAGAATCCAGGACCTGAAATGACCTGGAATATTAAGAAATCAGTATTAGGCATTACACTATCGCTGCTGATCCTGTTGGCATGTTTTGCACTGGGTCTGCTGCCACTCAACCTGTTTTTCCTCAAAACCGCAATCAATGAAACCGTCCGCGAACGAACCGGGGTGGAACTCATCATTGAAGGCCCCCTGAGGCTGAAACTTGGATGGAGTCCAAAGCTGACCGCCAGGCGAATGACGCTCAGTTTCCCGGAAGTCACTGAACAGCCCTCTGTGTTCATCAGTGATGCCTCTGTCCAGACTCGTGTTCTGAGCGTTATGCGCGGGGATATTGACCTTTCGAGCATCAATGCCAGGGGCATCGTTGTCGATTATGGGCCAGGAGATGTCAACGTTAAGCTGCCTGAAAATCTGAGGCTGGATGCCGCCGCTCCACTCGGCCAAACACTGAATGTTCAACTCAGCGGGCAACACGCAGGAGACACCCTGAGCCTGAACCTGACTGGCGCCAGCCTGAATCACCTGCTGGAAGCTTCGCAGGCGTATCCATTCGAGGCAAATCTCGACACCCCAGCGTCCGCTTTGCAGTTTGATGGAGATCTCCTGCTGCCATGGAGCGCACCTGGACTTGCCGGTAAGTTAACCGCGAACTCCAATGATCTTGCCGCGTTACTGCGGCAATTCGACCAGCAGTTTCCCACGCTGGGTGCCCTGGCAGTTCAGTCTGACATCCGGTTAAGCGAAACGGCTCTTGAGCTCGAAAATATTCAGGGAAATCTAGATGGATTTACTTTTATGCTATCAGTGGTTGCTCGTGACTGGTCGTCCCGCCCCTGGGTCGAGGTCGAAGCGCTTTTTCCACTGCTTGACCTGGCAGCAATCCCTGGAATAAGCACGGACGCTGTAGCGACCGGCACAGACAACAAGTTTGAACTTCAGTCCGTATTTGACCAACTATCCAGTTTCGACGGCCGGGTGGAGATCTCTATTGGTCAGGTTCAAAACGCTCCTCTTGCTATCGACGATTTGACCTTTAATGCGAACCTGGACCAGGGCCAGCTGGTGATTGAAGACGCTGCAGCTACGATTTCCGGTACTGAATTGACAGCGCAAGCTTCACTGGACACCTCTGCAGTGTGCGCGCAACTGGAAACGTCGATTCAGGTTTCCCATTTTGAACTGGAAACACTCGCTCCATTCCTTGCACCTGATTCTGACCTGGTGGGCAGGCTCAAGGACGGCTGGATAAGAACCTACAGCTGCGGTTCGTCTTTTGATCAGCATCTTCACAGCCTGCAAACGGTCGTCGCCGTTGCCGCCATGGAGCTCAGCGGGCCGGAGGATCAGCCGCCCCTGCGTTTCGGGAACATTAACGCCGAGGTGGGCTGGCTACAGGCCGGGCGGATTTCTTTTGAAACTGAATTGATGGACGAAGCGCTGAGTGTTGCGCTCAATTTTGGATCCGTGGACCAGATAACGGCCGATGAGTTGTGGCCTGTTGAATTCAGCGCCCGGGCGAAAAGCTTTGGGTTGGAGTTTTCCGGTCAGACCGCGCTCCACGATACCGGTTTGATACTGGACCTGTCGCTGGATGTCCAACTTGGTAAAACAGATATCACCGGCCAACTGGCATGGAGCGGCCCGGGTAGCGGCCGACCCGTGGTCATGGATCTCAGGTCAGACCTGCTGAACTTGCCGGATATCGAGGTTCTGTTACCCGAAAGCAGTCCCGATGAGCCCGCACCTGAACTGGACTGGGCCAAATTCCTGGATGAAAGCGCGCTTATAGAATACTGGCTGGATTTTGCCAGCATCGATGTAAAGCTTGTCGCGAATCAACTCCTGGGCACGCCATATGAGATCAACAATATGGGGCTAAGCGCCCGCCTGGAGGATCGAAAACTGGAAGGCGGTCGAATGCACTTTAGTTACGAAGGTGTCGAACTGGAGGGTGTTCTGAACGCCGACATGAGCAAACCAACCGCGCTTTTTGATTTCCAGGCGTCTCTCAAGAACCTGGACATTGGTCGGCTGATAAGAACCGTGGATGCCTCCAATGACATCGATGCGTGGGCTGAACAGGCAGATATTCGCATTGAAACAGAAGGTTCGACGCTGCGTGAATTGGCCCGGAACACGCGGATCGAATCGAGTTTGCAGTCCCTGCACTGGACCTTTACCGCCGGCCCCGAGAATCGCCGTTTTGATATGACCTTGTCAGAATTAAGCCTGAAGGAAAGCCCGGGATCAGATGCTGTCTGGGAAACCCGTGGCAGCCTGAACGGGTCACCGATCAAGGCCTGGATGAAAACGCCCAACCTGCGGATAACATTCGACGAGAATTTGCCTCTCCCTGTAAAGTTCATTGCGAGAACCGGCAGTGACTTAACGATGATTGATGTCGTGGTCTACCCTGAGACGGAGAACAGTCTCCGCTCCGAAGTGCGCGTTTCGGGCCGCTATGCAAGCGCCGAGAACACCGACTTTTCCACCTTGCCCACACCACTGGAAGATTTTTCCTTCAGTACGGATCTGACGATCAGGAATAATGAATACCTGGCTTCAGATATCAGGGCCAGGATCGGCTCCAGCAGCGCGACCGGTGCATTCGGAATTCACCCCTCCGACCAGGGATTTCATTTCACCCTGGAGGCGGACGCCCCTTTGCTTGAAACGGATGACCTGGTCCGTTGGATAAAGGAACTTCGCGAGACAAGCCGGATTCTTTCCGGGCCGGAATCGTCCAACTCAGACCCAGCGAATGTAAATGTGGGACTACTCTCGCTGATCGACCAGTTTGTCGATGAGTTTATCGGCGATAACTCCTGGAGTGTCTCGGTGAATATCAGTGAATTAAAGTCCGGTGGCCAGTTGCTTGGTGAAACTGAGCTCGGGTTGAAAATGGACAGCGATAAAGTCATCCTCGAGCCTGCCACAATCCGCATGCCAGGAGGAAACGTCGTCACCCATTACAGTGGCCAACGGGATGCGTCCGGCTGGGACTATGTTTTCGATGTCTATGTCGAGCGCCTCGAATATGGCGGGCTGTTGCGCCTGTTCGACCCTGATTCCACGGCCGGCGGTGAAATCCATGTAAACACCTCCCTTCACTCCCGCTCTGAAGATGCGGCCGATGCCGTGAATAACCTGGCGGGCCATGTTGACATTGCGGTTTTTCCTGATGACGTACAGGCTGACTTCCTGGACCTGTGGGCTTCCAACCTGGTTCTCGCGCTGCTGCCGGCCGGGGAAAACAACAGCAAAAAACTGAACTGCATGGTCGCCCGATTCGAGGTGGAGGGTGGCGTAATGAAGTCTAGTGAGACCTTTCTCGATTCAACCGAAATTATCGTCCGGGCTCGCGGCGACATTGACCTGGCAAACAGGCAACTGGATTTGCTTGCGGTCCCACAGGCGAAGACGGAGAAGTTCCTGAGCGTGTCTGCACCGATTGAAGTCACCGGTTCTTTTGATGATTTCTCGGTTGGCGTTGCCGGCGGTGGCTTCGTGATGACCATGATTCGTTGGTATTACGGCCTGATCTACGTTCCTTGGAAATGGCTCACGGGAGAACGCTTTCCGGCCGATGGAATCGCCACTTGCTACCGCGCGATGGATTGGGAGCTTCCTACAGAGGCCAAATAATCAACAGCATTGGAATGCTGATCGCAACCACCAGCATTTCCATCGGCAGGCCCAGCTTCCAGTAATCACCGAATCGGAATCCGCCAGGGCCCAGTATCAGGGTGTTGTTCTGATGCCCGATCGGCGTCAGAAAAGCGCAGGAGGCGCCAATAGCGACCGCCATCAGGAAGGTATCCGCACTGGAATTGAGCTGCGCTGCTGAGCGCGCCGGAGATCGCCTCGGGGTCGGCTTCTATGATGAGAATATCTTCCGGTTGCAGGATTCGCCGGGAGTTCGGCGCGGAAACCCGAAAATTGTTTCTAATCATGCCGATGATCTGCGCATCGGCTTCTTCGAGAATCTTCTCCACAGCACCGACGGTTTTACCGGCCGCGCGGGCGCCTTCCCTGATACGCGCTTCCAGCAGGTAGGCGCCGGTATCGAAGCCTTCGGTACCCTTTTGTTCCCTGGCCGGCACAATGCGCCACCCGGCAAGGGCGGCAAACAAAACGCCCAACAGCGACTGCCAAGCCTACCGGCGGGATTTTCAGCCGCCCCGAAATCTGGATCGCGATCGGCATCAAAAGTGCGGAAAGTATGGACACAATGCCATCCGTAAAGACAGGCTCTGGCCATGGAATTGAATTCTTTCTATACATCAATTATTCGTTACTTGATTAAAAGCAATTACTATCCACAAATAGTCTGTCAAGGTACTTGATCAAATAACAGCTGTGTTTTCTATTTCTGGAGGGAGTTTCTGATGTCTAGTGGCAATACATTTTCCAAGCTGTTCGGGCAGTCACCGTTCAAAGCGCTGCAGGAGCATATGCGGGTCGTTCAGGAGTGCGCGAGGGAGGTGCAGCCCCTGCTGGAGGCCCTGGTCGCCGAAGACCAGGAGCGGGTCGTGGAAAGCAAGAACCGCATTTTCGAACTGGAAGCAGAAGCCGACCGGATCAAGCACGAACTCCGTGCCAGTTTACCCAAAAGCATGTTCATGCCGGTGGACCGCAGGGACCTGCTCGAAGTGTTGCTTCTTCAGGACACCGTCGCCAACGTGGCCCAGGATATTGCGGGCCTGTTGATTGAGCGGAGAATGTCGATCCCCGATTTCCTGCGTGAGCCGCTGATCGTACTAACCGCCCGCTGTGTGGATACGGTCGATCACGCCGCCAGCGTCATCGAAGAACTGGACGAACTGCTGGCGATTGGTTTCCGGGGGCGAGAGGTCGACCGGGTTGACGAGATGTTGACAGAACTCAATGCGATCGAGGATGAAACTGACGAGCTGGGTATCGCATTGGCACGTGCACTGTTCGACCACGAGGACGAACTGAAGCCGGTATCGGTGATGATGTGGTATCAGATCATTGAATGGGTCGGTGATCTCGCCGATTACGCAGAAAAAGTAGGTGATCATCTTCGCCTGCTGATTGCCAAATAGGGGGCGACATGGAAATTATTGCTACATACGGAACTGTCTTTCTCGTTCTTGCCATAATCTTCGGCTTCTACATGACCTGGGGTATTGGCGCCAACGACGTCGCCAATGCCATGGGTACTTCGGTGGGTTCAGGCGCCATCACGGTCATGCAGGCAATCATTATTGCTGCCATTTTTGAATTTGCCGGCGCCTTTATCGCCGGCGGTAACGTCACCTCGACCATCCGCAAAGGTATTGTCGATCCCAGCGGGCTGGTGGATTCACCGGAAATTCTCGTTTACGGCATGCTGGCCGCTCTGTTGGCGGCGGCCGTCTGGTTGATGATTGCTTCCTGGCGCGGGTGGCCCGTATCGACAACCCACTCCATCGTGGGCGCACTGGTAGGTTTCGCCGTCGCGGGTATCGGCGTAGATGCCGTTCACTGGGGCAAAATCGGTCAGATTGCAGCCAGCTGGATAGTCTCCCCTGCCCTGGGTGGTTTTATCGCTTACCTGCTGATGATGAGTATCCGAAAAGTTATTCTGAATACGGAAAATCCGTTTGAAAGCGCCAAGCGCTGGGGGCCGGTTTACGTGTTCCTGGTCGGCTTTATCATCTCGCTGGTCACCATGTTCAAGGGACTCAAACATCTCAAGCTGGAGCTGTCTGTCTTCCAGAGTTTTATCGGGGCTGTTATATTCGGCGTGATTGTCGCAATAATCGGCTGGCTGATGATGAGGAAAATCGAGGTCGATAAAGATGCGGACCGTGATTATCACTTCGCCAGCGTAGAGAAAATTTTTGTTCCAATGATGATTTTTACTGCCTGCGCCATGGCGTTTGCGCATGGCTCCAACGATGTGGCCAACGGTATCGGGCCCCTGGCGGCGGTAGCCAGCATTATCAAATCCGGTGGTGAGGTCGCACAGAAAGCCACTTTGCCACTTTGGATCCTGATTATGGGTGGCACAGGTATCGTGATCGGCCTGGCAACGATGGGGTACAAAGTCATGCAGACCATTGGCACCCGCATCACACAACTGACCCCCAGCCGCGGTTTCTGCGCAACACTGGCCGCCGCGGCCACCGTAGTGCTGGCTTCGCGTACCGGTCTGCCGGTATCAACCACGCACATCGCCGTTGGCGCAGTGATTGGTGTGGGCCTGGCGCGTGGTGTCGGCGCCATCGATCTGCGCGTGATTGGCGGAATCGTCGTGTCCTGGGTGGTCACTTTGCCGGTTGGCGGCATTTTGGCCGCCCTGTTCTTCTTCACTCTCAAGGGGATTTTCAGCTGATCGCAGTCCCCGTGAACAAGTCAGGCAGGGGCCGGGTAGCCGGCTCCTGCCTGATTCCTTTCTTCACAGCATTCCAAACCAGTTCACCCATCAGGAGCCGGCAATGACCGACACAGCAGCAACCACTCAGCAAACCGTGGAAAGGCCAGCGCAGCGAATTCTGGCAGCGGTGGATTTTTCCGAAGACTCGAAGGCCGCGCTGGTCTGGGCCTGCAAATTTGCCGAATGCAAAGAGTCAGAGATCATCGTTTTGCACGTGGTGCATGACCCGGTATCCAGCCCGGGTTTTTACCGTCGAAGCCGGGAAGACGCCATGCAGCCCATGCAAACAGTGGCTGAAGAGATGATGGAAGATTTTCTTGCCGCGATAGAAACCGAACACCCCGAGTTACGCGAGCTGGCCCGGGTTGACTCGCGCCTTATCGGCGGCTTACCGCCCACCCGGATTGTTGAGACAGCCGAACTATTGCATGTCGACCTGATTGTGGTGGGCAGCAGGGGCATTACAGGTCTTCCGCACAAACTGCTGGGATCAACTGCCGAACGTGTGGTCGAGTTGTCACCGGGGCCTATTGTGGTAGTGAAAGCGAAGAACCACGGCAAGCCTGGTAAAAAAGAAAGAAAACAACAAGAAAAACAACGCAAGAAGGAAAAGAAGCGCTTGAAGAAAATGCTCAAGTCAGGACGGCTGTCTGAGAAGGAGGGTGCTGTAAATGGATAATCCGATGGCCAGTTTCAGCCTGTGGGCAGGCTTGTTTGGCGGGCTGGCGCTGTTCCTTTTCGGCATGGACGTCATGACCCAGGCGCTCAAGTCGGCTGCCGGCGATTATATGAAGGACATCCTGGGTAAGCTGACCCGGAACCGGTTTGTCGGCGTTGGTATGGGTGCTTTCGTCACCGCCGTGATTCAATCGTCATCAGTCACCACGGTCATCCTGGTAGGGTTCATTTCGGCCGGCCTGATGTCCATGTCACAAAGCGTGGCCGTCATTATCGGCGCCAATATCGGTACGACGATTACTGCCCAGATTCTGGCCTTCAAGGTGACCAAGCTTGCCCTGCCCATCATCGCCGGCGGTTTTCTGCTGTCTTTTACCGCAAAATCCAACAACTGGAAACAGGTCGGCATGATCATCCTCGGCCTGGGCCTGGTGTTTTACGGCATGGGCATCATGAGTGGCGCCCTGAACCCGCTACGCAGCTATGAGCCTTTTATCCAGTTTATGATCTCGATGCAGAACCCGCTGCTGGGTGCCGCAGTGGGCGCAATGTTTACCGCGGTAGTCCAGTCGTCCTCGGCAACTACCGGTATATTGATTGTCATGGCGTCGCAGGGGCTAATCGGCCTTGAATCTGCAATCGCTATTGCGCTGGGCGCCAATATCGGTACCTGTGTCACAGCTGGCCTGGCCACCATCGGTAAGCCAAGGGAAGCGGTGCGTGCGGCCGTTGTCCATACGCTCTTTAACGTGGCCGGCGTTGCTCTCTGGATTGGTTTCATCCCGCAGTTGGCCGAACTGGCCCATTGGATGTCTCCAAGCGCTTCCGGGCTGACCGGCAGCGCCCTGTTGGCCGCGGAAACTCCGCGGCAAATCGCCAATGTTCACACGTTCTTTAACATAGCCAACGCCCTCATCTTTGTCGGATTCACTACCCAGATCGCCCGGTTGGTCGAATGGATGATTCCGGACCGGCCGATGAGGCCGCAAAAAGCCCTGCTGCCCAAATATCTCGATGACGACCTGATCAGTACGCCGTCCATCGCACTGGAAACGGTGCGTTCAGAATTGCGGCGCCTGGGTAAGCGTGTGCGCAGAATGGTCAAGGACATCATGCCTGCTGCCATAACCGGCACCCGGGCAGAGCTCGAGCGTGTCGCTGAAATGGACAAGGTTGTCGACGCGCTACACCGGGCCATCATTGAGTACCTGGGCAAAGTTAGTCTTGCGAGCCTCTCAACCAGGCAGTCGAAAGAGTTGATGCAGCTGGTAGAAATTACCAATGCCCTGGAACAAATTGGCGACCGCATTGCCACCGGCATGGTGACCTCTGCCAACAAGCGAATCGACGAGGAAGTGAGTGTCTCGGATGAAACCGCCCAAGTGCTCAATGACTATCATAAAGTGGTGGTTTCGACACTCAATGATGCGTTGAAAGCAGTCGCCTCGCAGGATGCAGCGCTGGCCAAACAGGTCCGCCAGCGTAAAAAGGACTTCAGCAGAATGTCCCAGGATCTGATCGCGCATGGCCTGGGGCGACTCACCGCAGACGAGCCCAACCGGCTGAATACTTACGCGCGTGAAATGGAGGTCATGGAGATTTTCGACAGTGTTTTTTCAATCGCTCGTCGAATCGCCCGCACGCAAGGCTGAACGCAGCTTTTACTTGTCACATGCTTGTCATAATTTAAATGTAACTTCGAGCAACTGAATAACATTATGACAGGAGCAAGACATGCCCATGCGCATCCGCTTATTGATTCTATCGCTTGCCGCCAGCACGGCTCTGGTCACTGCCTGCGGTGGTGGCGAACAGCGCCAGGTGATCCAGAACAAGGGTTCTGACACGCTGGTTAACGTGGCCCAGGCCTGGGCTGAAGCCTACCAGACAGTCAACCCGGCCATTGTCGTCGCTGTCAGCGGCGGTGGCTCCGGTACCGGAATCGCAGCCCTGATCAACGGCACGGTAGACCTTGCCAATGCCAGCCGGGCCATCAAGGACAAGGAAATCAAACAGG
>Ga0265306_10001850_pt1 | contig 10258 bp, 10 predicted proteins | sample Helome_3_FD_192493 | JGI IMG/M metagenome (GOLD analysis project Ga0265306, IMG submission 192493) | Marine sediment microbial communities from subtidal zone of North Sea - Hel_20160420 (Illumina Assembly) | ecosystem: Environmental > Aquatic > Marine > Subtidal zone > Sediment ...
CGTCCACCACGATGCCCAGCGTCATACCGGTAACCACAGACAGGCCGAGCCCCACCTCACCCACCGTGAGTCCCCATAACCCGAATCCCATGCCGGCCGGTGCGAGGTTGGGAATCATACTGACCAGCCCGATTTTTACCGATCGGAGCGCAACTACCAGAATCATTGAAATCAGTACCAGCGCTATCGTTGTACCGGACAGCATGGTACGAATGTTACGGGACCCAATGTGCGAAAACATGATGGTGGGGCTACTGCCCTCGGTTTTCGCAAGTTCAGGCGCGTTGTTTCTTAACCACTGGCTGGCGCGCTCCTCGAGTGCAAGAACCTCGTTTGTGGAAATTGTCTTGATGGTTACGTCGACACGTGTTGCTGACTTGTCGACATTGATCTGGTTATTGAGGTCCAGACCATACGGGAGCGACATTTCATACAGCAGCAGGTACTGCGCCGCAAGATTGCGTTCATCAGGCAGTCGATACCAGCCCGGATCATCCCCGTGCATGTTCTTGTTCAGGCGCCGCATGATGTCGGTAATCGTATTGACATGAATGGTTTCGGGTTGTTGACGCCACCAGTCGGCAAACGCGTCGACGTGTCGCTGAAACTCCGGCTCGCTGATCCCGCCTGCTTCATGGGTGTTCAGCGAGTAGTTAACGCGATACATGCCACCGAGATTTTCGTCGATAAAATTGGAATCGACCCGGAACTGGATGGATTCGGCAAAGTAGTGCGGAAAGACGTCGTTGAGTTGGTTTTTTGGAATAAACGAAACGCAGACAAGTATGACAATCCCGACACCCCAGAACAGAGGGTTGCGGCGCCGGATCACAAACTCGGCCAAACGTTCCATGGCGTTGTTCTTCTTATCGTAACCATGATGTACGCGAACCGGCAGCAGCGTCATCAGCGCTGGCAGAAATGTCACCGAGTACACAAACGATGCGGCAACACCCATGGCAACCAGATTACCCAAATGCTGAAACGGGGGTGCCTCGCTGAAGTTCATGCTGAGAAAGCCGATGGCGGTTGTCAGGCTGGTCAGGAATACGGGCTGCAAATTAATGCGCAGGCTTTCTTCCATGGCGGCGCGCTTTTGCTGTCCGAGATGCATCTGGTGATAAAACGACACCAGTATGTGAACCGAACTGGCAATTGCGAGTGTGAGGATAACAATTGGCGAAGATGCGGACGGCGGGGTCAGCGGAATACCCAGGTGGCCGCCCAGACCCATGGCAGTCAGAACGGAAAACAGAATGACCAGGAGTGTGGCGAAGGTTCCGGAAAACCCGCGCAACAGCACAGCAAGCGCAATCAGCATGATGGCGAAACTCGCTGGTAACAGTGCCTTCCAGTCATTTTGCGAAGCCTCCATGAAGGCGCTGTTCAGCATGACGACACCGGTCAGGTAGACATCGACATCCGGGTGTTCGGTACGGATATCGTCGGCGAGGCCGCGCACGAAATCGACAACCATCGGCACCTCGATCGCTTCGTTCTTGCGCGGGTATTCGATGGTGATATTGACGCCGGTGACATGCGCTTCGGGTGAGACCAGGCGACCGGCAAGTAGCGGCTCCGAAAGCGCAACGCCACGAATTTTGTTGATGACGTCGTCGCTGACTTCGGTTTCCAGATCGAGCAGATCAGCAACGAGCAGGTCGTTTTCTTCAGCTTCGGTGTGCTGGAAATTGGTGACTGAATCAACACGGGTTGAAAAAGGCGTCTGCCAGGCCTTCTCGGTCAGATCGCGGACCAGTTCCAGGGTACTGGCGGTAAAGACATCGCCATTTTCTGGCGCGAGGACAATGAGTACGTTGTCCTGTTTGTTATAGGTGTTCTCCAGGGTCTCAAACGCCTGAAGCTGCGGGTTGTCGTGGCTGAAGAAGACGCGATAGTTGCTGGTGAACTCGAGAAATCGCCCACCACTGCCGGCGAGACCGACTATGATCAGTGTGGCGAGGATGATTAGCCAGCGATAGCGGATTACCCAGGGGCCGAACAGTGATTCAAATCTGTGCATGACTCGCGCTCCTTATGCTCCTGAATAATGAACAAATCCAATAATATTCACGTTCACCAGAAATTTTTTTAACGTTTCGCCAGGCCGCGAACCAGCAGGCTTGCGACGTTGATGGCCTTGCGTTCGAAGACCTCGAGTGGATAGGTCTGCATAAAGATCGGTACGCTGAACAGTGCCAGCGTAGAGAGTACCGTTTCTCCTGTTGTGACCACATCGGGTACATCAAACTCGCCGCTGCGGTTACCTTCGGCAAGTATCTCGGCAATCAGCGAACGTTCTCCTTGATGTTTGCGTTCGACGATATCGGGGCGGTTCCCGGCCACGTCTTCCACTAGCTCGTTGATGCGCGGCTGGTCGGAGCACTGACTATGTACATAGCGCACCAGTGTCAGAATAAAGGCTTCCAGTCGCGCTGCTGCGTTAAGTCCCGGTCGCCGTAATACCTCGCGCAGTAACGCCTCTTTCTGGCCAAAGCAGCGCAGTGCGAGGCCGGCGCCGATATCCTGCTTGTTTTCGAAATAGCGATACAGATTGGCAGCGGACATGCCGACGTCGCTGGCGATTTCGGCCATGGTGGTTTTGCCGTAGCCGTATTGCTGGAAACGGCTGTTGGCGGCTTCCAGAATCTGCTCGCGGACATCGTCTGTCGGTGGATTTAGGGCGGGGGTGCTCATGTGGGCGAGTATAGATCTGTAGGAGTGAATATTCAACAAATTGTTCATAATTCACTGCCTGGCTAGCAGTTTCCGGATTGGATCGATACATCCTCCGGCAGGGGCGGAAGGTGTTCCGCGAATACTTCACGCTTACAAAGCACGCTTGCAGTTGCATCCTATCCTGACCTGTATATACTCACAGTACCTGTATATAAACACAGTTATCTATATCATGCTATCACTGACACGCCGCCAGACCGAAATTCTTGAATTGATACGTGAATCCATTACGGTGCAGGGTTATCCGCCCACGCGAGCGGAGATCGCCGAGGCCTTCGGCTTCCGTTCGCCCAATGCTGCGGAGGAACATTTGAAGGCGCTGGCCCGCAAGGGTGTAATCGAGCTGTTGCCGGGTGCCTCGCGCGGGATTCGCTTGCTGGAGGCCGGTGGGCTGCCAGTCGTTGGTCGGGTGGCAGCGGGCAATCCGATTCTGGCGGAAGAGCATATCGAGGATCGCTATGACATGGATGCCGGTCTGTTTCATCCGCGTGCCGATTACCTGCTGCGGGTGCAGGGCTTGAGTATGCGCGATGCCGGTATTCTGGATGGCGATCTGCTGGCCGTGCATCACACGCCAGAGGCGCAGAATGGACAAATCGTGGTTGCGCGCCTTGAAGACGAAGTGACCGTCAAGCGTTTTCGACGGCGTGGCAAGCAGGTACAGCTGTTGCCGGAGAATCCGGATTTTTCTCCCATCGAGGTGAATCTGCAGGAACAGTCGCTGGTGATAGAAGGACTGGGTGTTGGCATTATCCGGAGTCGTTCGCTATGAGCCTGGAAAATCTTTTACAACGTGCCGCCATCTGGCGTGGTGGAAAATTTTCTTCCGCTAAAGAGGGTATCCCGACCGGTTTTAATGAACTGGATGCGCTGTTCCCGAGCGGTGGCTGGCCGCGCGGCGCCCTGACAGAATTCCTGACGCCCGGTGAAGGTGTCGGTGCACTGAGTCTGGTTATGCCCGCGCTGGCGCGCCTGAGTCAGGAAAAACGCTGGATCGCCTGGGTGGCGCCACCTTATATCCCCTATGCGCCGGCGCTGGCAATGGCCGGTGTCGATCTTTCCCATGTCCTGATGATCCGGCCGCGTGCCGCCAGTGACGGGCTTTGGGCAGTGGAACAGACGTTACGTTCCGGAACCTGTGCCGCTGTACTGGCCTGGCCGGTCGCCGGCGATGACAGGATGTTGCGGCGCTTGCAACTTGCAGCCGAAGCCGGGCAGTCGTGGGGGCTGTTGTTTCGCCCGGGACGCATGGCCATACAAAGTTCGCCGGCCGCATTGCGCCTGCGCGTTACACGCGAATCGCAAGGTGTGGTTGTGAATGTGCTTAAACGCCGTGGCGGCTGGGCGGCCGGGCCGGTGTGTGTGGAAGGTGAAGGGTTAGGGGTGAGGGGTGAGGAGTAGAGGTCAAAGGGGTTTACCCCTACCCCCTCACTCCTTACTCCTCACTGTGACATATGCTCTGGCTGTGCATTCATCTTTCCCGACTGCCGCTGGAAATCTTCACGCGCGGCAGTGAAGACGATAATCCGCTGGTGGTTCATTGCGGCTCGGCGGGCAGACCGCGGGTCATTGCCGCAAATGCGTCTGCCGCAGTCGCAGGTATCAAGTCGGGCTTACCTCTGGCAGCCGCGCGGGCGCTGCATGCCGGTCTCAGGGCGTGCCCCCGTGATCAGGCAGCCGAGCGCCGGGCACTGGAAAGCATGGCCGGCTGGTGCGGGCAATTTACATCCATGGTCAGTCTGGTGTCTCCGGATGTCGTGCTGCTTGAGATCGGTGGTAGCCTGAAGCTGTTTGGCGGGCTGGATCCGCTATTGTCTGAATTAAAGGCCGGCCTGGGTCAGCTGGGTTACCAGGCACAGCTCGCAACCGCGCCCACACCGCTTGCGACGGAATGGCTGGCAAGGCAGCAAGGCGAGATCTTCCTTGACGGGTTCGGGAAACTGGTCCGCACCCTGTCGCAGTTGCCGGTATCTGCACTGGCTTCCGGCACAGACGTGCAAGCCAGATTAAGTGGTATGGGCTTGCATCAACTGGGCGATGTGCTGCGTCTGCCGCGCGATGGCCTGACACGGCGTTTTGGTGCAGACATGTTATTGCGTCTGGATCGCGCACTGGGACGGGCACCAGACCCTCGTTTGCCCTTTGTGGTGCCGCCGCGGTTCGCGGGGCATCTTTTGTTACCGGCGGAAGTGGATAACATCGAAGCACTGCTATTTGGTGTGCAGCGCCTGGTGAAAGAATTATCGGGCATGCTGCGTGCCAGGGTTGCCGGCGTGCGTGCCATGAGCCTGCAGCTTGTGCATAGCCCGACATCAGTGACCAGTGTACAGGTCGGGATGGTCGTGCCGGGCCGGCATGAAAGACATTTGCTCGAGTTGCTGAAAGCGCGACTGGAGTCTGTGCAGTTGGCAGCACCGGTCCATGAAATCCGCTTGCTGACAGATACCCTGGCATTCTGCGAGGCACCGCATCAGGATCTTTTTGCCGATGCCGCGGTCGAAATCGAGGCGCCGGAGGTATTGATCGAACGCTTGCGTGCCCGCCTGGGTGATGAGGCCGTGCAAGGCATAAGGGTGTATGCCGACCATCGACCGGAATTTGCCTGGCGCTGGTCAGTACCCGGGCAGGACAGCATTCAGCCGATACCGGTCCGGCGTCCACTCTGGTTGCTCGCAGAGCCCCGGGTATTGAAAACACATCGGGGCAGACCCTGCCTGCAACAGGAACTGCAACTATGGCCGGGCCGGGAACGTATCGAAAGCGGGTGGTGGGACGGCCGGGATATCCGGCGGGACTACTTTGTGGCGCAGGACCAGGAAGGTATGCGCTACTGGATATTCCATGAATTGCCGGAACCCCGGCGATGGTTTTTGCACGGGGTATTCGGGTAATCCGTCACTCGCGAGCTACCTTAGCAGCGTATCGTTGTCGGGGTTTTCTTTGACTCCTGTCTGGGAATACATCCATTCGCATTACGCGCAGACAGATGCCTGATCAGACCTTCCAGGCCGTAGCTGCGAATCTCCTGGGCAAAGGTGCTGCGGTAGTTCACCGCCAGGCTGACACCCTCTATCGAAACATCGTAGATCTTCCAGTGACCTTTGACCTGTCGCAGGCTGTAATCAATTGGCACGGGCGGACGGCCTTCTTCAATAATGCGGGTGCGAACCGTGACCCGCTTCTTGTCCGGGGACGCGTTCGACGCAACGTACTCGACATGCTGGTTGGTGTATTCGGTCAGCGATGTTGAGTAGGTGCGTACCAGCAGCGTCCGGAATTCCCCGGCAAATTGCGCCCGCTGTTCCGGTGTCGCCCTGCGCCAGTGTTTGCCAAGCGTCAGGCGCGAAAGCGCCGAAAAATCAATGTGCGGCAAAATGTGCCTTTCAATAATTGTGTTAAGCCTGATCGGGTCGCGGCGAATATCAGGCGCACTGTTCAATTCAGCAAGTACGCCGTCGGTTGCATGCATGATGACCTCGACCGGTGTCTGGTTTCCGGCGAATGCCAGGCCCGGCAAGACCAGTATTAAAAATACGAATTGTTTAAGTTTGCCCATTGTGATGCCCTTCCTGGTTAACTTTCGCTAATGTCAAAGGTTACTCAGTGCAGCGATAATGTCGGATGGTTCCATGCGTTGTGTGTAGTCCTTGTTCACATACGCTGCACGAACCTGTGCATTTACATCGATTACATAGATGGCGGGTATAGGCAGTTCCCAGCTGTCATCGCCATTGGACCTGGTGATGTCGAGGTCCCATTCGAGGTACAACGGGCGCATTGTTTCATCAACCTTCATAACCAGACCGTAACGGCGTGAGACAGCATTGCCGATATCGCTAAGTACGTCGAATTCGAGTTCGTTTTTTTCGACCGTCGTCAGCGAATTGTCCGGCGTCTCTGGAGATATGCCAACGAGCGTTGCACCGAGCTGCCTTATCTCCGCCAGTTGTTGTTGCAGCGACCGGAACTCCAGATTGCAAAACGGGCACCAGCCGCCGCGATAGAAATTCAGTACCACCGGCCCATGTTGCAGCAGTGTTGTCAGGCGAGTCTGACCACCGCGCACGTTGGGCAGTACAAAATCGGGGGCCAGATCATTGGCATTGACGGCGTGATCGCCGGCGTCGGAATTTATCAGGCGCTCGAAGGCGCCGCCGACGATTTTCTGGGCCTCGGTCGACAGCCCTCCAATAAAGTCATTGCGAATCTGTGTGGTTTGTTCAGCGAGGGTTTCGGGTTGGCGCCGGGTGGTGCTGGTCTGGTGCATGCGTTTTCTCCTTGTGTTACAGATTGCCTGAATACAATTATAGGTGAGTTAACTAACTAATATTTCAGTCATGGGAAAAAGTTCAAAGCTCCTTGATCCATTCACGCAGGCGTTTGATTTCCTGGTCAATGACACTGGCATCGCCAAGGGTACTGGCCAACAAACTGACACCTTGAAGAGAGGCAATCAAATGAATTCCGAGCGTTTCCGGGTCAGGCTTACCCATCGCCCGGAACTGTTCCGTGCTCCAGTCAATGTGCGCCCTGAGGACACTGTCTGCCTGTGAAGTCAGCGCGTTGTGTTCCTTGTGCAATTCCTGACACAGGCTGCCCACCGGGCAACCGCGTTCGGCGAGTAAGTTGCGGAGTTCCAGGGGCATCTCAAGGAATCCGAGCAGCCTGTCACGCGGGTCTTTGAATTTTTCCCATGTCTCGCAACGAGTACGGAAATCTTCCAGGCGCGCGCCGATGACCGCTTCGCCCAGCGCATCCTTGGTTTTGAAATAGTAATAGACATTGCCCAGCGGTACACCGGACTCGCGGGCAATATCTGCCAGCGTCGTCTGCCGAAAACCCTGTTTGTAAATCAGGTCGTTGGCGGCGTCGATGAGTTTTTCACGTTTCCTGCTTGGGCGTACCATGATGCTCTAGTAAGTTAACTGACTAAGGTCAAGTATAAATGATCTCTCGCATTCGTCAATTAGTTGGCAAATATATGTCATCAGGATCAGTACCTGAGTATATTACTCAGGTATAAGGTCTATACTTGAACTTGGATGGAGCCGAATCCAATGGAACAGCATTCAGGAGGAAACAGAGATGTTACACAGAATTGCAACGACTGATCCGATCACGGGTCATGACATCGAGGATCCTTAGGGGAAGCCCTACATCGTGGAGAGCGGTACCGAAGAGGATCTGGTGATCTACTTCGAGTCCGAAGAATCGAAACGCGAATACATGAGTATCCCGATTGAACATCCCATCGATCACCATGTGAATCTGGATAATCCGACAGACGATATGATTGACGAAGGCTAGTTACGGATTACTCAACGTCGTATCGCGCGATAATTGAATTGAGCAGACAATGTTTCTGCACCCGTCCAATGGGGCGGGTGTAATTGTATCCGGGCTGCGTATGCAACAAGTCCTGCACAAGTACATCAAGAGCACCGTGTTCAAAGTCGTGGTCTGTTCTTCGGTGTTGTTACTTTTGTGTTTTATGCCGGCGTCCGCAATAGAAGACCAGGCGGAAACCAGGGTTTCAAAGGACGATGATGATGCGTGGCTTGAAAATGACTGGGAGGTGCGGCTTCGGGCGGTTAATGAGGGTGAGTTGAAGTTTCTTGGGAAACCGCCGGATGGTCGAGTCTTAAATACAAGGAATTCGCTGACAATAACGCCTGCAAGTATCCAGACGGGCTGGGTAGCGCTGTATCAATGCCAGGCTAATCTTGATCCGTTGCAATCGGTCGAGGTTGTTTACCGTTACAAGGGAATCCGGAACCTGCGTGTTGTCAGTTCGCGTGGCGTCGGCTCGGTAGAAGTTACAAGCCATACAGTGCTGTTGACCGATGTTGCCAGCAGTGCCGAGGTCTGTATTCGGGCAGAGGTTCGTGTGTTGAACAAGATACGGGATGCTGTTTACGAGATAAAAAGCGGCCCGTTTCACCGGCGATTTTTTGATGGTTATTTCCCTGTGCATTTGCAATACAGTCTGACTTATCCCGCAGAAGCGCTCGCAATCGAATCAGTTAGTCCCGCTGCGCAGACCGGTTTCGAACATAGAATCCAGACGAATAATCTGGCGATTGATGCGTGGTTTGAAGGCAAATTAAACATTGCGGTTCGCTTTCGATTGATTTAATGCCAGTTGTCGAGACAGTTGAAAGCATGGCGGGAACGCGCTGTACATCAGGGCTTCTGCACGGGGGCGGATTGTAATCCGCGATCGTTTGCGTGTAACGAGTCATCTGGGGAGCGGTTTGCGGTCGCGATGCTTCTACTGTCCCGCTTAAAAAGCGCTCCCACGGTGAAGTACCAAACTATGTGCCATGCGGGCACGGCGCCTGCTTGTCTATTCCGCGCTCCTCATCTCGGCATCAGTGGCGTGTGTGCCTTGACAGACTTTGGCTGAGAGAAGTTGCCTGTCTACGTAACGGTTGACCAGGACCGCTACATGCCGGGCGGTATCAATGGCGATGTATTCCGATCCATTGGAAGTCTGGAAGTGCAAAAGCGGCGGTAAATCGAGAACAATCCGGTAATGTTGTTCAACCGGGTCACCCCCTTCAGGGAAACTGATTTGACATGACATCCGGGTTCCATCCTGCGTGCACCTCAGCAAGATCGGATCGCCCTTGATCAGCCCCATACTCTGGTTGGATGACAGTAGATAACCTGCAAGATTTTTGCACTCCTGAAAATCAATCCAGAAGTCGGGCTCTGCGGCCATAGCAGGCCCCGCAAACAGGCAGACAAGAACCGCAATTCTCATAAATGTTTCCCTGAAAATTATGAGCTTTGAATTGCAATGATATAAATCAAGAGCAGGCTCGGCCACAGGAATGGAAGGATACTCTGATTAATAGCTGCGTACTGAAAGATTGTATGGACGGCAAGCGAAAGTTGGCCTCGGAGCAAACAGGCCGGATCCCGGCAGGAATCGGGTTAAGATAGCCGCTAACAACTAAACTCTTTGTGAATACTGGAACCTGGAGACGGGTTAGTATCTAATTTCTCCGTCCCTTTTCTGTTTCTTTAGGTCAGGAGTGTGAATGTTATGCGTGTAATCCTCGTTCCTGTAGCAGACCGGCCCGAGTGCAAAGTAGCCCTAAGAGCGGCATGCGAGCTGGCATCCAGTTTGTCCGCCAACCTGGTCGGGTGTCACGTCCGCCCGCATCGTGGGGAAGGGCGGCGTTCGTCCGATGCAAGCATGAAACCCATTGCGGAGGGTGCAGGTTCCGGTAATTGCAAGGAGGCCCGTGATACGGATCTCAAAAGCAAGGCGGCGCGGGCCTTGTTTACCAATTTGATTGAGAAAAACGGGTTCCAGCTAAAGCGGCGACCGAAGAAGGGCGAAGATTCCATCGCCCTGTGGGAAGAGATGGTGGGCACGCCTGCAAAGATTCTCTCTATTGTCGGTCCAGTGTCGGATCTCGTCGTCGTCTCCCGACCAACTCGCAGAAAGAGTGGGCCGGGTCGCGCCTTTCTTCTTGCGGCGCTGATGCACGGCGGCAGCCCCGTGCTG
>Ga0265306_10001851_pt1 | contig 10247 bp, 11 predicted proteins | sample Helome_3_FD_192493 | JGI IMG/M metagenome (GOLD analysis project Ga0265306, IMG submission 192493) | Marine sediment microbial communities from subtidal zone of North Sea - Hel_20160420 (Illumina Assembly) | ecosystem: Environmental > Aquatic > Marine > Subtidal zone > Sediment ...
CAGGGCACGTGGGATGTTTGTTGGCGAGACATAAAGCGAGCGCAGCGAGGCAGTCCGCCAACAAAGCATGCTGCGTGCCCTAGGGGTGCCGCGGGACCGATAAGGGGGTAGCGGCCGATTGCGCGACTGAATTCGTGGGAGAGTGAGCGCCTAGTCAAACACCTCAGGTCGCATGTGCGGGAACAGCAGGACGTCGCGAATCGACGGGGAGTCGGTGAACAGCATGACCAGTCGATCGATACCGATACCGATGCCGGCTGTCGGCGGCATACCGTACTCGAGCGCACGAATGTAGTCGTGATCGTAGCCCATTGCTTCGTCGTCGCCCGCTGCCTTGTTATCGGCCTGGGCACGAAAACGCTCCGCCTGGACTTCCGGATCATTGAGTTCCGAGAATCCATTGGCGATCTCGCGACCCGAAATAAAGAGCTCGAAGCGATCGGTGACAAATGGATCGTCGTCGTTCTGGCGCGATAGCGGCGAAACCTCAGTCGGATACTGCGTAATGAATGTCGGTTCGCGCAGATTGTCTTCGCCGGTCACATCGAATATTTCGGTTTGCAGCTTGCCAGCCCCATCGCCGTCTTTGACGTCGATACCCAGCGTCTTGCAGATACCGGCCAGGTAATCGCGATCACGAATACGCGACATATCGAAATCCGGGTTGTATTTTTCGATCGCCTGCTCGACGGTCATCCGCCTGAACGGTTTTCCGAAATCGTATTCATCGCCCTGGTAGCTGACGACCGTGGTTCCCAGAATGGCATCCGACATGCCATGCAACATGGCCTCGGTCATCTCCATCCAGTCTTCGTAGTCAGCGTACGCACGATACGCCTCCATCATCGTGAACTCCGGGTTGTGTTGCGTCGAAACACCTTCATTCCTGAAATTGCGGTTGATTTCGTAGACGCGCTCGAATCCACCGACGATCAGCCGTTTCAGATTCAGCTCCGGCGCAATGCGCAGATACAACTGCATATCCAGCGCATTGTGATGTGTCGTGAATGGGCGAGCGAGCGCGCCGCCTGGTGTCGTCTGCATCATCGGCGTTTCGACTTCGAGAAAATCGGCCGCTTCCAGAAATGCACGCATGTAGGAAATAACCTGCGAGCGAACGCGAAATGTATTTCGGCTCGACTCGTTGATGATCAGGTCAACATAGCGCTGTCGGTAACGGGTTTCCTGATCGGCCAGACCATGGAATTTTTCCGGCAGCGGCCGCAATGATTTGGTCAAGAGACGTACCTGGTCGGCCATGACAGTCAACTCGCCTGTCTTGGTTCGGAACAAATCGCCGCTCGCACCGACAATGTCGCCAACATCCCATTTCTTGAAAGCCTGGTAGACACCATCGGGCAGACGATCACGCTCGAGGCGAACCTGAATCTGCCCGGTACGATCCTGAAGCTTGACGAAACTCGCTTTGCCCATGACTCGTTTGGCCATCATGCGGCCCGAAACAGATACCGCAATATGTTCTTCCCGCAGCGCGTCGCCGTCGTGCGAATCGAACGTCTGATGGAGCTCTTCCGCGACCGAATTGCGTCGGAAGTCGTTTGGATAGGCGTCGCCTTCTTCGCGTAATGCGCTAAGTTTGCTGCGCCGTTCGGCGATGAGTTTGTTCTCGTCCAACCCGTGCCGCTCTTGTCGCTTGTCGTTACTCATTGTCGGTCAACTACAGTCCCTGCTTGAGGCTCGCTTCGATAAAGGCGTCCAGGCCCCCGTCCAATACAGCCTGAGTGTTACCGGTTTCAACGCCGGTACGCAAATCCTTGATGCGGCTCTGATCCAGTACGTAGGATCGTATCTGGCTACCCCAGCCAACGTCCGCCTTGTTTTCCTCGACCACGCTTGCCTCCGCGCGTCGCTTTTGCATCTCCAGCTCGTAGAGTTTTGCCTTGAGCTGATTCATGGCCGTCGCCTTGTTCTTGTGTTGCGACCGATCGTTCTGGCACTGCACGACGGTATTCGAGGGCAAATGCGTAATTCGGACCGCCGACTCCGTCCGATTGACATGCTGCCCACCGGCGCCACTTGCCCTGTACACGTCAATACGCAAGTCGGACGGATCGATTTCGATATCGATATTGTCGTCGACTTCCGGCGAAACGAATACCGAGGCAAACGATGTATGTCGGCGATTCCCCGAATCGAACGGCGACTTTCGAACCAGTCGATGAACGCCGGTTTCTGTCCTGAGCCAGCCATAGCTGTATTCGCCGACAATGTGAACGGTTGCACTCTTGATACCGGCCACTTCCCCGGCCGAGGCTTCGATCACTTCGGCCTTGAAGCCATGCGCCTCTGCCCAGCGCAGGTACATGCGCAACAGCATCTCCGCCCAATCCTGTGCTTCGGTACCGCCGGCACCTGACTGAATATCGACGAAGGCATTATTGGCATCCATCTCACCAGAGAACATGCGGCGAAATTCCAGATCGGCCACTCTTTTCTCGAACTTGTCGAGATCACCGACGACTTCAGCTGCCGTGTCGTCGTCATTCTCATCTTCGGCGAGAACCAGCAATTCTGCCGCGTCAACGAGGCCCGTTGACAACTCATCGAGACCGACGACGACCTGCTCGAGTTGGGCTCTCTCCTGGCCAAGCGCCTGCGCACGCTCAGGCTCGCTCCAGATGTCCGGTTGCTCCAGTTCGCGCTGAACTTCGGTCAGCCGCTCCGCTTTGCCCTCGTAGTCAAAGATACCTCCTCAGCGCATCGGTGCGCTCAGTGAGGTCGGCTATCGTCTGTTTGATTGGACTGATTTCCATGTGGGTTACTCAAGCGGAAAAGGGCGCGATCTTATCACGCAGCGCCACCCCGCAAAGGGGCAATTTGTTCGACAACCAGTTGTGGATTCTCCACCCCGCGATACTCGTTGACGTCGAGTTTGAAAGCGAGCTGCACAGTGCCCCGGTAAGAAGCGCCGGCCTGATTGAACGCAATGGCATCTATGATGTCGCCACCCCCGGCCGGCCGCACCTTCATTTTCAAATGATTTTCGCCGACGGTCCTTTGCTCGACGATCGAGAAATCGCCACTCCAGAGCGGCTCGGGAAAACACGATCCCCAGGGACCGGCATCGCGCAGGGATCGCGCGAATTTCAGATTGACGGCGCTCCCCGGGAGTGAGCCATCCGTGATGATGGCACCACTGAAATCGGCATCGGGATAAAGACGGCTCATCTGCTCCGCCGCAAGCTGACTGAATTCCGGCAATGCAGATTCTGCGATCGATAATCCCGCGGCCATTGCGTGGCCACCGAATTTCTCAATGAGGCCCGGCCTCATTGTCGACACAGCCTCGAGCAAGTCGCGAATATGGACGCCTGGTATGGAACGCCCCGAACCTTTGAGGTAGTCGTCATTTTCGCGAGCAAACGCGATCACAGGCCGATGGCAACGTTCGCGAACGCGCGCGGCGATCAAACCCACAATGCCCTGGTGCCAGGTCGCATCGAACAGGCAAACGCAGGACGGCCAGCGCTGCGAGCCCAACTCGTCAACCGCGGAAAACGCCTGCGCACGCATAGTCGATTCGATGTCACGCCGCTCACTATTGATTTGATCCAGCAGTCTCGCGTATTCACTGGCCGTCTCGGCACTGTCGGTCAACAGGCATTCGATACCGACCGAGATGTCCTCGAGACGACCTGCCGCATTGATTCGCGGGCCAACGGCGAACCCGAGATCGGTGCTGATGCAACGTCCAGGTCTGCGGCCCGACTGCCTTAGTAGTGCCTCAACGCCTGCCACAGCGTGTCCTGCGCGAATTCGCAACAAACCCTGCTGCACCAGGACACGATTGTTATGGTCCAGCGGTACAACGTCGGCAACGGTGCCAAGTGCGACGAGGTCGAGGTATTTGGCAGGGATTTTCGCGGCGCCAGCCATGCCCTGCCCCTCCAGCATCCGTCCGACACGGGCCATCAGGTAGAAAGCGACACCGACACCCGCCAGGTTGCGGCTCGGAAACCGACTGCCTTTGAGATTAGGGTTTAGAATCGCCGCGGCGGCCGGTAGTTCGTCGCCCGGCAAATGATGGTCGGTGACCAGAACCGGAATGCCGAGGGAATTGGCCTCCTCGACACCGCTGACACTGGATACGCCGTTGTCGACTGTAATCAGCAAATGGGGAGAGCGCTCGGCAGCGACCCTCACGATCTCCTTCGACAAGCCATAGCCGTATTCGAAGCGATTGGGCACCAGGTAATCGACGTCGGCAAAACCAAACCGTCGCAGACACCGAATGACCAGTGCGGTGCTGGTGGCGCCGTCGACATCGTAGTCACCGACGACGATGATGCGCTGGTCCCGATTCTCGATCACGAGTTGTGCGGCCTGATCAATATTCTCGAGTGCACCGACGGGCGCCAGGCACGCCAGGCTATTGTCGAGTTCTTCGACTGTCGTCAGCCCACGCATTGCATAGAGTCGCGCATGCAGGGGATCAATATCGCCCAACTGTGCGATGGCCGATCGGCTCGGCGAGGGTCTGGCGATGATGGGCCTGGCTGTTTTCAAGTTGCTGACCTAATCAAGTAGTTTCGAATCACGGCGCCAGAACTTCAGGCGCTGCGAGCGGTCGATGTCGGCACGGAGGCCGTCACGGAACAGGATTGTAAGCCGGGAAAAGCTTTTCGCGTGTAGCGCGGCTTGCAGTTTGCTCAGACAGTCCGACAAATAATCCGGGTCGTCCTGAGAGTGGGGCGCCACCGCAACGAATCCCGAATCCGACGCGTCGATGCAGTCCTCGATGTCGCCGGGCCAGAGTTCGGCAACAGCGTTGGCACTGTCCCAGTAACCCAGCAATTCCGGCTCGTTCGCAAACAAGCGAGGTTGCGGCCGTGGGCTACGCTGTGGTGCCAGTCCTCCGCCCCATATCCAGAGTGAATTCACAGGTCGCTGCCCCGCTTCAACCCGGCGCTGGTTAACGGCATGGTCATGCAGCGACATCTCGATTTCGCTCAGCAGATTGCGGAACTGCCCGGTGCCCTCTCCACCCGGCAGGAACTGACTCGGCGCGCCCTGGTCGACGACGTAGGCCGGAACGCGGGCTGTTGCGATGGGAACACTGGAACGCAAATAGCCACGCGCCCCGAGCTGCACGAATCCGGCGCCGTCTTCACCGGCCAGTGTCGCCTGGAGATGATCGAACAACGCGCGCAATTCGGACGGTGGCACGCTCGCTTCCCCCAGATCATGAAGGCAGAGACGGTCGAGGCGCGGCTCCAGGTAAACCGGGTCGGCGGCCGCGATCCAGACCGTCGGACGATCGCCGGTCTGTCCCCACATGCGCAGCGCCGCGATACCTTCATCCGGGTACGGCAGACCCAAAACGCTGACGATTCTCGCGAGCAGCTCCTGGCGCCGCGGCTCGCGCTGAAGCTCACTTTTCGCAAGCCAGGAACGTATGGACTGATCCTGCAAGCGGCCGCCCGATGCCGGTGGCAATACAACGAGCGCGGCAGTATTGTCATATGATGCGTCCACAATGAAGCGCCGATGGTAAGGGATGCGCCTTTGAAATTCACAAGAGAATTAAGCGGCACTTTGACAATACAGGGTGTGAGCGAAGTGAGCATCACGGTCAGTGGCACGCCCTACAGACGCGCGATAGCCCTGACGCCGGATAAGGTTTTCACGGACTGGGATCCGGTTCCTGTCGCTGAGCTGACCGATTCCGATATCGAGAGCCTGTTGGGCCAGTTGCCCGAGGTCCTCTTGCTGGGAACCGGTGGTACCAACCTCTTTCCGTCACGTGAGCTCATGTTCGCTTTCGCGCGGCGTGGCGTCGGTTTCGAAGTCATGGACACGGCGGCAGCCGCGCGAACGTTCAATGTCCTGTCGACCGAAGGTCGGCGGGTTGCAGCGCTACTCTATTTGTAGGTCTCGTCAATCCAGCAGCACGTCGCCCGAGATACCGTTGCTCTCCATCATCTCCCGCAGGTTCTTCAGGGCATCCAGCTGAATCTGGCGAACGCGTTCTCTTGTGACACCGATGTCGTCGCCGATCTGCTCGAGCGTCGAGCGTCGATAACCATGCAGGCCAAAGCGGCGCTCCACGACTGCCCGCTGCTTTTCGCTGAGCTCACACACCCAGTGATCCACGATTTCGTGGACAGCTTCCTTTTGCGCGCAGCTGGAAGGCTCGGCATCGCGTTTCGCCTGCAGGCGCTCCACCGGGCCCGAGCCATCCTCGTCCCGTAGACCGGGACGCAAAACAACCCGTTGATGCAAACCCATCAGCCGTTCCACCTCGCTCACATCCCGTTCCATGTACTCCGCGATTTCAGCGCTGTTCGGCGTGCGATCCAGGGTCTGGTGGAGGCTCCGGGCAGCGCGCAGGCAGGTATTGATGTCTTTGATGACGTGAATGGGCAGACGCACGGTGCGGGACTGATTCATGATGCCACGCTCGATCGTTTGCCGTATCCACCAGGTGGCATACGTCGAGAATCGAAAACCCCGTTCCGGATCGAATTTCTTGACGGCGTGAATGAGCCCCAGGTTACCCTCCTCGATCAGGTCGAGTAACGGCAGGCCCCTGTTGATGTAGCGACGTGCGATCTTCACGACAAGCCGGAGATTGCTTTCGATCATTCGCTGCCGCGCCGGCTCGTCGCCTCGCTGCGCAAGCCTTGACAGCTCTTTCTCTTCGTCCGCGGTAAGCAGCGGCGAAACTCCGATCTCGTCGAGATATTGGCGCGTTGGATCGAGCAGCTGTCCCAAAACTCACCCCCCAGTGAGAAGCGGTACATCCTGTTCAGACGCTAGTCGAATTATCTCGACGGCAAATGCTGCCGCGGGTTAACCGGCTGGCCATTGCGCCTGATTTCAAAATGCAGTCGCGGCTTTCGTTCCGGCCCCTCACCCATGGTCGCAATTCGCTGGCCTTTCTTTATTTGTTCGCCTTCTTTGACCAGCAGCGACGCGTTGTACCCGTAGGCACTCAGGTAAGTGTCGTTGTGCTTCAGAATAATAAGCTGGCCATAGCCGATCAGTCCACCACCAGCGTACACGACACGCCCCGACGCCGCGGCGTAGATAGGCTGGCCTCGTTTGCCGTCGATCAGCACGCCGGTTCCAGTACCCGGTTTTGCGCCAAAACCCACGCTGATGTGGCCATTTGTGGGCCACGACCAGGCGGGCATCGGCTCCGCCGGGATGCTCGGAAGCGGCCGCGGTTCCCGCTTGGGCGTGGATCGCTCGTTGCTCGCCGAAGTCGGCCCGGCATTGCCAGGGGGCGTCAGGCGCAGGACCTGCCCCGGATAGATCAGCGAACCGTCGCCCAGCCGATTCCAGCGCGCGAGATCATTTGGGTCCTTGCCGTAGCGAAACGCGATGGCAAACAGCGTTTCCCCGGAACGCACTATGTGGGTCTGGCGATCATGCTGCCACGTTGTCGTGCCGCCGCAGGCCGCCAGCAACAGGAGGAGGCACGCAATAGTGGCGAGGCGCGATGTCATTATCCCCGCATCATCAGCCAGGCGATCAGGGCGGCCGAAAGCACCACCACGGCCCAACCTACGCGTTCGATGTGCTTCGACAGCGTGGTCTCAAAGCGCTCCCCACCGGCACGCACCAGCCCTGCCACCAGGAAAAAGCGCGCCGCGCGTCCAATCAGGGAGGCCATCAGGAATCCGGGGATATTCAGGACAGCCACGCCTGCGGCGATCGTGAATACCTTGTAGGGAATCGGCGAGAAACCCGCCACGAAAACGACCACGACACCGTACTCGTCGAACCAGCGCCGGCTCGTTTCATAGGCGTCCCAGTAATGCGACTCGCGCAGCCAGGGCTCGATGGCCTCGAACATCCCGTAGCCGATGGCGTAACCCGCAAGCCCGCCGAGCACCGAAAATACAGTGGCAATAAACGCGTAACGCACCCAGCGATCCCGATCCGCCAGGCACATCGGCGCCAGCATCACGTCAACGGGAATCGGAAAAAACGACGACTCGGCAAAACTCATTGCACCAAGATAGCGCTCGGCATGTGGATGCCGTGACCACGCCAGAACCCGCTCGTACAGCGGCCCGAATAGTGTCATCTTGCCCTTCCCGCGTTAAAACCACTGCAGAATATACTTTTAAAAGTATTCATATTCCATTGATAAATCTGTTCTATTTACCTTTGACAAGCGGAACGAAGCTCACGAGCCCCAGCGACACCTGTTTGTAGTGGTCACCCTTCCTGGTCACCTTGGCGAGGTCCTGCCCACCGGGCGGACCAACCGGAATAATCAGCCGGCCACCCGGCGCCAGTTGTTGCAACAGCTTCTCGGGAATCTCCGCTGCCGCGGCGGTGACGATGATGCCGTCGTATGGACCGTACTTCTGCCAGCCCTCCCAACCGTCGCCCGGTCGGAACTGCACATTGTAGATATCCAGGTCCCGCAGCCGCTGGCGGGTCTTGCGCATGAGATCCCGAATCCGCTCCACCGTGTAGATCTTTTTTACCAACGGCGCGAGCACTGCGGTCTGGTATCCGCAGCCGGTGCCAATTTCGAGTACGGAAGTTCCTTCAAAGCCGTTCAGGAGCGCTTCGGTCATTCGCGCAACGACGTAGGGCTGGCTTATCGTCTGACCCAGGCCGATGGGCAGGGCCGTATCCTCGTAGGCACGGCTGGCCAGGGCCTCGTCGACGAACAGGTGGCGTGGCACATTACGAATCTGCTCCAGCACCGTCTCGGATCGTATCCCCTGGTCCTTGAGCCGCTGCACGAGCCGGTCGCGCGTGCGCTTCGACGTCATGCCGATCCCCTGAATGCCGCGTCGCTGGTCGATCATCGTTTGAGCCAGTCGGAGAGTCCCTGCACGGCTTCATGGCGCGTCAGGTCGACCCTGAGCGGTGTCACAGAGACTGCTCCGCGCTCGATTGCGTGAAAATCGGTGCCCTGGCCGGCATCCTGTCCCTGGCCGGCCGGACCTACCCAGTAGATGGGGCGGCCGTAAGGATCCCGGTCTTTCAGAATCTGCTCTGACTTGTGCCGGAAACCGAGCCGGGTTGCCTCTATGCCTTGAAGATCGTCATAGGGCCGATTCGGCACGTTGACGTTGAGTACCACGTCCGGGGCGAGCGAGGAGCGTTCGATTTTTTGCACGAGTTCCGATGCGACGCGCGCCGCCCCATCGAAGTGCTTCAGGTCATGCCCAACCAACGACACGGCGATGGTTGGCAACCCCAGAAAACGCCCTTCAAGCGCGGCTGCGACGGTTCCGGAATAGATCACGTCGTCGCCCAGGTTTGCACCGTGGTTGATTCCGGAAACGACCAGGTCGGGCTCGTGATCGAGAAAGCCGGTCAGGGCGAGGTGCACGCAGTCCGACGGCGTTCCGTCGACCTTGTAGCGATTGGCCGCATATTCCGATACCCGTAGCGGTGTGTGCAGTGTCAGCGAACTGCTCGCGGCCGAGCGGTTTCGGTCAGGCGCAACCACGACCACGTCCGCGACCTGCTCGAGGGCATCGATCAGGGCGTTGATACCGGTGGCGAGATATCCATCGTCGTTACTTACGAGGATTTTCATGCGTAATAGTCGGCGAGAGCGCTCTTGGCATTGGTAGATGGCAACGCGCTCACTATACTTAAAGTTCACCGTACACCATAGCTTCGAAGATAAGGCCGTGACCGACAATGACACCGATGAGTTTCGCCGCGCATTCGCCGATGCGAAACCGCTCAAGCGCGAAGACCGCGTTCCCGAGGCCAAACCAAAGCCGAAACCCCGGGCCCGTTTCGCGCGGGCCGATGCGCGAGAAGTGCTTGATGAGAGCCTCAAGGACGATATCGATACCATCGAACATGGCTATGGAGCGGCTTTGCGTTTTCATCGCGCCACGGTTGGGCGACGCACGATGCGAAAACTGGCGCGCGGTGGCTACAGCGTGCAGGACGAAGTCGATCTACACGGCATGACGGTTGCCGAGGCGAAACCGCGGCTCGCGGACTTCATCGAATACAGCGCATCCCAGGGCAAACTGTGTGTGAGAGTTGTGCACGGCAAAGGACTCGGCTCGGGCGACCGCGGACCTGTGCTCAAGAATGCCGTGAATCGCTGGCTCAGGAAATGGGACAACGTGCTGGCATTTGTGTCTACCCGTCAGGTCGATGGTGGCACCGGCGCCATCTACGTGCTGCTGCAGAAAACCTGAGTCGAAGGCAACTATCGCCACGAGCCAGAATTCAATTCCCGGAATGGGAGACTGTGACACGCGTCACCCTGTGGCACGTGAGATTTT
>Ga0265306_10001852_pt1 | contig 10247 bp, 8 predicted proteins | sample Helome_3_FD_192493 | JGI IMG/M metagenome (GOLD analysis project Ga0265306, IMG submission 192493) | Marine sediment microbial communities from subtidal zone of North Sea - Hel_20160420 (Illumina Assembly) | ecosystem: Environmental > Aquatic > Marine > Subtidal zone > Sediment ...
GTGCTTGTCGCCGAGGAAGCGGTAACGCGAGAAGGCATAGGCGGCCGGCAGGGCCACGCTGACCGATATCATCGTGTTGATGCAGACATACAGCAGGGAGTTGATGTATCCGTTGTACCAGGTGGGATCGGTGAAGATCGCCTTGTAGTTGTCCAGGGTGAAATCCTGCGGGAACAGGCTGAACGTCCCGAGGATCTCGTTGGTGGTCTTGAAAGACATGTTCAGCAGCCAGTAGATCGGCAGCATCAGGAACACGATATAGATAAATGGGACCAGCCATTTGAAATTTGCGGTGCGCTTGCTGGACATCAGTTTTCCTCCCCGCGGGTCATCACCGTGTAGAAGATCCAGGAAAACAGCAGAATGATCAGGAAGTAGATCAGGCTCATCGCCGCGGCCGGGCCGAGGTCGAACTGACCCAGGGCTATCTTGACCAGGTCGAGCGACAACAGGGTGGTGGTGTTGCCGGGACCTCCGCCGGTGAGCACGAACGGTTCGGTATAGATATTGAAACTGTCCATGAAACGCAGCAGTACGGCGATGGTCAGTACGTGCTTGAGCTTGGGCAGCTGGATATAGCGGAATACCGCCCAGGAACTCGCGCCGTCGATGCGTGCGGCCTGGTAATAGGCATCGGGGATCGAACTCAGGCCAGCGTAAGACAGCAGCACCACCAGCGAGGTCCAGTGCCAGACGTCCATCGCGATCAGCGTGGCCCAGGCGGCGAACGGTTGACGTGTGAAGTTGTAATCAAAGCCCATGCTGTTCAGGGTCTTGCCCAGCAGGCCGATGTCGGGCAGGGCGAAGATGTTCCACATGGCGCCGACCACGTTCCACGGTATCAACAGGGGCATGGCCATCAGTACCAGGCAGACCGAGGCCCAGAAGCCCTTGCGCGGCATGGCCAGTGAAATAGCCACGCCCAGCGGGATCTCGATGGCGAGGATGATGAAAGTGAATTTCAGCTGGCGCAGCAACGAATCATGAAAGCGCTCGGACGACAGCACCTCCTCGAACCATTTCATCCCTTCGAAGAAGAACAGGTTGTCGCCAAAGGTCTCTTGCACCGAGTAATTGACAACGGTCATCAGGGGAATGATCGCGTTGAAGGCCACCAGAATCACCACCGGGGCAACCAGGAGCCAGGCCTTTTGATTGGTTGTCTTCGTGCTCATAGCTCAGGCCCTCACTCGACGATCCAGCTGTCGGCGTATATCTGGGTGTGGGTGGGATCGAAGCGTATTCCGGTCCGGCCCTCGGGGACCGGCATGCCCTCGGGTACCAGTGCACGCACCTTGTGGCCGGAAAAATCGGTTTCCACGATCTTGTTGCGGCCGGTATCACGCACGCTGACGACATCCGCGGGCAGGCTATCGCCCGAGCCAGGCTCGACAAAGTTCACGAACTCCGGGCGCACACCCAACTCGAGCCTGCTGTCGCGCGCAGGTTCGGGGATCGCGTGCGCGATGTCGATTCGGTGTCCCGACACGCGGGCGCCGCCGTCGGCCAGTTCGCAGGGCATCAGGTTCATTCCCGGAGAACCGATGAAATGGCCGACAAAGGTGTGACGAGGGCGTTCGAACAGCTCGACCGGCGTGCCCTGCTGTACCACCCAGCCTTCGTGCATGACCACTACCTTGTCGGCGAAGGTCAGGGCCTCGGTCTGATCGTGGGTGACGTAGATCATCGTGGTTCCGACGCGTTGGTGCAGTTCCTTGAGCTTGGAGCGCAGGCGCCATTTCAGGTGCGGGTCGATTACGGTGAGCGGCTCATCGAACATGATCACGTTCACGTCTTCGCGCACCAGACCGCGTCCCAGGGAGATCTTCTGCTTGCCATCGGCGGTGAGGCCGGCGGCCTTTTTGTTCAGCATGTCCGTGAGGTCGGTCATGTCCGCGATCGCGCGCACACGGGCATCGATCTGCTTTTCCGGAACGCCGCGGTTGCGCAGCGGAAAGGCCAGGTTGTCGTACACGCTCATGGTGTCGTAGACAACCGGGAACTGGAATACCTGTGCGATCTGGCGTTCCTCCGGAGATCTGTCTTTGACCTCGGTGCCGTCGAACAGGATGCTGCCTTCAGAGGGCGTAAGCAGGCCCGAGATAATGTTCAGCAGGGTTGTCTTGCCGCAGCCCGACGGGCCGAGCAGGGCATAGGCGCCGCCGTCATCCCAGACAAGGTCCACCTGTTTCAGGGCATAGTCGTCATCTTTCGTAGGATTGGGCAGATAGCTGTGGCGCAGCCCCTTCAGATCGATTCGTGCCATGGTCAGGCTCCTAGTCGCCCATTGTTGCGACCAGGTCGCCTTGCGTCGAGAACAACATGGAGTGATCGACGTCGATGTGGAAACAGGCGGTCTCGCCGACGCCAAAGGCATGCACGCCATGGGCCAGGGAGACCCAGGGCTGGCCCTGCAGATCGAAGTGCACCATGGATTCGGAGCCGGAGATCTCGGCTACATGTACCGTGCCCTCGACGAAAGCTCCATCGCTATGGCCGTCGGCGGGATGGACGTGGTGCGCGCGCACGCCGAATTCATAGTCTCCGTCGCTCAGGCCGAGGTAGGTCCCTCGGGCTGCCCACCCGGTGCCGTCCGCGAGGTTGAACTGCCCGCCCTGTTTGGTGACCCGGATGGTGTTGATCGGTGGGTCGGAGAACACGCTGGCGGTGCGTTTGTCCGATGGGTGACGGTAGATGTCACCGGTCGGCCCGAACTGGGTGATGCGGCCTTCATGCATGGCCGCGGTGTGGCCGCCCAGCAGCAGCGCCTCGGAGGGCTCGGTGGTGGCATAGACCACGGTGCGCTCGCGAGCGGCGAACAACCGGGGCAGTTCTTCGCGCAATTCCTCGCGCAACTTGTAGTCCAGATTGGCCAGTGGTTCGTCCAGCAATACCAGGTCGGAGTCTTTCGCCAGCGCGCGCGCCATGGCGCAGCGCTGCTGTTGGCCGCCGGAGAGTTCGGCCGGTCTGCGTTTCAGGAAGGGTTGCAGACGCAGCAGTTCAGCCACCGACTCAACGCGCTTGCGGATCTCGGCACGGCTGTGCCCGGCCAGTTTCAACGGCGAGGCGATATTGTCGAATACGTTCATATTCGGGTAATTGATAAATTGCTGATACACCATGGAGACGTTGCGCTTCTGCACCGGGACACCGGTGACGTTGGCGCCGTTGAACCAGATCTCACCGGCCGTGGGCGGCACCAGACCGGCCATCAGCCGCATCAGGGTGGTCTTGCCGGCCAGGGTCGTCCCCAGCAGAATGTTGAAGCCGGCAGGCGCCAGTTCCACTGTGGTGTCGTAGATATGCGTCTGCCCATCCACCCGCAGTGATACGTTCTTCAATGAAAGGGCCATGCCAGGCTTCTCGCGGTGTCTGTTTTCAGGCTGTGGTCATCCACCCCTGAACACTGCTCGAACAGTGCCCAGGGGTGGAGAATCGAAGTCTTTGTGAGGTGTGGAAAACCGGGCGCCTCCCTGTGCCCGGCCTGTCGCGCTTCAATGCCTCAGTTGGACCAGCGCTTGATCAGCTCGTCGTAGGCGATGGTCTCGCCCTTGGGCTTTTCGTTGGCCAGCTTGGCCTTCGCTCCGTCCTTGCCGAGCCAGTCCGAGGCGGATTTTTCATCGTTGAGGCGGGGGCCGCAGCCACCATAGACCTTGGCTTTCTCGTCGGCCTTCTGCATGCGGGACATGACCTGATCCATCTCGTTGGCGAGACGGTCCATGGCCTGCTGCGGGGTGAAGGCACCGGAGTTCACGTCACCGATGTTCTGCCACCAGAGCTGTGCGAGCTTCGGATAGTCGGGTACGTTGACGCCGGTCGGCGACCAAAGCACACGGTCAGGCGAGCGGTAGAATTCAACCAGGCCGCCGAGCTTGGGCGCACGGTCGGTGAAGGATTCGTGGTTGATGGTGGAGTCACGAATAAAGGTCAGGCCGACGTGGGACTTCTTCACGTCCACGGTCTTGGAGGTCACGAATTGTGCATACAGCCATGCGGCCTTGCGACGGTCGACCGGGGTGGACTTGAATAATGTCCAGGAGCCGGCGTCCTGGTAACCCAGCTTCTGACCTTTTTCCCAGTACGGGCCGTGCGGCGAGGGGGCCATGCGCCACAGCGGTTGGCCGGCGTCGTCCACGGTGTTGTTGCCGTCGGACTTGGGGGCGACCATCGAGGCGGTGAACGCTGTGTACCAGAAGATCTGCTGTGCGACGTTACCCTGCGACAATGCCGGCAGCGACTGGTAGAAGTCGTAGTCGGCCGCACCGGGCGGTGCATACTTGCGCAGCCACTCGTCCCACTTGCGGATGGCATAAACCGCCGCCGGACCGTTGGTCCCGCCACCGCGGGTCACGGATGCACCGGCAGGATTACAGGAGCCCTCTTCCATGCGAATGCCCCATTCGTCGATCGGTATGCCGTTGGGCAGGCCCTTGGAGCCGGCGCCGGCCATCGACAGCCAGGCATCGGTCATGCGCCAGCCGAGATCGGGCGCGCGCTTGCCGTAGTCCATGTGACCATAGACGCGGACGCCGTCGACCTCCTTCACATCCTCGGAGAAGAACTGGGCGATGTCTTCATAGGCCGACCAGTTCACCGGTACGCCGAGGTCGTAACCGTACTTTTCCTTGAACCGCTTCTGCAGGTCGGGGCGGTCGAACCAGTCCTTGCGGAACCAGTAAAGGTTGGCGAACTGCTGGTCGGGGAGCTGGTAGAGCTTGCCGTCCGGACCGGTGGTGAAGGACCTGCCGATGAAGTCGTCCACATCGAGATTGGGGTTGGTCACGTCCTTGCCGTCACCGGCCATCCAGTCGCTGAGGTTCACGGCCAGCTGAAGACGCGAGTGTGTGCCGATCAGGTCGGAATCGTTAATGTAGGCATCGTAAAGATTACGCTTGGTCTGCATCTGGGTCTGCACGGCCTGGACCACTTCGCCTTCACCCAGGAGCTGGTGGTTCACCTTGATACCGGTGATCTCCTCGAAGGCCTTGGTCAGCGTCTTGGACTCGTACTCGTGGGTCGGAATGGTTTCGGACAGGACATTGATCTCCATCCCTTTGAACGGAGCGGCCGCCTTGGCGAACCACTCCATCTCCTTCATCTGCGCCTCCTTGGAAAGGGCAGAGGGCTGGAACTCCTTGTCGACCCATTTTTTCGCGGCGGCCATGTCGGCGTGGGCGACGCCGGCCAATGCCGTCGATAGCGCCAGCGCCAGCACGGTGGCCGGCTTTCGGATACTGAGCATGGTGTTTCTCCTAATCGGGTGTTGTTGGTTTTGACCCCGTTTCAGGGGCAATGTAAGCGAAAAAAAACGAATGTCAAACGACGGCCTTAGAATTAGTGTTTCAGGGAATAGGAATCTTTTGTTATTCGGATAGACTCTCTGTTGTCCCTGTGCATAACGAGTGTAGCTTAGAAATTTTCTGCTAAAAAAATGGGTTATGCCGGTATCCCGGGAGTTTTCCGTTTGGCTGCCGGAAAAGATTCGATGATTTTCGTTTGCAAAAAACTCTATGCAAAACGAAAGCAATACGAAACAATACGAATCGGTCGGCAAATTGGGACGGGAAGCAGCACATGCAGGCACTGAGTCCTCGGCAGACCGAGATCGTCAAGCTGGCGCGGGGCGCGGGGCGGGTGACTGTGGATGACCTTGTTGCGCGCTTCGAGGTCACGCCACAGACCATCCGCAAGGACCTGAATGAATTGTGCGACCTTGGGGTGCTGCAGCGTTTTCATGGCGGGGCCATGTTCGCTGCCGGTGTGGCCAACGTGGGATACGAAAGTCGTCGCAATATCTCGTCAGAGGCCAAACGGCTGATCGGCGGGCGTACCGCGAATCTCATTCCCAACAACTGTTCTCTGTTCATCGGTATAGGCACCACCACGGAAGAGGTGGCACGCGCACTGGGCAACCATCAGGGCCTGATGGTGATCACCAACAATCTCAATGTCGCCCAATTGTTGCGGGGACACCCCCACATCGAGGTGATCTTGGCCGGAGGCGTGTTGCGGCATTCCGATGGTGGTGTGGTGGGAGAGGCGGCCGTGGAGTTCATACGGCAGTTCAAGGTGGATTTCGCGGTCATGGGCGTATCCGCCATCGATACCGACGGTTCGCTGCTGGATTACGATTTCCGCGAGGTGAGTGTATCGCGGGCCATATTGGCCGCCAGTCGACGCTCGATACTGGTTGCCGATGCCATGAAGTTCTCGCGTTCCGCGCCGGTTCGTATCGGTCATACCGCCGACGTCGACTTTCTTGTCACCGACGAGCGACCTGACGCCGAGTTCGCGCGCCTCTGCGCCGAGAACCATGTCGGGATCGAGCTTGCGCTAGGCGATTCGGAGGAGCAGCGGCCGTGAATACTCCGAGTAGCGAGGCCGGAGCCCTGTCGCGGCAGGCGTCCCTGCAGCGGCTGAAGCAGACCGCGCACTTCGACCTCCTGGTGGTCGGTGGGGGCGCCACCGGCCTGGGGGTGGCCCTCGATGCCGCGACGCGCGGACTGTCGGTCGCCCTCGTGGAGCGTGAGGACTTTGCCAAGGGCACCTCTTCGCGCGCGACCAAACTGGTACACGGTGGGGTCCGTTATCTCGCCCAGGGTAATGTCGGTCTTGTCAGGGAAGCGCTTCGCGAGCGCAAGGCGGCGTTGCAGAATGCACCGCACCTGGTACAGCCGCTGCCTTTCCTGATGCCCGCGTTCGGGCTGAAGGGCAGACTGTGGGACAAGTTGTTCTACGGAACGGGGCTGATGCTGTACGACCTGCTGGCGGGCAAGGCCGGCCTGGGGGATACGCAGTTTCTGAGTCGTTCGGAAACCCTCGCGGCCCTGCCCGGGGTTCGCGCAGAAGACCTGGTCGGTGCTGTGCAGTACTGGGACGGTCAGTTCGACGACGCCCGCCTGGCCGTGATGCTTGCCCGCACTGCAGCGGCCCATGGTGCCGTGGTGTTGAATCATTGTCCGGTCCGGGCGCTGCTGCATGCGGACGGTAAGGTGATCGGCGCTTCCGTCGCCGACATGGAATCGGGCGAGTTGATCGATGTTCATGCGGGCTGCGTCGTCAACGCAGCTGGTGTATGGGTGGATGATCTGCGGCGCATGGATGTGGATCCGGAGAGCCGCATGGTCTCACCGAGTCAGGGTATCCACCTCGTGGTGGACCGCGAGTTCCTTCCCGGCGACCACGCCTTGCTGGTGCCCAAGACCGACGATGGCCGGGTCATGTTCGCCGTGCCCTGGCTGGGCAAGGTTCTCCTGGGTACGACGGATACCCCGAGAGATTCCATCGAGTCCGAGCCCACGCCTCTGGCCGACGAAGTGGATTTCATTCTCGGCGAGGCGGGAAAGTATCTGGCACGTGCACCATCGGCAAGCGACGTGCGTTCTATCTGGGGTGGCGTTAGGCCACTGGTCAGGCCGCCGGACGCGGCCAATACCAAGGACATATCGCGTGAACACGTGGTGGTGGTGGACGAGTCCGGTCTGGTGACCGTGACCGGTGGAAAATGGACCACCTATCGGGCCATGGCAGAAGATGTTGTTGAGCACTGTATGGAGGCGGGCCTGCTCGAATCGGGCGAACCCTCAGGTACCCTCGATCTGAAGTTGATCGGTGCGCCCGACACGGTAAGCCACAAGATCAGCGATCCACCGGGCGCGCATCTGTACGGTACCGAGGCCGCGCTGTTAGACCAGTTGCCGGGTCATCGGCATGAACTGGGTATGGGGCTGACAGAGGCGATGGTTCGCTTTGCGGTCCGCTATGAGGCCGCACGGACGGTGGAGGACGTACTGGCCCGCCGGTCACGGATTCTGTTTCTGGATGCACAGCTTGCCGCAGCACTGGCGGACGAAGTCGCAGCGATTATTGCCGATGAGCTAAACCGGGAAGGAGAGGATGTGGCTGGGTTCAAGGCGCTGGCTCGGCGCTATCGCACAGTGCCGGGGTGAGTCCAGACAAACGCGTTTGGGTTCCTCGAATTTGTTGACGATATTCTAACCGAATGCACCGGACCGATCGCCGTGCGAGCCCTATTACAGCAGGTTCGATGAAAACGCTCTGCCCCTGGCGCTATGGAAGCAGGCTCAGGCAGGCGCAATTGGCCGAGAACTGCGTCATAGAGATCGCATAGACTCTCACCTGCAAAAAATAGGCATGTTATTTTTGCGGGGCGTCGCATTTATCTAAGACCCATGCCATCGCTGAGGACACAAATCATGAGGCACCGAAATCTCCAACCGTGGATGTGTCTGATCCTTCTCTTCGGGATCGTTTCCGAAAGCCCAGCGAGTTCGTGGACATGCCAGAAAACAGATCTTACCAGGCAGGTGACAATCTTCTATCCGAATGCACCGGACCGATTGCCGTGCGAAGTCTATTACAGCAAGCCCGATGAAAACGCCCTGCCCCGGGCGCTATGGCAAGCTGAGAATCAGGAGGGCTATTGTGGCCCCAAGGCCGTTGAGTTTGTCGACAAATTGAGATCACTAGGGTGGCAATGTTCCAGTGACGCTCTCTGAACCTTGCGGACGGCAAAAAGGGTGCTTGATTGCCTCGTATTGTTCTCAAATAACGCGCCGTCCGGCATCAGTTCGAATGGCAGGGCGTCGACGTGCGCCTCAACCTCGCCCAAAGAGCCCCAACTCCCTGACACAGACGTTTTATGATTCAGACATTCGTTTCGGCCATGCAGTCTTAGGGGTGTTCTGGATGCGGGGCGTGATAGATTCGCCGTCCGGACCCAATGATTCCAGCGATACGAGGCGGACAGGACATTGAAAGCACTTGATTGTGGCAATGTGGCCAAGTGGGGCCTGCTGCTCGGTTGGCTTTTGAGTGGTATGGCGGTCGCTGCTGCGCCACCAACGCCAGTCATTGTCTCGGCCGTGCGGTTGGTGCCCTTTGAGGATCGGATCGAGGCCCTGGGCACCCTGCGTGCGAATGAGTCCCTGGCTCTGACAGCCTCTGTGACCGAGACCGTCAGCGCGCTGTACTTCGACGATGGCGCCCGTGTTCCGGCGGGCGAGGTGCTGGTGGAAATGACCAGCACCGAGGAACATGCGCAGCTGAACGAGGCACGGGCTTTGGCCGAGGAAGCCAAACGACAGTACCGCCGGGTGCAGTCACTCGCCAGCCAGGGTACTGCCTCGAAATCATTGCTGGATGAGCGCGGCCGTGAATCGGAAACGGCGCGCGCCCGTCTGGTAGCGATCGAGTCACGCCTTTCCGACCGCCTGATCAAGGCCCCGTTTTCCGGAGTGGTCGGCTTGCGCAACATCAGTGTGGGCGCGCTGGTCGAACCGGGCGACCTGATCACCACACTCGACGACGATACGGTGATGAAGCTCGACCTCGCGGTTCCCAGCGTCTATCTGTCCAGCCTGGTTCCCGGCCTCCCAGTGACCGCGACGACGCGCGCCTATGGCGAAACGGCGTTTGCTGGCGAGGTTCGCAGTATCGACAGCCGCGTCGACCCGGTAACCCGCTCGGTACTCGTGCGCGTGCTGGTACCCAATCAGGATCGCCTGTTGAAACCTGGCATGCTGATGCAGGTTGTGCTGCGCAAGAACCCGCGCCAGGCCATCGTCGCGCCCGAAGCGGCCCTGATGCCGGTTGGCCGCAAACAATTCGTCCTGCTTGCGGTTCCAATGGAGGCCGGGCACAAGGTCGAGCGGCGACAGGTCCGGATCGGATCCCGCCGACCCGGGGAGGTCGAGGTTCGCGAGGGACTGAGTGTCGGCGATCTGGTCATCACCCATGGCAGCATGCGTGTGCGGCCCGGACAGGCCGTGAAGGTGCGTGCCATCGATGAAGGCTCGCAACCCCTGATTGAACTGCTGAGCGGCGAGCCGCCGACCGGAAGCCCGGGTCGCACCGAATGATACTGTCCGATGTCTCTGTCACCCGGCCGGTGTTCGCGTCGGTCCTTTCGCTGCTGCTGATCGCCTTCGGACTGGTTGCATTCGACCGCCTGCCGCTGCGTGAGTACCCGGATATAGATTCGCCGGTGGTATCGATAGAGACCCTCTACCGTGGTGCGGCGGCCAACGTGGTCGAGAGTCGCATCACCCAATTGATCGAGGACCGTATCGCCGGCGTCGAGGGTATCCGCTTTATCGAGTCGGTGAGCGAGGACGGCCGCTCGGCGATCACCGTGGAATTCGAGGTCGATCGCGATATCGACGGCGCGGCCAACGACATCCGCGATCGGGTTTCGACCGTGCTGGACGATCTACCCGTCGAGGCCG
>Ga0265306_10001854_pt1 | contig 10242 bp, 7 predicted proteins | sample Helome_3_FD_192493 | JGI IMG/M metagenome (GOLD analysis project Ga0265306, IMG submission 192493) | Marine sediment microbial communities from subtidal zone of North Sea - Hel_20160420 (Illumina Assembly) | ecosystem: Environmental > Aquatic > Marine > Subtidal zone > Sediment ...
CAAGGGAAAATATCTGCAACCCATCCTGTGTGTGGTGGGGAGTTACTACGTGCTTTAGGACAGTGGACGTTACCTTGTCTAACGCATTTATACATCGACACCGTGTTGGATCATATCGGACGAGAACTCTCACTTCTCCGTTGGCGGCCGGATGTTATTTTAGAACATTGTCACTGGTCTGTTGGAAAGTCTGAGAAAGACGAAACCTATGAAAGAGTTTGGAACGGTAAAAACTACCATACCGAGGATCATCTATGCTTCAACCACTGGAAACAGAATCTCGATCTTTCTACACTGAGCAAAACGATTGCCGAATCTGTAAAGGACAATTAAAACCCTTATTACATATGGGAAGTCTACCGTTAAGCGGACACTTCCCTAAGCCCGACGAACCCGATCCTCCTTCTATTCCTTTATCTCTGCACCAATGTAACGAATGCGGATTGATTCAATTGGGTGAGAACGTCCAGTGGAACCTTTTATACGGGGACCATTACGGGTATAGAAGCGGTACAACGAAAACAATGCGGGATCATTTAAAAAATATCGTTGATGAACTGCAAAAAGAAATAAAAATAAAACACCATGATATCGTTGTAGACATAGGCTGTAATGACGGAACACTATTAAATTACTGGCCAGAATGTATTAAAGTCGGTTTCGATCCCATGGCAGAAAAGATAGAAGGGATGCGAATCAACAAAGATATTTTCCGTTACGGAGATTATCGTAGAAATACGTCAGGCCAAGCCAAAGTCGTTACCGCGATAGCAATGTTTTATGATTTACAAGATCCGGTAGAATTTGCCACAGACATTAGAGATATCCTAGACGACAACGGAATATTTGTTATTGAAGTCGCTTATTCCCAAGCCTTATTAAGTGGTGCCTGGGATGGGATTTGTCACGAGCATTTAGAATATTATAATTTTGGTCAATTAAAACTCTGCCTAGAGAAGGCTGGATTAAGAATATTCAAAACAAAGTTAAACATGATCAATGGGGGAAGTATTCAAGTCTGGTGTGATAAAGGACTTAGAGAGGTTGAGAAATCTGCTGACTTAATTAGAAATATTGATAATGAAGATGCTAAAGGCTTTGGTGAAAAGATTGAAAAACATGCAGAAGAACTAAAAACGCTCTTATCCAATTTAGAAGGAACGATAGACGTTTACGGCGCTTCGACCAAAGGAAATACGTTATTAAACTTTTGCGGTATTAAAGACGAAATCCGTTTCGCAGTAGAAAGAGATCCTAGAAAGGTAGGGAAAGTCACCCCTGGCACGAGAATCCCCATTATCCATGAAGACGAGTCCAGAAAAAACCCACCCGATTATTATTTAGTCTTACCGTGGGCATTTAAAGATGAAATATTGGAAAGGGAAAAAGACCTATTAGATAAGGTAAAGTTTATTTTCCCTCTACCGAGTATCACGATTGTCTAACATAGACGATTTAAGCTCTCTCGTAGGGCAGTATAGTGAATATTGGCGAACGCATCAGTTAGAACTCTACGACCCTTATGAATTTCAGAAAAATTTCCATCACGCTAAAGGTTTAGGAAAGTTCGTCCCCGTTCCTTCGGATAAAGAAAAAAAACACCTAGGCATTCAACGGGCGTTGATGTGCGCCAACCAAATCGGAAAGTCATTTTGTGGTGGTAGAGAGACCGCTTTTCACTTAACGGGACTGTATCCTGATTGGTGGGAAGGGCATCGCTTTAATCACCCTGTTGAATTTATCGCCTCTTCCACAACGAACGAAACCACAAGGGATAGGTGTCAAAGAGAATTATTCGGTGAGCCTTCCGACGAAGAACAAATCGGCACCGGTGCGATTCCTAAAGAGTGTGTAGGAAAGTCAGAACGGAAACCCGGCGTTACTGGTAATGCTAAGGAAACCGTTTTAGTCAAACACTTTACTGATGGAAAGTTTGACGGTTGGTCGAAGGTTTATTTTAAACCCTACGAACAGGGACAAAAGAAATTCATGGGGTACAGAATACACGGGGCCTGGTGTGACGAAGAACCCCCCTCTGAGGTATGGTCACAAATATTAAGAGCGACTTTAGCGACGAATGGCATGGCCTATATTACGTTCACTCCTGAAGAAGGGGTGACTGAAGTCGTTCATGGATTCATGAACAATCCTGCCCCGGGACAGGTGATGATCAGAGCCTCATGGGATGACGCCCCTCACATGACACCTGAAATGCGAGAGCAGAAACTCGCCGCCTTTAAGCCCCATGAAAGAAAGATGCGCTCTTCAGGTGAGCCGTTAATGGGTACGGGTATGATCTTTCCCGTCGATGACGATCAGATACGAATCGATCCTATTGAACTGCCAAGACACTGGCCCCGCATCTGTGGAGTGGATTTCGGTTATGACCATCCCTTTGCTGCGTTTTGGTGGGCCTGGGACCGTGACACCGACACGATTTACGGCTATGACGAGTATCGAGAAGAACGGGCGCTGATGGCCATTCATGCCGAAGCCGTGAACAGACGTGGTTCGTGGATTCCCGTTGTCTGGCCACATGATGGAATGATTAAAGACAAGTCCTCTGGAAAACCTTTAGCTGATAAATACCGGGACGATCACCACATGAATATGTGGCGTGATTGTTTTAGTAACCCGCCTCAACCCGGAAAACCCGAAGGGACCGGGGGTCAGGGGAGGGAAGTCGGTTTATTAGACATGTTAGAAAGAATGGAGACGGGAAGATTGAAGGTCTTTTCTACTTGTCGGTACTTTTTCGAGGAAAAAGGTATGTATCACCGGAAAAACGGGGAAGTAGTGGCGTTAAAAGACGACATTATGTCCGCCTCTCGTTTAGGGGCGCAAAGTTTACGCTTCGCATCAATCCAACAGATCAGAAAAGTCCATAAACACCACGCTACGGGGTTACGGAATTGGTAGATAAGGTCAAAAAGCGTCGTATCACACAAAAAGACTGGGAAAGTGCCCAGGAATTTGTGAAAAATGAACTAAAACGACGCAAAGACAATACTTGGCGCCAAAACCACGAGAAACAATGGAAGGAAGTGGATCGTCAGGTTCAAATGGAAGCTGACAACGCGAAATACTACGATGCCAACCCGCAAGACTGGCACAACAGAATTGAGCTGGGAGAATTATCCAAAGCCTCGGAAGTCTTGAGCGCGGACTTTCGTAGACTGGTCTTCCCTAACAATCGTTCATGGTTTGAGTCTCACGCAGAATTAAAGGAAGACGATGAAGACGCCAAAGCCCAGAAGAGTGTCGATGGGCACGTTAGGGCGATCATGGCCCAACAGCATCGAGACTTTAATCTTAAAGACCGGGTAGACCTTTCAGTCAAAGAAGCGCTCCATCATGGGTCTTTCGTAGCGGAGATTATGGAAGTCGAAGCGGCGAAAATCCACCAAGATTCAGGCGTGGAAACGGTAAAGTCTCCCGCGTGGCAACCCCATTCGATGTGGAATTGTTACCCCGATCACTCCCAAGCCATTATCGGTATGGACCTCTTTTATAGAGGGTCGATGATCATTAAATGGTTCAAACCCCTCCCTCAAGTTATAGACATGATGAAGGGGCCTGGATGGATGTCTTCCCAAATAAAAAACATCCCCACGAGAAAAACGAAACAGAGTAAAGACATTGAACTATTAACCTATTATGGGGATATTGAATTTAGGCGGAATGATGGGCTTATCGTTCTTCCTAATACGAAAACCATTCTAGCGAATGGCATTATTATTTTTCATAAAGAGAATAAAACCCCTTATTTACCTTTAATCTATGGCGGGTATGAACGTTTAGACATTAGAGACCCTTACTACACGTCTCCTTTAATCAAACAATCCCCCATGCAGAAGGTCGGTTCTGCGGCGGCGAATTCCTTCCTGGATGCCACGGATCTCAATGCAGCGCCGCCAATGTCGTATGACAAAAACGATTTTCCTGGAGAAGAGCCGGAATACGCACCTAATGCGAAATGGCCCACACAAAGACCCGATTCAGTTAAATTTGCTGACACACCCGATCCCACCCATCCCTTTAACGGGATGCAATTCGCTATCCAGCAAGTCGAAACGGGAACCAGTGTCAATTCAGCCAGAGCCGGAGGAAAGACGGACAGAGCGGAGAAAACCGCCTTTGAAGTCAGAAAAGAAGCCCAGGGTGCGGAAATCCGAACCATTGACTTTATTGATAAGTTTGAAGACAAGCTTCGTGCCTTTTTATACATGCAGCACGATCTGAATAAAGCAGGATTAAACAATTACACCTATTTCAATCCTGAAATGGACTCTCCCGATTTTAACCGCGCCTCGAAAAATGATTTACCCAAAAATGTTCATTTTGAAGTCGTTGGATCGAAAGGATTACTAGGGGAAGAAGAAAGAGCCGAGAGAACGACCATGGTGACTTCTTTCGCTTCGGAGAACGAATTATTTTCAGGTCTGTTAAATCCTATTGAAATTCTTAAATCCATGTACATGGATGCCGGACAGAAGAACCCGGAAATCTTCCTTAACATGCCCGATGACCCTGAGAATCAAATCAGGGAACAAATGCAGCAACAATTCCAAGAAATCATCGATGAAGCGCAAGCTGAGCTACAGGAATTACAGAAATCGAATCTTGAGAAAGACATCAAATTGGAAAAAGTCGGCGTTACTGTTACTGGTCTTCAACAACAGATTAAGATCATGGAAGAGCAAAATCAGCTAACAACGACAGAATCAAGAATTGACGAAAAGATCAAGGGACTAAAAGACGCTGAAAGGTTATTTGAAATTAAGCGCCAATTTGAACTTGACCTTGATGGAGCGAGAAATGAACCGCCTCCAGGGTTTGAACCTGAAGAATCAAACGAACAGATCGAAGAGTTACAAAAGCAGATTGCGGAGTTAGCCAGCAAAATTGGTGAAGAAAAGAAAGAAGCTCCTGTATTAGTCATAGACAACAGTGGAAGTAAAAAGAAAATTATTGTTAAACGCACTGCTAATGGTCTTGAAGGCGAAATGACAGAGGAATCCTAATGCCCTGTAAACGCAAGAAACCCCCAGTTAAACGCTAAAACTAACTTTTATTCGCTAAGGATCTAGCGAACAAGACATGGAGGTCTGACGCCACGGATGGCACTTATAGCCCCTATTGCTAAAGGCACAGCACAAACCAAAGTTGCCGGCACGACATTGAGCCCAGCGACGTTCTCAATGGACATCGCTTTCTCGTTACTCCTTACCGCTGTTACCTATAAAAGCTCTGTGACAGCAGGGTCTTTTGTGGTGGGCGAGGAATACACCATATTGGTCCCTGGGACGACAAACTTCACCTTGATCGGTGCGGCGGACAGCCTCGCGGGGACAGAATTTACCGCGACGGGTGTAGGCACTGGAACAGGCACGGCAATAGAGCATCCGCAATCGGTCAAATTCGGCAGCCGTTCCCTAAAGTTAGTCGCTAACACCAGGACCTCAGAATTGAACTCGGGGATAACGACAGCCCAATACCGAGCGATTATAGAAAAAACCAACAGCCGGACATTAACCTATACCTGGGCCTCCTCATTGAGCGCTAGGGCGTGTTTTGCCAGTGATTACGGAAAAGCCGGCCCCAGAGACGTGGGAAAGGGGAATGCTCAAGCTTCAACGACCAATCCCACCACGGGTATCGCCTTAACCACCACCGAAGCCGATACGATTCATTGTTGTGCCTTTGGCTCGAACGGGCCTGTGGAAGACGCCTCGGGGACGATTCAGGTAGGGCATATTACTGGCCAGCGTGATGGTACGACCGGAGGCGTGGCGGCGACCAATGTCACGATCCACGAAACCAATGAGATTTTAACGGCGACCGGAGACTGTCGGGCGGCGAAAATCAGCACAACAGCGAGACGCTGGGCGAACTGCATCACGGCGTTTTCAGGTAATACCTACAACGAGCAAGGATTGGTCCCCGGTGAATTTCAACTGGTAGCGGAGAAATTTGAATCAGTGAGTAAAAACTTCGGTGATGCGGTATTCCATTTCAATATTGATTCGGATACCTGGGAAGTGTTCGAGATCGATACGGCTGCCGAAACCGCTGTGAGTAACGCCAGAGACGGCTGGGACGTGTAAATGGCCCTGACGATCGCTATCGAAGGGAAAGGAGTCATAGCGAATGCCGATGCGATAAGCGACACCGCTGGTGGGACGTGGTCGGAGGTGGGGTTAGGCACAATTTCTGTCTCGAATGACGTGTATTTGATCAATGGCGTATCCATCGGCGGGAAGTACGCCTCTAAGTCAGGTTTTCATCAGTACGACATTGGATCGGGAAATGAGCTGGATTTCTCCAGTGGTGGGACCGAAGAAGGCGAACTGATTTATTTCCTTGTATCTATGACCGCTCTAGGGACTTTGGACACCAAAGCCAATTACGGTCTTTGTTTACGCGTTTCGTCATCGTCTCCTGGCACCACGAACTACCTTGATTATCTCATAGCGGGTAATGACGATACGAACGGCTGGAACGGGCGCTGGAAAGTCTTTGCGTTAGATGTCAACAAAACCCCTACACGAAGCAACGGTACACAGTCGAGCATCATTGCGAGCGTTCGTACATTAGGGATATGGATTGACTGTTCTACTTCCGCGCGTGCTGACAGTATTTTCACTGACATGATCATTGTCGGATCGGGGTTAAGAGTCACAGGAACAAGCACCACTGGAATTAAAGAAGTCGTCGATTACGTTACCGATTACTCCACCAGAGGTTGGCCGGTATTTGAACAGCGGGAAGGCATTTATTATCAATACGGCGGATTGAATATCGGTGACGCGGCGAGTCAAACGGCTGTCGTAAGCTTTACGGATAGTGGAAGGGTAGTCCAGGCGGGTGAATCGGAGTTCTGGACGGGCAGTGTGTGGGCCTCGACCATGCCAGTAGGGATTGCAGGGATCAATATTGAAGACCACACCACCTATACCACGACTTTCAGTGATGGGGTTATCGTCGGAACGGACGCGGGCCGTAGTGGATCAAATATCCGAGGGGCGGCTGATCTGGATTATTACCTGGATCTCTATGGAGGGAATAACGCAGCCAGTGTCTCGACGTTGTACGGTACAAATCTGGTTAATCTTACTGGCGTTCTAAATAGCGGTAATGATTCAGATCATAAAGGTCTGGGGATTAGTATTGCAGGCTGTGCGCAATACGATCCTGTCGGCGCGCAAGTAATCAGAAATGCGGTATTCGCGGAGACTTCTGACACGTCTTCCGCGTTACTGTGGAACACGAACATTGATATACAAAATTCCAAGTTTATCGCCAACACAACCGGGGCGGGGATTGAACACGCCTCACCTTTAGCATCGACCTATAACAACCTGACTTTCTCCGGCAACACGTATGACGTTTTGAACTCGGGGAATGCCTCAACCATTACCGCTGGGTCATTCGTGGTGAATGAGGGATATAAGATATTAACAGTTGGTACGACAGACTTCACACTAATAGGCTCAGCAGATAACAACATTGGTACGAAGTTCGTGGCTACCGGTGTTGGAAGTGGGACGGGAACCGCCACTCAAGTCTTGGTTATCAATAAAACCAACGGCGCCGATCCTTCGACGTGTAACAATACGGGTACAAATGCGGATCATTTGTTCGTCGCGTCCTTTGTCCTAACACTAACAAATATTCCTAATCCCACAAACGTCACTATCGTGAACAGTTCTACTCGAACGGAATTGCAACACGGTACAGTAACGTCAGGGAGTACGACCTATACCCATGGTGGTGGGGAGACGGTCGATATTCTGTTTAACGCCTTGGCCTATGATCCTAACTTATCCGACATTTATGATTTACTGCTGCCCAATGCCGACAGCTCTATTAAGGTGCAAGCGGTGGATGATCCCAATTATGTTAATCCATAAGGTTATGTAAATGGCTAAAATCACAGATCCAGACAGTTTATCGGTTTATGTCCATGCAACCAGCGCAGCCGGTGCGACGACCGAGGAAATGGTTATCCTCACTGGCCCTAAAACCGTTCAACTCCGGGTAGCGGGGAACTTAGACGACACCGCACCCGGTAAGACTTCCGGTGTGACAGGGCGTGCCGGGTATTCTTTCATGAAAGAAGAGTACTTAAATGGCACGGATGCCGCGACCCTTAGACGGTTCCGGTTTCCTTGGAAGATGATCTTTGAAGGGTCTTTTATCTGGGTGAACGGCTGGGCGCCTGCTGATCAGCAAACCCGCGACCTAATGAGGGATGCAGGCTTTTTGGAACAAGTCTCCAGTAATGAAAACGCCTGCATGATCTCTTTGAGTCAAACGGACGATGACGCCTCGGATCTAGCGTATTACGTCCAAGCCTCCGGGTTTACCGCGACCACGACAGATTTTGATAAAACGGGTCAAATGAATGAGAACGTTGACATTACCGGCGCCACGACATACTTCAAGGCCTTTTTGAGAGAACAAGGGAAACTCTACGCCGAATACAATCTGTTATCCGAGTACGATATTGCAGCGATTACCTACCAGGCCTATTCCTTCCCCCTGTTGAACGGTAATGATGCGAAAGTCACCGCATCCGATGTCACCGTTTCTACAACAACCCCTTACACCAACATGAAGGTGAACTACCTTAAAGGTACGACCTTCGACACAGCGGCGGCCACGACTTACGTCGCTGACGAAGTGTTACAAGACGGTGCTGGACGGTGGTTCTTCGTAGTGACGGGTGGAACGGTGGACGCCTCGGGCGCGGCAGACTATACCGCAAATGGTGGTACTGCTGTCCTTGAATCTTACAACGGTGAAGAGCTGATAGGGTCAACCTACTACGCATTCAATCGAGTTGTGACCGCAGCGACAGGCACGGATGAAGAGGCCCACGAGTTCAATATGTGGTCACTGCGTCAAACCGGCGATATTAACGCCAATGACACGACCTCAGTCAATCAGAGGGGATTTGGTACGGTCAATGGTGAAGTCGCTTATTTGTTGGATGCGTACACCGGCGACACGATGATCATGGAGCCCGGGGTAGTCATTAGGGGATTCGATGCCAACTCCACCAACGTCATCCAGCACCAACCTATCGTTGTAGATTCGGGGGGCGTGGACACGGACGGCATTCCCGTCGCACCGGGTGCAACACCAGTCTCCTTCCCGTTTGTCGCGGCTGGGAATTTGAACTTTGCCTCGAACATTGTGGATGAATTGGACGCTGAAACCTACTACACGGCCTACCATACCTATATCACGACCACGACAGGCAGCTATACCTTAACCTTGAGTGCTGGGGCAACAGGGGATCTGACCTGGGCGGGGACAGACCTGGATCATATTATCGCTACGGATTACATAGACTTGTCTGCATTTGTGACCAATGCAGGAAACAATGGACTTTACTTAGTGAATACCACGGGTGCCAACACGATGAACATCACCCATCAGGAAGGCACGACTTTAGTCACGGAGACCGCGTCTATTACAGTATTGGAGAATCCCTTTGAGTCTCCTGGGGCGATCATTGTGGATGACAATTCTGCAACGGACATCTCGGGACAAGTTACCGCCGCGACAATTGCTTGGGACTTTGACTACACCAATAACAACCAAGGCGGACGTACACCGAACACGGACGCCCCGATAACGGTGGTCGCTCAAGCGTTAGACGGGGCGGAGTGGGTCGAAGCCACGCATACCATCACTGCAGCCGTGGGACAGAATATCGCCGTGAACCCCAATGATGAGCTGAACTATGTCAACGCTTGATAAAAAGATCGACGACCTGGAATTGGACGAACTGTCGCCCAAAGAAATCCACCGCACTGTAAAGGCTTTGTCGCCAGAGGGAATGTTAATGCGACGGGAACGCAAAGAGATCCGATACAAACTGTATCGATTGGCCACGGAAGCCAACGGAGGACCGGCCTCCGAGGTCGATCCAGACTTCATCAAGAAGTATGAGAGCGACCCTCTGTTTGCTGGTTGGCGTTTTTTTGGGATTATCTGGGACATTTCACAGACTGAACCCTATGAATGCGTGCACCGTGACAAGTCGTTATTGCAGGAATGGCAAGACGTGGTTAAGGCGAAATTCCCACAAGTCGAACCTGGAGGGAAAGTGAACTATCCCGATATCCATGTCAGGAGAAAGATCGAGAAACAACGGAAGAAATAAATGGGTGCTAAAGCGACATTCAACGCCACGACACGGATTATTAAATTGACCGAGGCACCGGACGG
>Ga0265306_10001855_pt1 | contig 10239 bp, 12 predicted proteins | sample Helome_3_FD_192493 | JGI IMG/M metagenome (GOLD analysis project Ga0265306, IMG submission 192493) | Marine sediment microbial communities from subtidal zone of North Sea - Hel_20160420 (Illumina Assembly) | ecosystem: Environmental > Aquatic > Marine > Subtidal zone > Sediment ...
ATGCACAATGGTTTTGTCACGATCAATAAAAGTAAGATGTCCAAATCACTGGGTAACACCCTGGTCATCCGTGAACTACTCGAACATACAAAGGGTGAGGTCCTTCGTTACCTGCTGTTGAGCGCGCACTATCGTCAGCCACTGGACTGGTCGGAAGAAGCCCTGATCCGGGTACAGCGTACACTCGATCGCGTCTATGGCGTTTTGCGTGATGCAAACGCCAGGTTTGGACCATTCCAGCCCGCAGAAGAACCATCTCAAAAATTCATGTCGGCGCTGCTGGATGATATCAATACACCGGACGCCCTGGCCGAGCTCAATAACGAAGCACGGCGCCTGGCGAATGCAGAGGATGCAGAGTCAGCCGCTGATACGGCCGGGAAGTTTTTGGCGGCCGCCGCTTTTATCGGCTTGTTTCAGCAAGACCCGGTTAGCTGGCTGGCAGGTGATACCGAAGGTCTGGACGATACCTTGATCGATCAACTGATCGGGGAACGCAATGACGCACGCAAGCAAAAGAACTTCGCCCGTGCAGATGAGATCAGGGACCAATTACAGGGTATGGGTATAAGCCTTGAAGATGTCGCGGATGGTACCCGGTGGCGCCGAAGTGGCAGCCAGACCTGATCAACAACGGAAGGATCAAAGCAATGCACGACCCGCAAAAAGCCCAGGATGAGATCATCAGTGATTTCAGCCTGTTTGATAACTGGCTGGATCGCTACCAGTACCTGATTGATCTTGGTAAGAAGCTGGAGCCTTTGGATGATACGGAAAAAACAGATGACATCCTGTTGCATGGCTGCCAGTCAAGAGTCTGGTTGATTATCGAAGGTAGTGCCGACGAGGTTAAAATACGTGCCAATAGCGATGCCGCCATCGTTTCCGGTCTGATTGCTTTACTGATACGGGTTTATTCAGGTGCTTCTGCCCAGCAGATTCTCAAAACTCAACCGGAATTTATTGCCGCCATCGGTTTGCAACAACATCTGTCTGCTACACGGGCTAACGGCCTGCATGCCATGCTGCAAGCCATCAATAAAGCCGCAAGATATTATTCAGAAGAAAAGTAAGTGGCAGCAATCTGAAGAGAACAATATACGGGTTATTCCTAAGCGGAGTCGCCCATTTGCTTCTGGCGTATTTCCCAGCGCTCCTGCGCATCGAGACACAAGGTCGCGATCGGACGTGCTTCCAGTCTCTGCAAACCGATCTCTTCGCCGGTTTCCTCGCAATAACCGTATTCACCATCATCAATACGCGCCAGCGTCTTGGTGATCTTGTTGATCAGCTTGCGATAGCGGTCACGGGTGCGGAGTTCAAGACTGTTCTCAGTTTCCCGGGTAGCCCGCTCGGCTTCGTCCCCGACATCCCTGACTTCCGATTGCAGATTACTGATGGTTTCACGTGATTCTTCTACAAGATCGTCTCTCCAGGTCGTCAATTTCTGCCTGAAGTACTCAATCTGCTTTGGATTCATGTACTCTTCCTTGACGGAAGGCTTGTACGTTTTGGGTAATTTTACTGTTTTAGCAGTCATATAGGTTCAATAACTCCTTGAAAATCTGAACACATACAGTTTAATCCATTGATTAATATATGCTTTTTAAATATTGGGTTATTAGTAGACCCAATCAAGGTGCAGTGTTATATCCCAACTGGGGTGAGACAGCAAGTATTTTTTATATCAGACCGGAATTTGACGGGCAAACATTAAATATGCAAAAGATACTTCTCGCCATCATCCGCGCTTACCAACTCGTTCTGAGTCCGTTTTTAGGTCAACATTGCCGGTTTACACCAAGCTGCTCCCAATATACGCAAGAGGCGATCCGTAAACACGGCGCAGCTCGAGGTAGCTGGCTGGGCGTCAAGAGAATTATTCGCTGTCAGCCATTTTGTAAAGGCGGTCATGACCCGGTCCCGTGAGCAGGTAATACTGCTGAATTGGATTTACTGCAACCTCTGCTCAGTAACGGGATGGCAACCGGCCAGGTGACCGGCCCGGTTCATCTGCCGATTTAGCGGAAGCGGCGATAGACCTTGCTGACAGCTGCAATACACACGCCAACAATAAGCAGCATCAGCAGATGTTCACCTGTAAAAATATGTGGCAATACACTGCCTGGTTCAGTGATATGGGCCAGCACCGAGGCCGAATACAGTAGTGACAGTATACATATTGTCGTGAAAACCATTCTTGCTCGCATGATAGATATCCCTGTTAGATTTGTTACCTGACTAACGTACCTTTACCTTGATAATTTCTTCCCCATCCTCATCGCTTAAGTGTACCGCACATGCGATGCAAGGGTCGAAACTATGTATGGTACGCAGTATTTCTATTGGCTGGTTCACATCGTGTAATTGATGATTGTCTTCAAGGGCTGCCTCATAAGCACCTGGCTGGCCATTACCATCGCGCGGACCTGCATTCCAGGTGCTGGGTACAACCGCCTGGTAGTTCTTGATGGTTTCATCTTCAATTACGATCCAGTGGGCAAGACCACCACGCGGCGCTTCCATGAATCCGACACCCTGCGCCTTTTTTGGCCAACTGGAAGGCTCCCAAAGGACTTCATTAAAGGTGCGTGTATCACCGGCCTTGACGTTGACGATCAAATCATCAAACCAGCCCTGCATTGCATCGGCAAAAATCTTGGTCTCGAGGGTACGTGCCGCCGTGCGACCCAGCGTTGAAAACAACGCCTCCACGGGAATATCCAATGTGCTCAGGGTCATATTGACCAGTTCTTTTGTCTGTTCATGACCGGTCGCATAGAGCATCAGTACGCGCGCGAGTGGACCAACCTCCATCGCATGCCCTTTCCATCGTGGCGATTTCAGCCAGGAATACGACTGTTCAACATCAAGATGCTCATAGGGTGGTTTTGGACCTGTGTAGTTCAGGTTCGTCTCACCCTCGTAGGGGTGTAAACCTGCGTCCTTGCCATCCTGGTAGTCATACCATGAGTGTGAGATGTATTCCTGGATCTCGTCCGCTGCATTCATATCGACATCGTGTATGGTACTCAGGTCACGATTCAGAATGGCACCGGCTGGTATCATGAAACCCGTTGGATCATCCATGCCGTTGGATGGAAAATCACCATAGGTCAGGAAGTTGCCAAGACCTTCTCCACGACTGCCCCACTCCTTGTAAAAACTCGCTATCGCAAGCGTATCTGGCACATAGACCTGTTCAACAAAGACCTTCATCTGGTTGATAATATCCTGAACCTGCGAGAGTTTTTTCGCATTGATTGCGGAGTCGGAATTCAGGTCGATCGCACAGGGAACACCACCAACAACAAAATTGGGATGCGGATTTTTACCACCAAAAATTGTGTGTAATCGCGCGACATCACGTTGCCAGCCGAGGGCTTCGAGATAATGCGAAACCGCCATCAGATTAGCCTCAGGCGGTAACTTATAAGCAGGATGCCCCCAGTATGCCTTGGCAAAGATACCCAGTTGTCCGGCTTCTACAAAACCCTTGAGTTTCTTCTGCATATCGGAAAAGTAACCGGGTGATGATTTTGGATAATTACTCAGTGACTGAGCCAGGTCTGAAGTTGCTTTCGGATCGGCGCCAAGGGCCGAAACAACATCAACCCAATCCAGTGCATGCAGGTGATAGAAATGCATCACATGGTCGTGTATGTACTGGGCACCCGCCATCAGGTTGCGGATCAAGTCCGCGTTTTTAGGTACTTGATAGCTCAGCGCATTCTCAACAGAGCGGATAGAAGCAAGTCCATGCACCAGTGTGCACACGCCACAGATTCTTTGCGCAAACGCCCAGGCATCGCGGGGGTCACGATCCTTGAGGATCACTTCGATACCACGCACCATGGTTCCGGATGAATAGGCACTGACAATTCTATCCCCTTCCATTTGGGCCTCTATCCTCAGGTGGCCTTCAATTCGGGTGATCGGATCAACTACGATGCGCTCGCTCATTTTATTTTCTCTCTGCTTATCCGTTTAGATGGTCAGACAATGACTGGTACTGCCACTCACATTCGGTATGCGCCGACTGATCGGGAGCATCCTCAATCAACATGCTGGTGTAAGCCATTCTTGCACCCATGGCCGCCTGCCACGCAGGCCCGCCTGCCCTCGCCAGTGCCACCGGTGTGGCCGCTGCAACGGCCGCACGGGCAACAAAGTAGCCGGCCTGGTCGGACCAGTGTCCTTCCGCCCCGCAACGTGCATGGCTGTCAAAGGTTGCTGCGTGGGCAGATTTCAGGGCAGCCGCCAGTTCTTCCCCTGTCGCATCTGCATCTGCCACGGTATTGATCACTCGCTCAAGACGCTTATCCGTACTCAAATGAAGAACATGTTGAACAAACAATGCCGCGACCTTTCTTTGTTGCCCTTCATCCAGGGATTCAAGTACTGCTCTGAAGTCCCTGTCGTTGCTAATTTCACTCATTTTATCTTGCTCCTGCACAATCAATCATCAGCCAGGTGTTCCGCCAGTGTTTCGGTCAGACTCAACAACGGGATATCCATGTTGTATTCCTCGAGACCATCTTCCAGGTGGATTCGGCAATTCGAACAAGCGCTGATGATTCCATCCGGTTTGACTGCATCAAGCTGTGCCTTCTTTCGCTCGAAGACCTTCAGACGCAACTCATCCGCACGCTCATTGGCGCTCACACCACCACCTGCACCGCAGCACCAGTTCATTTTGCCGGCATCCGGCATTTCAACAAAATCATCGGCGATCATGTTGATCAGGTTGCGTGGCTCATCAATGACACCACCACGCCGCGAAATCTGGCAGGGATCGTGATAGGTGAGCTTTTGTGATTCCTTACTGGCCATTTTCAGACGCCCTTCCTTACGCAGGTCATCCAGAACTTCGAGTATGTGGCGCACTTTGAAATTAAATGCCTTACCTACCAGGTTCGGGCCATCCCAGCGTATGGCGGTATAGGCGTGGCCGCATTCCGGGCTGATCACGGTTTTAACCCTGAGCTTTTCAGCAACATCGACAATACGTTGCACCAGTTCCGCTGCTATGTCAGAAACTCCGATCTGGATACCACTATTGGTTGCCTCAAAAGCCTCGGATGATATCGTCCAGGTGGCCCCTGCCTTTTTGAATATTTTTGCAACCGCTTCGATAAATTCCGGGAAGTTCATGATCTCCATCGACGACAGCAGCAACATGTACTCCACGTCCTCCACGTCAACCGGCACCGTCAGCCCGGTGTCTTCTTCGACGTGTTTGATCTGTGCCTTTAATGCCTTCCATTGCACACCCATCGGACTACCGATGGTGACGGCACGGGTTGTTGCACCGATCAGGCCCGCCGGCGCCTGACCCGCTGCCGCCATACCTTCACGCGTTTTCCGGATCATCATGGTAATGTCATTACCGACCGGGCAGACCATTGAACAACGTCCACACATGGTGCAACTGTCATAAACAAGTTCCTGCCATTCCTCCAGGAATTTATCATCGACCTTTTTTGTCAGGCCAAGTAATTTTCCGACCCGGCCCATCAACGTGAACTCTGACTTCCAGATACGCCGCAATGGTTCGGTTTTATTAATCGGCGTACGTTTCGGATCACCCGTTTCCGTATAGAAAAGACAGGCTTCGGCACACAGTCCACAATGGACGCAACTGCTGAAGAATGCGGCAACCGTCGAATCAACCTCTCTTTTTAAGGCATTGATGCCCTTTTCAATGGTGGCGCTCATGATGCAACCCCCCTGTAACCGGAAATCGCGCCGTTATACCAACGGGCAATGAACAGCGTGAAAGCGTGCATTAACTTGGTAAAGGGAAATACGATCAGCAGCAGTTCAACACTCAATATGTGTATCGCCAGCAAGGACGGCGCCGTGAAACCAATCCGGTGAAACGCGATATAGCCGGTAACCAACGGTAAAAGTGTCAGGAACCAGGTTAACAAATCCTCGAAATTGGTCAGATAACGCATGACCTTGTTGGTCAGGCGGTTTACCAGTGTCGCCAACAACGCAATAATAGTAACCACGGCGAAGGCATCAATCACCGCTGTAGGCAGGGAAGGCCAGCCAAAACCGATGATGTCTTTGAGAAATAGAATATGCGGCGCGGAAAAAAAACAGATGGCAAATAATCCAATATGGAAAATGTAGCCCAACACAATGGTCATGCTGGAACGCTGGAACGTCGTGCGGTCCGGTACTGTCCGCGTGATCATCGTTTTCAGACCACTGGATATTTCCGGCCCCTTGGCTTCGGCAAGATTTGCCTTTCTGCCCAGAACCAGAATCTCGAAAATCCGGATCACGACACCGGCAACAAACACGATGGTTGCGATCTGTAGTCCGGGTCCGCGTGCCCAACTCAGAAGTTCGATTTCGGTCATAGTCTCTTCCTCATTTATCCTGGCTCATCAAACATCAACATCGCCTGCTACTTGTTCAGGTCTTCGATGGTTGTCTTGATATGAATTTTGTTACTTGCGTTTTTCTTGCCGCGGTTCAGGGCACCGATTACCGCCCCGGCGGCGGCAGCCCCGGCAGCGGCATATACGGCCGTTTGCGAGATGTTTTCAGTCGGCATGGAAAGCGCCTTGTAGAACCCTCCACCATCCCAGAAATCCGGCTCCGAACAACCTATACATGGATGGCCGGACTCGATCGGGAAACTGGTGCCATTGTTCCACTTGGTTGTTGCACAGGCGTTATAGGTCGTTGGACCCTTACAGCCGAGTTTATACAGACACCAGCCTTTCCTCGCACCCTCGTCATCGAAGGTTTCTGCAAACTGGCCCTTGTCATAGAATGGCCGCCGGTAGCAACGATCATGAATACTCTGGCCATAGAATGCCCTGGGCCGGCCGATGTGATCCAGTTCCGGCAGGGAGCCAAAAGTCAGGAAATGCGCCAGCACACCAGTGATGACGACAGGGATCGGTGGGCAACCCGGGACATTGATAATGGGTTTGTCGGTGATGATATCCTTGACGGATACCGCACCGGTCGGGTTCGGGTTGGCGTGTGGAATACCCCCGTAAGTGGCACAGGTACCCACCGCTATGATGGCTGCTGCACCCTTCGCACTTTCAGTTAGCATATCGAGGTTGCTGATACCGGCTATGGTTGAATAACCGGGGTTGTCCAACGGTATTGAGCCATCGACTACCAGCAGGTAGTTACCGTAATTTTCCTCCATCGCAGCTTCACGGGCAGCCTCAGCTGCAGAACCGGCGGCGGCCTGTAAGGTGTGGTGGTAGTCCAGGGAGATCGAGTCGAAAATCAGGCTCTCGATGGTCGAAGTGTGTGCCCGTGTTAACGATTCTGTACAGCCGGTGCACTCCTGGAATGACAACCAGATCACCGAAGGTCTGCTGGCCTTCTCCAGCGCCCTGGCGATCGTGGGTATCATGACCGGCGGCAATGCCATCATTGACGCCGTTGTTGCACAAAACTTCATAAAACTGCGACGGGAAACCCCCTGGCTGCGTAGCGCTTCACCCAGTGTCCCTTTTTCCGGGACTCGTTTTTTCGTGGATAAATCCTTCTTCATGTTTCCGTCTCCGCGAGTATCTATGTGTCTTGTGTCCTTAGTGTAGTGTCCTGTACTAAGTAGTGATTAAGCGATACGAGAAAGTATTAGCTGCAAGGCCCGCCTCGCAGGGAATGGCCCGGTCCTTCTCAAGAGGCGCAACGCAGCAGATGATGCTTTCTCGTATTGCCCTTCGGGAGCCCCACAAAAGATTCAAGTCAAGGCGCAGCCTGCAGTTAATGGCCGCTCCCTTAACAAAGGCTGCAACGCAGGATTGGAGCTTTTGTGGGGCTCTTAATCGCCACTTAGTACAGGACACTACACTAGCTCCTGTGCAAGCTCGATTAACGCGTTTGACATATCCTCGGTCTGTGACCTGAGTATGTCCGGTAATTTCGTAATTTCGATGAAGCGGCTGACAATGGCTTCATCATCGTTGTAATGTGTTACCAGCCAGACGCCGGCATATCGGGTTTCATAGATTTCACTACGACCCAGCACGTCCAGGCGTGCGTGGACCTCACCCTGCCCGAGGGTATTGAGTATGGTTTCCTCTTCTCCCGGTGCCAGCGGAATACTGCGAAGGTCGATGATGCTGGTCTCTCCGCTGTCCAACAGTTCTTCCAGGGCATGCAGGACCTCAAACAGTATTGGCTGCGCATTCCAGGTAAGTTCATTGCCCTTCTGGATATTGAATGGTGATGTGTTCATCTGCTTTATGTGGCTAACCTCTATGTCAAATTCGCATGGGTGGATTTTTCGGAATTCTCAAAATTGCTTTTGGGTGTCTGCTCTATGGCCCGCGTCCATTTCCCCAGCAAGTCAACAGCCTGTTCAACGGCAACGGGAAGTCCTTTTGCAACCGCAGGTGTTGGTGACATCCCCCATTCGATAGTGGCAGGTTGTATTCCGATTAATGCCCGGTTCTTCGGCAACGATTCGGTTAAACGTGCAATATCAAACAGGTCAAGCAGGCCGACTTCGTGTGGACTGCGCCTGGCTGCACCCAGGAACGCATCCATTTCCCCACCCGCCATGGTTCTTACCGTTCCGGGTGGTGCCTTAAGCTCGGCGGCGTCAAAAACAACCAGGTTGTCACAGTCTTCAATATAGGCAGCCAGCGTGAAGCTGAGCGTACCGCCATCGATATAGGTAAGATTTTGTAAATCAGGATGGGATGATTGAAGCAAATTCAGCGCGTGAATGCCCGCACCTTCGTCGCTCAGAAGGGTATTGCCGATACCGAGAATAAGCGTATTGGTCAGTTTCACACCTGGTCGCTCTTTTTTCCTGAACTTATCTTAAGATGGTTGGAGCCGCGTCAAATTGACGCAGATCAATATATGTTAAAAAATACTAATATATTAATTTTCCGATTTGATATCAGGTTGATTCAGGTCAAGGGCCGGAATGAAAACATGTATTAGGGTAGCTACAACTTCCCTTATTTGAATGGAAAAAGAACTATGTGCCTTGGTATCCCCATGCAAATTCGCGAGATCAACGGCTTTACAGCCACTTGCGAGGCCAAGGGTGTGTTTCGTGATGTCAGTCTGTTCATGCTGCAGGACGAAGCCCTTGAGGTTAATGACTTCATCGTTGTTCACGTTGGATATGCGATTCAGAAAATCACACCGCAGGAAGCACAGACCGCATGGGAGTTATATGACCAGATGCTCGCCGCTGGTTAGGTGCCGATGCACGGAACCGTCTATATTTATAACGACAATAAGATTTGGAGCTGATGATGTGTGATACCTGCGGATGCAATATTACCCCGGGAAACGAACACCTGATATCAAAAGGCGGCAAGCTGGAGAAGACCGGTAGTGGCCGTGAGGCGATTACCGTCTTGCATGGCCTGCTTCATGAAAATGATCATACGGCCCTGCACAACCGCGAACATTTCAATGCCCATGGCGTGGTTGCCATCAACCTGATGTCATCTCCCGGTGCCGGCAAGACATCATTGCTGGAAGCAACCATCAAGGCCCTGGGTGATGAGTTCCGTATTGCAGTCATTGAAGGGGATCTTGAAACCGAGAACGATGCCGAGCGCATTCGCAGCCACGGCGTGACCGCAATTCAGATCACAACCGGTAGTGCCTGCCACCTGGATGCGCACATGGTGCACGATGCGGTACATCAACTCGATCTTTCAGGTTTCGATATTGTCTTCATTGAAAATGTCGGTAACCTGGTTTGCCCTGCGAGTTTTGATCTCGGGCAGCACAAGAACGTCGTTCTGTTGTCCATTCCCGAGGGTGATGACAAGCCGGCTAAATACCCGGTGATGTTCCGCACCGCGGATATGGTCATGCTCAGTAAGGCCGACCTATTACCCATATTGGATGATTTTGATCCTGCGCGTGCCGAGGAATACCTGCGTAATCTTGCCAGCCCGGCACCATTGATTCGTACTTCGGCCAGGTCGGGTGATGGTTTGGAGGACTGGTTGCGATGGCTGCATGAAGCGGTCGATGAGGTACGCCTTGCCATTGAGGCTGCTCCACCCGCGCATAAGCACGACCATCAGCATACTCATGGGCCACATCATTCATCAGGGCATTCCTGACCGTTATATCCATGACATTGACTGCCAACCAGTGGCTGGACCGCATTCGCTCGCTGCCGCTTGAGCGCAAGGTTAAAATAATGAATGTCTGCGGCGGTCATGAGCGCTCGATCACCATGGCCGGTCTGCGCAGTGCCCTGCCCGCTTC
>Ga0265306_10001856_pt1 | contig 10238 bp, 11 predicted proteins | sample Helome_3_FD_192493 | JGI IMG/M metagenome (GOLD analysis project Ga0265306, IMG submission 192493) | Marine sediment microbial communities from subtidal zone of North Sea - Hel_20160420 (Illumina Assembly) | ecosystem: Environmental > Aquatic > Marine > Subtidal zone > Sediment ...
CTTCCAGCGCCTGGATCTGTTCGCGCACGCGGTCCAGCTGCAGCTCGGCCGTTGCAGCATCCTGCTCGGCCAACGCCGGGGGAGTGGCGCCGACCAGCCAGCAGGCCAGGAGTGTGACAGGCAGCCATCGCATCGGGGCCGCAGTGTAACGCGGCGCGGGCCGCGGGCAGGGTTATAATCCGCGGCCCGCCGAAGCACCGGCCGATGGACCCGCCGATGGACCAAGTCGTCGAATTCACCAACAACCACCCGCTGCTGGTCGCTGGTACGATCATGATGGCGCTGACCGTCATGTTCTATGAGTTGCGCATGCGCACGCGCGGCCTCGTTGCGTTGGCCACGGCCCAGGCCGTCCAGCTGATCAACAAGGGGGCCCGGATCGTCGACGTGCGGGACCAGGGCCAGTTCGATTCGGGGCATATCGTCGGCGCCATCCATGCGGCACCTGATGCGCTGGCCGACGACAAGCGATTGAAGAAAGACCGCCCGGTCATTGTGGTCTGCGACAACGGCATCAGCAGCGGCCGCTGTATCGGCCAGCTGCGCACCGCCGGCTTCGAAAGCGCCTACAGCCTGAAAGGCGGGTTGACCGCGTGGCAGCAGGACAATTTGCCATTGATCAGCGGTGACAAGGACTGAGCGTGGCGAAGGCCGCACCCCCAGTGTCAATGTATACCCGGGCACTATGCGGCTACTGTGCCGCTGCCCGCGAGCTGCTGAAGGCGAAAGGGGTGGAATTTACCGAGCTCGATGCCACGCTCAATAGTAAGCTGCGCAGAGAGATGGTCGAGCGTTCGGGCCTGCGCTCCTTCCCGCAGATTTTTATCGGCGAACAGCATGTCGGCGGCTACGACGATCTTGCCGCCCTGGAAGCCGCAGGCGAACTGGACCCACTGCTGTCGGGCGACAACGCCAGTTGACGAGACTTAGCTCATGAATGAACCTGCCAACCCTGCGACGAACGGCAACGGTGCCGGCACCCGCCAGTTCTTGCTGCAGCAGTTGTTCGTAAAAGACCTGTCCTTCGAGGCCCCGAACGCACCGGTGACCCTGCAGAACGCGGGCGGCGAACCGGAAGTGAAGCTCAACCTGCGGCACTCGGCCCGGGCCCTGGACAACGACGCCTTCGAGGTCGTGCTGCACCTCAACATCCACGCCGAGATTGCCGGCAAGACCGTGTTTCTTGCCGAGCTCGACCAGGCGGGCCTGTTCGTGATCAGCGGCTACCAGGACGAAGAGCTGAAACGCTTGCTGGGTGTCTACTGTCCCAACACCCTGTTCCCGTACGCGCGCGAAGCCATTTCGTCCACCGTCGCCAAAGGCGGTTTCCCGCCGCTGATGTTGCAGCCCATTAATTTCGAGGCGCTCTACGAGCAGGCCGCGGCCAGACAGGAAACCCAGGTCTGAAAAAGGTTTGACTGACGCACCCGACATTGCGGTCTTCGGTGCCGGCTCGTGGGGTACGGCTCTTGCGATCCAGCTGGCCCGGGGTGGGCGCACCGCCAGGCTGTGGGGCCGGGCGGAGGACGAACCGGAGCGGCTCGCGCGCGAACGGCGCAATCAGCGCTACCTGCCAGACGCGGAGTTTCCCGCTGCATTAGAAATAGAAGCCGACTTCCAGCGCGCGCTGGCGAGTCGCGATCTGCTGCTGGTGGTGCCCAGCCACGCCTTCCGCCAGGTGTTGACGCAGGTGCGCGACAGTTTGCGCCCCGAGCATCGCGTGGCCTGGGCCACCAAGGGCTTCGAGCAGGACACCGGCATGCTGCCGCACCAGGTGGCCCGCGACGTGCTCGGCAACGAACCGCCGCTGGCCGTGCTGTCGGGCCCGACCTTTGCCCGCGAAGTCGGCGCCGGGCTGCCCACCGCCATGACCGTGGCCGCCACGCATCCGGAATTTGCCGCCGCAATGGCCGAAAGACTCGCCGGGCCGACCTTCCGCACTTACACCTCACAGGATCTCGCGGGTGTGGAAGTCGGCGGTGCCGTCAAGAACGTGCTGGCCATTGCCGCCGGCTTGTCAGACGGTCTGGGCTACGGCGCGAACACGCGCATTGCGCTGATCAGCCGGGGCCTGGCGGAAATGTGCCGGCTCGGCGTCGCCCTGGGTGCGCAGCTGGAAACCTTCATGGGCCTGTCAGGGATGGGCGACCTGGTTCTCACCTGCACCGATGATCAGAGTCGCAATCGCCGCATGGGCCTGGGTCTTGCCGCCGGGCGTGCCGTTGACGAGGTAGCCGCTGAAATCGGCCAGGTGGTGGAAGGCGTGTATGCGGCCAAAGCCGTGCACGGCGTGGCGCAGAAGCTCGGTGTCGAAATGCCCATCTGCGAACAGGTATACGGGATCCTGTATGCAGCACTGCCGGTGAGCGACGCGGTTACGGAACTGCTGACCCGTGACCTGCGCGAAGAGGCGGACCCGGCCTGGACACCCGGGCCATCTGCCAACCGCTAGTCACCGCCATCGAAACCGTTCTGGCGCCACGCCTCATATACCGCGACGGCCGCCGCATTCGACAGGTTCAGGCTGCGGTTACCGGGGCGCAGCGGAATGCGCAGCAGTCGCTGCTCCGGCAAAGCATCCAGCACCTCGTCGGGCAAGCCCTGGGTCTCAGAGCCAAGCAAGAACGCATCCCCCTCCGAGTAGGCTGGTTCGGTGTAGAACCTCGAGCCATGCGTGGTCAATGCAAACAGGCGCTTTGGCTGCACGGCGTCGATGCAGTCGTCCAGGGAGTCGTGCAACGCAAGGTCTGCGTATTCATGGTAGTCCAGGCCGGCGCGCTTGAGCTGCCGGTCGTCGAGTTCGAAACCCAGTGGCCGGACCAGGTGCAGGCGAAAGCCCGTATTGGCACACAGGCGTATGATATTGCCCGTATTCGGCGGGATTTCAGGCCGGTAGAGAATCAGGTGAAACATTGACCGATAGGACCCCTAACCAGGCACTTGAATTGGATTTCTGCGGGCTCTCCCTCGCCAGCCCCATCGTACTCCTGTCGGGCTGCGTGGGTTTCGGCGAAGAGTACACGCGGATTGCCGGCTTCACGAATCGCGACGCCGGGGCCGTCGTCCTGAAGGGCACCACGCTGTTACCGCGGCTGGGCAATGCTGCCCACCGCGTCTACGAAACACCGATGGGCATGCTGAACGCCATCGGCCTGCAGAACCCCGGGGCCCCGCGCGTGACCGGGAACATTCTGCCAGATCTCGATTTCGGCGAGACGCGTTTCATTGCCAATGTGTGCGGATCGACAATCGACGAGTACGCCGAGGTCTGCCGATTGTTCGACAAGTCGGCCATCGACGCCATCGAAATCAACATTTCCTGCCCCAACGTGAAAGAAGGCGGGGTGTCCTTCGGCAACTACCCGGAAGCGTCGGCCGAAGTGGTGGCGGCCTGCCGCGCGACCACGTCGAAGCCCCTGATCGCCAAACTGTCGCCGAACCAGACCGACATCCAGGAAAATGCGCGGCGCTGCATAGAGGCCGGAGCCGATGCGCTGGCCGTGATCAACACTGTGACGGGCATGGCCATCGATGCGGAGAGCCGGCGGCCGATCATTGCCAACGTCCAGGCCGGCCTGTCCGGGCCGGCTATCAAACCCATCGCGCTGTTGAAAGTGAAGCAGGTCTACGAAGTCGCCGGACCGCAGAACGTGCCGATCATCGGCCAGGGCGGCATCTGCAACGCCACCGACGCGCTGGAGTTCATCATCGCCGGTGCAACGACAGTGGGAGTTGGCACCGCGCTGTTCTATGACCCACTGGTGTGCCGCAGTATCAATGATGGCATCGCGGACTATCTGCAGCGCCACGGCATCGCCGGGGTCGCCGACCTGGTGGGTACTCTCGATCTCGGCATGATCGACGAAGTCGCCTGCGGCTAGGCAGACTCACGCGTCGAGGCCCAGCTCCTTGATCTTGCGCGTCAGGGTATTGCGTCCCCAGCCCAGCAAGCGGGCGGCCTCCTGGCGACGGCCGCCGGCGCGATCGAGCGCGGCACGAATCAGGGTTCGCTCGAATTCGGGCAGCGCCGTGTCCAGCAGCGGGGCCGTGTCATCGAGTTCGAGTTGCCGGCCTGCCCAGTGTGACAGCAGGCCTGACCATTCCGCCCCGCCGGTCGCCGTATCGGCACCACCGAACTCCTCCGGCACGTCGCCCACCTGTATCTCTCGCCCGGGTGCGGTCACCGTCAGGCGCCGGCACGCATTCACCAACTGGCGGACGTTGCCGGGCCAGTCGAAGCGCTGCAGTATGTCCAGGGCCGAGGGATGCAGCGTCTTGCGCTCGACCCCAAGTTCCGGCGCCGCCCTGTTGAGGTAATGATCCAGCAGCAGCGGGATGTCTGCCCGGCGATCACGCAACGCAGGCGCGCCAATATGAATCACATTCAACCGGTGGAATAAGTCCTCCCGGAAGCGGCCGTCGCGGACCGCGGCGCCCAAATCCTGGTTGGTTGCCGCAATGACCCGCACGTCGACTTCAATATTGGCCTGCCCGCCCACCCGGTAAAACTCGTTCTCGGCCAGCACCCGCAACAGCCGCGTCTGCAGCGCCAGGGACATATCACCGATCTCATCGAGAAACAGCGTGCCGCCGTCGGCCTGCTCGAAACGGCCAATGCGCCGGCTGTCGGCGCCGGTGAACGCACCGCGTTCGTGACCGAACAACTCGGATTCCAGCAACTCCGACGCAATGGCCGTGGTGTTCAGGGCCACAAAAGGCTGGGCCGCGCGGGGGCTATGCTCGTGCAGTGCATGGGCGATGAGCTCCTTACCCGTGCCGGACTCACCTGTGACGAGCACGGTCATGCTCGAACGCGCAAGCCGGCCAATGGTGCGAAACACCTCCTGCATTGCCGGCGCCTCGCCAATCATTGCCGGCAGCGGCGCCTCACGCAGGCTGGCGGCCGCATTGCCGTTGTCGGCAACCCGGGACGCGCGGCGCACCAGCGAGATGGCCTCGTCGACGTCGAAGGGCTTCGGCAGGTACTCGAAGGCACCGCCGGTGTAGGCAGCCACGGCGGTATCCAGGTCCGCGTGGGCGGTCATCACGATGACGGGGAAGTGGTGACCGCGATGCTCGATCTGCTCCATCAGCTGCACCCCGCTCATTCCCGGCATCCGGACGTCGGTAATCAGCACGTCGGGGCGCTCCGCAACCAGCGCGTCCAGCAGATCTCCCGCGCCCTCGAAACAGCGGGTGGCCATACCTTCACCCTGCAGGGCCTTGTTCAGCACCCAGCGCACGGACGCATCGTCATCCACCACCCAGACCCGCGGCTGCAGGCTCACGGGGCGTCCCCGTCTAACGGAAAGCGGATGCTAAAAACCGTGTGGCCCGGCTCGGACTCGAATTCCACCAGGCCGCCGTTACGAGTCACCAGGTCCTGGGCCAGGGCCAGGCCAAGGCCGGAGCCGCTCTCGCGGCCGCTGACCAGGGGATAGAACAGGGTGTCTGCAATCTCGGGCGGCACGCCCGCACCGTCGTCTTCCACCTCGATACTGGCCACGAGCCGGTGCCAGTGGTTACCCACCACGTGTCCGGTCATGGCGCGCGTGCGCAGCCTGATCGTCCCCTCTTCGCCAACGGCCTGCACAGCATTACGCACCAGGTTCAGCAACGCCTGCACGAGCTGGTCGACGTCGGCCTGCACCAGCGGCAGGCTCGGGTCGTAGTCGCGCTGCCAGCTGATGCCAGGCGAAGACTCCGATTCCATCAACAGGCGCACTCGCTCTACAGGCTCGTGCAGATTTACTGCGCTGACGCGCGGCGCGGTAATCGGGCCGAGCAGGCTGTCCGTCAGCGCCACCAACCGGTCGGCCTCGGCGATGATGACTTCAGTGTACTCACGCAACTCACGATCCATGAGCTGCTTTTCGAGCAACTGCGCGGCGCCCCGCAAGCCGCCGAGGGGATTGCGCACCTCGTGGGCGAGCTGGCGAATGATGCGCCGGCTCGCAACGTGCTGGGCGAGCAGCGCCTGTTCCTTGTCGAGCTGCCACCAGGACGACTCGTCGTGGAGTTCCACGACCAGCCAATCCGGCGCCGCCGGCCATGGTGACACGCGACATGACACCATCAGCATCGGACGCTCGGCGTGGGGCAGATTTAAGGTCAGGGTCTGACCGAAAGGCAGGGCAGTCTCTGCCGCGCGCTCGACCAGCGCCTCCAGGTCTTCGAGGCCAGGGCCCAGTTCGTCGATGCGCCGACCCTCCGCCTGCCGCTTGCTCTGGCCGAGCAACAGCTCTGCGGCCGGATTCATGAAGCCGATGCGCGCGCCCGTGTCCACCAGCACCACGGCGGTGCTGAGATGCTCCAGGAGTTCAGCGGGCTTTAGCGGGGGCCCAGGGGCGCCGGAACCGGCGCGTTGGCCGGATTGTTGGGGTTCTGAATGGACGTCTGCTGCACCACGAAGGTCCGCGGCTGGCTCTTGAGCAGCACCGTGCCCGACTGGTCGCGTACTTCCGCGAGCAGCACGTGCACCCCGCGGCCCACGTCCGTCACCCGGGTCTGCAGGCTGCCCCTGCGTATCTCCACCGGCTGGTCGTCCAGGTAGAGAGACAGGCGATGGCCTATCTGCAGCCTCGGTTCGAGCCGCATGGTCACGTCGAGTTGACCGCCGAGGTTCCAAAGGACCTCCTCCTGCCCGGGTTTGACGATTTCCAGGTTCTGATAGGTGGGCGCGTCAGCATCATCAGGCGAACCGGCGGCGGCAGTGCTGCTGCGTGGCCGGGCCTGCGGCGCTGGAAACGTCTGCGCCTCCTGCAGCTGCACCCGCTCGGCGCCCTCTTTCGGACGGTCCGAGAAATGCACGACGCCTTCGCTATCTACCCACCGGTAGACCTCGGTGGCACCGGCAACGGCACCCACGAGCAGAAACACTATTAACAAGACCCTGCGCATGCGGCAAAGAGTACCGCAACGCAGGCCCGAAGGCCTAGCACGGCCCCGGCGAATCAGTCGCCGGGGCCGTGACGGGCTTCACACTCTTACAGGCTGTAGTACAGCTCGAACTCCACCGGGTGGGTGCTCATCCGCAAGCGCGTGCACTCCTCATCCTTGAGTTCGATATAGCCGTCGATCAACTCATCGCTGAGCACGTTGCCTGCAGTCAGGAACTCACGGTCCGTGTCCAGCGCCTCCAGTGCCTCTTCCAGGCTGAAGCAAACCGTTTTCAGCGCTGCTTCCTCTTCCGGCGGCAGGTCGTACAGATCCTTGTCCATCGGTTCACCCGGGTGGATCTTGTTCTGAATGCCGTCGATACCGGCCATCAACATGGCGGTAAAGGCCAGGTAAGGATTGGCCATGCTGTCCGGGAAGCGCACCTCCAGCCGGCGGGCTTTCGGATTCGGGATGAACGGTATGCGGATGGACGCAGACCGGTTCCGTGCGGAGTACGACAGCAAGGTCGGCGCCTCGAAACCCTTCACCAGCCGCTTGTAGCTGTTGGTGCTCGGGTTGGCGAACGCGTTAATCGCCCGCGCGTGCTTCAAAATGCCGCCGATGTAGTACAACGCGGTTTCGGACAGGCCGCCGTAAGCGTCACCGGTGAAAATATTTTCACCGCTCTTGGACAGGGACTGGTGAATGTGCATGCCGTTGCCGTTATCGCCAACCAGCGGCTTCGGCATGAAGGTCGCGGTCTTGCCGTAACCGTGGGCAACATTCATCACCACGTACTTAAGAATCTGGACTTCGTCCGCCTTCTGCACCAGCGAGTTGAACTTCACGCCGATCTCACACTGGCCGGCCGTTGCCACCTCGTGGTGGTGCACCTCGACGTCGAGGCCCATGTCTTCCATCGCCAGGCACATGGCCGAGCGGATGTCGTGCAGGGAATCCACCGGCGGGACGGGAAAGTAGCCGCCCTTCACACCCGGACGGTGGCCGATGTTGCCCTCGTCGCGCTCGGCATTGGAACTCCAGGAAGCCTCCTGGGAATCCAGCTTATAGAACGAGCCCTGGATGTCGGAGTGATAACGAACGCTGTCGAACACGAAGAACTCGTTCTCCGGGCCGAAGAACGCGTCGTCCGCGATACCGGTAGACTTGAGGTACTCCATGGCCCGTTCTGCGGCACTGCGCGGGCAGCGCGAGTAGGCCTGCATGGTCGACGGCTCAACAACACTGCAGCGCAGGTTGACCGTCGTATCTTCGGTGAACACGTCCACAACGGCGGTGGACGGATCCGGCATCAAGATCATGTCGGACTCGTTAATGCCCTTCCAGCCGGCGATGGACGAGCCGTCGAACATCTTGCCGTCTTCGAAAAAGCCTTCATCGATCGTGTGGGCAGGCACGCTCACGTGCTGTTCCTTGCCACGGGTGTCGGTGAAGCGCAGGTCGACGAACTTGGCTTCTTTTTCTTTCAGCAGGCTGAGTACATCAGCGGGTGTCATTGCATTGCCTCCAAGAGCGCTCTTAGGTTGTTGGTCAAAACGGGACTCGCACAGTTGCACAAAGCGTGCCACTTTAGGGGGCATTGTAACTATCTGTTTTAATTAGAGATAGTCGATTTCCCAGTCGCGGTCGCGCACGATTATAGTGCGCGGACCCTTTGCATTGCACCACTTTAGTGCCATTTGCGGCGCGATGACCGCCGCGTGGTGCGCCGGGAACAAGGCTATACTTGCGCGCCTTTGCCGGAGCGACCTGTGCACTCGCAGCACCCCGCCACTTTCCAGGACCTGATCCTTGCCCTGCAACGCTACTGGGCCGATCGGGGCTGCGCGGTTCTGCAGCCGTACGACATGCCCATGGGTGCCGGCACCTTTCACTCGGCCACCTTCCTGCGCGCCATTGGCCCGGAGCCGTGGAGCGCAGCCTACGTGCAGCCCAGCCGGCGGCCCACGGACGGTCGCTACGGCGACAACCCCTTTCGCCTGCAGCACTATTACCAGTTCCAGGTCGTTATCAAGCCGTCGCCTGCCGATATCCAGGACCTGTACCTGGACTCGCTGCGGGCCCTGGGCATCGACCCCCTCGTGCACGACATACGGTTCGTGGAAGACAACTGGGAGTCGCCCACTCTTGGTGCATGGGGGCTCGGCTGGGAGGTCTGGCTGAACGGCATGGAAGTGACGCAGTTCACCTATTTTCAGCAGGTGGGTGGGCTGGATTGCCGGCCTGTGACCGGCGAGATCACCTATGGCCTGGAGCGCATTGCGATGTACCTGCAGGGCGTCGACAGTGTGTTCGACCTGGTGTGGACGGACGGTGAATTCGGCCAGATCACCTACGGCGACGTGTTCCACCAGAACGAAGTCGAAATGTCACGCTATAACTTCGAGGCCGCCGACACCGGCTTGCTGTTCCGTCGCTTCGACGACGCCGAAGCCCAGTGCGGGCAGCTGATCGAGCAGGGCCTGACCTTACCTGCCTATGAACAGGTCCTGGAAGCGTCGCACGCTTTTAATCTACTCGACGCCCGGCAGGCCATCTCGGTGACCGAACGGCAGCGCTTCATATTACGAGTGCGGGAACTGGCCAGGCTGGTCGCCCAGGCTTACTACGACAGTCGCGAGGCGCTGGGCTTTCCGATGGCGGCCGGCCGGTCCGACGCCGCCTGACGCGTGGAGCTTCCTTGATGACGACCTCCGCCACCGCGGATTTCCTGGTGGAAATCGGCACTGAAGAATTGCCGCCGAAAGCCCTCCACCGCCTGGAAACCGCCTTTAGCGAAGCCACGCTGAACGGCCTGCGGGATGCCGGTCTCGCCCACGGCGTCACGGAATCATTTGCCTCGCCCCGCCGGCTTGCGCTGCTGGTGCGCGGTCTCGACCTGAAGCAGGCCCAGCGCGAAGTGGACAAACGCGGACCGCCCGTGAAGGTGGCCTTTGACGAGGCCGGCCAGCCGACCCGGGCCGCAGAAGCCTTTGCGGCCGGCTGCGGCGTGACGGTGGCCGATCTGGAACGACAACGCACGCCGAAGGGCGAGTGGCTCTGTTTCCGCGGCGTTGAGGCCGGGCATGATGCGGCCGAATTGCTGCCCGGTATCATCGACAGCGCACTGGCAAGTCTGCCGATTCCGAAACGCATGCGCTGGGGCGCCGGCGATGCAGAGTTCGTCCGGCCGGTGCACTGGATCGTGATGTTGCTTGGCGACCAGGTCGTGCCCGCCGAGTTGCTGGGCCAGACCGCCGGTGACGCCACCCGCGGCCACCGCTTTCACGCGCCGGACCCCATCACGCTGACGCAGGCAGCAGATTATCAATCTGCACTGGAACAGCAGGGCTCGGTGT
>Ga0265306_10001857_pt1 | contig 10237 bp, 8 predicted proteins | sample Helome_3_FD_192493 | JGI IMG/M metagenome (GOLD analysis project Ga0265306, IMG submission 192493) | Marine sediment microbial communities from subtidal zone of North Sea - Hel_20160420 (Illumina Assembly) | ecosystem: Environmental > Aquatic > Marine > Subtidal zone > Sediment ...
ATTCACACTCATTATCTTATCAAAAACTGCGTCGTCTGAGCCCTCCAGAGGACCATAATAAGGGTTTATCGCAGCATTGTTTACAAGGATGTCTATTCTTCCAAAATGCTCAATAGTCTTGGCAATAAGTCTTTCGCGATGTTCAGAATCGCCAATATGGCATTGTATACCTACTGCCTCAAGACCTGCTTCCTTAAATTCACCTGCAACTTCATCCACTGCCGCTTGCTTACGACTGCTTACTACTACTTTGGCTCCATTTTCAGCAAGACCTCTGGCAATAGACTTTCCTATACCTTTACTTGATCCGGTTACAATTGCCACTTTTCCACTAAGGTCAAATTTAGATTTTATACTACCCATCATTTGTTTCTGCTAACTATATTGAATTTGGCATTTTTTCTGCCAATAATGTTTTAAGACCTCAACTAGGTAATTAACTTCTTTTCATCAGAAGTAGTCAAAACCTGTTTATCCATCAAAACTTCAGCTAAGGCCTTAGTTTTAGGAATTTCATATTTAAAATAAAATTTCATCGCATGGATTTTACTTTCATAGAATACCGATGAATATTTGGTATCACTCAAAACCATTGCATTTTGCGCCTTAATGGAAATATCCAACCACAACCAGCCTACAACTATATTCCCAAAAAATTCCATGAAAACTGTAGCGTCTGATAAAAAGCGTTCGTAATCTCCATTTTTAGCGAAATCCATGAGAAAGTGCACTACTTCCTGTGCCAAGGATAAAGTTGATTCGAGTTTCTTTGCATATGGCAGGAGATCCTCCAATTCAGACGCTGCTTTAATACTTTTTATTATTTCAGCGGACAACAATTGCAATCCTTTGCCATTATTCATAGTAATCTTCCTTCCCAAGAGATCCAATGATTGAATACCTGTAGTTCCTTCATAAATCGAAAAAATACGGATGTCTCTATAATATTGTTGCAGGATAAAGTCTGAACAAAAACCATAACCCCCAAGAACCTGAAGACCATTACTTACCGAAATCAACCCCAACTCAGAAGGATAGGTCTTGGCAATTGGCGTAACCATCTCCAGCAAATTTTTGTATCGTTCCCTTTCTTTCGGATCTGAATGTGTCTGTGACAAATCGTGGTATTTAGAGGAAAGCAATATCAGGCTTAATGAACCTTCTGCTACAACCTTTTGGAGTAAAAGCATTCGTTTTACATCCGGATGATTTATTATAAGGGTTTGCTCCTGACTTACATCTTTCTTACCGGTATTGGTAAGACTGCGGCCTTGAGGTCTTTCTCTTGCATAAGTCAAAGATGCCTGATAAGCTGCCATGCTTATCGCCGCAGCTCCTCGCCCAACAGCTATCCTTGCTCCGTTCATCATCATGAACATATATTTCAATCCCTGATTGGCCTCCCCAACAAGCCATCCCTTACAATCGTCATTGTGTCCAAAGAAAAGATGAGTCGTACAATACCCTTTTTGACCCATTTTTTGAAAATCAGCAAAGGTGGTCACATCATTAAAAGTATTGTCTCCATTAGGAGAAAGCCTGTATTTTGGAACAACAAATAAGGAAATTCCCTTTGTACCAGCGGGAGCACCTTTAATTCGAGCCAATAACAGGTGAACAACATTTTCCGCACCTTTATAATCTCCGCCAGAAATAAATATCTTCTGCCCTGAAATATTATAGCCGTCCTCTGAAGGTTCAGCCGAAGTTACAATGTCAGACAAAGAACTTCCTGCCTGGGGTTCAGTCAGGCACATGGTTCCACTCCAATCGCCTGCAAGCATTTTGGGAACGAATATTTCATTTAGCTCTTTACTTCCAAAATGCACAATCAACTCTGCTGCCCCAAGGGTCAAACCCAGGTAGCCTGGTAAATGATTGTTAGCTGTTTCCTGGATATAAGCAGACGCGGTAACAACCATCCCGGGTAACTGCATCCCACCAATTTCGTAGTCAAACAAACCGGAAACAAGTCCCATTTCTCCACCCCTTTTAATGTAGTTTTTTACTTGTGGATGGACAATTATTTCACCATCTTCAAAATATGCAGGCTGCTCGTCCATTTCCCGAAAAAATGGAAACATCTCCCTATCTGAAAAATCTTTAACGGCATTCAAAAAAAGATCTATAGATTCCCGATCATAATTATTATGACGATTTTGATTTAAAACATTTTGAAGATCATGTACTTCGTAAAGTAAAAATTTAAGAGCATCTATGTCTATATATTGATTTGCCATAAGAAATTGAATTATAAATCTTAAAATACCAATTATTTCAGGCCGGGATCAACACCCAGGCTACAAATTGGAGTTACCTAAAGCCACAATTACTTTTTAAATGCTTGATGGTGTTGTTGTATTTGATAGAATTTGGCAGTAATAATTTCCTTCAATATAGTCATTTAGAATGACAATTACGGGTAAATTATTATCATTGAAAAAGAAGATATTTTTAGGCCGCTTAAGCTACAACTGTCCTTTTAATATTACCAAGCTGCTTAATATATATTTAAATACTACTTATGAAATTCAGTATTTAAAGACCAGGTGCAACTCAATTACAAACAATATGGCATTGTTTAAAACTACCAATTCAGTAATTATATCCAACATATTTAAAACGACATATAGCATAATTTTTCCTGTTTCATATTTGCGTAAAATTTCGAATTCAATTAAAAACATTTACATTTGAATAATTACAAAAAAATATTATAGCGATGAAAAAGATTAAGGTTTTATTTCCCCTGCTTGCATTTGTATTCATTTTTCAGGCTTGCTCGTCTGATGATAATGCCCCGGTTGAAAATAACAATGATGCTGTTGTGGGTACCTGGAGTTTGGCCGAACTAAATATCAATCCTCCACAGGATATCAATATGGATGGGAATACGACTTCGAATATTTTAACTGAACTTCCATGTGCAACAGGAACACTTATTATAAATAATGACGGTACTTGGAGCTCTACCGCTGTCAATTTAGAAATTACTACCATTACAGAAGGACTTTTTGATATTAGGTGTACCACTACAAGTACAATTGCTTCAGGTGTCTGGCTATTACAAAATTCGCAATTGTCCTTATTTTTTAATACCACTTTGTTCTTATATAACCTCAGTGGTGATAGGCTAACCAACACTACCAATGAGGATCTGCCTGGATTTATGAGTGAAGTTTACGAAAAACAATAATTTAATCATTTATCTTTCGGCGCGATTAAAGGTGACAGTATCGGCTTAAAACAAGTTCGGGTATGTTATTTATATACCATGAATCCGACAATTATTGAGTTATATTTTGTAAATAAAAGTAATGGAATATCTGCTTAAACCCTGGCCCTGGTATGTTTCGGGCCCTTTAATTACACTTGTAATGTTATTGCTGATTTATTTTGGCAAAACATTTGGCATGTCGACTACCCTAAGGACCTTATGTAGTATTGGCGGTGCTGGAAAATATTCTGATTTCTTCCGTTTCGACTGGAAGGCATACCGCTGGAACCTTGTGGTAGTCGTGGGTGCCATTGTTGGTGGCTATATAGCTGTTACTTTTCTGTCTGATGGTTCCACCATAGCTCTGAATTCTCAGACTGTTTCGGATCTTGGTGAACTTGGATTTTATAGTGCAGGTGAAGCGCTTTTACCCTCTGAAATTTATGCCTGGGATAATGTTTTAACCGTTAAGGGTATGGCAATTCTTATTATTGCCGGATTCCTGGTTGGTTTTGGAACACGCTATGCAGGTGGGTGTACATCTGGTCATGCCATAACCGGGTTAAGTAATCTTCAATGGCCTTCACTAATTGCAGTAATTGGTTTTTTTATAGGTGGATTAATAATGACCCATTTTCTTTTACCCTTAATATTCAGCCCATGAAGATTTTGAAATTCTTATTCGTAGGTATTTTCTTTGGAATAGTCCTGGTAAAATCGGAAGCCGTTTCATGGTACAGGATTTATGAAATGTTTAAATTTCAGTCCTTTCATATGTACGGTATCATTGGTTCGGCAGTTTTTTTAGGGGTTCTGTTTGTCTGGTTATTTAAAGTATTCGGTGTGAAAAATATTGAGGGAAATAGGATATATCTGGTACCAAAAGACAGTGGCTTTGTTCGGTATATTGTAGGCGGTACCGTTTTCGGTTTAGGTTGGGCACTTGCAGGTGCTTGCCCCGGGCCTTTGTATGTTTTATTTGGCACGGGTGTAATAAGTATGTTAATTGTTATTGCTGCCGCTGTATTTGGGACATTTGTCTATGGTATTATTAAAAGTAAGCTTCCTCATTAATAATCGATGATTTTTATATTCTTTATCCCATTATTACTTCTACAGAATGTTCCTTACCCTTTTCCAGTATTGGAACAATATTAGAATTGATTTCTTTCCCATTTACCAGGATTTGTTTTATCCCTTTGCTAATATGATCCGGGTTTTTGACGTGGATATTATAGGTGACATCCCTAAATACTCTTTTCATCTTAAACCCATCCCATGCAGATGGGATACAGGGATTAATTGCCAATCCATCATATTCAGGGCTGATTCCCAAAATATGCTGAGTAATTGCGTAGAAATTCCATGAGGCGGTCCCGGAAAGCCATGAGTTTTTTGCTTCACCCGGCTTATGTGCCTCTTTGCCCGCAATCATCTGACAATAAACATAGGGTTCAACTTTATGCAGTTCCGATAATTCTTCCAGAAAACTAGGTGCTATTTTCGTATAGTATTCATAAGCCCTATCCCCTCGTCCCAATATAGTTTCGCCAATCATAATCCAGGGGTTGTTATGGCAAAAGACTCCGCCATTTTCCTTATAACCCGCAGGATAGGTTGAAATCTCCCCATATTCTATATAATACTTCGTAAAGGCCGGATAATTCAGGACAATGCCATATTCGCAATCCAAATGCTCTTTAACTGCGTTTAATGATTTTTCAACCATTCCATCTTCTTTGCCAATTTCAGCCATGGTACACCAACCCTGAGATTCAATAAAAATCTTACCTTCTTCATTCTCTGATGATCCTACTTTGTTTCCAAAAAAATCGTATGCCCGCAAGTACCAATCCCCATCCCAGCCATGTTTTTTAACTGCTTCAATCATATCATATACATGTACCTGAGCTTCTTCTGCTTCTTTCTCCTTACCAACCCGCTTGCAGAGTTTTATATATTCTTTACCGTATACCACAAAAAGCCCAGCAATCATTAAAGATTCTGCAGTACCTCCCTTTTGGTTTTCTGTTGTTTGAAAGGACTCATTAGGATCCTCAGAGAAGCAATTCAAATTAAGGCAGTCATTCCAATCTGCCCTGCCAATTAAGGGTAATTTATGTGGTCCCAAATTATTTACAACATGGTAAAAAGAAGCTTTTAAGTGTTCAAAGTGTGATTTCGCTCGAGCAGCATCATTGTCAAAAGGTACCATTTCATCCAATAGGGAAAAATCGCCTGTTTCCTTTATATAAGCCGTTGTAGAAAGGATCAGCCAGAGTGGATCATCATTAAAATTTCCCCCTATTGCAGCATTGCCTTTTTTTGTAAGGGGCTGATACTGATGGTAACAGGAGCCATCTTCAAATTGTGTAGATGCAATATCATAAATGCGTTCCCGGGCTCTTTCGGGAATTTGATGAACAAATCCAATTAGATCCTGATTGGAATCCCTAAAACCCATTCCACGGCCTATGCCCGATTCAAAGAATGAGGCTGAACGCGACATATTAAACGTTACCATACATTGGTATTGATTCCAAATATTCACCATTCTATCGAGCCTGGGGTCTGCAGATTGTATGGACATTTTACCTAATAAATTATCCCAATAGGCCTTCAAATTTTCAAAGGCACGGTTTACCTTTTCTGCAGTATCAAAGGATGAAATCATTTCCTGCGCGGGCTGCTTATTAATGACCGATTTACTTTCCCATTTATTATCTTTCTCAACCTCTACATAACCCAACATAAATATCAATTCTTTTTCTTCTCCGGGCTTAAGTTCTATTTCCAGGTAATGTGATGCAATTGGGGACCAGCCGTGAGCAATTGAATTATTAGATTTTCCTTCGCTTACTACAACAGGTGAATCCAACCCATTGTAAAGACCAACAAAAGTCTCCCTGTCTGTGTCATATCCTGTTATTGAACTATTTACAGAATAAAAAGCATAGTGGTTTCGTCTTTCCTTAAATTCTGTCTTGTGGTAAATTACAGAGTCTTTTACTTCAACTTCACCGGTGGAGAAGTTTCTTTGAAAATTGGTCATATCATCTTCCGCATTCCACAAGCACCATTCAATAAACGAAAATAGTTTTATTTTTTTTCTATCTGATGAAGAATTCTTCAGTCTTACTTTCTGAATTTCACCCCAGAAGCCCAGAGGTATAAATTGAAGCACTTCTGCCTCAACCCTGTTTTTTGATCCTTTGTATTTTGTATAACTCATCCCATGGCGGCACTCATAATGGTCCAATTCGGTTTTCACAGGTTTCCAGCCGGGAGACCAAATAGTATCGCCATCTTTAATATAAAAATACTTACCACCGTTATCTGCCGGAATATTGTTATATCTGTAGCGGGTTAATCTTCGAAATTTTGCGTCTTTATAAAAAGTGTACCCACCACCCGTATTTGAAGTTAATGAGAAAAAATCTTCGTTTCCAAGATAATTAATCCATGGATAGGGAGTTTTAGGATTTGTAATTACGTATTCTCTGTTTTCATCGTCAAAGTATCCGTATTTCATTTTTCAGAAGTTTATTAAGATTATTGATCTGCCGATGGCAAATCCTAAAAGTAAAAAATGTTCTTTTAATTAAGATCCGGAATGCAATATGAATTTAATCTCAAAAATAAATGGCTGGGGTATTTGACATCCTAGTCCTGCGAATAAGTAACGTTCATTATGGATATACTAATAAACTCGAAATTTGAAAGTCTCTTTGAGCCAATAATCCCTAGTCAACCGTTTCATTAGAGTATAGTTCACTCATAACCAGTTTTGGAGTTCTGTCAACTTTAAATAATCCCCAATGCTTTTCTGGTTCGAGAGCTTCTTCCGAACCTTTCCATGGTTCATCAAAAGCTTCAAAAACGAATGTAAGAACATCTGCTTCTTCACACCAATCAACTAAATCATTGTAATAAATACGTTGATGTTCTTCACTTACATTAGTGGGGCAAATTCCTCTTCCATTGGAAAAAGTTGTCCAACCTGCTTCAGTAATTACTACTGGTTTATTAGGATAGGTATCAGCTACGGCATAATAATTTTGCTTGGTATATTCCATGGCTTCATGAATGTTCTTATATTCCCATACAGGGTATGTATGGATAGATATAAAATCGACTTCTTCTACCAAATCTTTTAACTTATCAAGCCAGGGAAGATAATTTTCACAAAAAGTAACGGGTTGTTTGGCTCCTTTTTTAATCATCTTCACATAATTGATAACGCTATCAACCGGCACATAATGGTCCGTCCAATCAACACAGGCTTCATTTCCTGCAGACAGTGAGAAAATAATATTAGGATACTGGTTTGCCAATCGAATCAATTTCTTAATCTGAGCGACATTTGTTATTTTATTTTTTTCCAGTTGCTCTTCAGAATATGATCCGCCCCAGGGACAACCATAATTATTGGCCTCGGCAACAATATAGGCGCCAAGCATCACTTTAAAATTAAGGTTCTCCTTTTCAATGACCTCCAGAACTATTTCGGCATGTTTATCACAGTCGTATAATCTAAGGTATCTCCAGTGATTATGAAGAATTAACAGATCCTCTTTTATTTCATCGTAGCTCGGAAAAATGTCTCCAGGCCTCTGACCTTCTCTAAAACCTGAATAACAAATTGCCCTTCCTGCTTCTATATTTAATTCTTTAGTATAACTCATATTTCAATAACAACTTTTATAAACTATTGGGATATTAACCCTAAAATTTTAGTTTTTCATGTTTGTCCCAAAGCCCCCAGTAAGCACCAACGTCACCCTCTGCCCCTACTTTCCAGGATTCGTCAAAGGACGAAAAATAGAAAATATCTATATCTTCTTTCGCCGACCATGCCTGGGTATTAATAAAATATTTCATAGCATTTACCTCAGAGGCAAATGCTGCATTTAAATTACCCCCCTCACTCGGCCAACCTGTTTCAGTAATAATTACTTTCTTCCCTTTACCTGCTTCAAAGGCCTGAGCAAACATTTGTTTCATATGGAGCAAAGAATATTGCAATGGGCAACTTTCCCAATAAGGATAACAATTTGCCAAAATTACATCGGAAGCCTCCGTTATTCTTGGATGAACGCTAAACTCATAATAAGCATCTACATAGCCCATTGGAACATCAGGAATCGCTTCTTTAACCCTGTACATAAAATCTAAAAGTTCATCTTCACTTAAATCATTGCGATACAACACTTCATTACCTACTGCAGCTATATCTACATGGCCATCTTTAGCCAATTGAATAAGGCCAGCTATTTCTCTTTCATTAATTTCCGGATCATCACCCAGCCAGGCACCCACCAGGGTTTTAATACCAAATTCACGTGCTATTTTTGGAATATATTCATTACCATCTGTGCATGAAAAGGAACGAACCCATTTAGTATAGGGCTGAATAATTTTCATTCGCCTTCTTACTTGTTCTTCAGTAATTATATCCCCAGGCCTTTGCCCGTCTTCATATAAGCTAAAACACAAACCGTGCATTCCACTTTTTAAGGTTTTTCTCCACAATTCCTCTAACTCTTCTAATGAATGTTTAGAAAAATCTACTCCTGTATCTTGGCTAATATCGATTCCTTTTAAGGAAAACTGTTGCTCTTCTCTATAAGACATTGTATTTAATTTAATTTTTATTATAATTCTCCTCTACGTTCTACCAGTTTTCTTTTAATTTCTTTGGCTCTTTTCTCAGTAAGATCGTACCTCCACATCACCCATATAGCGAGCGCTGCAGTAAACGATGGGACTATTATATCGGCAATTCTAAGCCTATTCATAGTTTCTAGAGATTGCTCAGTAATATTTGGATCAAATCCTACGATCTTTAAAATTAATCCTCCCAAAACAAGTGCAATAGCTTGACCTAATTTAACCATCCACCAATAAATGGCACCAAAAGTACCTTCTTTACGTGGCATACCGTTTTCCAATTCATCTAAATCACACACATCTGCTGTCATAGACATCATCAAAGTAAATAATCCACCCATTCCGAAAGCAAATAAAGGAATCGGTACAAATATAAGCCATGGAATTTCACTACCCGGATCTATGCTAAACCAAGACATTCCAATATTATCTAATATTGGGTTTAAAGATTCGAAGATAGAGCCTACGACTGAATTTAATCCTTTCCCTAACCCTGTTTCATTAAATTTGCTATTTAGTTCTTTGTCAAAACCCCACCATTTTAAGAGGTAGCCAACAATTGACAAGGCCGTAGAAATTATAAAGGCATTTTTCTTTCCAAATTTACCTGACATTTTTGAAATAATGGGTATGACCAAAAATGCAGTAATCATTGCATTAATTGTATTAAACCAAGCTGGCCAAGTACCTGCTAGTTCATAACTACCATTATATATATAAAATACAATAATGAAAACGCCAAATGCCGCTACAAGCTGAAACCCATTAAAAACTAAAAACGTGGCTCCACATAACTTCATAAAAGGTTTGTTTTTAGAAACTTGAACAATTCCAGCAAACAATTCTTTCATATTGGAAGCAAGTGTTTTGAAATTAATTTCTTTTCTGTTCTCCATATGTGAAGAATCAATACCCTTACAAAATAATGCGGGTAGAATTCCAAAAACAACACACATTGTTCCTACAATAAGGGCCATAGTTCGGACACCTTCTGTTTGGGTATTAAAGGTATTTGAGTCTGGAATAATTACATACAGCCAAGGCACAATCATCCAAGCGATTTGTCCCATGCTGTTTGCAAAACTCATTAATCTCGTTCTTTCATTATAATCAGATGTCATTTCATAACCGAGACCTACCAAAGGTGTCGCAAACATTGTATTACCAACAAGGAATAGAATTTGAACGACCATTACATGCCAAATGATATATGATTGTGAGGCATTGTCATCAAGCTGCCACATCAAAAAGAAGAGTATTCCACTTATTATTGCCCCTAAAAAAATGTAGGGTCTTCTTCGTCCCCATTTAGATTTCGTATTGTCGGAAATGAAACCCATTATGGGGTCG
>Ga0265306_10001859_pt1 | contig 10226 bp, 7 predicted proteins | sample Helome_3_FD_192493 | JGI IMG/M metagenome (GOLD analysis project Ga0265306, IMG submission 192493) | Marine sediment microbial communities from subtidal zone of North Sea - Hel_20160420 (Illumina Assembly) | ecosystem: Environmental > Aquatic > Marine > Subtidal zone > Sediment ...
ACCTGCTGGGCGGGGTGCTGGTCGCACTCCCGATCGGTTACGCGTCGATCGCGTCGTCCCCGTATCGGATGCGCCGCATCCAGGCGTTTCTAGAGCCTTTCGAGCACCGCCAGGGGGCCGGTTATCAGATCACCGAGTCGTTGATGAGCTTCGGTTCGGGCGGTTGGGCCGGGGTAGGGCTGGGCGACGGCCGCCAGAAGCTTCTCTTCCTCCCTGAGGCGCACACCGATTTCGTGAGCGCGATCGTAGGCGAGGAACTCGGCTTCCTCGGAGTGGCCGCGCTATGCCTGGCCTTCGCATGGGTGGTCTTCCGCGGGCTTCGTGCGGCGTGGCACAGCCATGACGAGTACGCAGGCTACCTTGCGGCGGGCATGACCCTCTTCATCGGGCTTCAGGCCTTTACGAACCTCGCCGTGGCGATGGGGCTCCTTCCAACGAAGGGGCTAGCACTTCCATTCGTCAGCTACGGCGGTTCGTCCCTGCTCGTCAACGCAGCGGCTGCGGGGCTCGTTCTCAACGTTTCGCGCTTTGTCGTCGAACCTGCGGAAGAAGCGGCGAAAAGCGTCAAGCGAAAGAGAGTAAAGCCGATGATGCGAACGGCCGAGGGAGGTGCACGATGATCGAACGCATCATGGTAGCCGGCGGCGGCACGGGGGGACACCTCTTCCCGGGCCTCGCAGTCATCGAGGAGCTACGACGACGCATTCCGGGCCTCGAAGTCAAGTTCGTGGGCACGGCGCGTGGGATCGAAGCGCGCATTTTGCCGGCGCGCGGAGAGTCGCTCGACCTTCTCGAGGTCACCCCTTTGAAGGGACAAGGCTTTGGCGCTCGATTCACGAGCCTCACCCGAATCCCCGGCGCCATGATGCAGGCATCGTCGTTGATTCGAAGCTTCCAACCCGATCTCGTCCTGGGGGTTGGTGGCTACGCGTCGGGCCCCGTGTTGCTTGCGGCTTCATTGCGCGGGCGTCCTACCGCGCTGCTCGAGCAAAATGCCCACGTCGGCATGACGAATCGGATCCTCTCCCGGTTCGTCGACCGCGCCTACATCACCTTCGACCACACCGCAGAGGTGTTCGGTCAAACGAAGTCCAGGCTGACGGGAAATCCCGTGCGACGTGACTTCGTCGTGGTTGCCCGTCGAGCACTCGCCGACCCCGAAGGCTTCGAGTCCCGGGCGCGCACGGTTCTGGTCCTGGGCGGCTCCCAAGGTGCCCGCAAGCTCAACGAGGATGTCCCAAGAGCACTTGCTCAGGCCGGCCTCGCCGATCGTGGCATTCGCGTCGTTCACCAGACCGGCGAATCGATGCGCGCCGAGGTGGAAAAAACTTATAAGAGCCTGGGAATCAATGCTCAAGTGGTCACGTTCATTGATGAAATAGCGAGGGCTTATTCCAACGCAGCATTGGTTGTGGCGCGCGCGGGCGCGACGACGCTTGCGGAGCTTTGCGCGATTGGACGCCCCTCGATTCTCGTGCCGTTCCCGTTTGCTGCCGACGACCATCAGGCGAAAAACGCCGCGGCCCTCGAGGAGCAAGGGGCCGCGATCTGCATTCGCGAGTCCGAGCTCGAGGTGAACGCTCTTGGCACGCTGGTGGCTGCGCTCCTCGAAGACCCGGCCAAGCGTCAGGCGATGTCGCTCGCCGCTCGTACGCACGGTCGACCCGACGCCGCGGCGACGATCGTCGACGACATGATCGGATGGCTTGGCGGTGCGCAACCCCGCGGTGACGGACCTGTCCCATCTGCTAGCGAGCCCCCGGTCGGCATGGATCAGAGCGGGCTTGCGCCGGCGCCGATGCTCCGTCTTGGCGAGGGCCAGGTCGCGCTTCGACAGGCCATCCCTCGGCCGCGGCGCCCGCTTGTCGTCGACGGGACCGTGTGGGAGTAACCGGGGATGTTTCGCGGTCGAATTAGGTCGATCCATTTCGTCGGCGTCGGCGGCGTTGGGATGAGCGGCATCGCCGAAGTGCTGCTCGACTCAGGGTTCGAGGTTACCGGTTCAGATCTTCGCGAGAGCGACCACACCCGACGGCTCACCGACAAAGGTGCGAAGATCTTCGTGGGCCACGGGGCTGAGCAGGTTGCTGAGGCCGATGTCGTCGTGTTCTCTTCAGCCGTGCCCGCAACGAATCCCGAGCTCGTGGCGGCACGACGGCGAGGCGTGCCTGTGATTCCTCGAGCCGAGATGCTCGGTGAGCTCATGCGTCTGAAGGACGGCATTGCGATCGCCGGCTCCCATGGAAAGACCACGACCACATCTTTGGTGGCAACGGTTCTGCGGGGAGCGGGGCTCGATCCCACGGTCGTCATCGGTGGCAAGCTCAATGCCCTCGGCTCAGGCGCCGCCACGGGTGCGGGTGACTTGCTGGTTGCCGAGGCCGACGAGTCGGACGGGTCGTTTCTGCACCTCATTCCGGCTTTTGCCGTGATCACCAATATCGATCCCGAGCACCTCGATCACTACGGAAGCCTCGATGGCGTCAAAAACGCCTTTGTCGGCTTCGCCAATCGCGTTCCTTTCTACGGTGTCGTGGTCGCCTGTCTCGACCACCCAAACGTTCAGGACATCCTCCCACGGATCGACAAACGCATCGTCACCTACGGCTTTTCTGCGCAAGCCGACTACCGCGCCCGCAACCCGGTGTTCTCGGGGCTGTCGGTGGGGTTCGATGTCGAGCACCGCGGGCAGAGTCTCGGTCCATTCGAAGTCCGTATGCCCGGGGCGCACAACGTCTTGAATGCGCTCGCTACCATCGTGGTTGCCGACGAGCTGCGGGTCGATCGCGACCTGGTCCGAACGGCGCTTCGGACATTCGAGGGCGTGCAGCGGCGCTTTTCGGTCGTGGGCGAGGTCGGTGGTGTCACGGTGATCGACGACTACGGGCATCATCCCGCGGAAGTCGAAGTCACGCTCGAGGCTGCCCAACGCGCCTATGGCCAGAGATTGATCGTCGCCTTCCAGCCCCACCGCTACACCCGAACGCGCGATCTCTTCGATGAGCTCACCCGAGCCTTCAACCGAGCGGATGTCCTATTCTTGACCGAGGTGTACGCCGCGGGCGAAGAACCGATCGAGGGGGCCGATGCGCGCCGGCTCGCCGAAGCGATTCGCGCGCACGGTCATCGAGACGTGACGCTGGTAGAGAACCGGATGGAATTGGCCGAGGCGATAGGCGCCCGGGTGCAGCCCGGAGACGTGGTTATGACCCTCGGTGCTGGGGACATCACCCGGACCGGTCCGGAGCTCCTCGAGGTGCTCGACTCATGAACCGGCGCCGGACTTCGGCCACGGGTCGGAAGCGTCTCGCGCCAAAGAAGAGGAAGGGTCTACCCAAGAAGCGCCCCGCCAAGAAGGGCGCAGCCAAGAAGGGCGCAGCCAAGAAGGGTGCAGCCAAGCCGCGCGCCCAGAACCGCCGCCGCCTTGCGTCCAAGAAGCTCAAGCCGGCCAAAGCCAAGCTGAGCTGGCGAGAGCGGATGGCAGGCGCCCGCGAGGGGCTGGGGTCCTGGGTCACGCGCAGGCAGGGGCTGCTCAAGCGCGCCGGCCAGGCCGGCCTTTTCGGTCTTGTGCTGGCTGCAGTGGCCTGGGTCGGGGATCAGACGGTGAGCTACGCCCGAACCGCAGATGCCTTCGCGATTCGCAAGGTCGTGATCGAAGGCAACCGTCGCGTCGAAGAGATCGACGTCCGCCGAGCCGCCGGCCTCCAAATAGGTTCAAACGTTTTCGAAGTTCCGATAGCAAAGGCACGTGATCGTTTGCTTCAGCACCCATGGGTTAAGGAGGCAACGGTCGTTCGCAGGCTCCCGAGCCGCGTTCGCGTCGAATTGGTCGAGCGAACTCCCGTTGCACTCGTCGCCCTCGATCAGCTCTATTTGGTCAGTGAAGAGGGGGTGGTTTTCAAGCGCCTCGGGGTCGATGATCCCGCCGATCTGCCCGTGATCACGGGCATCGCCTCGGAGCGGTTCTACGACGACTTCGACTACCGTACGGCGGTCCTCTTACGCTCCATGGCCCTGCTCCAAGACTACAACGGCGCGGGCCTATCGGAGCTCGAGCCGGTTTCTGAAATTCACTTCGAGAGCCCCACCGGCATCGAGCTCTTCGTCGGTGACGACGGTATGCACGTGCGCGTGGGAAACGGGCAACACCGGCATAAGCTGCGCCGCCTGCGTCAGGTCCTCGAGCGTCTCACTCGGGAAAAAGCAAGGCCTGCTTACGTATACCTCGACAACGTTCGAAGTCCCGAGCGGGTGACCGTGCGACTGCACTGAGACAAAAGGGGACTGTCCCCCTTTTTTCGGGGTTAGGTTTCGTGGATCGAAAACCGCGTTCTAGCCCTTTTTTTTCTGCACGAAAGTTGTCCCGGCAAATCGCCCTTGTGTATGGGTTGGACAGAGGCGAGGGATGGCGGAAAACGAGATCATTGCGGGGTTGGATCTGGGGTCGACGAAGGTCTGTGCCATCGTCGCTGAGCACACCGAAGAAGGCCTAGACATCATCGGGATAGGCTCCGTTCCTTCGAAGGGTTTGAAGAAGGGTGTGGTCGTCAACATCGAGTCGACCGTGCAGGCGATCCGTGCGGCGGTCGAACAAGCCGAGACGATGGCCGGCGTCGAGATCAACACGGTGTTCGCCGGGATTGCTGGCAGCCACGTTCGCGGCATGAACCAAGACGGCGTTGCCGCCATCGCCAACCGAGAGGTCGCCGCCGAAGACGTGTCCCGCGTTCTCGAGCAGGCGAAGGCGGTTCCCCTTCCGGGGGATCGCCAAGTGCTTCACGTGCTCCCGCAGGAGTACATCGTCGACGAGCAAGACGGGATCAAAGAGCCCGTGGGCATGGCGGGCGTTCGACTCGAAGCGCGGGTGCACATGGTAACCGCGGCGTCGACCAGCGTCGCCAACGTCACGAAGTGCGCAGAACGGTGCGGGCTGTTCGTCGAAGAAGTCGTCCTGCAACCCCTGGCGAGCGCGCATGCGGTGCTCAGTGGCGACGAGCGAGAGATCGGCGGAGTCTTGATCGACATCGGTGGCGGTACCTCGGACATCATCGTTTACGTCGACGGCGCAGTGGTCCACACGAGCTCGATCCCAATCGGAGGCATCAACCTCACGAGTGATGTTGCAACGGGTCTTCGCACGCCGATGGCCGAAGCGGAACGCATCAAGATCAAGTACGGGTGCGCCGCCTCGCGAATGGTTGATGACGACGAGACCATCGAAGTGCCCTCGGTCGGCGGGCGTCCACCCCGGTCACTTCCACGTCGCGTTCTTTGCGACATCATCGAGCCGCGCGTCGAGGAGATCTTCGCGGCATGCCGTCACGTGATCGCCGAGACCGGCTACCTGGACATGTTGGCTTCTGGAGCGATCGTCACCGGCGGCACTACGCTCCTAGATGGCTTGCCCGAGCTTGCCGAGGAAGTCCTCGGCCTACCGATACGTCGTGGAGCACCCACGGGCATCGGCGGATTGATCGACGTCGTAAAGAGCCCTGCCTACGCCACCGGCGTAGGGTTGGTGAAGCACGGCGCGGACCAGGTAACGGGAACGACCTCGTCCGAGCGAACGGTGGAGGTGGCTGCAAGTCGCGGTCTCGGCCGGAAACTCGGTGCGTGGTTTAGAGAGGTTTTCTGAGGAGGAAACGATGGCTATCTCGATCGAGTTCGCGGACGACGCGGAGCTTCAGGCGCGAATCAAAGTCGTTGGCGTCGGCGGAAGCGGCGGCAATGCGCTCAACACAATGATTCGTAGAGGGCTCGAAGGCGTCGAGTTCATCGCCGCGAACACAGATGCACAGGCGCTCGATCGCAGCCTCGCGCCGGTCAAGATCCAGCTCGGTCCGGAGCTCACGCGCGGCCTGGGAGCGGGTGGCAACCCCGATGTCGGCCGCAAGGCAGCGCTCGAGGACGTTCAGCGTCTGTCGGAAGCGCTTGAAGGAGCCGATATGGTTTTCGTCACTGCGGGCATGGGTGGTGGTACGGGTACCGGCGCAGGTCCGATCATCTCACAGGTTGCGCAAGACCAAGGGGCACTCACTGTAGGCGTCGTGACCAAGCCCTTCCAGTTCGAGGGGCGCAAGCGTTCCAAGAATGCAGAGCGGGGGATCTCGGAGTTGATCGACTCGATCGACAGCATCATCACTATCCCGAACCAGAAGCTTTTGTCGCTTGGCGACGACGAGATCACGATGTTGGACGCATTCGCTCGTGCAGACGACGTGTTGCTTCAGGCAGTGCAGGGCATCAGCGACCTCATCATCAATGCGGGCATGATCAACGTCGACTTCGCCGACGTGAAGACCATCATGAGCAGCACCGGCCGTGCCCTGATGGGCACCGGTCTCGCGAAAGGCGACAGGCGTGCCCTCGAAGCTGCTGAGATGGCGGTCAACTCTCCGTTGCTCGACGAGGTTTCGGTGCAGGGTGCGACCGGAATTCTCATCAACTTCACCGCGGGGCCGGACATCAAGCTTCGTGAAATCAACGAAGCCGCCGGGCTCGTTCAGCAGGCCGCGCACGAAGAGGCCGAGATCATCTTCGGTGTCGTGACCGACCCCGAGCTCGCGGACACGGTCAAAGTCACGGTGATCGCGACCGGCTTTGAGATCGTCAGGCATGCGCCGATCCCGCTTGGGATGCACCAGGCGTCCCATGGTTATGTATCTCACAGCTCTTCATCCTCTCGGGCTATTCGATCGTCGGCCCCGAAGACCGAGGATCTGACGTCGACGCTTGAGGGTGTGCCTGCAGCGGTGCCACAGAATACCGGAACACGCGCCTTCGGTGCATCAGCGCTCCATGACGAGGCGGTCCTGGATATCCCCGCATACCTTCGCCGAGGCAGTCGGGGTAGCGAGTGATATAGCAAGTATTTCAGATACTTAGCTTCAAGCCCGGCACTCGTCGGGCTTTTCTCTTGGAATAAGAGCGATCGGTCCTCGACCCCGAGGCCAGCTCTTCGACGAATGTTTTCTGACCTCTCCGACAGCATCCTTCCCAGGGCAGGCCAAACCCGGTAGACTCAAAACAAGGCGTTGAGTCGGGGTAAGTAAGATTCACCCTAGTGGCTTAAGGCATCTTGATAGCGCATACTGAACAAATGAGGATGAGGAAGAGGTCGCTGCTGGGGTCGAAGGCATGTCCGTGCATCGGAATGCTGTGCTTCCTCATCGCGTTTGTCGCGAGCGTTGTCACCAATGAGGCGTCCGCGGATACTCCACCGACGGCGATCAAGGGCATTCCGTTGGTGGTTCCGGCAACGGTGCTCGGCGTTTCGAACCCATACCTCGTCCGGGCAGCGCTCCCGACGCCCACGGCGCAGCGGTTCCTGCTCTCGAAGGACATCCGCGACCTGGCAAAGCGCGTCGATAACCTCGCTCGCTACGGGTTGGATCTCAACCAGCGCACGCCTCAGGCGCAGAAGCTGCAACTTCGCTTCCAATCCCGCGACTTTGGCGGGCTCCTGAAGCTTAGTTACCGTTACTGAGTGGCGATCGGCAATCAGGCGTAGAACTGCTCAACCCAGCGGAGATACCATCCCGAACCCGTAGCCGAGGCTCTCGACCGAGCCCCTAGTACAGTGGCACTGACCCTGCCACCGAGGCTACCCCAGCTGGCCTAGGGGGCCTGTGCTGTTGTCGCCGAAGTTGCTTTGGTTGACGCCCATGGCGGCCATCATGCTCAGGAACAGGTTTGCGATCGGTGGGCCGTTGGTGCTCTTGTTGGGCTCGTAGTCGATGTGCCGACCGGTGTTGTAGGCGCCGTGGCATTGGCCGGCGAGGATCACCGGAAGGTTGCGGTGACGGTGGGCGTCGCCGTCTTCGATCTCGCTCGAAAAGAACACCTGGGAATGCTGGAGCAGGGTACCCGTGCCTTCGGGGACCTCATTCATTCGTTGGAGCAGATACGAAAGCTGCTCGACCTCCCAGGTGTCGATCGCCTGGAGCGCCGCGTGGCTCGAAGAGTTGCCCTGGTGGTGAGAGTAGTTGTGGTGCCCGTCGTTCGCCCCGAGGAAGGGGTAGCTCCGGTTGCTACCGGCGTTCCCGAGCATGAACGTGATCACTCGGGTCGTATCGCACTGGAGTGCGAGCACCATGAGATCGTTCATGATGCGAACCTTCTCGACGATATCGCCAGTGTCAGAGGGCTCTTCGGTCGCCCCGCACACCAATCCCACTTTGTCGAGCCGCTGCTCCAACTCGAAGATGCCCGTCGTGTATTCGTCGAGCTTGGTGCGGTCGAAGTACCCGAGCTTTTGCTCGAGCGCCTGCGTTTGTTCGCGCACGTAGTCGAGCACGCTGGTCTTGTAGAGCTTGCGTCGCTCCTGCTGTTCGATGGTCGCGTTCGGGTCGGATCCCTCGAAAATCTGATTGAACACCACGCCTGGGTCGGTGGTCTTCGAGAGGGGTTGAGTGTCGGATGCCCATGAAATGTTTCGCGTGTACGCGCAGCTGTAGCCGGAGTCGCACCCACCGCTGTTCCCGCCGCCGTCAATCCCGATCTGCATCGAGCGAATCCGGGTTGCGTCGCCGATCTGATTGGCGATGACCTGATCCATCGAGATCCCGAGCTGGATGTTGGTTTCGCTCTTGTTTGCATGCGCTGCCGTCAAGAATCCAGATGTCCCGCCGGCGTGATCTCCGGGACCGTCGGGTTGGGCCGGGGTGTTCGAAAGGCCACCGAGCACCAGGATCTGGTCTTTGACCGGGGCCAGGGGCTGCAAAATCGGGGAGAGCTGGTAGTTGCTGCCGGTTTGCGAAGGCGTCCATGCCGCCATGTGAATCCCGCACGGGACGTAGTAGCAAATCAGACGCGCCGGAAACGAATCGTCCGCGTACGCGGCCTTGCCGACGAGTGACTCGAACAAGGGAAGGCTGACCACGGCTCCAGCACCGCCCAATAGCAAGCGTCTTGAAAACTTTGGGCCTTTCACTGTGATTCCTCCAGGGTTCCGCGGCGCGTCCGGAACGGCTCGCTCGTCACGACCAACTTGATGAGCTCTGGGAGCTCGGCGCCGCTTTGTGCAAAACTTTCAGCGATCTCTTCGAGGAAGGGATGTTCGGAGGATCCCATTGGCCGACCGAGCGCGTAGAGGAAGAGTTTTTCGACGACGCACACATCGAATCGCTCGTCTTGTTGGATCAAAGCCGCCATCTCGCGACCATCGACGAAGGTTTCGCCGGTTACCAGCTCGCCACTGGCGTCGACCGGAAAGCCCTGATCCTCCGTACGGTACGCCCCGATGGCGTCGTAGTGCTCGAGTCCGAGACCGAGCGGGTCCATCACGTTGTGGCAGGAGGCGCAGGTCGGGTCCGCCCGGTGCTGCTCGAGTTGCTCACGCAGTGTTCCGCCCGACATGCCGTCTTGCGGGAGGCCCTCGACCCCCGGCGGCGGTGGAGGTGGCTCACTACACAGGAGCTGCTCCAAGATCCACACGCCGCGCTTCACTGGCGAAGTGCGCGTTGGTGCGGAGGTCACCGTGAGCAGTGAGCCGAGCGTGAGCAGTCCGAATCTCGAATCCGTCGGTTCAAGACTCACCCGTTCGAGCTCGGGTCCGAGGTCGAATGGTAGCCCGTAGTGCGCTGCGAGACGGTCGTTCATATACGTGAAGTCCGTCAGCAGGAACTGATCCATCGGGACGTCTCCCCGGAGGAAGTCTCCGAAGAATAGTTTGGTCTCTTGGCTCATCGAGCTCCGGAGCGAATCGTCGTAATCGGGGAAGGTCGCGTAGTCCGGAACGTGATCGTCCAATGATCGTATGCGAAGCCACTGTCCCGCGAAGTTGTCGACCAAAGACTGTGCCTTCGGGTCACTCAGCATGCGATCGACCTCGGCTCGAAGCCCCGCCTCGTCGCGAAGACGCCCGCTCGCCGCCGCATCGAAGAGTGCATCGTCAGGCATGGTGCTCCACAAGAAGTACGAGAGGCGTGACGCGAGCTCGTAGTCGTTCAACAAATGGGGTTCGGTAGACGAGGGGTCGTCGTCGAGCTCGGGCCTATAGATGAAATGCGGGGAAAGCAGGATTCCGCGAATCGCGAGCTCGAGCCCTTGTTCCACGCCTTCGCCTTCGCTCAGCGCCACATCGACGAGCTGCTGCAGGCGGACGATTTCAGCGTCAGTAGTAGGACGACGCCAGGCGCGGCTCGCCAGCTCACGAAAGATGTCGTCGCGGCAAGAGGCGACATTCGGATCACAGAAGACGATGGTGTCGCGGATGCCCGTCGTCA
>Ga0265306_10001860_pt1 | contig 10221 bp, 7 predicted proteins | sample Helome_3_FD_192493 | JGI IMG/M metagenome (GOLD analysis project Ga0265306, IMG submission 192493) | Marine sediment microbial communities from subtidal zone of North Sea - Hel_20160420 (Illumina Assembly) | ecosystem: Environmental > Aquatic > Marine > Subtidal zone > Sediment ...
GTTGTCGCCAAGCAGGTTGGCCTCACCGCTCCCCGAGGTATTGAATGCGGCCCGGCGTGCGCGTGAGGTGACAGAGGCCGATTCATGCAACTTGCGTGTTGCTGCCAGTTTGTCCTCCTTCTCGGCGCGGGTCTTGCTGTCGCCGTAATAAAGGCGCGTGGCGTCGAGCTGCTTCGACAGGGTTGCCAGTTTCTCATCGAAGGGTGTCGCTATCGCAACCGCGCTGCCCGACTGATCGACCTGGAAAAACTCACCCGCGCCCAGTGCCGCGATCTTTCTCCATTCGAGGCCGGTTGCCCGTGCCGAGCCTGCCTGGATCGCATTGATCACGATGCCGCGTTCCCTGGCCTCGGCAAGGATCTGCGGATATTGGGGTTCGTCCTGGTAGTCTGTGTGTGGGGGCGCGTCACCGACCAGGAAAACTGCCTGATAGGTGTTCTGGTCCTGGCTCCATGTGATCTCATGCAGTGCATCGTTCAGTGCCTTGTTGACACTCTCCGGTGTGTCCCCACCGCCACTCGCCCGGTAATCCATCAGGGTTGCGTACAGGGAGTCCAGATCCGAGGAGAGAGGGCTTACCCTGGTCACATAGCTGTCACCGCGGTCGCGGTAGGCCACCAGGCCGATACGGATCTCCGGTGCGGACTCTGCCTGTGCCAGCGAACTGGCAATCGACCAGATCTTCTCCTTGGCTGCCTCAATCAGTCCACTCATGCTCCCGGTCGTGTCGAGCACGAATACGACCTCGACCTTTGGTTTGTCTGTCAATCCCGCGGTTTGTTGGACCACCGCCGGCCGGATTGCACCGGTACTGTGTTGCATCGGGATCAGAACCACCGCAGCGGCGGTCAGGGCGAACAGTGTTATGCCGAATAGTTTTGTCTTCATTGTATTTACCTCTGTGTGTCTTTTATTGATGACTGGACAGCCTGCGCAATGCCGCTTCTGCGCCGCGATAGGCCTGCTGGAAACCGTCGGGTTGATGTCCGGTTGTGGTGTCGCTACGGGAACCTGGGTTGCCGAGTGATGGAATACCGACAAACAAGGCCTGTACCAGGAAGAAGGTCCATACACCCATGAATACGCTGTCCGCGTGGGCAAAGGCCCACAGCCCCGCCACTACTGCGAACAGGTTGAGTGCCAGGTCGAGCAGTGCCGCCAGCGGGCCGGGCTGGTGGTAGAGGGAGCGGATAAGCCAGATCAGGCCGAGGTGCACGGCGAGATAGCTCAGCGGGTCCATGATCAGAAACCAGCTGGTGCCGGTGAGCAGGAGCCAGCCCGCCAGCGTGACGATCCTGCCGATGCGTTCCGGACTGCGATGCAGCAGGTAGAGCACGTATCCCAGGCCGAGCAAGGTGATCAATGCGCGGCTGGTCCATTCCAGGCCGAATATGCCGGGGAGCGTGGTGTAGACCACGCTGCTGAGCACGCCGGCGGCCAGTGCCAGCAGTACGCCTTCGGGAAAGCTCGGGCGTTTCATCTTCCGGCCCTCCTCTGGCGCTCCTTGAGCAGCGCCACCTCGATATCCTCATCACGCACGCGGACGTCGATACCGGACCATGTCTCCCCGGAATCCGGACCTCCCTCCTGCTGGTCGAACAGTTCGGCCTTCTGCCGCATGCTTTCGTAGCGTGATCGGTTTTCTTCCAGGCGATGTACCAAACGATCGATCTGGCTGCTCAGGGTTTCGCGCCGCCGCACCAGCAGCTGCAACGAGCGCTCGGTCTCGAGTTTGCGGCGCATCAGTGAACGTGCCAGATCTTCCTCGTCTGCGATGAAACAGACATCAAGCTCCTCGGCCAGTGAAGTGAGCATGTGCTGTAGTTCGCTTTCGCGTTTCACCAGCTGTTCACGTTCGTGCTCATGCTGTCGGCAGGCATGCTCATCGCGCACGAGGTCCTCTTCCATCTCCCGGATCGATTGCCGCAGGAGAATGTCCGGTTCCTCCACGCGGTCCAGTACGGCATGGAAATCTGCGCGGAACAGGCGAGTTACCCTTGTTATCAATGCCATGACGGCCACCTCTGTTGTCTGCTGAATGATTGGGTGAATTCAGTCTAGGAAGACGGGGTGGAACGGCGTAGACACGGTTTGGTAAAAACTCGGCGCGGATGTTTACAAAAGGTTTACATGTGCGCGGTACGCACAGCTGATAGGCTTTCCTGGTGAACGGGTAACCCGGCTGAGGGTCCAGGCCTTGGAAGCCGGAAGAGCAGGGGACATGCCTTGCGTGGGGAGTCCATGAGCGGAAAGGCGCGCATACTGATTGTCGAAGACGAGGTCGCCATTCGCACCGGTCTGATCGATGTCTTCACCTATCATGGCTACGAGACGGCGCACGCCGGCGAGGGCCGCGAAGGACTGCGCATGGCGCTCAGTGGCCGCTTCGACCTGATCCTGCTCGATGTCATGTTGCCGGGCATTGACGGGTTTCAGATCTGCCAGCACATTCGCGAGCAGCACCCGGAGCAGGCCGTCATCATGCTGACCGCCAAGACCGACGATGACGATATCGTCCATGGCCTTTCACTGGGGGCAGACGACTATGTCGCCAAGCCGTTCTCCGTCACGCAGCTGGTCCTGCGGGTGCAGGCCGTGTTGCGCCGCACGTGTCCCGCGCAGCCGACGGAGGCATCCATCAGACTGGGCGACGATCTTGTATTGGATGTGATGAACCTCTCGGGTAGCAGGGCGGGCAGCCCACTGAGCTTTACGCGCCGCGAGATGGAGGTGCTGCATTATCTGTTTGCCAACAAGCGCCGTCCGGTCTCGCGTGAGGAACTGCTTTCCAGGGTGTGGGGCTATGCCCCGGAACTGGACATCGAGACCCGCACGGTGGACATACATATCGCCAAGCTGCGGCGCAAGATAGAGAGTGACCCCAAGTCACCGCGACACCTGTTGACCGTGCGTGGCGCCGGTTACCGGCTGGTCGCGGATTGATATGTCGCGCGATCTCTACAGCGGGATGAGCAGGGGCAGGCTGCGCAGGCTCCTGGGACTGTTTTTCGTCGCCCTGGCCCTGCCCAGCGCGGTCCTTACCTGGCAGGCACACAGTCGCCTGAAATGGGAGAGTTTTCACCAGTACCAGTTGCTGGCGGAGGAGCTGCTGGGTGGTATCGACCGGCGGGTGCGCGAGATGATCGTGAAGGAGGAGGCCCGCGCCTTCACCGATTACCGCTTTCTGGTGGTCGAGGGGGCGCCGGTCGCCAATTATCTGCAGCGCTCGCCGCTGTCTGCGTTTCCGGTCAGCAGCGATGTCCCGGGGCTCCTGGGGTACTTTCAGGTCGATGCGGATGGCCGTTTTACTACCCCGCTGCTGCCGGACGATCCACGCGTATCGGCGCTGGCCTACGGCATCACGGACGAGGAACTGGACCGCCGGCAGACGCTGCGTGAGTTGCTTCTGACGATCCTCAGCCAGGAGGGGAGGATGGCTGCGTCGACATCGCATGGCGGCCTGGAAAAGGACAGTGCAAAACCCCTCGATGCCGATGATGCCCTGCTGTCATATCCGGGGCCGGACATTGCTGCGGGGTCTGCTGTCTCGCGGGCGCCGGGCCGGCTCGAAGATTCGAACGCTGTCCTCGATGCCGAATCCGACGCAGTGTCCCAGCCCGGGCGCACGGCGCCGCTCCCGTCCAGCGTATCCGGGCAGCGGGCGGGCCCGGGCGCGAAGGAGCAGAAGCTGGCTCAGGCGGCGTTCGACCGTCTCAGTGAGGGGACGACCCGTCAGCGTAGTCTCAAGTCCAAAAAACAAGCGGCATCCGTCGGTAACATCGGACGTGTGGATGAAATCAAACTGGATCAGGCCTTCAAGGCGGAACAGGAATCCGTACAGGCCAGGCGCTCCCTGCCGCGGTTCGAGGAACGTGTGGAATTCGGTGCCGCGCGCCTTGAGCAAAGCGCCGGACCTTCCGCCGCGGAGCCGTTGCCTCACCCCGGCGAAGTGAAATTGGAGGGGCAGGCCGCCGGCGCATCCACGCCATTGGTGCGCATTTTTGAGAGCGAGGTGGATCCCTTCCAGTTCGGGCTTCTGGGCAGCGAACATTTCGTGCTCTACCGCAAGGTCTGGCGTGAGGGCCAACGCCATATCCAGGGCGCGGTGATACACAAGAGTGCTTTCTTGAGAGATCTGATCGAAACGGCTTATCGGCATACCGCGTTGGCCGGTATGAGCCGGCTCGGGATCGTGTTCGATGACGAGATCCTGTCGGCGCTGGGTGGTCGGCGTACGGGTGGGTATCTTTCCAGCACCGAGGAGCTTTCTGGCACCCTGCTTTATCGCGGCAGGCTTTCAACGCCGCTGGATCAGATGGAACTGATATTTTCCGTCACCAGCATGCCTGCAGGTCCGGCCGGAGGGCTGGTGATCTGGGTCGCGTTGATCCTGGCGCTGGTACTGAGTGGAGGACTGGTGTTGATGTACCGCGTGGGTGTCAAGCAGATCGAGCTGAATCGTCAGCATAGGGATTTCGTCTCTGCGGTCAGCCATGAGCTCAAGACACCCCTGACCTCGATCCGGATGTACAGCGAGATGCTGCGCGAGGGCTGGGTGGATGAGGAACGCAAACGGGGTTATTACGATTTTATACACGACGAGAGTGAGCGACTCTCACGCCTGATCGGCAACGTCCTGCAACTGGCGCGCATGAGCCGCGGCGACCTCAAGGTCGCGCCGAGGCCCGCCACCGTTGACCAGTTGGTCGACCTGATCCGATCGAAGGTGGCGACCCAGATCACCCAGGCCGGTTTCGAATGGAAACTGGACTGCGCCGGGTCGGCAGCGAAGCAGACACTGGCGATCGATGATGACGCCTTTGTGCAGATCCTTATCAATCTGGTGGACAACGCGATCAAGTTCTCCGCCCGGGCGGATAAGAAGCTGATAGAGATAGGGTGTCGGCATCTGAAGGACGGTCGCGTCGAGTTTCGGGTCAGGGATCACGGCCCGGGCATCGCGAGGGATCAGATGAAAAAGATCTTTACGCTGTTCTATCGTTCGGAAAACGAACTTACCCGCGAGACCGTGGGCACCGGGATCGGTCTGGCGCTGGTGCACCGCCTGGCCGTCGCGATGGGGGGAGAGGTGGACGTCGTCAACAGTCGGCCTGGAGCGGAGTTCCGCATTCGATTTGCGACCCTGTAGCGGAGACGCCCCTGAGTGTCATAAAGACGATCCGCCACATCGGCGCTTGCGGCGAACAGCTACGACAGAATCCCGCATCCCCGCAGGTATGTCTCCAACTGATCAACGATGGATTCCACACTCTGGATGTCGGTTTCCACGACGACCTCCGGTTTCAATGGCTCTTCATAGGGAGAGTCTATGCCTGTGAAGTCCTTGATCTCACCGGCCTCCGCTTTCTTGTACAGCCCTTTCGGGTCGCGGCGCTTGCAGACGCTCAGGTCACACTTGATGAAGATCTCGTGGAAAGCCCCATCGGGGACAATGGATCTTACGAAGTCGCGGTCCTCGTGGAAGGGTGAGATAAAGGTGCAGATCACGATGTTGCCCTGCTCGTAGAACAGGCGTGCGGCCTCGCCCACGCGGCGGATGTTTTCCGAGCGGTCCTGGTCACTGAATCCCAGGTCGCCACACAGGCCGTGGCGCACATTGTCGCCATCGAGCATCATGACCTGGCAGCCCCTGGCAAACAGGGAGTTCGCGAGGTCTTTGGCCACGGTGGATTTGCCGGCCCCCGACAGTCCGGTACACCACATGACCGCACCCTTGTGGCCATTGCGCTGCTCCCAGCTCTGGGGGGAGATCATGCCGCTTTCCCACTGGACATTGGTCGAGCGTCGGCTTTCGGCATGCCGGGTCTGGGTGACGGCCGTAACGTCCCGACTCTGGCCGCGGATCATTCCCGCGGCTACCGTGTGGTTGGTCAGCGGATCGATGAGGATGAAGCTGCCGGTGCCGTGATTCATCCGGTAGTTGTCGAAAAACAAGGGCCGGGCGGTCTTGATGGACACCCGCCCGATCTCGTTCAGGCTGAAGTGGTCGGCGTCTTCGCGATGCAGGGTGTTGACATCGATTTTGTACTGGATGTCCGATATGTAGGCCTTCACCTTCTGGGTGGTGTGCTTGAGCATATAGTGCGAGCGCGGGTTCATCGGCTGCTCATCGAGCCAGCACAGATTGACGTCGAATTCATTGCCGACATTGGGCAGGTTGTTCTTGCGCACGATCATGTCGCCGCGACTGATATCGATCTCATCCTCGAGCGTCAGGGTGACTGCCTGTCCGGCAAAGGTCTCCTCAAGGTCGCCATCGTAGGTCACGATCGATTTGATCCGCGAGGTCTTGCCCGAGGGCAGGGCGGCAATCTCCTCGCCGACCCTGATGGTGCCCGAGGTCACGGTACCGCTGAACCCGCGAAAGTCCAGATTCGGCCGCGAGACGCCCTGCACCGGAAAACGGAAATCGACCAGGTTCTTGTCCGCAGTGACCTGCACGTTCTCCAGCATGTGCAACAGGGTGTGGCCGTCATACCAGGGGGTGTTTTCGCTGCGCTTGGTGACGTTGTCGCCGTCCAGCGCACTGATCGGGATGAAACTGATGTCGTGGACGTCCAGCTTCTGCGAGAACTCGGCGTACTCCTTGACGATCTTATCGAAGACCTCCTGGCTGTAGTCGACCAGGTCCATCTTGTTGACTGCAACCACCAGGTGGGGGATCTGCAGCAGGGAGATCAGGAAACCGTGGCGCTTGCTCTGGGTTGCCACCCCGTGGCGTGCGTCGATCAGGATGATGGCCAGCTCACTGGTGGATGCCCCGGTGACCATGTTGCGGGTGTACTGCTCGTGCCCGGGCGTGTCCGCGATGATGAACTTGCGCCTGGCCGTGGTGAAGTAGCGGTAGGCCACGTCGATGGTGATACCCTGCTCACGCTCGGCAGCAAGGCCGTCCAGCAGCAGCGCCAGATCCACGCGCTCGTCACCGCGTAGCTGGCTGGTCTTCTCGACGGCGGCGAACTGATCTTCGAAGATGCAGTTGGTTTCGTAGAGCAGGCGTCCGATCAGGGTGCTCTTGCCGTCATCCACGCTACCGCTGGTGGTGAAGCGCAGCAGACTCTTGTTCTCGTAGGCGCTAATATCGAGGTTCGCACTCATCAGAAGTAGCCCTCCCGCTTCTTCTGCTCCATGGAGGAGTCACTGGTCAGGTCTATGATGCGGTTTTCGCGTTCGCTTCGCCGCGCATCGACGACCTCCTGGATGATGTCGTCGATATCCTTCGCGTCGGACTTCACGGCGCCCGTGCAGGGGATGCAGCCGAGGCTGCGGAAGCGGCAGTGCACCTCTTCGGTCTGGTCCTCGCTCAACCCAAGTTTTTCGTCCGGGTCGACCACGTTCGCATATTCGAAAGGTATGGTGATTCCGCCGATTTCCAGTGTGGGTCTCTGCTGTGCAAAATACAGGGGCACGAGGGGGATGTCCTCCAGCTTGATGTACTGCCATACGTCCAGCTCGGTCCAGTTGCTCAGCGGAAATATCCGCACGCTCTCCCGGTCGCCAATATCGGCGTTGTACAGATTCCACAGTTCCGGGCGCTGGTTCTTAGGGTCCCATTGACCGAACTCGTCGCGCACAGAGAAAAAGCGTTCCTTGGCACGGGATTTCTCTTCGTCCCGCCGGGCACCGCCGAAGGCGGCGTCGAAACCGTGCTTGGCAATGGCATCCAGCAGGGCGCGGGTCTTGAGCTGCTGACAGCACTTGTCATTACCGATCTGCGATGGATGCATGCCGGCTTCGATCGCCTGTGTGTTCGACTCGACGATAAGCCTGGCACCGATACTCTTGGTGTATTTATCGCGAAACTCGTACATCTCCGGGAACTTGTACCCGGTGTCGACGTGCATCAATGGAAAGGGAAACTTGCCAGGATGGAAGGCCTTCTGAGCCAGCCGGATCATCACGGCGGAATCCTTGCCGACAGAATAGAGCATGACCGGGTTCTGGAACTCGGCAACCACTTCACGAATGATATGGATGCTCTCCTGCTCCAGCTGTTTCAGGTGCGTCATCAAATAGGAACTCAAGCCGGGTCTCCTGGTCGGGTGAACGGTTTGTTTTCTGGGTCTGGATTGTTTGCGTCAGCGGGCGGGCGGACTTGAAGCCCAATCGGCCGACAGACCATTGTAACCCGTAAAGATGCAGTGGCCGGTCTCGCAAGATATTCCGTGTGTCTTCGCCTGGAGATCGGCAGGCCTCTGTCCTACAGTGCTTGAACACGCGGTCGTTTTGCGCAGGATCTTCCGGTTGCAAAAGCCGGCCACAATGGGGATCCGTCAGGGAGATTTTTATGAATGACTATCCGGATAAGCTGCGTCTGAAAGAGATGGCGGAGGAAGATATCTACTTCGCCAAGCGTGATCGCGAGCTTATAGCGGCCATGCACGAACGCAAGCTGGCGGAACATCTGAAGATCGAGGCGAAAAAGCCTCGCAAAAAAGCAGAAGTGCTGGAGGCGAAGTACGCGTCGGTTACCGAGAAGTACAGGAACAAACTGAAGAAACTCGGCAAACGTTACCAATCATTGATCGACAAGGCGTGGAAACTGGCAGGGCGGAACGGGCGTTGAAGCTGCCGGGGAGGCCGGACAAAGCCCGTCAGAGCTACAGCTGCCAGATGCTACTGCCATGAGGTTGTACTTTTATGACACCGATTGTCGGGAAGCCGCAGCCCTCACAGCGGCCAGACCAGCAGCAGCATCGGGATACTGACCGCCACGACCAGGATCTCCATCGGCAGGCCGAGCCGCCAGTAGTCGCCGAACTTCAGTCCGCCGGGGCCGAGAATCAAGGTGTTGTTCTGGTGGCCGATCGGGGTCAGAAAGGCGCAGGAGGCACCGATCGCGACCGCCATCAGGAAGGGGTCGGGGCTTACACCGAGTTGCTGCGCGCCACTCAGCGCGATGGGACACATGACCGCGGCGGTTGCCGCATTGTTCATGAAGTCCGACATGGTCATGGTGACTACCAGCAGCAGCACCATGGCGATCACGGGTGCTCCCTGGGCCAGTTCATTCAGCAGGACATTGGCCAGCAGGTCGGCGGTGCCTGTGCTGGCCATGGCGCCCGCCACCGGAATCAGTGATGCGAGCAGAACGATCACCGGCCAGTCCACGGCGTTATAGAGGTCACGCGGTGGGATGATGCCCAACACACCCATCAGCAGGACCCCCATTGCAAAGGATGCGGATGCGGGCAGCAGCCCGAGCGCAGCCGCGCCAATGGCAAGCACCATGATCGCAGTGGCCGTGATCGCCTTGCCCGGTTTTGGCAAACGGATATCGCGGTCCGCCAGAGGTACAAGCTGATTTTCATTGGTGAATTCCGCGATGGCCTCCGGTGGCCCCTGCATCAGCAGCAGATCGCCCGCCATGAAGCGCATGGTCTTGACCCTGCGCACCGTACGCTTCCCTTGTCGTGACACCGCCAGCACACTGATGGCGTAGCTTTCGTTGAGCTTGGCACCACTGGACGATCGGCCGATCAGCTGGGATCCGGGCATGACCACCAGTTCCTGCAGGACGATGGGGCCGCTGCTCTTCTCCTCGGCTTCCTCTTTCTCGCGGCGCCTCGTCTTTTCCTCTGCGGGTTTCTCCGTTCCGCCCAAAGACAGCTGGAGATCGGAGATGACCTTGCTCAGGTCGTCCGGTTCGGCCTCGATAATCAGGATGTCGCCTGACTGGACACTGCGTCGGGGATTGGGTCCATAGAGCCGGACGTCATCGCGAATCAGGCCGACGATCTGGGCGCCCTCGTGATCGAGGGCGGCGTCCGCCTGAAGCAGCGTCTTGCCGATCGTGCTGCTGTCCTCAGGGACGTGGGCCTCCGCCAGGTATTTGCCAGTGTCGAAATCACCCACGCTGCCTTTCGCGCGTGCCGGCACCAGGCGCCAGCCGACGAGCACGATAAATGCCAGGCCGGTGACTGCGACGGCACCGCCAACGGCCGAGAAATCGAACATGCCGAAATTGCCGCTGCCGGCCGCATCGCGGAAACCGGACACGATCAGATTCGGTGGCGTGCCGATCAGGGTGGTCATGCCGCCCAGGATGGTGCCGAAGGCCAGGGGCATCAGGATACGGCTGGGTGACATGTCGAATCTTTTCGACAGCTGCAGGGCGACCGGGAGCAACAAGGCCATGGCGCCGACATTGTTCATGAATGCCGACAGCAGGGCACCCAGGCCGGCAAGCGCGGCGATGCC
>Ga0265306_10001861_pt1 | contig 10218 bp, 8 predicted proteins | sample Helome_3_FD_192493 | JGI IMG/M metagenome (GOLD analysis project Ga0265306, IMG submission 192493) | Marine sediment microbial communities from subtidal zone of North Sea - Hel_20160420 (Illumina Assembly) | ecosystem: Environmental > Aquatic > Marine > Subtidal zone > Sediment ...
CGCTGATGAAAATGTCGACATGGTTGCGTTTGAGAATAGTCGGATTCGCGGCGCGATTCGCACTGACGCCATCCTCTCAGCAGAGATCATTGTCATTGTCCTTGGCACGGTGCAAGAGGCAGACCTGATTACAAGGATTACGGTTCTGACCTTCCTTGCTGCCGCAATTACTGTCGGCGTCTACGGCCTCGTCGCGGGCATCGTCAAAATGGATGATGTCGGCATGCACCTGATAGAAAAACAGGATAGAACACGCCTGGCGAGTTTTCAGCGTTGGTTCGGCGCGTGGATACTGCGCATGGCGCCGAAGTTAATGAGCACGCTGTCAATCGTCGGCACCGCCGCTATGTTCCTGGTCGGCGGCGGCATCCTCGTGCATGGCATGCCGATAGTGGCAGAAGGCTTACATATCGTTGAAGTTTGGGCACACAGCTTGCCGGCGGCTGGCGGGATTGTTGGCGTCACCGCATCGATACTCTACAACGGCCTTTTCGGCTTTATCGCGGGCGGCGTAATCGTGTGTGTCTACCTTGGCTTCAAGCGCTTGTTGCCGAATCGCGCAGCCACCCATTAGTGGTTTGCTCCCCGAGAATTTTGTTTGAGGTCGCTCTCGTGGCCTTCAATCCGACCAAGTGCCGATAGTTGGAGGGTGCCGGTCTCTCCATCTATTCGGCAATAGTTAAGAACGCCATGGCGCAGGGTGGGTAAATGCAGGCCCTTTACGGCATGGATCAGGTCTGTCGCGCCACGTCACCAAACCGATAAGCGCATGAGGGATTCTGCGGATTGAGTTGTTTTCGCGGCTCGGGTCCAATTGCAGTGACCTGGCAAGAGAACTGCCATGATCACTACATTGACCGCCCGGGATCTCCGCAAGACCTATCGCACGGGTGAGGTCGAAGTTCATGCTCTGAGAGGCGCAAACCTCGACCTCTACGAGGGTGAACTGATCGTCATACTGGGGCCGTCGGGGTCGGGCAAATCGACGCTCCTGAATATCATCGGCGGGCTGGATACGGCAACCTCGGGCATTGTCCGCTTTCGCGACCACCAGCTCACCGGCGCCGATGAGTCCGAACTGACTCGCTTCCGCCGCGATCATGTGGGCTTCGTCTTCCAGTTCTATAACCTGATCCCGAGCCTGACAGCCGAGGAAAACGTGGCTCTGGTGACCGAAATCGCAGCACGCCCCCTCGATCCGGCCAAGGCGCTCGGCATTGTTGGCCTGGACGAGCGCTTATATCATTTCCCGGCACAGCTCTCCGGTGGCGAGCAGCAGCGCGTCGCGATCGCCCGTGCGATCGCTAAGCAGCCGGAGATCCTGCTGTGCGATGAGCCTACCGGTGCGCTCGACAGTGAGACCGGTATTCTTGTGCTCGAGGCTATCGATCAGGTCAATCGCGAACTTGGCACCACCACGGCCGTCATCACCCACAATACCGTCATTGGCTCGATGGCCGATCGGGTGCTGCATGTTGCCGACGGCGTGATTGCGAGCATCGAGGAAAACGCCGTACGGCGCCCGGCTAAGGAGCTGGCGTGGTAATGCGCGCGATGAATCGCAAAGTGCTGCGCGACCTTTGGCACCTGCGCGGCCAAGTGCTGGCAATCGGCATGGTCGTCGCGGCAGGCATCGCAGCACTCATTATGTCGTTGTCGACGCTTGAGGCACTCGATGAAACCACGGCGGCCTACTATGAGCGTTACCGCTTCGGGGATGTATTTGCGTGGGTCAAGCGCGCGCCCGAGAGCGTCGAACAACGCATTGCCGCGCTCCAGGGAGTGCGCACCGTGCAGACGCGGGTGTCACGCGTCGCGACGGTCGATATCGAGGGCTTCGCTGAGCCTGTGATGGGGCAATTTGTTTCCGTGCCGGAAGAGAGTCAGCCGGTCCTGAATCAGCTCGTGCTTCGCAGCGGCCGCCTGCCCGGTGAAGGCGGCGAAGACGAGGTGGTACTCAATGAACCGTTTGCGGAGGCGCACAATCTTGCAAGCGGTAAGCAGATCGTCGCCGTGATCAACGGTCACCGCCGCGTGCTTCGCATCGTCGGGACTGCTTTGTCGCCGGAGTTCGTTTACGCACTGGGCCCGGGGGCACTGATGCCGGACGACCGACGCTTCGGCATCCTCTGGATGAGTCACGAGACGCTCGCACCAGCTTACGATCTAAAAGGCGCGTTCAACAGCGTGTCGCTCGATCTCGAACGCGGTGCTAACGCCGAGCAGGTGGTGCAACAACTGGACCGTATTCTCGAGCGCTACGGCGGTGTTGGTGCGATTGCCCGCAAGGACCAGCTCTCCAACTGGTTCGTCATGAACGAGATGGAGCAGCTACGGACCATGTCGATGATCCTGCCGACGATATTCCTGGTGATCTCGGCATTCCTGACCAACATGGTGCTGGGGCGCCTCGTTGCGACGGAGCGTGGTCAGATCGGCCTGATGAAAGCGTTTGGCTACTCCAGTGGCGAGGTAGGTTTTCACTACGCCAAGTTCGTTGTTGGCATCGTCTTCGTCGGCAGCCTGATCGGCATCGTGGCCGGCACCTGGCTCGGCCGCATGAACACCCAGATGTACGCCGATCTTTTCCGCTTCCCGATACTCCTGTACCAGCCGAGTACGACCGCGATTGTGATCGCCGTTGGTGTCAGCCTCGCGTCGGCGCTGCTCGGCTCGGTGGGTGCGGTGCGGCGCGCGGCGGGCTTGCCACCGGCACAGGCTATGAACCCACCGGCCCCCGCTGTCTTCCGTCGCATGCGACTTTGGGACACCCGCGCGGCGCGTTGGCTCGACCAGGGATCTCGCATAATCCTGCGTAACGTCCTGCGTTCGCCGGCGCGATCCGCGATGACTGTACTTGGCGTCGCGGCTGCCGTCGGCCTGCTGGTTCTCGCCATGCAGTGGAACGATGCGTTGGACTACCTCGGAGAGAGTTATTTCTTTCACGCCCAGCACCAGGATGCCACTATCGGCCTCGCCGAACCGCAATCCGATACGATCATTCGCGACTTCGAGCACCTGCCCGGGGTGCTTGCTGTAGAGCCGATGCGCATCGTCGGCGCCGATCTGTCGGTTGGCCCGGTAACGCACCGAGGCTCGCTCACGGGTCTCGAAAGTGATGCCTGGTTGCAACCGATATTCGACGACGCGACGGCGCGGGTCGTGCCGGCGCCGCCCGACGGCTTGGTGCTCGGCACGGTTCTCGCCGACAAGCTAGGCGTGTCGATCGGTGACCGAGTCTGGCTCGAGATACTTGAGGGACGCCGGCCGGAAGTTTCTCTGCCGGTCGTTGGGCTGGTCGAGACTTATATCGCAATGCCGGCGTTCATAAATATCGATGCACTGAATCGCATGCTGAAAGAGCGCCCTAGTGCCGAGTATGTCAACCTGCTCATCGATAGTCGGCATGAGGCAGCATTCTACGCCAAGCTCAAGGAGCTGCCGATGGTATCGGCCGTGATGCTGCGTCGAGCAGCAATAGACTCTTTCTATAGCACCATTGTCGAGCACATCATGGTCTTTATCACGCTGTTCTCGAGCCTGGCGTGCGCACTCGGTTTTGGCGTGGCTTACAACAGCGCCCGCATCGCACTCTCAGAGCGCGGCCGCGAGCTCGCGACACTGCGTGTGCTCGGCTTCAGTCACGGAGAGATCTCCTACATACTGCTTGGCGAGACCGGATTGTTGATCGCCATCGGCCTGCCGTTCGGTTGCCTGCTCGGCCGTGCCCTATCGGAACTTATGGCCGCATCGTTCAAAACCGAACTGTTCCGGATACCACTGACGATCGAGCCATCGACTTACGGCTTGTCCGTTATCATCGCGCTCGCCGCAACCTTGATATCGGCAATGGTCGTACGCCACCGCCTCGATCATCTCGATCTCATCGAGGTCCTGAAGACCCGGGAGTGAATTGTGACCGCAAACTCGAAACGAATTGTGGTGTGGGCCGCCATCATTGGCTTCATCGTGATTGCTCTGGCGTTGAGTTTCGCGCCAAGGCCCGTCACGGTTGATCTCGTCGACGTCCAACCCGGCGCGCTCGTCGTCACGCTGGACGAGGAGGGGGAAACGCGGGTGCATGATGTCTATACGCTGTCGGCCCCGGTGGCTGGCCGCGTGCAGCGCATCGAAAGGCACGTCGGTGATCCTGTCATGGCTGACGCGACCGTGCTTGCGCAGATCGAACCCGGGGATCCAACTTTCCTCGACCCACGTGGCGAGGCCCAGGCGCGTGCCGCAATCCAGGCGGCGGAGGCCGCGCGTGACCTGGCCGCCGCTGCGGTCAAGGATGCCGAGGCGCAGTACGAGTTCGCACGTTCGGAATACGCGCGCATGCAGGAACTGATCGTAGAGGGCAGCGTCTCGAAACGCGACCTTGACAGCGCGGAGCGCGACTTCAAAGCGCGCCGAGCGGGGCTCGACACGGCTCGCGCCGCACAGCAGGTACGAAGCTACGAGCTTGAACTCGCGCGGGCGCAGCTTGTCTCGCCGCTGCAAACGCAGGGCACGGGCGAACATTGCGAATGCATACCGATTACGTCACCGGTCAGCGGCCGTATCCTGAAAATCGCGGATCGCAGCGAGCGCATCGTTCGCGAGGGGGAGATGCTGATGCAAATCGGCGATTCCACGGACCTTGAAATTGTTGTCGATTATCTTTCGATGGACGCGGTCAGGATCGAAACTGGTCAGCGTGTCATTATCGACAACTGGGGCGGTGCTGAGCCGCTCGAAGGCCGGGTAAGGCTGGTTGAGCCGTTCGGATTCCTAAAGGTCTCGGCGCTCGGCATTGAGGAGCAGCGCGTCAATGTGATCATCGATTTTTCGAGCGACGAAGGTTGGGAGCGGCTCGGCCACGGCTACCAAGTGGAATCGAAAGTCGTGTTGTGGGATGCCGACGACATCCTGACCGTGCCCTTGACGGCATTGTTCAGAGATGGGGAAAACTGGGCGCTGTTCGTCGAGGAGGATGGTCGCGCAAGGCTTCGACATGTGAAGGTAGGGCAACGTAATGGAATCATTGCGGAGATCCGCGACGGCCTCAAGTCCGGAGAAAGGGTAGTTGCGCACCCGAGCGACCGCGTGATCAATGGCATCAGGATCGCGAGCCGGGATTAGACAGTGACAGGGGTTCCGGACGAATCGTAGCGACAATAGTGATTTCTCGCGGCAATTACGGATTGTCAGCAGCCAAGTACCACGATAGTTTCACCAACAGGCCAAATTGATTTCGCACGTGCGTCACGATTGTCAGGTGACCAGGCGATTACGCTGCCGCACTTGGCCCCGTGGCAGCGGCTCCGGCCGCCACAAGTATGTTGGCGCAAGGAGAAGGATTATGCCTGTAAACCTCATACCGAAAGATGTCTCTTCCGATCTTGCCGGGTTTAACTCGGTCTTGATTGCGTCCTGTCCCGTTTGTCCGCCGATGTGTCTTGCCATGCAGAAGAAAGAACCCTTCATTGAGTTCTTCAAACATGGGGTAAAGACCGCCGCATTTGAAGAGCACATCCAGTCTATTCGCGATTCGCTCGCAGAACGTGACGTTCGGACCGGCGTCTTTTCAATTCACACGCCAACGCCAATGATGTGCCTGTGGACAGAGCGGCAGCGCAAGCGCCTTAAAAAGCGAGCCAAAGACTATGAGGCGGTACTGATCCTGGCCTGTGATTCCGGTACGGAATCGGCAAAAGACGCCCTTAAGGACACGGACTGCCAGGTCATTCAATCCCTGGACATGGACGGGGTAATCAACGCCACGACATCGATTCACTTTCCGTTGACCGTCGTCATGGAGCGTCACAACGAATCGGGCAGTGCCGCGCAGGTGAGGTAAGGCAAATCTGTGCAAAAGGACCTGGACCTCAAGAAGCACTCCCTTTCACTTTACTTCGCGATTGCCTTTGCTCTGCCCATCGTCACGACGATCATCGTTGTGCTGGTGGCAGGTGCACCCTCGGGCCTAGTGGTCAATGAAATGTCCGTAGCGGCCCTGGTGGTCGTAGTGGGGATGGTTCATGCACCCACGATCGCGGCCATGGTTGTGGTATTTCGAAACCAGCGCCTTACGGGCATCAAGAATCTCTTTCAACAATTGAAATACTGGAAATTCGCACCGCAGTGGTATTTCAAGGCGATTCTGATCTTTCCAGCAACGATCCTTGCTGTTCTGTACGTACTTTCTTTGTATTCCTCCAATTTCAGCCCGGTTGTGTCGTTGAGTGTTATGACCTTCGCCGCATTGTTCAGCACACTTTGGGAGGAAATCGGCTGGACCGGTCTCGCGACGCCGCTCATGCTGCAAAAAATGAGCCCTCTAAAGGTCGGGCTGTACCTGGGATTTATCCATGCTATGTGGCATCTGGCCGCTAACATCTACGGAGCCGGCGCCTTTCACGGTAACCTGTTTGTCTTGAATTTCCTGGCAACGTCCGTCGGCATTATCGGGCTGCGAATAGTCACGATCTGGATCTACGTGCGGACGAGCAGTTTGGTCTTAGGCTGGCTGACGCACCTGGGTTTTACGGGCGGACAATTGTCATTAGTTTCGTTTGCTTTGACGTCGGGCGAGACTATCGTCTGGAATGCTGCGTTTTCTGTTGCGGTGATTGGGATCGTTGTTTTCCTGTTGGCACGGAATAAGGATTTGATCGGTCTCTGAACGTGCGCAGCGACTGGCGGGCCTGCGTGATCATCGAAGTTCAATCCTAAGGTTGAGCGAGGAGGGCAGTTAGACCATTCCAACTTCTATCTAATAGTTGGGGAGTAGGAAATCGAGGTCGATGTAATGAACTCCCGGATTCGCCGGTTTATTAGACATGAGTAATGACTTTCTTTGCGACATCGACGTCGAAGCGATCCTTGCCGACCTCGCCGAGCTTGATAGGGAATGTGGCGATTGGCGAGAGCATATCGGGTTCGAGGCTGCCTGTACTTACAAACCAGACAAGTCGATACGCGACTTGTACGCGCCGCACGCAACCGGCTGCGCTTACTGCCAGGAAATGATCGAACTGTATTCCGGGAATTCAAACGACGTTTAACAGGTCGATTCTTCGGATTCGGAGGACGCGCAGACCTGAATGTCACGGATCGTGCAAATCTGGCATGCTGGGGACCGCCAGAATGGTTTCAAGGCACTCTCGTGGCTGCCGGCATCCAACATTTGTTGTAATCATGGTTACAGGGATGCTTCCCGCCCGTAATGAATTGGTCCGATATCACCCGGCCATATACCTACGTTTGTTCCGCGATTTAAGCCATGCGCATGGAGTTGTACCGGTGTACAGCCGACACCATGTGTTCAGTGTTGTTGCTCGACTGCTCCTAATGAACCGGGTTTTGTTCCCAATGTACTAGGAATAAGGGTAGTTACGTCTTTGGTATTCCGCGGAAAGACATGGCCGGACAAAGCTTTTCTAAAGCCGGGGGAGAGATCCCTGACGGATAATGCATATCGTATTTAACATAATATACATTATACGCACTCTATAGCAGATCGAACGATTCGCCGGACTGGAGAATGCGGCATTCCGCACCGAGCTTCTCGACGGCTTGTTTGAATCGTGCATCATCGGCCACTGCTATTTTGCGTTTCCAAAAGAAAGGCACGTTGTAGTGACAAGGGATAACTACGCGCGGTGCAATGATCTTCACCGCCTCAATGGCGTCGTCTACGTCCATTGTCCAGGTATTCTGACCCAGGCCGCCGATCGGTAACATCAATACATCTGGTGCTAATCCCGACCATTCTGGAAGAAACAATGAGTCCCCAAGATTCACGATCGACTTATCGCCCATTGTGATCTTGAAGCCCATAGAGCCAATCCCAACGCGTTCTTCTGGCCCCGGTTCCTGTTTGAGAGTAAATCCAAAAAGAGACACGGATATGGGACCGTGCACGCTCCGCAGCGCCTGAATGCTGACGGTATCCAGGTCAACCGTCTCCCCAATGTCTAATGCGTAGAGATTGTCGTATGGCACCCACGACGACAGCCCGCGACCCCGAGGATCGACAACGAGCGTCTGGCCGTCAATCTGTCGTGTCAGTTCCTTGCCACAGACCACGTGCGCCCCGGAGGCGCGAGCCACTCGGTCTGACTGCCAATGGTGGTCAGGGTCGCCATGAGTAATCAAGACATGCGTGACAATGGGCCAATCAGATTCGGGGATCAGACTATGCAGGTCGAACATCCACAAGTACTGCCCTGGATCAATTGCAACTTTTGCGGCCCCTTCTGTAACAAGAAAGGCGTTATACAGATAGTGGGTGATTCTCACGACCAAAACCCTCCGAGCGGCGAGGTATCATCGAAGCGCCCACGCTAGGCGGGACTGCTGTCAATGTGAATCGGGGAATTCCGAACGTCGGCTCCGGGTTGCGAGAGAATATGTCGAGCCACCCTCCCCCTAAGCGATTAGCCAACGCGCGGGTTCCTACAAGTAGCTATAGATTCTCTTACTGTGCTGCTAGCGCACGAGGTACAACTTGCGGGTCAGGTTATTGAAGATTCTTTCGACTTCCTGCTGGCTAAATATTTGATCGAAGTACTGCACGTAGCCAATCAGCTGATCAAGCAACAGCACCTTCACGTGTTTAAAATCTGCCCGCGGCTTATGGTTGATCATCACAACTACATTCTTGATTGGTACTTTTCTGTCTCCCCAATGATGACGCGGAAGCGAGAGCCTTTTGTGCCTAGAGTCGCTATTCAGGAGAACAAAAAGCGCGAAGCTAGCCCTTTTTATCTGATCTACAGGCGACCGAAGATCCAGGCTCGCAACCGAAGACTTGCTCCAGTTCTTAGTTTCCAACAGAAAGACGCCTGCTCGACAGATGAGCAAATGGTCGATTTGAATGCTGTAGATTCGGTCTTTCTCGCGCCTATTGTAGATTGGCGGGTCAAACTCCATAGAGAAGTCGTTAATTAAGTAATAATCGTCAGGAAGCTGCTGCAAGGCGTTTACGACGGCAGTTTCACCGATGGCTCCCGCAACCAATGGATAAAGGTCGTCGATAACCTGCTTCGTCCGATTCAGTTCGTCGAGCGCAAGAGTACAGCGCCTTGATACGAGGAGATCCCTGTTCTCAAGGGACTTATTAATCGAGGACTCGAGCATAGTGATCGACTTCTTGGCGACCCGGGTCCGCTTATCTACCAAATCATCCGGATTCTTCTCCAGTCGTGAGATTTTTCGCGTGATCGACGGAATCCGAAATACGTAGAGAACCTTGAAGAGCAACCATTGCTCGCTGCGATCTGTGGCCTGCTTCAATGATGTACTAAGAGCTGAAATCTGCTCCTCGATTTCATCGCGAATACGTCGCCGATCGTCGTCGTACGCGGCCTTCTCCTTCGACAGCGTCTCCCGTTTACGCTCAATCTCCTTATCGAATTCCAGGGCGACTTTGTTCGGGATGTGATGCTTCTCGAAATCGAAGTCGTTGATAAACCTGCGAATCTCCCCTACCGAGTTAAATCTCGTGATTCCACTCTTGGAAAGCGACTCCTTGAGAGACTTCAGGGTTTCGATCTGTCCTTCAACAATAGTCATAGCGAATCGAGAATCCAAAAAAATGGCCGGGTGACCTGCTGCTCCGGGGCCGATACTCAATAGCTTGGGGCGTTGGCGCAATGATTACAATGTGTAATCTACGTAACTTGTGGATTTTAAAGGGAATTGATAAAAGATTGAGGGAATCGGACTAAGTAGTCGAAGAGATTTCGACAGACTGTAGTTTCCTCGTCAGAATTAACCGCATGAATTACAAGAGGAAAAGACGAGCTGGCAATCGACCCTTGTATACATTATACGCATATCTGTAGATGCCTCAGAGGCAGGAACGCCCCTTCGTCCGAACAATTCCCCTTGCCAAATCAGTGGATTAGGCAATAAACTTGATACCGAGTCCGTAACAACAACAACGACAGCGGCATCATTATGGATAATCCAGATCTTCCGCAAGGCCACTCGCCTGGCCACGGCGACGACAGCAACCCATCCGATACTGGATTTACAGGCCAATCGCGACTCGAAAAAGTACTAATGAAGGGCTCGCTTTGGAAAAAGCAGACGCTGCGCAACGTTGAACGCACGCAAGAGCTTGAAGGAAGCGAAGCCAAAAACCGCGAGCACGATACCGACAAGATGGCGCGCATGTTCGTCCGGCTGTCCGCCCAGCTCGATGAGCGCAATAATGAAATCGAACAGCTA
>Ga0265306_10001864_pt1 | contig 10211 bp, 10 predicted proteins | sample Helome_3_FD_192493 | JGI IMG/M metagenome (GOLD analysis project Ga0265306, IMG submission 192493) | Marine sediment microbial communities from subtidal zone of North Sea - Hel_20160420 (Illumina Assembly) | ecosystem: Environmental > Aquatic > Marine > Subtidal zone > Sediment ...
TATGGCGCCCGACGGGGCAATGACAGGGTGATGACAAGGGGCACATTCGCCAATGTGCGGGTTCGCAACCAGCTCGCTCCCGGCACCGAGGGCGGTTGGACGATGGACTTCACCGACGGCGAGGTGAAGAGCGTCTATGAGGCGAGCCTGAACTACGCAGAGACCGGGACACCGCTCGTCGTTCTCGCTGGGATCGACTACGGGATGGGTTCGTCGAGGGACTGGGCGGCGAAGGGGACCTTCCTGTTGGGCGTCAAGGTCGTCATCGCCGAAAGCTTTGAGCGGATCCACCGATCAAACCTTGTGATGATGGGCGTTCTGCCACTCACGTTCCCCGAGGGGTCGAACGCAGATTCGCTTGAGCTCGATGGGACCGAGACGTTTGCGATCGATGTGACAGATTCGCTCACGCCGTTTCAAGACGTTGATGTCGTGGCGACCAAGGCAGATGGGTCCACGGTCGGCTTCGCTGCGACCGCCAGGTGCGATACGCCCATCGAAATCGACTACCTTCGCCACGGCGGAATCCTCCACATGGTGTTGAGACAGATGGCGGCGAACGGCTGAAATCGCCTTCGTACTACGTGGCACGACCGCGAAACCGACATTGTCAGTTTGTCGTGGCGACGGCCCCCGGCTGCTCCCTCTCTGCATCTCGTGTCCTCCTCTCGACCGTCGGTACGGTGGCGCCTAGGAGTCCGGCAGCCACGTCTCAAGCTGGACGCCAAGGCCGTCTGCGATCCTGTTGACGTAGGCGTAGTACGCCGTCACCTCGCAGATGTCGAGGGCATCGCGATCATCAAACCCTGCTGACCGCAGGTCTTCGATATCGGCCTCGGTCATCTCGGCGGGGGAGATCGTGAGCTTTTCTGCGTAGCTGAGCATCGCCTCGCGCCTGGGACCAAGGCCAGCGGTGCGCCAATCATCCACGATGCGGGCTATGAGCGCGTCGTCCCTCAGGATTCGACGCAGACCGCGTCGATGGTGCTCGAGTCAGTAGTGGCACTCGTTTGCGTTGCTTACCACAACGGCAATCAGCTCCCGGTCGGCCCTTCTCAGGCTCTTCGTGCCTCGCATTGCGGATTCGTACAGCGCGAGGTGCGCGGCCATTGCCTGGGAATTGAGCGAGTGAACCTGCATGATGTTGTCCACCCGCCCGGAAGCAGAGTCGTCTAGACGAGGGCGCAGGCCCGCCAATGGATCGTCCCACTCGTCCTCCCGCAACGTTTCGATCCACGCCATGTCAGGGGCGGACGTGGTCGAGTTGGATGCTCACGGGACGCTCGGCTGCGGTTTCGAGAAGGCCTTGGACGATTCCGTGATCGATGTGGGCGATGATTCTGGACCGGTCGTCGTCATCCTCGGCAAGCGGGCAGAATTGGGCGACGATGCGATTCTCGCCCGGAACGGTCGAAGCACCGAGACCTTCTCCCATCATGGCTCGCGCCACTGCGAGGGCTGCGATTTCATAGCCGTCCTCTTCAGGAACCCCAATTTCGGCACCGAGCGACCTGCCGTAGTCGTGGCCCACCTGCTCCGCGATGTCGTGGGCCCTGCCATCGTCGAGTCGTTCGATCACATCGGTGAGAAGTTCTGCAAGACGGTCGTACTTTCTCGACGAGTACTGGACGCTCACCGCCTTGTCCGTCACCTCGTATCGCTTTGCGGGTCGCCCGGCCGTCGGCTGGGCGGGCTTGCGGTCGCTGACCCTGATGTAGTCGTTGGCAGTCAACCGGTCGAGATGGTGGCGGGCGACATTTGGGTGAATGTCGAATGAGGCGGCAATCTGGGCTGCGGACACCGGTTCACGCGCTTCGGTGATCATCACATAGATCCCGCGACGCGTGGCGTCCCCGAGCGCGCCGGTAATCGTCTCGATTTGCTCGTCGAATGTCTCTGAACTCATCCGCTCACCTCGCCACTGATGATACGAGACACGCGCCGATCGTGCGTTGCGGCGCGGCGAACTTGATCGAACCCTGTCCCTAACCTCGTTTGCACTACGCCGATAGGAGTTCCAGTGGTTGAAGTTGGCGCTGTTCGCACAGCGATCGAGCAGGTGGAGGATCCCGAGATCCATAGATCGCTCGGTGATCTGGGCATGATTCGTGACCTCACGGTCACCGCAGGCTCCGTCTCCGTACTCGTGGCACTCACCATCCCAGGTTGCCCGCTCAAGGACCAGCTTCAGGGCGATGTCACCGAGGCCGCCATGAGCGTTGCTGGCGTGACAGCCGTGGACGTATCGTTCACTTCCATGACGGACGAGGAACGGGCATCGCTTTCTGCGGAGCTCCGCGGTCCTGCCGGAGATGCGAGGGAAATCACCCTTGCCAAGGCTGGCAGCAAGACCAGGGTCATCGGCATCGCATCAGGCAAGGGCGGCGTAGGTAAGTCGTCCGTGACCGCCAACCTCGCTGTGGCACTGACCCTGAAGGGTCTCCGAGTCGGCATCATCGATGCCGACGTCTGGGGATTCTCCATTCCCAAGATGATGGGAATCGATCGTCCGCCAACGGTGATCGATGACATTCTGCTGCCTCCTGAGGCATACGGCGTCGGCGTGATCTCCATGGACTTCTTCGTCCAGCCGGACCAAGCGGTCGTTTGGCGGGGGCCGATGCTCCACAAAGCGCTCGAACAGTTCCTGGTCGATGTCCACTGGGGAGACCTCGACTACCTGCTCATCGACATGCCACCTGGCACCGGTGACGTTGCCATCTCCATCAGCCAATACCTGCCTCGTTCTGAAATCCTCGTGGTCACCACACCCCAGCCGACCGCCCAGCGCGTGGCCGTTCGCGCCGGCCTGATGGCACGGAAGGTCAACCAGGACATCGTCGGTGTAGTAGAGAACATGTCATGGTTCACCGGAGACGACGGCAAGAGCTACGAGCTGTTCGGTTCGGGCGGAGGTGCGGAACTCGCAGACCAGCTCGATGTTGACCTCCTCGGTCAGGTACCACTGGTTCCTGAACTTCGTGAGGGCGCCGATGTTGGCAGGCCGATCACGGCCATCGATCCCGAGGGTGAGGCAGCGTCGGCATTCGCAGGAATTGCAGATGAGCTTGTCGCTCGCGGACCGAGGCTGACTTCACATCCCGAGCTGGTCATCAGCTGACGGTACGATGCTTCGTACACGGAGGAACATCAATGAATGAGACATACAAGATCAGGATTGGCGTTGCCGCTGCTCGTGAACTCGAATTCGATGTCGAGGATCCCGATGCCGTGAGCGCGGCTTATGAGAAAGCCGTCGCAGATGACGACGATGTTTTTTGGATCACCGATGTGAGGGGCCATCGCTTCGGCGTCGCGGTTGGCTCGATAGCGTTCATCGAGCTCGAGAGGCCTGAACAGCGCGGAGTCGGTTTCGGCCTCTAGCGAACAGCTCGCCGTCCGAACCAACTTCAGAATGCAAGAAGGACCCTGGGGCTATCCCGGGTCCTTCTTCAGTGGCGGCGATGTGTGGTCAGCTGGCCTGACGGCGACGACGGCGTTCGGCGAGCCAACGCTTGCGGTATCGACGACGATCGTCCTCGGGAAGGCCACCCCACACTCCCGCTTCCTGGTTCGTTTCGAGGGCATACAGAAGGCATTCTTCCTGCACGGTGCAAGCGGTGCAGATCGCCGTTGCTCGATCGATCATGTCGACTGCGGGTCCCGTGGTTCCAACCGGGAAGAAGATATCCGGGTCGGAGTCACGGCACGCCGACAGTTCTCTCCAGTCAGTGAGGGTCAGCACGGAAGGGGCTCCTTGGGGTTTCACTCAGCGCGATGAACGTGAAGTTTTTCACAAACGCTTTCAGGTGTCAAACGGTTCTTGCAACTTGGTATCCGATTCTACGCAAACGCTTACATACCGTGCTGGAGAATTGCCGAAAACCTTCGCGATTTCTTGGTTCGATAGGATCACGAGTGCCGTGCCCGCCACCCCCGCGACGCCAAGAGGGACACCATGACCATTGAAGATCAGCTCAAGGACGACCAGATCACCGCGATGCGGACGAAGGATCGGGCCACGCTCAACGCCATTCGCTCCGTGCAATCGGAGGTTGCCACAGCAAAGACGGCGCCGGGGTTCACCGGTGCCGCCGATGACGAACTGTTTCGGTCGACGATTGCGACCTACGTCAAGCGCATTCGAAAGTCCAAGGAAGAGTACGACACCATGGGGGAGCGGGGGGCCGAGCAGGCGTCGATTCTGACATTCGAGATCGAGTATCTGGGCCGCTACCTCCCGCAGACCCTCGACGAGGCTGCAACCGTCGCCCTTGTGGACAAGGCCATTGCCGAGCTCGACGCGGATTCCGACACTCCAGCTGGGAGGGTGATCGGATCCGTGATGAGGTCAGGTGAGGATGTCGACGGCGCGATGGTCAACCGTATCGTCCGCGAGCGGCTGGACGCTGTGTAACCGGCGCCACCATGGCATCGACAGCACAGTGCCCCAGGCAGGATTCGAACCTGCGCTCACGGCTCCGGAGGCCGATGCTCTATCCCCTGAGCTACTGGGGCGCACAGGAATTGTAACCTCGGCATCCCTGGCACCAGCCCTCGCCCTTCCCATACCCCCTTGAGGCACCACATGTCATTGCGCACCACCCTCACCGAACTGTTCTCTGCTGCGTTCGTCGCCGAGGGCGTCTCCGCCCGATTTGGCGAGGTTGTCGTCTCACAGCGACCCGAACTCGCCGACTTCCAGTGCAACGGAGCCCTCGCCGCTGCGAAGGAAGCAGGACGGTCGCCGAGCGAGATCGCTGAAGCTGTTGTCGACCGCATCGACGTGCCTGGGATCGTCGAAGGGCTGTCCATCGCGGGACCAGGATTCATCAACATCACGGTCACATCGCAAGCACTTTCGGAGGCCATCAACACGATGGCGGATGATGAGCGCCTAGCAACACCGAAGGTGTCAGATCCCATGACCGTGGTCGTGGACTACGGCGGTCCGAACATGTCCAAGGCGTTGCACGTCGGCCACCTTCGCGCAGCCGTGATTGGTGAATCCGTCAAGCGGCTGTTCCGCTTCCTCGGCCACGAGACCATTGGTGACATCCACATTGGCGATTGGGGAATGCCGATCGGACAACTGATCGTGGAACTCGAGGATCGCCAGGGTGATCTTCCTTATTTCGATCCCGAGTACGACCCAGACATCGATGGTCCGTACCCTTCCGATTCGCCGGTGACGCTCGATGACCTGTCAGACATGTATCCGATCATCACCGCCCGTTGCGCCGAGGACCCGGCTGTTGCCGAGAGGGCACGGGTAGCAACATTCGACCTCCAGAACGGCAGAGCCGGGTACCTCGCGCTGTGGCAGCACTTCCACGATGTCTCGGTTGCCGAGCAGAAGAAGGACTTCGCCGACCTCGATGTCGAGTTCGATGTCTGGTACGGCGAATCGACCGTCAACGACAGGCTTGAACCTCTCGTCATCAGGCTCCTCAACGAGGGGGTGGCCCGCGAGTCCCAGGGGGCCGTCATCGTCGATGTTTCCGAGGAATCGGACAAAAAGGAGCTGCCGCCCCTCCTGCTTACGCGGTCGGACGGTTCGTTCCTGTACTCCACCACAGATCTCGCAACGGTCGAGATGCGCGTGGCGGACATGGATGCCGATGCGGTCCTGTATGTAGTGGATGCACGCCAGGGCCTCCACTTCGAACAGGTGTTTCGGGCTGCCCGAAAGGCCGGAATGGGTGCTGAGGACACGGTCCTCGAACACATTGGCTTCGGCACGGTCAACGACACCCACGGCAAGCCGTTCAAGACTCGCGAGGGTGACGTGCTGCGGCTCGGTGATCTGATCGACCTCGTGACCTCGGCAGCCTCAGAACGGCTGGACGCAGCCCACATCGCTGAGGACTATCCGGCTGAAGAGCGAGCGGAGATCGCCAGACGCGTTGGCCTCGCTGCGCTGAAGTTCGGGGACTTGTCCAACCATCGGACGTCGAACTACGTGTTCGACCTTGACCGCTTTGCATCGTTCGAGGGCAAGACCGGCCCCTACCTGCAGTATTCGGCGGTTCGCATCAAGTCGGTTCTTCGGAAGGCAACAGAGCTCGGTATCGGACTCGGACCGGTCATCGACCCAACGGTCGAGCAGGAACGTAATCTGATGCTTCGCCTCATCCGGCTTCCCCACATTCTCGAGCGCGCTGCGGATCTCCGCGCCCCCAACGTCCTCGCCGAGTACGCATACGACGTCGCAACCGACTTCAGCCGGTTCTACGAGCACTGTCACATCCTCACCGAGGAAGATGCCGACCGGCAGGCCTCGTGGCTCACGTTGGTGGAGACGACGCTGCGGACCCTCGCCTTGCTGCTGGACCTCCTCGGCATCGAGATCCCGGAGCGGATGTGACCTCCGGCCCCCTCGATCAGGGCCTCCTCCCACAGACAGCGACGGTTGTTGGCGGCAGGCTCAGCGTCGGCGGCTGCGATGTCGTCGACGTAGCTGAACGATTCGGGACTCCGCTCTTCCTCTACGACGAACAGCACCTGATCGACCGGTGCCGCGAGGCGGCTGGTGCATTTCCCGATGGCGTGGCCTACGCCTCCAAGGCCTTTCTTTGCAGGGCGATGGCACGAATCGCCTACGACGCAGGCATGTCCATCGACGTCGCAACCGGAGGAGAGTTGTACGTTGCCCGTTCTGCAGGGATACCGGCCGAACGTCTCGTGTTCCATGGCAGCAACAAGTCGACCGCCGAGCTGCAGATGGCACTCGAAGAAGGCGTCGGCACGATTGTGGTTGATTCGTTCGATGAGATGGACCGCTTGGAGGCACTTGTGTCTCCTGTGACTGCGCGACCCAGCGTCCTGATTCGACTCAACCCCGGAATCGAGGCCCACACCCACCAGTTCCTCCAGACGGGCGTCGTGGACTCCAAGTTCGGTCTGCCGTTGGCTGAAGGACTAGCGGAATCTGCGATCGCTCGCGCCAAAGCCTCGTCGGCGATGAACTTCCGCGGCATCCACGTCCACGTCGGGAGCCAGGTCTTCGACGTGGAGAGTTTCGCACAGACGGTGCATTCGCTTGCCCCCGTTGTCAACGCGGCAGGAGCCGAGGAATTCTCCATTGGCGGAGGCCTCGGTGTTGCCTACGTCGAGGGTGAATCCTCCGGCTCGATCACCCAATGGGGCGCAGCCGTGCGAACAGTCGCAGCGGAGGCCGGAATCACCGCCAGGGTTACTGCGGAGCCTGGCAGGTCGGTCGTCGCCCAGGCAGCCGTGACGGCATACACCGTCGGAACGATCAAGAAGGTGCCAGGTGTGCGAACGTACCTGTCGGTCGACGGCGGGATGTCCGACAATCCCAGGCCGGTGCTCTACGGCAGTGGTTACGAGGCGGCCCTCGCCAGCCACATCGACGCCAATAGGCCATTGGACGTCCGCATTGTCGGCAAGCACTGCGAGTCCGGGGACGTCATCATTCGGGATGCGTTTCTTCCCGCCGAAACCGCTGTCGGTGGCGTCGTCGTCACACCAGTGACCGGTGCCTACGGGCACTCGATGGGATCCAACTACAACAAGGTGTTGCGGCCACCAGTGGTGTTTGCCATGGCTGGAGAGGCAAGGCTTGTGGTGGAGCGCGAGGCCTATAGCGACTTGGTACTTCGGGACGTTGGCTGATGATGCCACAGCGGTATCGCCGGTGACCGAGAGAGACTTTGCAGGAACGTCAGCGTCGCTGTGTCCTCGTGGTCGCGTACGACCGCAATGGTCATGGGGCGGTCCGTTGGCAGTTCTTCGGTGAGCAGCCACCCGTCGGCAGATTGCCACCAGAAGGCATCTCGATTTGCCTCGATTCCAGGATGACTGCCGACGGTGAACCCGAGGTCCTTGGGGATGCGACCGCGTGATACGAACGCAAGGAGTTGCTCGTACTCCTCCATGAGCGCATCCATCGGTCCTGCGCCGCGGTCTGCGACCACGACGATCGTCGAAGGCCCCTCCGCCTCGTGGACATGTACTGGCTCTTGGTCTTCTGGGACCTCTGGGACCGCCTCAAGTTGAGCAGCGTCGAGCAGCACGTCCACATCGAGCGTTTCGACGGTGGCCCGATCGGCACCTGCTGTCGCCTCGTCGGATGAGGCTTGCTCATTCGGCACAAACACTTCGGAGATCTCGACGACGGGAGCGTAGGCGCGCAAATCCGCGAGGTAGGTGGCCTCGTCGTTGGCCGTGAACACAATGATGCGTTCGGGTTGGATCAATTCGAGGGCCACAAAGGCGGCATTCGGATCCAATGGGTCGAGTGGGATGAGCGGTGAGTCGTAGGAGGTCGTGCTTGCGTCGGCAGCTGTGAACAGGTCGGCAACGTCCACGATGAATGCTGTCGTCGTGTCCTCTCCGAACAAGGCGGTGCCGAGTAGGACAAGATCAGTGGCGTCGACCAAGGAGTACTCGATGCGTCGAGCTTCGTCGAGCGAGTACCACGCATCAACGGGAATTCCGTCCGGATTGCGAATCTCGAAGTGCAGGTGTGGCTGAGTCGTCTCTGCATTGCCGGAGTCGCCAACCCAGCCAAGGATCGTTCCTTCCGCAACCTCGGCGCCGACCTCGATGCCTGGTGCGAAGCAGAGGTCACCCTCGGTGTCGGTCCCTGGCAGGTCTGTGTTGAGGTGCACGTAGTGGGATGTCCAGCCGTCCTCGGCCTCGATCACCACAGCGCAACCAGATAGCTCGCCCCCGGTGCGCGTCAGTGTCACCCTCCCGCCGTGGCTGGCAACAACGGGGAAGCCCTTCCATCGATGGGTGAGGATGTCGATGCCGTTGTGGGTACGCCGACATCCATCCCTGCAATCACCGAAGCCTTTTGAGAACGCCGAGGCGCCGACGATCGGGAACACGATGTCACGCGTCACCTGCTCGGGATCGAGCGGATCGAACTCGATCTCCTCGTCCTCCTGCGGCTCTTCGTCGGCTGCGGCTTCCTGCTCGGCTGCGGCTTCCTGCTCGGCTGCGGCCTCCTCTTCGACCGGCTCCGACGTCTCATCACCAGGAGGCTCCGGCGGCGGGTCTGTCACAGGCAGGGTCGTCGTGGTCGCCGTTTCCTCTGGGGCTGGGGGCTCGGTTGGTTCCCCCGTCTCGTCTGCAAGCGCTGCTGGTGCCATGAGTGCAACGCACACAGCAAGGACGAGAGCGAGGTGTTTCGGGGTGCGTCGCGGCATCATGGGACGAGGTTATCCCAGATTGCAGCCTGGGGTAACACCGTTGATTCGCGTACCGCGCTGTCGGGTGCCTACTGTGCGTGGAAGGTTCGGGTCGACGGCCGGTAGTGCCACAGAGGCATCAAGGGAGCTTCCGCAGCGCTGTGGAGGAATGCCAGGGTCGCCTCGTCGTCGACATCCCTGACCACGGCCACCCTGAGCTTCGCTACCTCTGGGATGTCCTCGCTCAACAACCAGCCGTCAGCTGATGGCCACCAGAAGCCATCCCGGTTGGCCTCCTCGCTTGGGCGGCCCCCTGTGACGTTTCCAAGGTCCTCGGGAACTACGGCAGATGTGCTGAATGCAATGAGTCGATCGGACTCCTCAGCCATGGCATCGAGGGCGGCCGTGTCGTTGTCGGCAACGACCGTGAACATCCAGGGTTCCACAGCTTCATGGATGTAGACCGGACGTCGCCTGACCGTGGTTTCCGACCCTGTGGGTTCCTCCACCACTTCTTCCTCTTCGGGTTCGGGCAGCGAGAACATTGCCACCTCGACGACGGGCACGGTCAATTCAAGGTCGTCGAGGTAGTGGGGTTCGGCAAGCTCGCTGAACACGAAGACGCGTGCCGGAGCGAGTTCTCGTACCGCTCTGAGCGCAGGCTCTGCATCCAGCGGATCGATCGGGATGATCGGTGAGTCATATGAGGAAGCCGCAGTCCGGACAGCGCCGATGAGGCCAGCATCCTCAATCACATACACAGTGTTTGCTGAGCCGGAGTACAAGGCGGCGCCGAGGTCATAGATGTCCTGCGTGTTGATGAGTGCGTAGTCAATGCGTGGGGCGGGATCGAGCGACACCCACGAGTCGATTGGTATGCCGTCAGGGTTTCGGATCTCGAAATGGAGGTGTGGCGGTGTGGTCTCTGCATTGCCTGAATCACCGACCCAACCGATAAGAGTTCCTGCTGTCACTCGAGTGCCGACCTTGATTCCTGGTGCGAAGCAGAGATCCTCTTCCCTGTCCGTCCCCGGACGGTCGTTGTTGAGG
>Ga0265306_10001865_pt1 | contig 10203 bp, 9 predicted proteins | sample Helome_3_FD_192493 | JGI IMG/M metagenome (GOLD analysis project Ga0265306, IMG submission 192493) | Marine sediment microbial communities from subtidal zone of North Sea - Hel_20160420 (Illumina Assembly) | ecosystem: Environmental > Aquatic > Marine > Subtidal zone > Sediment ...
CTCGGCCATCTCCCACAACACGCCCGGGTCGGGATAAAACGGCGAGCCGTCGTAGAGCACCACGGTCGCGCCGCTGGCCAGCGACGAGACCAGCCAGTTCCACATCATCCAGCCGCAGGTGGTGAAGTAGAACACCACGTCATTGATGCCGATGTCGGTATGCAGCTGGTGTTCCTTCAGGTGCTGGAGCAGGGTGCCGCCGGCGCCGTGGACAATACACTTGGGCTCGCCAGTGGTACCCGAGGAATACATGATGTAAAGCGGGTGGTCGAAGGGCAGGGCGGCGAAGCTGAGGTGGTCGATATGGGCGTAGCCGAGAAAATCGTCCCACAGCACCGCGTTGGGCAAGTGGTCGATGGCGGGCGCATCGTTGATGTAGGGCACCACCACCACGGTTTCGACCGAGTCGAGCTGTTCCAGCACAGCGCCGACGCGTTGCAGCGAATCCAGCGTCTTGCCGCCGTAGTAATAACCATCGGCGGTAAACAACACCTTGGGTTTGATCTGGCCAAAACGGTCGAGCACGCCGTGGATACCAAAATCCGGCGAACAGGAGGACCACACCGCGCCGATACTCGCTGCGGCCAGCATCGCGATCACCGCCTCGGGCCGATTCGGCATAAAGCCAGCGACCCGGTCGCCGGGACCGACACCGGTTGCCTTGAGCGCCGCGGCCAGCCGGGCGACGGCCTGGTACAGTTCGGCATAGGTGAGCTGTTCGCGATGACCGGTTTCGTCGCGGAACACCAATGCGACGCGCTCGTCGTGATAACGCAGCAGGTTTTCGGCAAAGTTGAGCTGCGCGTCGCCAAACCAGCGCGCCCCGGGCATACGCTCGCCGTCGGTGAGCACCGTGGTGGCGGGCGTCGCGGCAATGACTCCGCAAAAGTCCCAGACGGCCTGCCAGAATGCAGCGGGTTCACTCACGCTCCACTGCCACAGCGCGTCGTAGGTGTCGAACTCGCGCGCGGCCCGGTCGGCCGCGAAGACCTGGAACGCGGCCATGCGGCTACGGGCGATCCGTTCCGGGCTCGGGCTCCACAGAGGCGCGGTATTCACCAGCTCAGCCTACAGTGCTTTTTCCAGCTCCGGGATGATCTGGAACAAATCCCCGACCAGACCGATATCGGCGATCTCGAAGATCGGCGCGTCGCCATCCTTGTTGATCGCGACGATCACACCCGCGTCCTTGATCCCGGTGACGTGCTGGATCGCGCCGGAGATACCCGCGGCGATATACAGATCCGGGGCGATGATCTTGCCGGTCTGTCCCACCTGCATGTCGTTGGGCACATAGCCCGCGTCCACGGCCGCGCGGGAGGCGCCGACACCGGCGCCAAGCTTATCGGCCAGGCTATAGATCAGGTCGAAATTCTCCTTGCTGCCGAGCGCGCGACCGCCGGCCACCACGCGGCTGGCGGACTGCAGATCGGGGCGGTCGCCGCCGGAGGCCTCGAGACCCACATATCTGGTGTGATCGGGCAGCGTGGCATCGACGCTCAGGTTCTCAACCGCGGCGCTACCGCCGTCACCGACACCGACATAAGAGGCGATCCGCACGGTGCCGAGGACGGTGATGCCCTCCGGTACTTTGACCGTGACGATCACATTGCCGGCATAGGTCGGCCGTTTGAAGGTGCGCGCATCGATCACCTCCATGATGTCGCTCAACTGCGGCAGACCGAGCAGACCGGCGGCGCGGGGCATCACGTCCTTGCCGGTGGTCGAGGAGGGGGCGAGCACATAGTCGTAACCCTCGGCCAGTTTTGCCAACTGTGGCGCGAGGATCGCGGCCACCGGGTTGGCGTTCTCGGCCCGGTCCACATGCAGTACTTTGGCCGCGCCGTCGAGTTTGGCGGCAGCGTCGCACACGGCTGACGTGCCGTTGCCAAAGACCACGATGTCGGTCTCACCCAGTCCCTTGGCGCAATTCAAAGCGCGGGCGGTCGAGGAGTTCAGTGTCTGGCCGTCATGCTCGGCCATCAGCAATACCCGGGCCATTACAGCACCCCCTTGTCTTTGAGCGCAGCGACCAGCGATTCGACAGAATCGACCTTGACGCCACCGCCACGCTTGGGCGGCGGCTCGCAGCCGAGATGTTCGATCTGCGGCGGTATCTCGATACCGGTATCGGCAAAAGCCACGGTCTCCAGCGGTTTCTTTTTCGCTTTCATGATGTCCGGCATCTTGACGAAGCGCGGTTCGTTTAAACGCAGATCCACGGTGAGCACCGCCGGCAGCGTGACCTCGATGGTCTCCAGACCGGCGTCGACCTCGCGCACCGCGGTCGCCTTGCCGTCGGCAAATTCGAGACCGGAGACAAAGGTCGCCTGGGGCTTGTCCCACAGCGCGGCCAGCATCTGACCGGTCTGGTTGGCGTCATCGTCGATGGCCTGCTTGCCGAGCATCACCAGACCCGGGTCTTCCTTGTCGATCAGCGTCTTGAACACGCGCGCCGCGGCCAGCGGCTGCACTTCCTCGTCAGCCTCCACCAGGATCGCGCGGTCGGCACCCATGGCCAGCGCGGTACGCAACTGCTGTTGCGCGGTGGCCGGACCGATCGAGACCGCGATAACTTCCTCGGCGACACCGGCTTCTCTCAGACGCAGCGCCTGCTCGACCGCGATCTCGTCAAACGGGTTGATACTCATCTTTACCCCGTCCTTGATCACGCCGGTGCCTTCGCGATTGATCTGCACCCGCACGTTGTAGTCGATGACGCGTTTTACGCCGACCAATATCTTCATTCCTTGCTCCTTGTCGTCGTCCGTGTGGGACGGCGAATGACTTGTTCCTCACTGCCCGGCAACCATGCGGCAGCGCAGGTACGGCGACTCGTCAACGGCCCCGGTAGACCTCGCGCCGGTGGCCGATTCTGACCACCACGACGACGAGTTCATTGTCCTGGATCTGGTAAAGGATGCGGTAGTTTCCCTGGCGGACGCGATAGCGGTCGTACCCTGAGAGTTTCTGACATCCCGGCGGTCTGGGTTCCTCCGCAAGACTCTGGATCAATCGGACGATTCGTTGTCGGTCTTTCTTGGTGGCTACGGCAACAAGCTCTTTCCTCGCCGAGGGCTTTATCGAAAGCCTATATTTTGCCACTGCGCTTGAGTTCCTTCACGACCGATTCAAACGGCATATCCGGTTCCGCGACACGGTCGTCGAAGGCAGCCAGGTCCTCCGCATCCTCCGCGAGGCTGTTGCGGACCGCTTCGTTGACCAGCTCAGACAGAGAGCGATCCGTCTCCGCGGCCTTCAGACGCAGGGCCCGATGCAGCGCAGGGTCGAAATAGACCGTCGCTCTTTTTTGCGAATTTTCCATGCACAGACTTTAGCGTTATGACGTTAAAGCGTCAAGGAGTCGTCTGTGTTCCCCACCGACGCGCACGCGCCCTGAGCAACCGGCTACGGTTTTGCGTGTTCGCGCTGCCCGTCATCCCAGCGTCGCTTGCCGACGGTCCAAAACGGCATCAGGGCAGGCAGCAGTATCAGCAGGCTCCACCAACTGTTGAAGCCCATTGTTCCTGGACCTTCGAACGACCATATGGCCCAGAGCAACGCCGCCAGAAAGAGCATGTAGATAGGCATCATGAGCTTTCGATATGCGGTCTGCGGATGCCGCCAGGGCGAATACATAACGATCGCCGCGCAGGCCACGCAGACAATCAGCAAGCCGATCCCCCCTTGCAGCGCTTTGCCCTGGACGAAGAACACGATGGCGAGGATAAACACCCAGATAAATCCGCCCAGCCATCCGCCGATCCAGCCGATCTTCTCTTGTTTCCGTTCCTGCACTATGCGGGCCTCAAGTTGCCGAATCCCGACTACAAATTCTGATAATTCGGACCGGAACCGCCTTCGGGCGGCACCCAGTCGATGATCTGGTACGGGTCCTTGATGTCGCAGGCCTTGCAGTGCACGCAGTTCGAGGCGTTGGTCTGCAGCTTACGGCCGCCGCTGCCGTCGTCGATCATTTCGTAGACCTGGGCCGGGCAGAAACGGGTGCAGGGGTTGCGGTATTCCTCGTAACACTGTGTGGCGCAGATCGAGGTGTCCGCCACCTTCAGGTGCACCGGCTGGTTCTCGTCATGGGCGATATTGGCGAAATATACCGAGGCCAGACGGTCCCGCGGTGGCAACGCGCGCTCGGCCAGCCAGTCGCGCTCGGTGATCGAGCCATCGATCTTGCGCAGGCTGTCGTGGTCCGCATGATGCTTGAGTGTCCACGGACTGTGGCCGGCGGTGACGGTCTCCCAGGCGGCGTTGGCCAGACCGAACCACAGACCCTTGTTAAAGCCCGGGCGGATGTTGCGGACCTTGCGCAGTTCTTTGGCTGAGGGCGAGGCGTGCCAGCGTGCATCAAAGCCCTCCGCCTTGCCGGTCTCGGCGATATGTTCGGCGGCCAGCATGCCCGAGCGGATGGCCATGTGGATGCCCTTGATCTTGGCCACGTTGAGGGTGCCGGCGGCATCGCCGATTAGCACCGCGCCGGGCACGTCCAGCTTCGGCAATGACTGGATGCCGCCTTCGATCAGCGTGCGCGCGCCGGCAGATACGATCTCGCCACCGTCGAGCAGCGCCTTGATCACCGGGTGGTGTTTGTACTGCTGGAACGCCTCAAAGGGTGAGAACATCGGGTCCTGATAATCCAGCCCGACGACAAAGCCGATATACACCTGATCGTTGTCCAGGTGATAGAGAAAGCTGCCGCCATAGGTCTTCGAGTCCAGCGGCCAGCCTACCGTGTGCTGGATCTTGCCCGGCTCGCCGCGGCCGGCGGGGAGTTGCCAGAGTTCTTTGAAGCCGAGCCCGTAGGTCTGCGGTTCACACCCCTGGTCGAGCGCGAAGCGCTTGATCAGCCGTTTGGAGAGGCTGCCGCGACAGCCCTCGGCCAGCACGGTGACGCCGGCGCGGATATCTACCCCTGGCGCAAAGGCCGGACCCTCGCTGCCATCGGCTTCCACACCCATGTCGCCGCAACGCACGCCGACCACGCGTTCGAGTTCCACCAGCGTCTCGACCGCGGAGAATCCCGGGAACACATCGACGTCCAGCGCCTCGGCCTGCTGGCCAAGCTGCTGGACCAGCATGCCCTGGGAGACGATAAAGTTGCCGTGATTGTTCGACTGCGGCGGGGTCGGCAGCCGCACGGCGCGCTTGTTGGTCAGCAGCAGGAATTCGTCTTTGCTCGCCGGCACGCAGATCCCCGGCGGGTTGTCGCGCCAGTCGGGTAACAGCGCATCCAGCGCGTCGGGCTGCATGACCGCGCCGGACAACGCGTGGACCCCGGGTTCCGAACCCTTTTCCAGCAGACAGACCGAGCGCTCGGGAGTGAGCTGTTTGATACGGATGGCGCAGGCGAGACCGGCCGGACCCCCGCCGACCACGGTGACGTCGTACTCCATCTGGTCGCGTTCTGTCATCCTGATCTCCGAGTTTCTGCGGCGGGCCGGCAAAAAAACGGCCGCCGGTCTCAGTAACAGACTGGGCAGCCGTCTATTCTAAATCATCCGCCCCGGGGATGGACCCGCGGTGGACGGTCAATCCACCAGATAGGTCTTTAATTCCTCGACTTGGGCGAGCTGGGGTTCGATCACCTCGCGATCGCCCACCACGACCACCGTCATCCCCGCCAGCGGTAACTGGCTGCGCGCCATGGCGCTGACCTGTTCCGGGGTGACCCGGTTCATCCGCGCCAGATACTCGGTGAGGAAGGTGTCGGGCAGACCGTGAAAGTCGATCAGGCTCAGCGTGCCGATGATGCCGCCCCGCGAGGCGTTGCTCAGCACGAACACGCCGCCGCGATAACCGCGGATCAGCGCCAGCTCCTCATCGACCGGTGGTGTGTCCTGCAGCTGTCTGATCTCGCGGAAGAACTCGGTCAGCGCGGCGCCGGTATCCGGCGTGTTGAAGTTGGCGGAAAATACCCAGAGATTGTCGCGATAGTGGCCCCGGGTGCTGCTGCGCGGGTCATAGGAAAAGCCTTTTTCCTCGCGGATATTGCGGAAAAAACGTGACAGGAAACCGGCGCCGCCGAGCACGCTGTTGGTCATCTGGAACTCGGAATAGGCCGGCTCGATGATCCCGATCACCGGGATCCCGATCAGCACCGTGGATTGCGGCGCACCGGGACGGTCGATGATCTGCAGGCTGCCCGAGCGGTTCGGGTTCGGCACGTCGATCATCACCTCGGGGCCTGGTTCCCAGTCGGCGAACTGCTCGCTGATGGCGTCGCGGACCGCTTCGGTGTCGAACTGACCGGTGATATAGAGACGGCTGCGGCGCGCGCCAAAGTTGGCGGCGTGATAGGCGCGGACTTGCTCGATGCTATAGCTGCTCAACTGCGCATCGGTCGGGTAGACCCGGCCAAACGTGTGGTCGCCATAGATCCGCGGATAAAACGCCATCGCGGCCTGGCCGTCAGGCCGGGTCCGCGAGATGCTCAGGTTACGCAGGAAGTCCTGACGGATACGATCGAGTTCCGATGCAGGCAGGGCCGGGCGGCGCGCCACCGCCGCCATCAGCGCGATGGCCTCGGGCGCCTTGTCGGCCAGGCTGCCCATACTGACACTGGTCCTCTCGGAACCGGTGGATACGCCGACGGCGCCGCCCAATTCCGCGGCCACCCGGGCCAGCGTCTCTGCATCCATGTCGCCGGCGCCTTCGGTCATCAATTCGCCGGTCAGATCCGCCAGCCAGGTGTCGTCGCCCTCGTTGAGATTGCCGGTGCGGATCGACAGCACCATGCTGACCTTGGGCACCGAGCCGAAGGGCACCAGGGTCACGTGCATGCCGTTTTCGAGCCGGTATTCGGTCGTCGCCGGCAGCTGATAGTCTTTCGGCTGTCCCGGCGGCGGGATGTCCGCGGCGTAAGCGCCGCAATAGCCCAGGATCAGCAGCGCAGCGAATACGAGTTTGGGCATCGGGTTTGTCATCTTCATGTTCATTGCCCTCCCGCCTGCGGCGCGGCTGCGCCAGCTTCAAGGAACAGCAGCGACCGATTGGACGGCCGCAGATACTCGCGAGCCACTTGCTGGATCAACTCCGGTGTGACCGCCGCCATATTGGCTTCGATGCGGTTGATCGCATCCGGGTCGTCGTCGAACAACGCAAAGCTCGCGAGCATGTCGGCGCGGCTGATGCCGAAACGTCCGCCCTGTGATTCGTAAAAGCCGGAGCGGAATTTTGTCATGGCCCGTTCCAATGTGGCCGCGTCCACCAGGTTTTCGCGGAAGGTCTCGATCACGTCATCGAAATCGGCGACGATCGCGGCCGGGTCCTGACCCTGGTCATGGATCAGATAGCCGGCCCAGATCATCGGTCCGTCGTAGTCGAACATCCCGCCCATCAGATTGATGCCGCCGCCGACGAACGAGGCATAGCCTTTCTCCGCCACCAGCCGGCGATAGAGCAGGCTGTCCTGGCCGGTTACCAGGATCAGATCGATCATGCCCATCGCGAAATATTCGGGCGTGCCGCGCTCGGGCACGTGATAGGCGAAAGCCAGCGCCGGCTGCGGCGCCAGCGGATCGACAAAGCTGGCGCGCTTTTCCTCTTCCTGTGCCGGTTCGGAAAGATCGGGCCGTTTTGGCTGTGAGCGCCGCTTGAAGTCACCGAAGTACTTTTCGACCATCGTGAACACCGCCTCCGGGTCCACATCGCCGACCACGACCACGACCGCATTGTTGGGCGCGTAATAGGTCTCGTGGAATTCGCTCACCGTGTCCAGCGTGGCGGCATCGAGATCCTCCATATCGCCCCAGAAGTTGTGACCGTTCTGCCAGTTCTCATAGGCGGTCTGGTTGATCTCGACGCTGATGAACTCCGCATAGGGCTGGTTTTGTATCTTCATCCGGTATTCGTTCTTGACCACCTCGCGCTGGTTGTCCAGGTTCTCCTGGTTGACGGTCAGCCGGCCCATGCGGTCAGCCTCGGCCCACAACACGGTCTCGATCATGTGCACCGGGACGACTTCGTAATACAGCGTGGTGTCGGGTTTGGTCTGACCCTGGATGATGCCGCCGTTACCGGAGATCAGCTGGTCAAAGCCACCCTTGGGCAGGTTGGCCGAGCCCTGGAACATCATGTGTTCGAACAGATGCGAGAACCCGGTCAGACCTTTTGGCTCGCTGCGCAGACCGACCTTGTAATACACTGCCACGGTCGCCACCGGCGCGGTGTTGTCCGGCGAGACCACGACCTTGAGCCCGTTGTCGAGTGTCCGGTAATAGACCGGCACGTTAAAGCTCACCTTCTCGGCGCGCTCGCGCTTGGCCACGGTGGCTGCCGGTGGCGGGGATTCGGCCTCGGCGCCGGGTGCCGGTGCGTCGCGACCACAGCCGCTGGCCAGCACAGCCAGCGCGGCGATGGCGGCGAGTGAGGTCCGGAAGGATGGCCGGTAAAGGGTCATTGAATCACTCCTGGCATACCCGAATTCAGATTGCGTTGGCGCGAAAACCGCTCCGCTCATTTCGGCTGCATGCGGATGGCGCCATCCTGGCGGATGGTCTCGGCGTTCAACATCACGGCGCCGTAAATATAGGCGACCAGATCGGCGAACTCCTCCGGCCGTCCGAGCCGTGACGGGAACGGCACCTGGGCCGCCAGTGACTGCTGCACTTCATCCGGCATGCTCTCCATCATCGGCGTCAGGAAGATGCCGGGCGCCACGGTGTTGACGCGGATCCCCAGACGCGAGAACTCGCGGGCCAGCGGCAACGCCATACCGGCCACACCGGCTTTGGACGCGGAGTAGGCCGCCTGGCCGATCTGGCCTTCAAAGGCGGCCACCGAAGCGGTGTTGACGATCACGCCGCGTTCGCCTTCTTCGTTGGGTTCATTGTGCTGCATCGCGTTGGCGGCGGCCTTGCACATCAGGAAGGTGCCGATCAGGTTGACCTTGATAACGCGGGAGAAATACTCGCCGGGCATCGGCGCCTCGCGTCCCAGAACGCGGGCGGCGCCGAGGATGCCGGCGCAATTGATACACAGGGTCACGCCGCCAAATGCCTCGACCGCCTGGTCTACGGCCGCGTTGACCTCATCTTCGTTGCTGACGTCGGTGCGGATAAAGATGGCCCGATTCCCGAGCGCCGCGGCCGCTTCCTGACCCTGGGCCTCGTTGACGTCAAGCATGGCGACCCGGCCGCCCTCGGCGACGACCCGCTGGGCCACCGCCAGTCCCAGACCCGAGGCTGAGCCGGTGACGACCGCGTTTGCGTTGGTAATGTCCATCTGGTGCTCCCTGGCCCGTTTCTGCGCGGACCGTGTTGAATACAGCTTGTTCTCTTTGCCTCTGTCGGCGCGGTTGCGATACCGGCGTCGGCCCGGCCTCAGCCCGGCCTCAGCCCAAATGGCTCATCCTGCCTCGCTCTTGTCGTCGTCGCGGCCTTTCTGGTGGAGGGCGGCAATCATACCGAGCCTGCTGGTCGGCGGGCGACCCAGGGCCTCGCTGATAAACAGACTCGCCTCCAGCAGACCGCGCTGATCGATGCCGGTCTCGATCCCCATCCCGTGGAGCATATGGACCAGATCCTCGGTCGCCACATTGCCGGTCGCGCCACTGGCATAGGGGCAGCCGCCGAGACCGGCCACGGATGCGTCGATGGTGGCGACGCCGGTCTCGAGACAGGCGAAGATATTGGCCAGTGCCTGGCCGCGGGTGTCGTGGAAATGGACCGCGAGCTGTTCGAGCGGGACCACCGCGGCGGTCGTCTCCAGCATCCGCCGCGCGGCCAGCGGCGTGCCGGCGCCGATGGTGTCGCCGAGCGAAATCTCGTAACAGCCCAGATCCAGCATCCGACGGCTCACCGCGGCGACCCGGGCCGGATCGATGTCGCCCTCATAGGGACAGCCGAGCACACAGGACACATAGCCGCGCACTCGGACGTCGACGTCCCGGGCCGCGTGCATGATCGCGGCGATCCGGGTCAGTGATTCCTCGATGCTGGCGTTGATATTGCGTCGGTTAAAGGACTCTGAGGCGGCGGTAAACACGGCCACTTCCCGGGTCCCGCTGGCCAGCGCCCGCTCCAGGCCTTGCAGATTCGGCACCAGCACCGGGTAGTCGGTACCGGGACGGAAGTCCACGCCTGCCAGCACGGCTTCGGCGTCGGCCAGCTGCGGCACCCATTTCGGGCTGACAAAGCTGGTCACTTCTACCGCCGGCAGACCGGCGGCGCCGAGCCGGTCGACCAGCTC
>Ga0265306_10001866_pt1 | contig 10202 bp, 9 predicted proteins | sample Helome_3_FD_192493 | JGI IMG/M metagenome (GOLD analysis project Ga0265306, IMG submission 192493) | Marine sediment microbial communities from subtidal zone of North Sea - Hel_20160420 (Illumina Assembly) | ecosystem: Environmental > Aquatic > Marine > Subtidal zone > Sediment ...
CCATGCGCACGTCCTCGCTCGGGAAATAATAAACCGGGGCAATGCGTGTTTCTGTCAACAGCTTCGCAGCTTTGCTATCGGCGAGAGTGACTCCCTGGAATTGCGCAATGACGCGTTGTGATTCGGGTTCAAAGCTGAAGCGATAGTTAGGCGGCGCCGGTAACGGCGATTGGGTCGATTCGCTGGATTGTGATGCAGTCATGGTGGCTGGTTGGAAACCCGAACTAATGTTGAGCCCGGATTATAAACCGATCCTTTTCGATTCGCCTTTGTCACTGTCTGAAATTATTGCACTGGAGGGGAAAAGCGGAAAAGGGGGAACTGTAAATTCGAGTGACAGTTAACTCAATCGAGAGATAAATTGACTGTCAGCTTAATCGCTCGAGAAAAGGTTCCGGTGAACCCGAGGTGAGTCGTCGACAGGTTTCCGGCGGGAACACCATGCCCGGTTTGCGATCATAACTGGCGGTCAGGGTGACAGTTTACTTAACCTCCAATTGATCAAATTGATATAAACCCGGATTAAGTAAACTGTCACCATACCTCCAATGTTTATCAGTTGATTTCCTGAACATTCATGACCAGCTCGTTCCAGTTGCGCTGGTTCTCAATATCATGTTCCAGACCTTGCTCATCAGCGATGGTAAAGCGTTTCGGGTTACTTTTACAGGCTATCAAATGACCTCTAAAATTCCTGGAAATAAAAAGAGTTATAAAGAAATGAAAGTACAAAGCAGTAGCTGTATGATAGAAAAACCTCAATCAGTTCGCACTCTGATTGCTTTCTATCGAGCAAGCTAATATCGAGCGTTATAGCGTGGAAACATGTCTCTAGGCATTAATTAAATTTCATATTCCATTAAATATGCGCCCAGGAATAAAAATTTTTGTTTTTTTGAAATTTTGAAATTTTGAACAAAGGCTGTTTTAAGTTAAGACATATGGTTTGGAGGGATAATGTCGCGGCAACCGGTAAGGATTTTTGTTTCGTCACCAAGCGATGTTCAGCCAGAACGCGAACGTGTCGACAAAGCCGTTGAACGATTACAGCATGAGTATGGAGACCTGGTCGATCTGGAAATATTTCGCTGGGAGGAAACTTATTACACCGCCAGGGAAGGATTTCAGCAACAGATAGAAAAAAAACAGTCCCCTGGCGACGCCGACCTGGTGCTTTGCATTTTGTGGAAACGTCTGGGTTCCACCCTGCCAGAGGAATTCAATCGCCCGGATGGCACGCCAAGGACGGGAACGGAATACGAGTTTGAAGTCGCCATGGAAAGGGCGTTAAAAGAAGATATTCCCGATATCTTCTTATATCGAAAAAACGCCGAAATATTGTTCCATTCGGAACGCGTCGATCAGGAAAAGGCCGAGCTACAGGCGCTAAACGCGTTTTGGGGCCAATGGGTAAGAAACGAAGAAGGCCATTTTACCGCTGGATTCAAGAGCTTCGAAGACCCGGAAGAATTCGAAACGCTCATGGAGAGCGACCTCAGAGCCTGGTTAAAGGAGCGTTTCCAGACGGCTGAATGGCCGGAGAGCAAGGGTTCGCCCTATCGCGGCCTGGAAGTATTTTACGCCGAACACGCAGATATTTTCTTTGGCCGCAGGCGCGCGATCAGGGAAATTCGTGCCAGGCTCCTGGCCTTGAGCGAAAAAGAGCAATGTGAGTTCTTACTGATATTGGGCCCTAGCGGATCGGGTAAATCCTCGATTATCAGGGCCGGCCTGCTGCCGGCAGTGCAGCAGAAATTACCAGTCCCGGGAATTGCAGAATGGCGTTACTGTCCTGTTCGACCCAGTGAGCTAGGGGATGACTTGCTGCATGGCCTCGCACAGGCCATGTCCTCCGAAGGCGTATTACCCGAGATTCTGCAAGGAGACAGCACTTCCACCAATATGCTCTCCGAGCTCTGGCGCACCGCGCCACAGCTCGCTCGGCAACCAGTAGCCTCCGGTTTGGGACGAGTCGCCAAAGCCTTGCAAGCTGAAGATGGCCTCAAGAATACACCGCAGGTCAGACTGCTCTTACTGATCGACCAACTGGAAGAGTTATTTCATTGCCCGCAAGCTGAAAGAGACCTGTTTCTTGACGTGATCGAAAGCCTCGCGTACAGCAAAAAAGTCTGGATAGTCGCCACCCTGCGCAGCGACCTTTACGGCGAGATGCAGGCGATTCCCAAACTGATGAACCTGAAGTCCCGCGGACGTCAATACGATCTACTTGCCCCGGGAGATCACGAACTCCGCGAAATCATTACAGGCCCCGCGGCAATGGCCGGATTACAGTTTGAACAGACAGACGAGGGATCCGCACTGGATGAGCGCCTGTTGGACGAGGCAAAGGAAGCGCCGGGTGCGCTGCCTTTACTCGAGTACACGCTATCGCAGTTATACGACGCCCGCAATCGAGAGAACAAAACCTTAACCATCCATGCTTACGAAAGAATGGGCGGCCTTAAAGGCGCAATCGGTCAAAAGGCGGAAGCGATATTGAGCAAACTGCCCGAGCCGGTGCAGAAAAGTCTGACGCAGGTGCTGCTTAGCCTGGTCACCATATCGAGCGAGGGCAAGGTAAGCGCCAGGGTCCAGCCATATGCCGAATACGAAGAATCCAGTCATGGACGAGAGCTGGTAGATGCGTTTCTGGCCACCAGCGCCCGCCTGATCACGATTCAGCAGGACACGAATCACGAGCCCGTGATACGCGTCTCGCACGAAGCCTTGCTAACGCATTGGCAAAGAGCAAAAACAATCATCGAGGAAAACAAGCAGGATATCGAGCTTAGAGCAATCCTGGAGCAGGAAGCCGGAAGATGGGAACAGGCGGAACAGCAGCACAAGACTGGATATCTGCGGCAAGCAGGCAAAGCGCTGGAAGAAGCACGGGACCTGCTGCGGCGTAAATCGGAAGACCTTTCCGCCGAGGTGCGGTCTTACATACAAAAGAGCATTGACGAGGTCGAAAGAAAGGCCAGGCAACGCACACGTATCATTAAAGGATTGGGCGCCGGCGCCGGTGTGCTGGTTTTGGTGATGGCGGTCTTGACCTGGTTTGCCTTTCTCGGCCAGATAAAATCAAAAGACAGCCAGGCGGAGTTACTGCTCAATTCTTCGATTTACCTGGCCGAGCGAGGAGATGCCCGGCAAGCGGCAGAAAGCCTGATCGACTCGATAGAGTTAAATCCGGACAACCGAATCGCCGTCGCCAGGCTGACCTCGCTGTTAACACAACGTTCCTATCCGCTGCTGCGTTCCGAAATCAAGCTGTTTGACAGCAAGGTGTTGAAAATAATCAAGAGCCCGGATGAAAAGAACCTGGCCATTCTTTCGCAGCAAGGCAATGCGTCGATTATCGATATTGCGACGGCAAAAAAATGGCCTGACTTCCTGACTTCGGTTGTTGTCGACGATGTCGCATTCAGCTCGGACGGCAAACTACTGGCGATAAAGACCCAGGCCGGCGATATCCAGATATGGGACATGGACAGAAAACAAAAGCTGCATAATCTTGAGGATGGCCCTGGCACGGGTGTACTCACAATCTCGGCTACAGGAAGATACGTGCTGGGTCGCCGTTTTTGGGATATATCCGGCGCACAGGCAGTCAACCATACCAGCAAGAACGAAAAACAGTCCCTGGTATCGGCACATTTCCTCGAGGACGATAAGTTGCTGCTGACTATCGCGAAATCCGGCGCCATCAAAGTATCTCCCATTGCCGAAGACCCGGATTCGGATGCAGTCATCGAGTTTCACCATAACTCATCCATCAGAAACGCTGCTGTTTCGAACAATGGGAAATGGCTCGCGACTAGCGGCGACAATCAAATGGTCAAAATCTGGCGGCTCGACAACGGTAACCTGCTGCAGGAAATTGATGTAGATGACCAGGTTACGGACCTCGTTATCGATCGGAGCAGGCTTATAACTGCAACCTTGTCCGGCACGGTTAACAGCTGGGATATAGCGAGTGGAAGCCTGATCGAGGAAAAATCGATTCATAAAGGCTCGATCACGGATCTGGTGGTGGATAACAACCAACTGTTAACGGCGTCCTGGGACGGCACTGCCACCATGAGCGGTATCGACGGGCCGATCCTCGAACCCATGCGCCACGCCGCGACGGTGTATTCGATAGCACCAAGCGCTAACTCGGGAGAGGTTTTTACAGGCAGCGTAGACGGCATTTTAAGACACTGGAAATACGTCCCGTCCAAATTCAGGTTCGACAGGCTGCATGCAAAACAGGCAATCGATTTACTGGCTCATGATGACCTGTTCGACGTCATTGCGGTGGCATCTGGCAAAGGCAGGATTCTGGAAATTCACAACAGGCCCGAAAACCACTCGCTCGTCTATCACAGCGAACACAGCATATTGCATGTGGGCGTCAGCCCGGGTGGGCAAGCAGTAAGGTGGATAACCTCGGCAGGTGAAATTTTCAACACGCCATCCAATGCGAAAACACTGGATGGACTGCAACCAGAACTACTAAACGAAAAACCCCTGCGGGTACTGGCAACCAACGACTGGAACCGGGTCGCCTTACAGTTCGGGCAACGTCAACTTCGACTCTGGAATACCGCTCGCAACTATCCGATGAGCCTGAGAATTCAAACACAATCACCAATCCGGTTTTTGCTGGCAATGCCACAGACAAACCTCATCGGGATCGTGACCAGTAACAAGATGGGTTTTTGGGACCTGAAAACAGGTCTACCCTACGCCGGTGCTATTGAGTTACCGGGTGGCGTCAATTTAATCGGACACAATTCTAACCGCGTCTATGTCGTGGCCGGGAAAAATATTCGGGTCTTCGAGCTGGATAATCAGCATCGTATCGGTGGCCGCTCGCCTCAACTGGAACCGATTGGTGAAATGTCTCACCAAGAGGATGTCGTTACCCTGGAAATTTCGACAGACGGCCTGTCCCTTGTGAGTAGTTCGCTGGATGGGTCGCTACAGGTCTGGGATACAGCCAGTTTCAAGCGAAGGCTTTCGGTTAATCTCGGCAATCCTGCGCATACGTTAGACATCAGCCCGGACGGTAACTGGCTGATTGCAGGGTCACAAGATGGTAGTGTTCGCATCATCGATCTCAACGAGGGAACACCGGTAGCCGATGCTTACGAGCATGTCGATTCGGTCTCGCTGGTCCAGTTTGACAAACGGGGCAATCAGATCGTATCGGCGTCAGCCAATGACGGCATTCGCCTTAGTGAAACCGGCTTGCATCTTCAGCTACCCGCGCCCGAGTGGCTGCCCGATTTCGCAAGGCAAGTCGCAGGGATCAACAAAGCGTCAATCACTCCAGACGTTGATATTGCTGTCGAAGGGAACTGGACTGACTGGAGAAAAGCGTTGACCAATCATACGCCTGGAGAAATTCAATGAATCAACGTGGTTTTACTTTGGTTGAGTTGATGATAGTAGTCTCGATAATCGGCCTTTTAGCCGCTATCGCGATACCGCAATATAGAGACTATAGGTTACGCACGCAGTATTCCGAATCGCTGGTGTTGGCAAAACCGATACAGGAAACGCTGGCCGAGTACTACGAGCGCTGGGGCGAGTTCCCCAAAACCTCCAGCCAGGCGGGGCTCGGTAACATGGCCGGCTATGTGGGCAAGTACACCAGGGGAATTTCGATTCAGGAAGGCGTGATCGAATTCATATTTTCCGACCAAACGGGCAACTGGAGGCTGTGGCTGCAGGCCGCCGTGCCGGACATCGCGGGGCCCAAGAATTCGGTGATATGGCTTTGCATGCGCGACTCCAATATCGATGGACTGATCTTGATAGGAGAGTATCAACCGACAGATCCGAGCGCTGAACCACTGCCATCGAACGTCAGGCCGGGAGATTGTCGATAGTGATAGGCGTTAAGAACAAAAGACGAGTTCAAGAACAATCCAGGCGTCAGAGACTGTTTGAAACGGTCATTATCATCGCCGTGTTAATCGTCTTGTTCAATAGCCAGCTATCGCAAATGGTGGCACTGGTCGACCGCGCTAAATTGGCTAATGTTTTCACGGACCAGTTTCATAAACGCCTCGCGGTGGCAGAGGCATTATCCTTGACCGGAGAATTTTCCGATTCGATGGTGCAAACAGTTAATTATCGGTTCGAACATACTTTGACGCCCTCGACGGCCGTTGCAACGCCCTTGTTGAGCACCGGTTTCGGCGATGCCCAAAAAGCCATCGTGGAGAAGCAGATTACCCGGACGAAGGTAGCGGAAACAAAACCGGAACAAACAGACCGATCGGAAAGCTCTGAATCCTCAACGCCGAGTATCAATTATTTCAAAAGGAAACGGGATCAAGACAGATCGACCTCAGGTTCAATCTATGTCGAAGGCCAGAATTTTTATCTGAGTGGAGGCTCGTTTTATTATCTGGTCGAAAACCTGGGGAACAGCTCCGAAACGGACATGGAAATCATGAGCTTTGTGTTGAACAGCGAGCTCCGGCATAAGGCAAACAGCATCTGGTATAGCTGCGCACCAACGACACTGACTTCGCTCGGTAGCAGTGCAACGTCAGACTATATCGCCCGAGTCGAAAATACCTGCAATTAAAAAATCTGGAGTCAAAGTGCAAAATCCTTTTAAACGAAAGCCGAAACCTTACCTGCTAATCCAGGTTTACGAAGAGCTTGCGTATGGAATCGAGTCAGGTGATAGCACGGACGATTTCATTGATTTGCTGATCGAGGAGATCGAGGAGCAGGAAGTGGTCAGCCAGCTCCAGCAGATCAGAAAAAGGTTGGCAGCGGGCGACAGCCTGGGGAAATCGGTTGCCGCGGTTACCATGGAAAAGACGGAGTTTGGTGCGCGATTGATAGACAGCTCAGCACCGGGGTTTCTCGACAAGTCTTTTAACATCCTGGCTAGCTTGAAAGAACGCGAAAGTAATCTTCAGTCTTTTTCCTGGAGAGAAGTAAGCTACCCGCTTGCACTGTTAGCCATTCTGATTCTTCTCCTATTCTTTATCAGCGTCACCATCATTCCCCAGTTTCAGGAAATGTTTTCCGCATTTGGCGCCGATTTGCCCTCTTTAACGAGGTTCCTGTTCTCGATTTCAGAAGTCGGAGCCTGGATATGGATCGCCCCGGTAATTTTATTTGCGCTACTAATACCGGCTTACCAAAAAAGTAACACCGTCAGGTCATATATTGACCTGGGCATTCTCAGATTCCCCTTTTATGGAAAAATTTTTTACGCATTTCATCTGAACGAATTTCTCAATCGGGTGGCTTCGCTTCGGGCCGCTACTGATTTCGATGACGAACAGATTCTCGACCTGGCTTGCAGCGGCATCACCAATTCAAGCCTGCGGCAACGCATAAAATCCACCGGATTTTCTAACGATTTGTTGCAATGGTTAAAACAAAATCCTGGTGTCCCGTCGCGGGTGAGGCGCATTATATCGAGAGGCAAGGACAAGGACCGAATCTGGTCAGACATTGAGCGCTACCTGAATTTTCAAACTCGGAGGCTGGATGACCAGGCATCGAGAAATTTATCGAATCTGGTGGTGTTTTTGAGCGCCACGATTTATGTTGTGGCAGGTCTGTTTGTCGTCTCTGTCTATCTACCCATTTTCAAATTAGGCTCGGTAATATAGGAAACCATATGAGACAAAGTAAATCAGGATTCACATTGATCGAGCTCATGATCGTGGTGGCAATCATCGGCGTACTCGCAACCATGGCAACGCCCATTTACAGGGATCGAGTGATTCGCAAACAGGTCGAAGAAGGCCTCGAGCTGTCCAGGCTTGCCACCCGAACGGTTGAGGAATTTTATGCCAGCACTGGCCAAATCCCCGGGAACAACAAAACTGCCGGCCTGCCTGAGGCTGGAAAAATCATCGGCAATTATGTAACCGGCATCGAAGTTGTCGGGGGCGCCATCAATATCGTATTCGGAAACCGGGTACACAAGGATATCCGGGGCAAGATTTTGACACTTCGTCCCGCCATAGTGGCCGACGAACCTTCGGTACCGATTGCCTGGGTATGTGGCTATGCGCAGCAAGTTGAAGGCATGCAGATCAGGGGCTTCGATCAGACCAGCTTGCTGGCGCAGGAACTGCCGATTGATTGCCGCATCTAGTTTATGAAGAAAATACTGACTCACATTCCGAGATTATTCTTCTGGTCGTTATGGCCGCTTGCGATCGCGGTCATTCACTACGGTTATTTGCAGGCGCTTGTCGATGGACAGATGGAGAGCAACAACTACCTAAGCTCCGAAGTATCGAAACTAGATGAGGTAGTAAAAGAAATCAGCGAGCTAAGACGAATCAAACAGTCCGTCCTTGAGCGAGTGGTGATCATACAGGAACTGGAAAAACGTGCCTCAATCAACAATACAGTTTTGAAAAGCATGGCTGACTTGCCCCCCCCCATTCGCTGGAATCAATCGAGTACAGGGCCGATTCACTTTTGCTAAAGGGATACCACGGATCGCAATCTGAAATAGCCGACCTCGCAAACGCACTGGAATCACTTCGTTTGGAGCACCAGGACAAGCGCATCGAATCCTATGACGTTAACTACAAAATCAACAACGATCGGTTCTCGTTGGAGATGAAAATTGGCAATTAAGACCTCCGACAGAATAACCTAGACTATTGATAAAATATAAAACCATAGCTTCCTTTATCGCCTTCTGCAGCCTGATTCTCGTGCTGGCGGAAACGACAATCGTGGCTGATAAAAGCCAACAGCTGAAAAGTTTAGAGTGGAAACAAGGCCATCTAATCAAAGAGTTTGAATTTAAAAGAAGTCAAGCCGAACAATACGATGCCTACAAGCAGCAACTAGTCGAACTGGAAACTTCGCTTGCCGAATTAGTCAGAACGCTTCCGGACCACATTGCACAATCGGAAGTTCACAAGGATTTCTCGGATGTTGCGATAAAATCCGGGACGGAAATCAACAGGTTCAGCCTTGAAAAGGAAAACACGAGAGAGTTTTATGCGGAAAGCCTGTTCAAGATTCAGATGGATTCAGATTTCGAACCAATTTATTCGTTTATCAGTAACCTCAGCTCGCATCCAAGGTTAAGCGTGATCCGAAGCCTTCGAATCAGGCCTTACGGCAGTAAACTAAGAGCCAACCTGGAAATAATGGTTTACCGCTACGTTCTCGAGGATGAACAATGAGTCCTCTTGTTTACCGATCATTATCTGTTCTGGCTGTGCTTGTCAGCATCGCAATAGCCGTAAGTTTCGAATTTAGCCACCTGCCTGAAACTAAACAGATATTGGCCGATATAAACGAAAATCCACCTCGCCGAATCGAGCCACTCCCAGAGTTTGAATCGGTGCCGCCAGTCGTTTTCCCCAGGATTCGAGACCCGTTCAGGCAAAGCAATGCCGAAGCCGAGGGAAGAGACTCGAACGCTTATGGCGATAGTTTGAAAAGGGCCACAAGCACCGTTCGGCTTGCGCCTGAAGATCTATCCTTGTTGGGCCTGGCGGCAGATCACGCACTGATCAAACTTCCCGACGGCGCTGTGTATCAGGTCAAACAGAACGACGCTCTCTGGAATGGCGAGATAACCGTTCAGGCGATTAGCAATAGCGGAGTAACCCTGCGGTTTTCGTCGGGGGAAGTAAGCACGCTTAATAAAATCAGCTTCGAGTAGTGCAAGAGGTTCAACTTACAGTACCACTCGCAGTAAAATAAAACGGGTCAGTGTCGATTGATATGAAATAACTCCGCCACAATATCAATCGACACTGACCCCTTAGAATTTGATAGGATTTCTCCAGCCGCAGCGAGTCGAAGGCGCGCATACCGATCGGCGCGAGCCCGTGGGTCTGGCCTTTTCGAACAGTAAATCGCAAACGGAAACGCCGAACACTTGCCGGTGTGCGTATACTGCTGCGAATATGGCATAACCCTGTTCAACCCCGCGCTTGCAACCAGGCGCCACTCCAGCTGCGTGAAACAGTATGACTAACCCTCCGCCCGCTTCAACATCAGACTGGTCGCTGCAACCGACCATGGACTGGTTGTTCACCAAAGGTCGTATGATCAGCGATAACAATCGCTTTACGCATGAGCTGGCGACCCGGCTGGTCGAGTCCGGGGCACCGATTGACGGCCTGCGGATCATGGTGCGCACACTCAATCCGCAGGTGCTCGCCTACTCGGACTTCTGGTCCAGCTCGGACAATGCA
>Ga0265306_10001867_pt1 | contig 10201 bp, 20 predicted proteins | sample Helome_3_FD_192493 | JGI IMG/M metagenome (GOLD analysis project Ga0265306, IMG submission 192493) | Marine sediment microbial communities from subtidal zone of North Sea - Hel_20160420 (Illumina Assembly) | ecosystem: Environmental > Aquatic > Marine > Subtidal zone > Sediment ...
CGTCATTTGAAAATTCGCGGATGAATTAATCAAATGCAACAGCTAATTTATTTTTGAGGTTTAACAATGTCTCTCGGTTTGGTAGGACGAAAAGTCGGTATGACCCGGGTTTTTTCCGATGAAGGTGTTTCGGTCCCGGTAACGGTTATCGAAGTCGAGCCCAATCGGGTCTCGCAGATTAAAACAGTCGAAACGGACGGTTACGTAGCGGTGCAGGTTGTTACCGGTACTCGCCGTGCCAGCCGCGTGACCAGACCTATGGCCGGGCACTATAAAAAAGCAGGCGTCGAAGCCGGGCGCGGTGCCTGGGAATTTCGTCTTGATTCGGTCGAAGAGATCGAACTCGGCGCGGAATTCAAGGTTGACCTGTTCGAACAGGGCCAGATCGTCGATGTATCCGGAGTCTCCAAGGGTAAAGGCTTTCAGGGCGGCGTTAAACGTCATAATTTTACCATGCAGGACGCCACCCACGGCAACTCGATATCCCACCGTGCCAACGGTTCTATCGGTCAAAACCAGACCCCGGGACGCGTTTTCAAGGGTAAGAAGATGTCAGGCCATATGGGTGCCGCGAACACCACTACGCAAAACCTCGAAGTCGTCAGGGTCGATGCCGAACGCAACCTTTTGTTAATCAAGGGTGCGGTACCCGGTTCGAAAACTGGTGATGTAATTATTCGTCCGGCGTCCAAGGCATAACAGCAGAGCTTTAATAGAGAATTCAAGAAATGGACATAGCGATTCATAACTCGAAGAAAAAGGTATCCGTTTCCGACGATGCTTTTGCAGCCAGCTTTAACGAGGCGCTGGTGCATCAATTAGTCGTGTCATATATGGCATCGGGTCGTGCCGGCAGCAAAGCGCAAAAGACCCGCTCACAAGTGAGTGGCGGCGGTGCCAAGCCGTGGCGGCAGAAAGGTACCGGTCGCGCACGTGCAGGTACCATTCGCAGCCCGATCTGGCGTTCCGGCGGAGTGACTTTCGCGGCTACGCCACGTGACTACAGCAAAAAACTGAACAAAAAAATGTACCGCGTCGGCATGCGCAGCCTGGTTTCCGAGCTGGTACGCCAGGATCGCCTGATCCTGATCGACAAGCTGGGTGTTACCGAGCCCAGGACCAAACAGATGCAGGCCCGTCTTGCGGAACTCGGCATCGATGATGCGCTGCTGCTGACTGATGGACTCGATTCCGCGGTATACCTGGCGGCACGCAATATTCCAAATATTCAGGTGATGGATATCTCGATTGTTGATCCGGTAAGCCTGCTGCAGCAGGAAAAGGTTGTCATCGACGAGGCAGCGCTGAAAAAGCTCGAGGAGCGTTTGGCATGAATCAGGAAAGAATTTTTCAAATTATCAGAGCGCCACATATTTCCGAGAAATCGGCAACGCTAGGCGATGTCGCCAACCAGGCGGTTTTCCAGGTGGCCAGTGACGCTAAGAAACCGGAAATCAAGGCAGCGGTCGAGCAGTTGTTCAACGTCAAGGTTGCCAACGTGCGCACTACCAATATGAAAGGCAAGACCAAGCGCCAGGGTGCACGCCGCGGCAAGCGCTCGGACTGGAAAAAGGCATATGTTTCACTCGAACAGGGTCACGAAATCGACCTTGCATCCATAGGTGGTTAAGCATCATGGCGTTGATTAAAGCAAAACCAACTTCACCCGGTCGCCGTTTCGTCGTTTCGGTCAAGACCCCGGGGCTGCACAAGGGCAAGCCCTTCGCCGCGTTACTGGAAAAGAAGGCGAAGACCGGTGGGCGCAATAATGCTGGACGGATCACTACGCGTCATATAGGCGGTGGTCACAAGCAACACTACCGGCTTATCGACTTCAAACGCAACAAGGATGGCATCGACGCCGTAGTAGAGCGTATCGAATACGATCCTAATCGCAGTGCGCACATCGCGTTGCTGAAGTACATGGATGGCGAACGCCGTTACATCATCGCTCCCAGGGGCATTGCCGAGGGCGCTAGAGTCCGTTCCGGAGAAGATGCCAGTATCAAGAACGGTAATTGTCTGCCGCTGCGCAAAGTACCCGTGGGTTCGGTTGTTCATTGCGTCGAACTGAAGCCGGGCAAGGGCGCGCAGATCGCGCGTTCGGCAGGAACTTCAGCACAGTTTGTAGCCCGCGATGGTGGCTACGCTACCCTGCGTCTGCGTTCTGGCGAAACACGCAAAGTACTCGCTGACTGTCGCGCCGTGATTGGCGAAGTCGGCAACGGCGAGCATAGCCTGCGCTCGTTGGGCAAGGCTGGTGCGACCCGCTGGCGTGGGGTTCGTCCTACCGTGCGTGGTGTTGCAATGAACCCGGTAGATCACCCGCATGGTGGTGGTGAAGGTCGTACTTCCGGTGGCCGTCATCCGGTTTCACCCTGGGGTACCCCGGCCAAGGGATTCAAGACACGTTCGAACAAACGTACCGACAACCTTATCGTGCGTCGTCGGAATAAGAGGAAATAGTAGATGCCACGCTCACTGAGAAAAGGCCCGTTTATTGATCAGCACCTGATGAACAAGGTGCTGGAAGCGGTTGCCAGTAATAACAAGCGTCCGATCAAGACCTGGTCGCGACGTTCCATGATCGTGCCCGAAATGGTTGGCTTGACCATCGCGATTCATAACGGACGGCAGCATGTGCCGGTATTGATTAACGAGAACATGGTGGGTCATAAATTGGGCGAATTTTCGCTGACTCGTACCTACCGTGGCCATATCGTCGATAAGAAAGCGAAGAGATAGGTAATCGATATGCAAACCTCTGCTAAACATCGCCACGCCAAGATTTCGGCGCAAAAATGCCGCCTGGTAGCAGACCAGGTGCGCGGAATGCCAGTCGAAAAAGCGTTGACCTTGCTGACTTTCAGCAACAAGAAAGCCGCTGTGATGGTGCGTAAGGTGCTCGAGTCGGCTATTGCCAATGCCGAGCACAACGACGGTGCCGATATTGACGAACTCAAGGTTTCGTCGATCTTTGTGGATGTGGGCCCCAGCATGAAGCGCATGCGCGCGCGTGCCAAGGGACGTGGAAATCGAATTGTAAAGCGTACCAGTCACATTACCGTGACTGTTGCGGATAGTTAAAGAGGCAGACATGGGACAAAAAGTACATCCAACAGGTTTCCGTCTCGGTATTGCCACCGACTGGACCTCAAAGTGGTACGCGGATACAGCCCAATTCGCAGATTTTCTCGATGAAGATCTGAAAATTCGCGAGTTTCTGAAAAAGAAACTGGCGCAGGCTGCGGTTAGCCGGATTCAGATATCGCGGCCGGCGAAATCGGTTGCGGTAACCATTCACACCGCGCGTCCCGGTATCATCATCGGTAAGAAAGGTGAAGATATTGAAAAACTGCGCATCGAAGTTGCGGCGCTGGTTTCGGCTCATATCAACAACGTCAAGATCAGTATCGAAGAAATTCGCAAGCCGGAGCTTGATGCGCAACTGGTTGCGGAAGGTATCGCCTCGCAACTGGAGCGTCGTGTCATGTTCCGTCGCGCGATGCGCCGCTCAGTCACCAACGCAATGCGTATCGGTGCCGAGGGCATCAAGATTAATGTTTCCGGCCGCCTCAACGGGGCTGAAATTGCGCGTAACGAATGGTACCGCGAAGGTCGCGTACCGCTGCACACACTGCGTGCCGATGTCGACTACGGTTTTGCCGAAGCGCTGACTACTTACGGCATCCTCGGCGTCAAGGTCTGGATTTACAAGGGCGAAGTTTTCGATCTTGCAAACAAGGACTCGAGTGGCCAGCAGGCGGCAAAGTAAGAGAACCCAGTTATGTTACAGCCTAAAAGAACAAAATTCCGTAAACAGTTTAAGGGTCGTAATCGAGGCCTCGCGACTACGGGTAGTAAAGTCAGCTTCGGTGAATTCGGACTCAAGGCCGTGGAGCGTGGCAAGATTACCGCGCGCCAGATTGAAGCCGCACGTCGGGCGATGACGCGCCATGTCAAGCGTGGCGGAAAGATCTGGATCCGTGTTTTTCCGGACGTGCCGGTTTCCAAGAAACCGCTTGAAGTGCGCATGGGTAAAGGTAAGGGTAATGTCGAATACTGGGTGTGCAAGATTCAGCCAGGTCGCGTGCTCTACGAAATGGAAGGTGTTAATGAAGTTATTGCCCGCGAGGCATTTCGCCTGGCCGCTGCCAAGCTTCCCTTCAAGACAACATTTGTTTCCAGGACCGTAATGTAATGAATGCTACAGAACTACGTGGGAAATCAGAAAAAGAGCTGCGTGAGGAGCTACTCGCATTGCGTCGCGAACAGTTCAATCTGCGTATGCAACAGGGTTTAAACCCGGATGCGGTGCGCAGCGATCAGATTACCAATGTGCGTAAGAATATCGCGCGCGTAAAGACCGTAATGAATGAAAACCGTGGTGGTAAAGAGTCATGAATGAAAAGGTGTTAAGAATCCAGACTGCTTCGGTTGTCAGCGACAAGATGGACAAATCGGCAGTGGTTCTGATCGAGCGTAAAGTGAAACACCCGATTTACGGCAAGTTCATGAAAAAGTCGACCAAGTTACACATTCACGATGAAAATAATGAATGTGGTGTCGGTGATACCGTCCAAATTTCAGAATGCCGTCCAATTTCCAAAACCAAGTCATGGAAACTGGTCAAGGTCGTCGAGAAAGCAAACTAGAGCGCGCAGGTAACAAGCTATGATTCAAATGCAAACAGTTTTAAATGCCGCCGATAACAGCGGTGCGCGCAAGATGCAATGCATCAAGGTGCTCGGTGGTTCCAAGCGCCGTTATGCTGCGATTGGCGACATCATCAAGGTTAGCATCAAGGATGCTATCCCGCGCGGCAAGGTCAAGAAGGGCGAAGTTTATAATGCTATCGTCGTACGCACCGCGCACGGTGTGCGTCGACCCGATGGTTCTGCGATCAAGTTCGACGGTAACGCGGCAGTTATCCTGAACAATAACCTGCAACCGATCGGCACGCGTATTTTTGGACCGGTAACCCGCGAGCTGCGCGGCGAAAAGTTCATGAAAATTATTTCACTGGCGCCTGAAGTGCTGTAGCCGGATAAGAGTTATGCAAAAGATTAAGAAGGGTGATGAAGTAATCGTGATCGCGGGGCGCAGCAAGGGCCAGCGCGGCAACGTACTGAAGCGACTGGACGATGGTCGCCTGTTGGTGGAAAACGTCAACATGGTGAAGAAGCACGTCAAGGGCAATCCGCGTAGTGGCGACGCTGGCGGTATCCTCGATCAGGAGTCCCCGATCCAGATTTCCAACGTGATGCTGTTCAATCCGCACACCCAGAAGGGTGATCGGGTTGGATTCAAAACCCTGGAAGATGAGCGCAAAGTCCGTTACTTCAAATCTAACGGCGAAGTCGTGGATATTTAGGATTTAGACAATGACCAGACTAGAACAATATTACCGAGACACTGTAGCGAAAGATTTGCAAACGCAGTTTTCCTACAAGTCGGCGATGGAAATCCCGCGGATCACCAAGATCACCCTCAACATGGGTGTCGGCGAAGCCTCGCAGGACAAGAAGATAATCGACCATGCGGTCGAGGATATGACGCTGATCGCCGGCCAGAAGCCGGTGGTTACCCTGGCCAAGAAAGCGATCGCCGGGTTCAAGATTCGCGAAGAGATGCCTATCGGCTGCAAGGTAACACTGCGTCGTGACAAGATGTATGAATTCCTCGATCGCCTGGTAAATTTTTCGATTCCGCGAATTCGTGATTTTCGTGGTCTCAGTCCGAAGGCGTTCGACGGACAGGGTAATTACAACATGGGAATGACCGAGCAGATCGCCTTCCCGGAAATCGACTATGACAAAATTGACAAGCTGCGTGGGCTTAATATCAGCATTACCACAACTGCGCGTAACGACGATGAAGGACGTGCGTTATTAGCCGCTTTTCAATTTCCCTTTAGAGGTTAGACGAGTTTAGATTATGGCAAAGAATTCCATGGTACAGCGTGAACTGAAGCGTAGCCGCCTGGTGGCGAAATACGCGCAAAAACGCAGCAAGTTGAAGGCGACAATCATCAGTGCTGAGTCGACCTACGACGAAAAGATGGCAGCAGTCGAGAAACTGCAAAAGCTGCCGCGTGATTCAGCGGCCGTGCGCCAGCAGAACCGCTGCCGGATCACCGGAAGACCCCATGGTGTTTACCGCAAATTCGGCCTTTGCCGCAACAAGATCCGTGAAGCCGCAATGCGTGGCGATATTCCGGGTCTGGTCAAGGCAAGTTGGTAAGAGGACTAAGATGAGCTTACAAGATCCCATCGCAGATATGTTGACTCGTGTGCGCAATGCGCAAAAGGCGAGCAAGGTTAGCGTAAAAATGCCCGCGTCCAAGCAGAAGTCGAGAATTGCGGCTGTGCTCAAGGACGAAGGATATATCAGTGATTTCAAGGTTTCAGACGATAGCCTGAAACAGCTGGTCATTGAATTGAAGTACTACCAGGGCAAACCGGTAATTGAACAGATGCGACGCATCAGTCGCCCCGGTCTGCGCATTTTTAAGTCGAAAGATGATTTGCCATCGGTTAACGGTGGGCTCGGCATCGCGATTATCTCAACCTCGAAAGGGGTAATGACCGATCGTCAGGCGCGTGCTGCCGGCTTCGGTGGCGAAGTCATCTGTTCGGTCGTTTAGGTTAATGAAATGTCCAGAATAGCGAAACAACCAATCGAATTGCCTGGCAATGTTGAATTCAGCATCAAAGGCAGTGAAGTCTCCGCCAAGGGCCCCAGGGGTTTCCTCACGTTGACTTTGCACGATGCGGTCAATCTGAATCAGGAAGACAATGTTCTGACCCTGTCGCCGAAGGATGCGCGAAAATCGTCGCTCGCGGTTACCGGAACCATGCGTTCGCTGATCAGCGGTCTAGTCGAAGGTGTCGCTAACGGTTTCGAAAAGAAACTGCAGCTGGTTGGCGTCGGTTACCGTGCACAGGCCCAGGGTAAACAACTCAACCTGTCGCTCGGATTGTCGCACCCGGTTAATTACCAGGTACCCGAGGGAATCGAGATAGAAACCCCGATTGCTACCGAAATCATCGTACGCGGTTGCGACAAGCAGAAGGTCGGCCAGGTCTGTGCCGAAATACGCGCTTACAGGCCACCCGAGCCATACAAGGGCAAAGGTGTTAAATATGCCGACGAACAAATCGTCAGAAAAGAAGCGAAGAAGAAGTAGGTAGATTATGGATAAGAAAGCATCCCGAAGCAGACGTTCGCGTCGCACACGTGCCAAGATTGCATCAATGGGTGTCAATCGACTCTGCGTGCATCGTACTCCACGCCATACCTATGCACAGGTTTTCTCCGGTGAGACCGGAAAAGTGGTTGCCTCCGCGTCAACCCTGTCGGCCGATGTCAAAAAGGCCGTCAAGTACTCGGGCAATGTCGATGCGGCAACCGCCGTGGGTAAGATTATTGCGCAAAAAGCGAAAGCTGCCGGGATCGAGTCGGTGGCATTTGATCGCTCCGGTTTTAAGTATCACGGTAGAGTCAAGGCCCTGGCCGATTCTGCGCGTGAAAACGGTTTGAAATTTTAAGGCCGCCTCGGGCGGGAGATTTGAATGGCAGATCACAGAAACAGTAATGCTGGCGACGACCTGATGGAAAAACTGGTCGCGGTCAATCGCGTGGCCAAGGTTGTCAAAGGTGGCCGTCAGTTTGGCTTTACTGCGCTCACCGTAGTGGGTGACGGTAATGGCAAGGTCGGCTTTGGCTATGGCAAGGCGCGTGAAGTGCCGCTGGCGATCCAGAAAGCAATGGAAAAGGCTCGTGCCAACCTGACCACGGTCGCGATTATCAACGGTACCTTGCAATACCCGTTAAATGCGCGTCATGGTGCGGCCAAGGTTTACATGCAGCCGGCCTCTGAAGGTACCGGTGTTATTGCCGGTGGTGCGATGCGTGCGGTTTTTGAAGCCGTCGGTGTACATAACGTGCTGGCCAAGTGTAACGGTTCGCGTAACCCGATCAACCTGGTGCGCGCGACTATCAGTGGCTTGCAAAACATGAAATCACCACAAGATATTGCTGCCAAGCGTGGCAAAACCGTTGAAGAAATTACGAGTTAATGTGATGGCCGACGAAGAAGAAAAAGTGACCAAAACCGCGAAAAAGACTGCGGTGAAGAAAGCTGCGACCAAGAAGGCCGCGGCCAAGAAAGCTGTCGCCAAGAAAGCTGTCGCCAAGAAAGCTGTCGCCAAGAAAGCGGCGCCTAAGGCCGAAGCAAAGGTTGTCGCCGAAACCGCGGCGCCGAAAGCTGCGCCAAAAAAAGCAGCTGCAGCAAAGGCGGATTCGGGCATCAAACGTCTAAGCGTGACCCTGGTGCGCAGCAAGCATGGTCGCCTGGCTTCACACAAGGCTTGTGTCGCCGGACTGGGTTTACGTCGTATGCACCAGACAGTGCAAGTGATTGACACCCCGGAAAATCGCGGCATGATCAACAGGGTTCACTATATGTTGAACGTCGAGGAAGCGTGATGTACCTGAATAATTTGAAACCCGCCAAGGGGTCTACCAAAGCATCCAAGCGTGTGGGTCGTGGTATTGGTTCTGGTAGCGGTAAAACTGCGGGTCGCGGACACAAGGGTCAGAAATCACGTTCTGGCGGCGGTGTACGTGCCGGCTTCGAAGGTGGACAAATGCCATTGCAGATGCGCTTGCCCAAATTCGGCTTTACCTCGCGCAAGTCCCGCTTTTCGGCCGAGGTTCGCCTCAGTGAAATCGAAAAATCCGGTCTCGACATCATCAACCTGAAAGCGTTGATCGATGCCAACCTGGTTCCGACTCAGACCCACCGGGCCAAGATCATCCTGTCGGGTGAGTTGACGCGCAAGGTCAGTATCGAGCCCAGCGTTGTCGTGACCAAAGGCGCACGTGCAGCGATAGAAGCTGCCGGTGGCCAGGTAGCATAGGTTTATCGTGGCTGGTCCTTCCGCACAACAGTTGGCCGGTAGTCTCTCAGGGGGTTCCCTGAGCGAGTTGCGTCGACGTATCTTTTTTGTAATTGGGGCGTTGATCATATTCCGTATCGGAACCTTCATACCGGTACCTGGAATCGATATTAACGTCATGCGCGAAATTTTCGACCAGCAACGTACCGGCATTCTGGGTATGTTCAACATGTTCTCCGGTGGTGCACTGGAGCGCATGTCGATTTTTGCACTCGGCGTCATGCCGTATATTTCGGCTTCGATCATCATGCAGTTGCTGACCGTATCGGTACCCAGGCTTGAGCAGCTGAAAAAGGAAGGCGAGTCAGGCCGACGCAAGATTACGCAGTACACCCGTTATGGCACGGTAATGTTGGCAACCTTCCAGTCGATTGGTATTTCGATTGCATTGTCTAGTCAAAGCGGTAGCGGTGGCGCGGCATTGGTGGTCAATCCTGGGCCGTCTTTCATTTTTACCGCGGCGGTCACGCTGGTCACCGGCACCATGTTTTTGATGTGGCTGGGCGAACAAATCACCGAGCGCGGCATCGGTAACGGTATTTCGGTATTGATTTTTGCCGGTATTGTCGCCGGATTGCCGTCGGCGATCGGTGGCACCTTTGAACTGGTACGTACCGGTGAACTGAACTCGCTGGTAATCCTGGCACTGTTTGTCGGTGTGCTGGCGGTAACTTATTTTGTTGTTTTCGTCGAACGCGGGCAACGGCGTATTACAGTGAACTATGCCAAGCGACAGCAGGGACGGAAGATGTATGCGGCGCAAAGCAGTCACTTGCCGCTGAAGTTGAACATGGCGGGTGTTATTCCCCCCATTTTCGCTTCCAGCATAATCCTGTTTCCGGCCACGATGGGTAGCTGGTTCGGGCAGGCCGAAGGCATGCGCTGGTTGCAGGATATTTCAGCGACACTGTCACCGGGACAGCCACTGTACGTTCTGTTTTATGCGTCGGCGATCATATTCTTTTGTTTTTTCTACACCGCGTTGGTGTTTAATTCGAAAGACACGGCGGAAAACCTGAAGAAGTCCGGCGCTTTCATTCCGGGTATTCGTCCGGGCAACCAGACCGCCAGTTATATCGACGGGGTAATGTCACGCCTGACCCTGGTTGGTGCGATGTATATCACTTCGGTGTGTTTGTTGCCGGAATTTTTAATTTTGTTCTGGAATGTGCCTTTCTATTTTGGAGGTACATCCTTGTTGATCATCGTCGTCGTAGTCATGGATTTCATGTCGCAGG
>Ga0265306_10001871_pt1 | contig 10185 bp, 10 predicted proteins | sample Helome_3_FD_192493 | JGI IMG/M metagenome (GOLD analysis project Ga0265306, IMG submission 192493) | Marine sediment microbial communities from subtidal zone of North Sea - Hel_20160420 (Illumina Assembly) | ecosystem: Environmental > Aquatic > Marine > Subtidal zone > Sediment ...
AGTGCAAAGGTTTTGTTCGTCGGCACAGGCATTGCCCTCATGCTAGTCTTTACCCGTTGTTCAACAAACTCATCCGGGAGCGACTCTTGCCTTTACGAATCCTGATTTTTGCTGCTTGCCTGACCTACGCTTCTGCCGTGGCCGACTCACCGCAACAAATGGCGGCCATTGGCGATTTACAACTGGCCTCGGGTGAAACTCTACTGAATGTGCAGGTGGGTTATCAAACGGCCGGGACCTTGAACGAAGACAAGTCCAACGTCATCGTTTTTCCGACCTGGTTTACCGGCACTGCCGCCGACTTCATAAAATGGGAAGTCATTGGTCCCGGCAAGCTGGCCGACACCAATCGGTATTTCGTGATTGCTGTGGACGCCCTCGGAAACGGTGTCTCCTCCTCACCATCCAATAGCCCAAAGCAGCCAGGCAAGCAGTTTCCTGTTATCGCCATCAGCGACATGGTGAACTCACAACATGCTCTGTTGACCCGGCATCTCGGTATCACCCATGCCAGGGCAGTCATGGGCGTTTCCATGGGGGGAATGCAAACCTTTCAGTGGATGGGGCAGTACCCCGAATTCATGGATAAAGCGATTCCCATCGACGGTTCACCCAGGATGACGTCTTATGACCTGCTGCAATGGCATATTCACGAATCGGCCATCGAGATCATGCAGGAAGCCGGCATTGAGAACGCCAAGATCATGGAATTCATGGCTTCGCTCAACCTGCTCACGCTGTGGACGCCGGAGTATTTCGTCGAAAATATTACGCCGGAAGCCTTGCCTGAATACATGGAGGAGTCCAGCCAGAGTTATGCGCAACTGGATGCCAACGATTACCTTTCTCAACTTCGGGCAATGATGATGCTTGACGTGTACGCAGCTGGCGCCAGCAGCGCAACGCCTTATGTGCAAAAAGTACAGGCGGATATCCTGATCATCAGCACCGAGGACGATCACATGGTCAACCCGGCACCCGGTAAGGAGATGAGCAAGGCGCTCAGTGAGGAGCACGTTGAATTAGCGAGTAATTGCGGGCACATCGGCAGCAGTTGCGAAGCCGACATGGTCAATAAGAAGGTGAACGCGTTCCTGCTGGAGTAGGCCCTGTGCAAAAGTAGCCCACATGGCCTGGAAACAAACCCAATTGTTCAATCCTGTTCTGCGTCTTGCCCCAGCGCCTCGCATAGCGCCACGTTATCCAGCACGATCCGCTCAATGGGTACGTCTCCTGATCGTTCTACTGATGGAATGTCGTAAGAGATCAGGCCTTCGTTACAACCGCTGAACCTGACCTTCATCGTGCCGTCTTTCACGGCAGGACCTGCCGGGGGCTGCGCCGAATCGAATACACCGCCACTGGTGATATAAACGTCCAGCATGGCCGTGTCACCGGAATAGGGCCCCTGGGCGGTAATCCAGCGATGGCCGGGATCGCCAAGAATGGCTTGCACATCCTCCGGCGGCCGTTCGATATCATAGGTAAACCAGGCCACGAACATCACCTGGATTTCTTCCCAAACCACGATCAGGAAACCCTGGCCATTGGTGCTCGGGTTATACCAGGCATCATTCATCCCGGCATTGATGACGAAGTCCGAGCACTGCCCTTCGAAGACACAGCTTGCCCATTCGGGATGATCGATGAACGGATTCCGATTGCCCTGGAAAGACGCCACCGTCTCGTGATGCTGTATTTCAGTTGAATCAACAGGATCCTGCCGGTGCCATCGCAGCAGTACCGACAACATACCCATGTAGCCGATGGGTTCATTGTTACCCGTATTTGAACTGTCAATCAGGCTCAGGTTGTCCGTCAGGATCAGGTCTGGCTCGCTGGCGCCGGTCATGCCGTGAATTCCGCCTTCGTAACGGACATCCATGTACATCAGGGCACGCGCTATGTCGCCACGACGGCCCTTCCAGACTTCCCACGAACCCTCGGTAAATTCGCCAATCTGCCAGTTCGAGTCGCCCGGATACCCGCCACCCTGGCCTCCCCGGCCATTGTTGGCATTCGTTACATACTCAAAACAATTGGAATTGCAGTCCTTATAGGGGTGATTGGAGCGCGCGAAATTGTAATCAATGTCGGAGAGGAACAATGCGTGCGTGTCCGTATACGGATAATTTACCGTGCTGTCATTGTTGGGAAATCCGTAAGACTTAGGCCAGCTGTGTTCGCGGTTATAGGCATTGTTGCCACCGCCCTGCCGGGTAAAGCTTGCGTTACTGTAGATCGAGATAATCTTGTTTTCAATTTCCGGGTTGGCGGCGGCGATCTCCAGGATGTCCCAGGTATCAGTAGCAGAAGACGTGTAAGGAAAGCGCTGGTGGTCATCAATGATGCCATGCAGCGATTCGCGCAAGGTCTGCTGCGATGAATCATCGGCCGTTTCGTAATAACCCTCGGGCTGAGCGAGCAGCAAGGGTGAGAAAAAGGCGAAAATTACACCCGTGACCTTACTCACAGAGGCGGTCGTTCATTTGCCCTGGCGACACATTTGTCGTCCGAAAGATCAATCTTTTCGGAGTTCTCAGAGTTGATGCAGCTACAGCTATTATCGTCCACATTGATCGTACAAACCGTGTTTTTGTCCAAAGCCTCTGCCTGCTGAGACTCTTCCTGGTCCGCCTTGATTCCCTGCAGTTCAGCCTGGATGTCACCTAGATCCAGCTGTTGCGATTGTTCCATTTTGTGCGCGGAAAATTTCTCATAAGCAAACATGCCCAGGAAAACACCTGCAGCGACGACCAGTATCCATGCCAGTTTTTTCATAATTATTACCCCAGCGCCTCGCACAAAGACACATTATCCAACACAATCCGCCTGATCGGAACCTCCCCAGGAATTAAAGGGCTCTGACCCCTTTAATTCTTCATAGCTGACCGAGGGCAAGTGGTGGTCCCGCAGATAGTGGATCAACTTGAGCGTGCGAAAAGCATCGAACCAGGTGTGCATCTGCCTGCTGAATTGAATTTCATCAGAACTCTGCTTCAAAGCATGCTGCAGAGCAGCTTGTGCGCCCGCATGTTGCAGCCCATCAACCAGCAAACGCTGATCAGAGTGGAAGAAAACTTCAGAGACATCGCTGGAACGTGTCCGCCAAAAGTCTGGCAGGCTGTCCAGCCAGATTCGAAGCAAATCGAAAACGCCGGGATGAAACAGCAGGAATTCCCGTGACGGGTCCTGCAGTTCGATCATTTTCCCAACGGCTGCACCCGTGCCAAACGGAACCCGGTCCGAAAGACGCGCTGCAATTTCAATCGGCTCGCATTCCACTCCGGATATCAGTTGCCTGATAGACCCGACCTTGGCCAGTTTATTCAGCAGGTAAAAATCCTCCCCGGCCTGGCGGCGTGGAAAACCCCTGACTTTCGCATAGTGGGTTGCGTTAACAGCCAGGGTACTGCCGATGGTATGGAACGCATAAGGCGAACCGGCGAAGCGCAGCCCGGCGACGTAATAGTGCAGGGAGTGCTCGTACAACTGCGTGAGCTGTTCGATCCTGTTTCCTGCTGAATCGCTGGCAGTGACGTGCCTGAAGGGATAGACCAGGGCAGCCGTGTCGGTTTTAGCTGTGTCGCCCAACGCAGCAGTGCAGCTAAAATAGCGCTCTGGCAAGACCACATCGGCATCGCTGCAGTGTATCCAGGGTGACCGCACACGCTGGTGGTGATATAGATAAGCCGCCAGGTCGGCACCGCATTTACGAGCGTGGCCAACCCCTCCCTTGGGCGGAAACTGCAGGCCGTTGCTGAAGCGATCCACCAGCAACACATCGCGCGGCGAGGCCGGGTCATTAAAAAGGCCCAGGCCGAAAGCCGGATCTGATTGCCACTGCAACTCGAAACGAGTCTGAACTTGTGCCGCAAAATCCCGGTTGGCAAGCGCCACCTGGTTCGGAGCAGCCTCGGTCTGATTCACAACCAAAATCATCAGGCTGCGACCCGGGGCGGGCGGCAAGGGACGCAGAATCCCGGTTGTTTCGTTGCAAAGCGGGATTACCAGCACTTGTTGCCACGGCTCAGCGGCTGGAAGGCCCACCACCGCCGCCGTGCCAGGCTCGGTGTATTGGTCCAGGTATTTGTCCATCGTGATCAGTGCAGCGCGGGGCGCAACGGTAGTGATTCAACAATACCCGCCTCGATTTCCAGAAGTTCATTTAACCGGCTGCGTATTAGCAACGGGTCAAAATAGAGATCGGCCAACTCTATGAACAGCGCCTGGTGGCCCTCTTCAGACTGGGTGATGGAATGGTAGAAGCGTTGTAATGCGCCTGCGGGCAGCGCGTCCGCCACCAACCCGAAACGCTCTGCACCCCGGGCTTCAACAATTCCGGCTACCAGTAGGCGATCCATGAAATACAGCTCCTTGCCGTCCCTGATGGAACGCCGTAACTGGTTCACATACGGGTCTTTTTCATCGGGCAGCAGGCATAAGCCACGTTCCTGCATCAGCCTTACAACCGCCCGGTAGTGATTCAGTTCTTCAATCGCCAGATCAATCATGGCCATCACCAGTACCGGCCGGTCGGGGTAGTGGGAAACCATGGTCATGGCCATGCTGGAGGCCTTTTTCTCGGCGGCGGCGTGATCCGGCAGAAACAGGTCCATGGCATCGATAACACCCTCAGCCCAGCAGGCGGGTGTTTTGTACATCAGTTTGATCATCAGGTTCGAATATACTCGAAAACAAACGACTTCTATTATTTATTCCAGAAGGCTTTAGTTTCAATTCACGTCAGCAAAAAACCCCTCATTGTGCATACTTCCAATAAGCCCGATTCGGTAGCCGGCTGAAAAATGCCAGCTGTAAGGGGATCTGAATCAGGCTGTTGGGCAAAATGCGTTATCAGACTCGATGTACATCAGGAGACTACCAATCTTGAGTGCCGTCGAAATATTTCACCCCTCCACAGGCCTGCGGCCTGGCCGTCCGGTTCGCTCTGAAACCTCGATACCCCACAACCGTTATGCCCATCAAAAGACTGTGAATTTCAAACAGTCATCTCTCAATAACCCTATTAAAAAATCACAAGCACCAAGGGGCACCTGGAGAGGATTAACCCATGACCCTGACAAACAAGGCAGCCATGAAAGGCCTCACGGCCATCGAGTTGCTGATCATTACCAGCATCATTGCTCTGATTACCGTATTTGCAACCCCCATGATGAGCTCTGTATTTTTTGAAACAGAACTCGATAAAGCAGCCAAGATCACCGAAGAGTCTATTGAAAAAGCGCGCGCTGCGGCACGCTTTTACGATACAGATGTACAGATGCGTATTGAGTCCGACGGAAACCTTGCCCGGCACTCCATTACAGTTTCGATTCCCAGATCAAACGCGGAAAAGATGCTGAGCGAAATACAACAAGTGTTTCCGCTACCTGACACTGTCAGGATTGTCAGCGGTGACATGCTTGTTCAATTCAACTCAGAAGGCGAGGTCGATTCCCCGGCCATGTTGATGATGGCTTCCACCCAGGGAGACTTCGAACGCCAGCAGATCATGATCGAGTAAGCTGGACCTCAGGCCGGGCCATGCCGAACCAGTGGGCTCTCATCCACGAAGCCCTCGAAGCGCGGCAAGTCGTCAGCAATATCAAACCAGGAAATGCGTTCATCATAAAAAGCATGCCCGGTGGGTACCAGCGCTTCAGGATCGTCGAAAGTACTGAGATGGAATTCCACGATCTGACCCAATTCCCCGCCCGCATCGCCTTCCCAGGTCAGCGGGGTTCCACATTTGCCACAAAACGCCCGGCCAACACCCGCTGAAGACTCGTATATTTTGCGTCCATCACCCCCAAAGCTGACCTGTGAGGTCTGATATCCCGCCAATGTGACCACCGGTCCACCGTTGTGCTTTCGGCAACTAAGGCAATGGCAGTGGCTGACCAGGAATGGCGCCCCGGAAACCTCGTAGCGGACCGCCCCGCACATGCAGCCACCTGTCATTTTCGTTTCTTCATTCATCAGATAATCCTCTTTGACTGTTCATTTCAATGTTAGACCAAATTTCCCGCGGGTTTAGCTTTCACGCCACGGGTTCATGTACCGCAGAAGGTCTGCGCGACGATTTCCTCCGGCCGGGGCGGGCGGGCAAACTCAACCAGGCCGGGTTCATAATCACGGCGTTGTTCGAGCAAATCCACCAGGCGATTGAATGGTTCGAAATTTTCTTCACTGACGGCAGCCTCAATCGAGGCTTCAACCAGGTGATTGCGCGGTATGAATACCGGGTTTGCCCGGAACATGCCCGTGCGTCGTTCAACAGGTGATTGAGCATCGCTCTTTACTCGTTGCCGCCAGCGTTGAAGCCAGGGGCCGAATGCATCAGAAAATTCAAACAATTGCGCAACTCCCTGGTCGTACTCCGGTTGTGCCAGTTCAGACAAACGCCGGAAAGCCAGGGTGAAGTCAGTTTGCTCCTGTGCCATCAGTTCCAGCAAATCACTTGCCAGAACATCATCTGCAGCGTCCATATCGGTAAATCCCAGCTTGCGGGCCATTCCGCGCCGGTAGGCGCTTTGAAACAGGTCCGGAAAAGCATCGATAGCCTGCTGGGCCTGGAGGGTCGCGCGCTCCCTGTCGGCATCCAATACAGGGACCAGTGTCTGGGCCAGGTTAGCCAGGTTCCAGTGCGCGATGCCTGGCTGGTTGCTGTAGGCATAGCGCCCCTGGTGGTCGATCGAGCTGAATACCTGGTTGGGATGGAAGGTGTCCATGAAGGCGCAGGGACCATAATCTATGGTTTCACCCGATAGCAGCATATTGTCGGTATTCATCACACCGTGAATGAAGCCAAGACATTGCCATTGGGCCACCAGGCTGGCCTGCGCTGCAACCACACCATCGAGCAGCGCCCGGACGGGACTGTCAGCCTTGGCCGCCGCCGGATAGTGCCGTGCAATCACGTGGTCAGTCAGCAACTGCAGCGCCTCCACATCCTGCTGGGCAAAGAAATACTGGAATGTACCGATGCGGATATGGCTTTGAGCGACGCGGGTCAGCACGGCGCCGGGTAACGCATCAGGCGGCCTGAACACATGTTCGCCTGTAGTCACTGCAGCCAGCGAGCGCGTAGTGGGAACATCCAGGGCAGCCATTGCTTCGCCGACCATATACTCACGCAACACGGGTCCCAGGGGTGCTCTGCCGTCACCACCACGGGAGTAAGGCGTCGGCCCGGAACCCTTGAGTTGAATGTCATAGCGCAGGCTGTCACGGCCGAAGACTTCCCCCAGCAGAATCGCGCGGCCGTCACCCAGTTGCGGCGACCAGCCACCGAATTGATGCCCGGCATAGACGGTGGCAATGGGCTCGGCGCCTGCAGGTAGCGTGTTTCCTGCCAACACCCGGGTACCCTCTTCGGAGGCCAGCCATTGCGCATCAATCCCCAACGCTCGCGCCAGACTTTCATTGACCCGAACAGCTCCTGGATAAGCAACAGGTGTTGGCGCCAGCCTGGTGTAGAAGCGCTCGGGTAGTTGCAGATAACTGTTGTTGAAGTGAATATGGGTCAAGCGCGTCCGGACAGGTCAGATACAGTCGCCACACATTAGCAGAGGAAAAATCAAATGACCAAAAAAAGCGCCTTACTGCTGGGGTTTACTTGCCTTGCCGGCCAAAAAACAGTTACTTTACAAGCCAGGAAACGCGAGGAACCAGACATGACTGCATCGCTTTATGAAGTGCTCTACGTGATGAACTGCATGAAACCCGAAGTCGTCGGCGTTTAGTCCATCAGCACGCCTGCCCCCATTTGCGATTTCTCCATCGAGGGCAACCCCGATGGCCCAACACTGGTGTTTATCCACGGCTGGCCGGATAACGCCGGCCTGTGGCGCTTCCAGCTGGAGGCGTTAAGCCCGGAATTTCGTTGTGTGCTAATCACCTTGCCAAATTTTGGTGAGCAATCAACCAGCGCTGGCGGCTTCGATTTTCCGGAACTGGTTGCAATGCTGGCCGCCACCATCAGAAAGGTACAACCTGAAGGCAGCGTCAGCCTCGTCACCCACGACTGGGGTGCATACATCGGTTACCTGCTGGAAAAAACGCATCCCGAACTGATCGAAAAAATGGCTGCACTGGATATCGGCGGCCATATCGAGCCTGCAGGCCTCAAATCTTCACTGATGATCATGGGTTACCAGTGGTCGCTGATCGCTTGCTGGCTGGTCGGCGGCCTGATCCCTCCACTGGGCGCTTTACTGTCAAAAGGCGTTGCCAGGGTGATTCGTGTTCCTGAACGCCAGCGAGGCAATATTCGTTCGCGTTATAACTATTCCTATTTCTACCTGTGGCGCGGCATGCTGCTGCCGTGGAAACGGGGCAGCCTGCTCGGCAGGTACCGGCCCCAATGCCCGGTGCTGTACCTGTTCGGTGAGCGCAAACCCCTGATGTTTCACTCGCCCAGGTGGCTGCAAATCGTGGCTGACAGCGGCGGCCGGGCCGAAGGCGTCGCTGGAGCCGGGCACTGGTTGATGGAGACGCACGCCGAAACCGTTAACGGAAAAATTGGTGAGTTTTTCAGAACCGGCTAACCGTGCTTCTGCAGTTGACTTTGACGGTATTGAGCGGGTGTCATTCCAACCCGTTTCTTGAAGGCAGAATAAAACGCCGAGTTGGAATTGAATCCCACTGTAAATGCTATATCCAGAATTGAGTGGTTGCGGCCATTGCTCCGAACATTGCTCCGGGATAACAACTCCTTCGCATAATCAATCCGGTATTGATTCAGGTATTCAAAAAAACTCGCGCCGAATTCAGAATTGATCACTTGCGACAAGTGGTTGCCGGAGCACCCCACCTGCTCAGCCAGTTTTGGCAGCGTCAGGTCGGAGCGCAGGAACATCTGCTGCGATTGCATGATGTTCTCAAGCTGTCGCGAGTAATCGCGTTGCTGTTCACTGTTCAACCCGGATTTGGCGTACTTTTGACCCTGGCTCAGCTGCGCCGGGTAATCGTAATAGTCGATGATCGTCAATGCCGCAGCACCCTGCAGCGTCATGAATTCCGCACCACGATACCGAACCTCGTCCGGCCCCAGCGCCTCATACTGAAATGCGATGGTGTTTTTACCTGTAACCAGTTCACCCATCAAGCGGTAACGGTGACGGAAGTTGAAAAAGAAGCTGTCCAGGCTGGCAACCAGTTGATCCCGGGTACGCTCTGTGTTTTCGGGAACATCACAATATGTCCCATCGGATGACAGGTGCTCGGCAACGGCTTTCGGGTCACGCTCGTTCCATGCATCAAAATAGCTTTCTACAAAATTTTTAGCCTGCATGGAATATTCCTCGACTTTCTTTCAGGCATCTATCCTATCCCAGGATTATGCGGGCTGCACTGCCCGGGCAAGGAATCGCTGCTGTTATTCTTTCGAGGATTACCAGCGTATAGGCACGGTAGGATTGCAGGACGGCAATGATTAGGCTTATCGTTGGAAAAACATCGGACAAAAAGACCCTTGGCTCACTACGACTCAATCATTATTGGCGCAGGACACAATGGGCTGGTCTGTGCCGCTTACCTGGCCAAAGCCGGTCACAAGGTGCTGGTTCTCGAGTCCTCTGACACGCCTGGCGGCCTGGCCGGCAGTCGTGAGTTTCACGCAGGTTTCAGGGCACCGGTTGCACATTCGGTAAATCACTTCCCGGAGAAAATAGCCAACGACCTTGCCCTTGCCAGGCATGGCTTCGCCGTTACCGTCGAAACGCGCCCAACCGTTGGACTGAACACGGATGGAAATCACGTCGTAGTGCAGGGAAACACAGTAAGCGGCGTGGATGAGAGCGATGCAGACGCCTACCGGAAATTCACTGCACTGATGCAGCGTTTTGCCGATGCGCTTAAACCATTCTGGCTCAAAACCATACCCCGCGCCACGCTGGGTAAGCTGTCGGAGATGATGACTTTTGCTCGCATCGGTTTGAAATTACGCCTGCTGGGCAGGGACGATATGCGCGAATTCATGCGCGTCGCATCACTGCCGGCGCGCGACCTGGCAGATGAACATTTCGATAACGAAATCCTCAAGGCCATCCTGAGCTGGGACGGGCTGATCGGCTCCAAAATGGCGCCACGCTCACCCAATAACGCGGTGCTGCCGATGCTTTACCGGATGAGCGGCAAGCTGATTGGCGAACCCGGCAACCTGGTCAAGGCGTTGCAGGC
>Ga0265306_10001872_pt1 | contig 10185 bp, 10 predicted proteins | sample Helome_3_FD_192493 | JGI IMG/M metagenome (GOLD analysis project Ga0265306, IMG submission 192493) | Marine sediment microbial communities from subtidal zone of North Sea - Hel_20160420 (Illumina Assembly) | ecosystem: Environmental > Aquatic > Marine > Subtidal zone > Sediment ...
ATGATGCTCGCGGGATTCGGCTCTACGAATCATTCGATCGCCGGCTGGAGCCCGTGGAAGCCGAACAGCATCGAGCTCTTCGACCGCCTCATCGCAGATGGGACGTGCAAGCCCGCAATTCTCGTCCTTCCCGATTGCTTCAACCGATGGGGCGGCTCGCAGTTCATCGATTCCGCAGGGACCGGGCGCTACCAGACCTATCTCGCCGAAGAGGTCTTCCCTTTCGTCGACACGGAGTTCCAGACGATCCCGGACCGTGAGGCGCGCGCGGTCGTGGGGCGCTCGTCTGGCGGTTTTGGAGCGCTGCGTCTCGGGATGGATCGGCCCGAGCTTCTGTCGGTCATCGGCAGTCATGCGGGCGATGCCGCCTTCGAGGTCAGTATGCGACCGATGCTCACCAGCGCGGCGATCGCGATCGACAGAGCGGGCGGCCTGGACCGCTTCGCCCGAGAAATTCCTGTGTCCGGCCCCGAGAATGCAAACCAGTTTGACGCGATCTTCGTGCTTGCGGCCGCTGCCGCGTATTCGCCCGATCCGGCCGAGTTCCCGTTCGCGCAGATCCCCGTGAACCCTGCGACCGGGGAGCTCCGAGACGAAGTCTGGGCAAGATGGCTCGAGCAGGATCCGCTGCAGCGAATCGACGGCTCCGCAGCCGCTTTGCGAAGAATGTCGCTGATTTACGTCGATGCAGGCAACAGGGATGAGCACGGGCTACACTTCGCAGCGCGGGCGCTCGGCGATGCACTCAGCCAGCGTGGGTTGCCGGTACGATACGAGGAGTTCGACGGTGGACACCGGGGCACCTCGTGGCGTTACGAAATTTCGCTACCGCAAATCGTTGAAGCACTTCGAGGACCCGAATGACGACCAAAAAGCAGAGCAGCGAAGAAGAGACGGAAGCGCCCGACGCAAAGCCGACGAAGAAGTCCGCATCGGGTGGTGCTTCGGGGGTTGCGCAGAAGATCCTTGCGGACGAAAGCCCGCAATCGAAGATCGCCGAGCACGGTGAGACCATGATGGAAGGTCCACGCACCGCCGCCACGCAATCGGCCCGCGTGCTCAGTGAAGTCATCGTCGAAAAGCCGGAGCTCGTCGTGTCGCTGGTCGCCAAGTTCGCGAAGGGCATCTCCTCGTCGAACAAGCGCGTCGTGCAGACCTCCGCCGAAGCGCTTCCCGCGATCGCCCGAATCGCGCCCGCACGGGTCGCGCGCCAACTCGACGTGCTCAAGGGCAGCTTTGAAGAGGCGAACGACGTAGGCAAAGATGGCCTCGTCAAGACCTTTGCTGCGCTCTGCACCGCCTCGGTCGCATATCAGAAGCGCCTGGAGCCGGTGCTGACGCTCGCGCTGAATGGCGCCGATGGCAAGACCCTCTTGGCGTGGAGCCAAATCGTGCTTCCTGCGCTCAAGGGCGAGCCACACGCCAGGGCCCGGGCCGTGGTTGAAGGCCGACTCGAATTGATTCCGCGCTCGTACGCTCAGCAAATCGCCGACTTCCTCGGGATCAAGCTGCGGTTGCGCTACCGCTGAGTCGGGCGCGTCGGGGCCACGGTTCAGCGCAGGATCGAAGGCTCGTAGCCCTCGGGCCGGTCGTACCCCATGAGCTCAAAAGTAGTCGCCGCGATGTTGGCGATGCCTGGGTGCTCGATTTGCTCGTTCAGGCGAAGGCTGTCGTTCCCCGGCACGTAAACGTAGCAGGGCACGGCGTTGAGAGTATGGCTGGTTTTGTTCTTGAGCGCCCCGGTGCTGCTCCGCTTGAAGTCGCCCGACGTTTTGTCGACCTCGAACATCTCGTCGCAGTTGCCATGGTCGGCCGTCACGATGAGCGCGCCGTCGAGCTTCTCGATGGCCGGAATGATCCGCGCCAAACAGAGGTCGACGGCCTCGACCGCAATGACCGACGCGTCGAGGTTGCCGGTGTGGCCTACCATGTCGCCGTTAGCGTAGTTGATGCGCCCGTGCCGCATGCCGCCGCGCCTCAGGGCCGAGAGGGTTGCGTCGGTGATCTCCGCGGCTTTCATCCAGGGACGCTGTTCGAAGGGAACTAAGTCGCTCGGTATTTCGACGTACTCTTCGTAGACTTCGTCGAACATCCCGCTGCGATTGCCGTTCCAGAAGTACGTCACGTGACCAAATTTCTGCGTTTCGCTGCAAGCAAACTGGCTGACCTGATTGCGGGCCAAGTACTCGCCCATGGTTCGGTCGATCTCGGGCGGCTGAACGAGGTAGTGCCGCGGAAGCTTGAGGTCACCGTCGTATTCCATCATGCCGACGAAGTCGACGTCTGGAATCGGGCCGCGGTCGAACTCGCTCAGCTCGGGCTCCGTGAACGCGCGGGTGAGCTCGATCGCTCGGTCGCCGCGGAAATTGTAGAGCACGACCGCCGCGCCATCACGAATCGGACCGACCGGCTTGCCTTCGCCGTCGACGATGACGAACGCCAAGAGGTCCTGGTCGATCATGCCTGGGTTTTCGTCTCGAATCGTTTGAATCGCCTCGGTGGCGTTCGAAAAGCCCCTGCCCTCGCCGAGGACGTGGTGCTTCCAGCCGCGCTCGACCATCGACCAGTCGGCGTTGTAGCGATCCATCGTGATGAACATGCGGCCGCCGCCGGATGCGATGCGGTAGTCGCGGCCGCCTTGCTCGTTGAGGTCGTGAAGCTGTTTCTCGAGCGCCTCGACGTACTCGAGCGCGCTGGTTTCAGGGACGTCCCGCCCGTCGAGAAGAATGTGCACTCGCGCGCGCTGCACCCCTTCTTCGTTGCATCGAAGTAGCATCGCGAAAAGGTGCTCGATGTGACTGTGGACGTTGCCGTCCGAAAGCAGCCCGACGAAATGCATGGGCTCCCCGCTCTCGCCGACTCGGCGAACGAGCTTCTTCCACTCTTCGCCTTCGAAGATCTCGCCGCTGTCGATGGCCATCTGAACGCGTTTGGCCCCCTGATCGAAGACCCGCCCCGCACCAAAGGCGTTGTGCCCGACCTCGCTGTTCCCCATGTCGTCGTCGCTCGGCAGCCCGACGGCGATGCCGTGCGCACGGAGGCGCGTAGTGAGGGACATCCCGGCGAGCCGATCGAGCGTCGGGGTTCGAGCGAGCCAGACGGCGTCACCCTCGTTGGAGGCGCCACAGCCCACCCCATCCATGACGACGATGAGCACGGGGCCGGGGACACCGGGGAACGTCGGATGCTTTTTGAGCTGCCAATCGGTCACCGAGCTGTCCTAGCACAGTCGCTCCGATGTTCGACGGCGCCGAAGCAAGGTATGCTTCGCCCATGATCGTCGTGACCAACCGCATCCCGGTAGCCGAGGGCTACGAAATCGACTTTGAAGACCGCTTCCGCAAGCGCGTTCACTTGGTCGATCAGGCCAAGGGTTTCATTCGAAACGAAGTGCACCGGCCTCGGCCGATGGAGCTCGACCACCAGACCGGCGAGTGGACCCGCGGGCCCGCGGGAAGCGGTTACTACGAGGTGAAGACCTGGTGGAAATCATTCGAAGATTTCGTCGCTTGGACGACGAGCCCGTCGTTCGCCGAAGCGCACCGAAACCGGCCACCCAAGGAGATGTTTCGTGGGCCGAACGAGCTCACGGTTCACGAAGTGTTCTTGAGCACGGACGACGTGGAGACGACATGAGCGGAATCGCGGACGACAACGCTGGGTTCGTCGAGTGCTGGAACGAGATTCTAACGCCAAAATGGATTCGATTTCGGCATCTGCTCTCAGGCAATGGGAAAATTCACAGCGACATCGCTGGCGCCGATTTTGGCATTCGCGAGGGCGACAGAGTGCTCGACATCGGCTGTGGGTTTGGAGAGACAGCTCTCGAAATCGCGAAGATTGTTGGCCCAAGCGGTGAAATCGTGGGCATCGACTGCACCGACGCGTTTGTCGAGGTCGCGAATCGGGAACGCGATCAGGCCGGCGTGACCAACGTCCGTTACGAAGTAGGCGATGCACAGGTTTGCGACCTTCCCGAGGCGTATTTCGATGTCGCTTACTCGCGTTTCGGGGTGATGTTCTTTCAAAGTGCAGTTCGAGCACTTCGAAATGCGCACCACGCGCTCAAGCCCGGAGGCAAGCTGTGCTTGATCGTCTGGCGCTCGCTTGCCGACAACCCCTGCTGGGGCGCCGCCAAGGAAGTCGTGCTTCGCCACCTGCCGCCGCCCGGTGATCAGGGATCGACCTGCGGCCCTGGCCCATTCTCGATGGCAGGCGAAGAGACCGATCGAGCGATGCTCGCAGCGGCCGGCTTTTCGGAAGTCGACCTGTTCAAACGCATCGACGCCGACGTCTGCGTCGGGGACGACCTCGAAGAGGCGATCGACTACCAGATCCTGGTCGGCCCCTCCGGAGAGATCGTCCGCGAAGCCGGCGAAGAGGGCCAACGAAGGCTGCCCGAAATCCGGCGCGACCTACGCGAGCTCATGGGCTCTTACCTGCGCCCGGACGGCGTCTTCATGCCCTCGAGCACCTGGGCGATCGTGGCCCGCAAAACGTAGAAGCAGGACGGTCCCTTTTCGTCATTGTTTGGTCATTGGGCTTGACCGGAATAGAACTTGTTCTAAACTGTCGTTAGTTTACATGAAGTAAAGTTATATCTGTCCCGGCGGGTATACGGAGGATCAGTTGGAAAACAAGTGCCCAGCGAAGTTTCACAATGTCGATTTCTGCGCCCCATCGACGCACGACAATCCGTACGAAATGTACGACTACTTCCTCGAGCACGAGCCGCTCTACTGGGACGCAAAGAACGAAGTCTGGGAGGTCTTCCGCTACGATGACATCGTCAACATCGAGCGCGACACCGAGACCTTCATCAACGGTGAAGGCGCGCGACCGAACATCCCGCCGGACCCGGGCATGATTTACCAGGACGGTGAGCAGCACAGCAAGCAGCGCGCCCTGGTCTCCGCTGGATTCACGCCACGTCAGATGCGCAAGATGGAGGCCCGAGCCCGCGAGATCGTGACCGAGTTGGTCGACGACATGCTCCAAAAGGAGGAGGTCGACATCGTCGACGACTTGGCGGCTGCGCTTCCGATGCGGCTCATCGCCGACATGCTGGGCATCCCGGAAGCGAAGCGCGCTTCGGTTCAACAATGGATCAACCAGATCATGATCGGCGGATGTGGCCCCGACTACGTCACCGACGAGGTCAACGACGCGTTCGAGGGCTTCTGTATGCATCACGAAGAGATGTATCAGGATCGCATCAGCGCGGGTTGTACCGGCAGTGACCTGCTCACCATTTGGATCAACGCGGAGATCAACGGCGAGAAGCTCGATGAGTCGCAGCTGCTGTTCGAGCACGTCTTGCTCAACGTGGGCGGCGCCGAAACGACCCGCAGCGCGATTGCCGGAGGCCTCGAGCGACTGTCCGAAGATCCGAAGCAGTACAATGCGCTCTTTGAGGATCCGTCTCTCATTCCAAATGCGGTGGAAGAGATCATTCGCTGGGTCTGCCCGTTCGTGAACATGTACCGGACCGCTACGCGGGACTACGAGATGCACGGCAAGGTCATCAAAGAAGGCCAGATGGTCGGCCTGACCTATCCCGCCGCGAATCGGGATCCACGCAAGTACAACGACCCCCATACGTTCAATATCTTTCGCGATTTCTCAAAGGAAGCGAAGCATCTCTCGTTCGGTCTCGGTCCTCACTTTTGCCTGGGCGCGTCCCTGGCGCGTCTCGAAGTGCGCCTTTCACTCGAGGAGATGACCGAGCGCGTGAAGAGCATTCGGATCCCCGAGGGCAGGGAGCTCGAGTACGTCTCGTCGTCGTTCACGCGCGGCCTCAAGAAATTCCCGGCGGTTCTGGAAGCTCGGTAGGGCACGATGCAACAAGGCTGAACCATGAAAATCATTTTCGACAGAGACAAGTGCAAGCTACACGCGCAGTGCCGAGGCGCTGCCCCGGAGCTTTTCTCGTTCGCCCCCAATGGCAGCCTCGTGATTCTCGACGAGAACCCAGCCGAGGAGCTCCGCGAAGCGCTCCAAGATGCAGTCGACGCCTGCCCGGAGCAGGCGATTTCCATCGGGGAATGAACTAAGCTCGGCGCAAATGCCGAGGCTCCCCCAAGGACTGGTGCGCGGAGACGACGGACTCGCGCGCTGCTGGTGGGGGGCGAGCACACCGGACTACGCCGCTTATCACGACGAAGAGTGGGGCCGGCCGGTGCGCGATGATCTGCGGCTCTTCGAGAAGATCTGCCTCGAAGGATTTCAAGCGGGGCTGAGCTGGCTGACGATCCTGAGGAAGCGCGAAAATTTCCGGAAGGCGTTTGCGGATTTCGATTACCACAGGGTTGCTCGCTTCAATCGGCGCAGCGTGGAGCGGCTCGTCCAGGACCCGGGCATCGTTAGACACCGCGGGAAGATCGAATCGACGATCAACAACGCCAAGCGCGCGATCGAGCTCGAGGAGGAGTACGGATCCCTTTCGGCGTTCTTTTGGGAACATCGGCCGCCAGAGCAGGAGCGCCCGAAAAGGATGACCAAGAGCGCTTTGATGAAGCTCTCCAAGACAGCGACGTCCGAGGCCCTCAGCAAGGAGCTCAAACAGCGCGGCTGGTCTTTCGTCGGCCCGACGACGCTCTATGCCTTCATGCAGGCGATGGGTCTGGTGAACGACCACTTGAAGGGTTGCTTCGTGCGCGAACCCATCGCAAAGAGCCAGGATGTTTGAGCTGAGCGATACATTCTACGGAAACGAAGTACGAAGCTGGCTGATCGCCCTCGCCGTCTCGGCTGGCGTCCTGCTGGTGCTGCGCCTCATCGAACAAGTGCTCATCGTTCGGGTGCAACGACTCGCTCGGAAAACCCAGACGATGATCGACGACATCATCCTCGGCTCGCTGCGAAAGACCAAGTTCCTCTTTCTGCTGGTCGTGGCGGTCTTCGCCGGCTCGCTTTCCTTGGATCTGAATTCAGACGTCCGCGCGATTCTTTTGAGCGCGGCGATGATTGCGACGCTGATCCAGATAGGCGTTTGGGTGAGCGCCGGGCTCCAAATCTGGCTCGAACACTACCGAGCGACCGAAGAAGACGGCGCCAACCGAACGACGATGAACGCGTTGAGCTTCATCGGGCGGCTCGTTCTTTGGGTGATCGTCTTCCTGCTGGTCATCGACAATCTCGGGATCGATGTGACGGCACTCGTCGCCGGGATGGGCATTGGAGGCATCGCCGTCGCGCTTGCGGTCCAGAACATCCTCGGAGACCTCTTTGCCTCGCTGTCGATCGTGCTCGACAAGCCGTTCGTGAACGGGGATTTCATCGTCGTCGGCGACATGGCGGGCTCGGTCGAGCACGTCGGGATCAAGACCACCCGCATTCGAAGCATCTCAGGCGAGCAGCTCGTGTTTTCCAACTCGGATCTGCTGCAGAGCCGAGTTCGCAATTTCGGTCGGATGGAGAAGCGTCGCGTCGTTTTCTCGCTCGGGGTGACCTACCAGACGCCCGCCGAGAAGCTCGAACGAATTCCCTCGCTGATCCGCGCGGCCATCGAAACCCAAGAGAACGTCCGTTTCGATCGCTCCCATTTCGCTTCTTACGGCGATTCGGCGCTCAATTTCGAGACCGTCTATTTCGTCGGCTCCTCGGACTACGCGCAGCACATGGACATCCTCCAGGCGGTCAACCTCCGGATCTATCGGACCTTCGAGGACGAGGGGATCGAGTTCGCCTATCCGACGCAAACCTTGTTCATCGCCAAGGAATAGTCGCGCAAAATCAGCTACCTCGCTGTTTCGTGAAACATCTGGCCGCCTCTGGCGTTAAGGGGGCTGAGCCTTAGATGGAAGATCTGACGATGAAGAGCTGGCGCACGATTGCATGGGGGATTCCGATTCTGGCCGCTGCCATTCTGATGGCGATCGGGCTTGCGCCGACCCGTGCCGATTCGCCGCCACAAAGAGCCAAGCAGACCAGCGCCCCGGCGAAAGATGACAAGCTCGCGAAAGCGACGTTCGCCGGCGGATGTTTCTGGTGCATGGAACCGCCGTTCGAGAAGCTCAAAGGCGTGGTGAGCGTCACCTCCGGCTACACGGGCGGCAAAGAGAGCGCGCCGTCCTATCAGGAAGTGAGCGCAGGCCGAACGGGGCACGTCGAAGCGGTGCAGGTGAAATACGACCCGTCCTTGGTCTCCTACGAGTATTTGCTCGAGGTGTTTTGGCGACAGATCGACCCGACCGACGCCGGAGGCCAGTTCGCCGACCGCGGGAAACAGTATCGCACGGCGATCTTTGCGTACGACCACGCGCAGTACGAGCTCGCCGCCGCGTCGAAACGTGAGGTCGAGAAGACTGGGATATTCAAGGCCCCGATCGTGACGGAGATTCGATGGGCCGAGCCGTTCTACGCGGCCGAAGCCTACCATCAGGACTACTACAAAAAGAACCCGAGCCATTACAAGCGATATCGCGCCGGTTCGGGGCGCACGGGCTTTCTCGAGTCCATCTGGGGAAAGCGCCCGCTCGAAGCACCGAAGAAACCCAAAGCCGCAGGGAAGAAATCCATGTCCGATAAGAGCAAGTCCTTCGACAAGCCCGCCGACCCAGAGCTGCGTAAAGAGCTGACGCCGCTCCAGTACAAAGTCACCCAGGAGGAAGGCACCGAGCCTCCGTTCCGGAATACTTACTGGGACAACAAAAAGGACGGGATTTACGTCGACGTCGTCACCGGGGAGCCGCTTTTCAGCTCGACCGACAAATACGACAGCGGCACGGGCTGGCCCAGCTTCACCAAGCCGCTCGACAAAGAGCACGTCACCGAGCACGTCGACCGGAAGCTCATGGCGACGCGAACCGAAGTCCGGAGCAAGTCCGGCGACAGCCACCTCGGCCATATCTTCGAGGACGGCCCGGCACCCACGGGGATGCGCTACTGCATCAATAGCGCCGCGCTACGGTTCATCGCGAAGGAAGACCTCGCAAAAGAGGGCTACGGCGAGTATCTGGCGCTCTTCGAGTAGTGGCGTGAAGCCGGGGTGCTAGTCTCCCGGGGATGTCGTTGCTTCGACGAGGCTTGTCGCTCGCCTGGGAGGCTCCTCAAACCGCCCTTGGCGTCGCGATGCTCGGGGCCGAAGCCGCCCTAAAACGCATCGTGAACATCGAGGTCGAGGACGGCCGCCTTCTCGTCGAGTCCACCGGCACGGGCATCTCGCTCGGGCACATCGTGTTTTGGAGCCGCGAAGACAGCCGCTGGCACGACCTGGACGTTCGGAATCGCGCCCACGAGCTTGGGCACTGCGGGCAGTCACGGCTGCTCGGCTGGCTCTACTTGCCCCTGGTGGGCTTGCCGTCTATTTCCCGTGCAGCCTACGCCCTCGCGTTTCGCGAAATGACCGGCCGGCAGTGGACCCGGTACTATGAGGGCTATCCGGAAAACTGGGCCGACCGCTTGGGCGGTGTGAATCGCAGAAGAGAGCAGAGCTGATGGAGCTTCAAACCGTCGGAAGCAAGTACCAAGGCTTCATCTACCGTCGCCAGCCACGCAACGTGTATTGGGAGACGACCATCTCCTGCGACCTAGCCTGCCAACACTGCCGCGCAAGCGCGATCCCGCATCGCGATCCGGCAGAGCTGAGCACCGAGCAGGGGAAGGCCCTGATGCGAAGCGTCCAGGAGCTGGGCAGCATGCTCGTGCTCACGGGCGGCGACCCGCTCAAGCGTCCGGATATCGCGGAGCTGATCGAGTACGGACGGTCGCTTCCGATCCACGTCGCGATCACGCCAAGCACGACACCTCTTCTACGACGCGAGACGGTGGACCGATTTCATGAGCTTGGGATTAGCGCGATGGGCGTGAGCCTCGATGGGCCGACCGCCGAGACCCACGACGCGTTTCGGAACGTCCCGGGGACCTTCGAGTACTCGATGCGCGCGCTTCAATGGGCGCGCGAGTTCGACATTCCGGTGCAGGTGAATACGACCATCACGGCGAAAACGCTTCCGCATGTCCAAGCGATGTACGAGCTGCTCCGCGACAAGGCCGCGCCTCCCGTGCGCCGCTGGAGCCTCTTTTTGCTGATTCCGGTCGGCCGGGGCGCCGAGCTCGACACGCCGAGCGCCGACGACGTCGAGAAGCTGTTCGAATGGGTATATACGATTTCTTCAAAGGCCCCGTTCCGCGTCGGGACGACCGAGGCGCCGCACTATCGTCGCTACTGGATTCAGCAGAAGC
>Ga0265306_10001877_pt1 | contig 10165 bp, 9 predicted proteins | sample Helome_3_FD_192493 | JGI IMG/M metagenome (GOLD analysis project Ga0265306, IMG submission 192493) | Marine sediment microbial communities from subtidal zone of North Sea - Hel_20160420 (Illumina Assembly) | ecosystem: Environmental > Aquatic > Marine > Subtidal zone > Sediment ...
CCAGGCTCAGCAGCAAAGCAATTGTTAGTCTAACGGAAGCAAACGATTTCCATATTCGATCGATAGCAGAGAGATCAGCTGAGCTCTGCTTAGAATTCATGGTTGATCCTTTCCAGACAAAATTGAAACTTCTTTCATATCAAATGATGTCAAATCAGGCAACTACCAAAACAGCGGATTTGATTCCAGCACCTTCAAGAAATTTATGATAAGCGCTAACTGTATTGAAAAGACCATCATAACGTGCTAGATAGGGTCGGGACGTTTCACTAGAAGCCATTTCAAAACCTCTTTGGAGCTAATTTTGCGGGCTTTTGTTAAAAAGCGTTTAGCGCAGTGGAGCGTAAAATCTTGAACTGTTTGAGGGCCTTAGACCGAGTTTTCAAGATTTAGCGCAACAAGCTTAGCGCTTTACAAAAGCCGCAAATCGGCTGAAACGAGGTTTTGAAATGGCTTCTAATCAATCACCGACGAAACGCTATGACAACTCGGCTGGGTTTGTGGGCTGGGCAAATATCCATCGTCCGCCGGGACTAAAGGCGGTCGCTCAAATCACCTCAGAAAGGTTACATGTTGGGGGCGGATGCAGCAACTGTCCGTCACCCGAATGGCATGCTGTGTTTGTAAAAAAATAGTCTTCTGTTGCCCGATGTGAAGGGTGGGCATGCAGAAGACTATTTTGTTTCAGATATTTCGCTCCGCCGTTTATCAATCCGGATCGGCGTTGGATTACTTTTTTACATAGTGACCACGAGATTTGGCATGCACCATGCGTTTTTTAGAAAGCTTATACAGTGCATTGCTGAGCTGCCGGGAATCAAGACCTGTTCTTTTTTTCAATGTAGCAATTGTAACCCCTTTGGGGCTGCGACGGATTACACCGTAAACCGCATCCAGTACTGTTTTACCCCGGGCGGGTGCTGCTTTTTTGCGCACAGCGGCTTTGCGAACTGTTTTCTTACGTTTGGCCGGGGCTGCCTTTTTTGCCGGTTGAAATTTGTCAACCTGTTTGGTAATTTTCTCCACCTGTTTTGACAGGCTGGCAAGTGATTTGGAGATAGTTTTCAGTTGGGTTTTTATTCTCTTCATTCTATTTGTCCCTCCCTGTTAGAAGCGTTTTTTCTTTATGGACGACTATTCGAAGAGTAAGACAGCATCAGTAAAAGTCAACATTGGGGAAGATAATGGAGAAAAGTAATAGAGAATTTCAGAAACGCTATGCAAGGGCCTTGAATCCAGATCAACTTGCGGCTGTCACCCATACTGAAGGACCTTTGCTGGTCATTGCCGGTGCCGGAAGCGGAAAAACAAGAACCCTCACTTACCGGGCGGCCTATCTGGTAGAAAAAGGCGTATCACCGTCCGCTATTCTTCTGTTGACTTTTACACGCAAGGCCTCCCAGGAAATGCTTCGCAGGGCCACACAACTGCTCGATGAACGCTGCGGAAAGATTGCGGGCGGTACGTTTCACTCCTTTGCCAATGCAAAGCTGCGCCAATATGCTTCCCATATGGGCTTGGACCCCGCTTTTGGAATCCTGGACCGTAGCGATTCAGAAAATCTGATTGGCATGTTGCGAAAAGAAATGCAGCCCGCAACCCGGCGCCGATCGTTTCCCAGGCGCAAAACCCTGGCAGACATTTTCAGCCGGGCCGTCAACAAAGGCCTGTCACTGGAAGAGATAATTGATAACGACTACCCGCATTTTGAATCTCATCTTGAAACCATCGGCTGTCTTTATCAATTATTCGAATTCCGCAAGCAGGAACATCACTTCCTCGACTATGACGATTTGCTCGTCTATCTGTGTCGTCTATTGGCCGAGTATCCTGATGTGCAGGATCGCATTTCTGCCCGTTACCGTTATATCATGGTGGACGAATACCAGGACACCAATACAATCCAGGCCGAAATATTGTATCTTTTGACCCGCACAAACCAAAATATTATGGTTGTTGGTGATGACGCGCAAAGCATTTATGCCTTTCGAGGAGCGAATTTTAGAAATATTATCGACTTTCCGAAACGATTCCCAGCCACCCGAATGGTTTCACTGGAAGAAAATTACCGCAGCAATCAACCGGTATTGACCTTAACCAATACCATTATCGAGCGTGCCCGGGAAAAATTTACCAAAAATTTATTCTCTCAAAAAAAAGACGGGTCTATACCGGTTATGGTTAATGCCGAAGATGAATACAGCCAATCCCGATTTATCGTTGATCGGATTAAAGATCTTCAAAAACAGAACCTGCCCTTAAATGAAATTGCCGTTCTGTTTCGCGCCAGTTTTCATTCATTTGATCTTGAGATTGAACTGAGTCGGGAGGGCATTGCGTTTGTGAAGATGGGTGGGTTTAAATTTGTTGAATCGGCGCACATCAAAGATGTTTTGGCCCACCTGCGCGTAATGGCCAATGTCCATGACCGTATCAGCTGGTACCGAATTTTACTGCTGCTTGAAAAGGTTGGGCCCAAGACCGCCCAAAAAATTTATGAGGCCACTCTGGCGGAAAAATCGGGTTATACCGGCTTGCTTTCGGCCAAGGTTGCACGTAGCAAAGGACTCGAGCGTCTTAAAAAGCTCATTGCAACCCTGGATACTCAGCCAAAGACCGTTTGCGAGATGGGAGAAACCATTATTGATTACTACATGCCGATTTTAAAGAACCGCTATGATGACCACCCGCGTCGCGCAAAGGATCTGGAACATCTGGTTGAAATCATGGAGCGCTATAGGAGTCTCGACCCCTTTCTGACCGACATGGCCCTCGAACCACCAACAACCAGTTTTGAAAATACACTTTATGCCAATACGCCGGGTTCGGACCGCTTGACGCTTTCAACGATCCATTCCGCCAAAGGGCTGGAGTGGAACACCGTTTTTGTCATCTGGACTTTGGACGGCAGATTTCCCTCGGTGCATTCCTTGCATAAAGAAGCAGAGCTTGAAGAAGAACTTAGACTGATGTATGTCGCTGCAACCCGGGCCAAGGAGAACCTGTTTTTTACATATCCGAGCAATGTCTATGATCGCAGTACGGGGTTGATATTGAACCGGCCGTCCCGCTTTCTCGACGACATACCCGACGACATCCTCGAAAAGGAATATGAATACCGCTAGTCTCTAAAAAATCCCCACCACACAAATACGACAAACCCTACGATAGACAAAATGGCGATGATATAACCCGCCCAGTCAAAAGGGCGCGCGGCAAAACCGAGCTTGTTCACGTCACCGAGTTTGGTATTACACGATGGACATTTGTTGGTATGCAACGGCAGATACGTATAGCACTCGGGACATTTTTTGGTCGTAAAATCAGAACTGCCGGAGCGGCCGTAAGGTGCGTCATCGTGCATCTTGATTCTCCTTCTGTTAACCGCTTGACCCGCGTAATTGCCGGCAAGCCGCTGATGAGTTCAGCTTTTCCAAAAGCCGTCTTCGATGACTATCTCACTTTCATCTTTTACGCGGGTCAGCCAAGATTCGACTGTTTTAAAGGTTTTTTGCTGCAGCAGGCGTGCCTTTATATCCGTCTTATCTTTTTCAAACCCTTCTAAAGAAGGTTCTTGCCGTTCTCGGAAGCCAATCACAAAATAGCCTTTTTGACCCTTGATGGCGTTTTCGTGGAACTTATTGCTTTCAGAAAGCTTAAAGGCCGAACGCGCAATATCAGGTTCATAACCGATGCCGGGTATCGAATCGTTACGTTTGAAAAAACCGGTTTTCTGCGGCGTCAGGTTGAATTTACCGGCAACGGTCGCAAAAGACCCCGCGCCTTTAAGCTCCGTCAGGATGGACTGCGTTTGACGAAGGGCCTCGGCATCCTGTTTTTCTCGAATGAGATCCTTTTTAACCACAGATTCTACCTTTTTTAGCTCCGGAATTTGTGCTGGTCGTTTTTCAACAGCTTCAATCAGATAATACCCATCGCCCAAATCCTGAATTTCACTGACCTCGTTAAGCGGCAATTTATAGGCCGCCGCTGCGAACTGCGTGGCATTTTTGTTCCCCTGAGGTCCTTTTTTCCGGGTGAAAAATTCAGTGGTGCGGATCTTCAATTCGCGCTCTTTTGCAAGATCTATCAGCTGTTGACCATCAAAAGTTGCATCGAAAATGGCCTCGGCTTCATCATAGGCCAGGTTTTTTGATCGGTCGGCTTTCAGTTTGCCTTCTATCTCAGTCCGGGCTTCATCCAATGTCCGGGTGGTGGCCGGATTTACCTGTTCAACTTTAATAATATGCCAGCCGAACTGGGTGCGCACCGGTTCGCTGATTTGACCGGCTTGCATGGAAAAAGCCTTATCTGAAAACGGCTTCACCATGTCTTGCCGGCGAAACGTTCCCAGCTCGCCACCTTTTGTTTTGGTGGGGCCTTCTGAATGTTGCCTGGCCAGCTCGGCGAAATCCTGGCCTGCTTTTGCCAGCTTAAGAACATCTTCGATTCTTTGGCGTGCGTCTTCAACTTGCTCAGGTGTTGCGTTCTGATCGACTTTGATTAAAATGTGTCGTGCTTGCACCGTTTGCGGACTTTTAAATTGTTCCGGATTGCTTTCATAATAGTCGCTAATATCTTCTTCTGAAGCCGTCACTTTGGCCACATAGTCTTCAGGGTTTAGGTAAAGGTAGCGAACTTTAATTTCAGGATCTGTTTTATAAGTTTCTTTATGCGCTTCGAAGTAAGCCTGGATCTCATCCGCTGTGGGTTTTATTTTTTTAACCTGTTGCGGTTCCAAAAGAACATAATCGATATCGACTTCGGCATTATTCCATTTATACCACTGCCGCGCTTCAATATCCGACACTTTGATATTACCGGAAATAAAGTCCTGCAGCTTATTGATGGTGATCGCTTCGCGTTGCTGGTTTTCGAAGGTTTCCGGGGAAAGTTGTGTGCGGCTTAGCATATTGAGATAGAGTTGGTTGTCAAACACACCGGCGGTCTGAAAAGCGCCGATGTCACGGATGGCTTGGGCGAGCTCTTCATCCGATACCTGAATTTTGAGTTTTTCAGCCGCCTGAAGCATCAGCGCCCTGTCAACCAGCTGATCCAGCGCGCGCTTTGGTAGCTGCAGTGTTTGAATCAACTCGTCATTTACATTGTTACCAAATGACTGCCGCACCTGTTCAAGAAGGTTGGTGTAGGTGTTGCGATAATCATCCAGTGTAATGATGCTATCATTTACCACGGCCACCCGGCTGGAGCGTCCGGAGGTATATCTTTGAACGCCCCATGGGATAAAAACAACGATGATGGCTGCGAGCAAAAATTTGATAATCCAGCTGCTGGCATGTTTGCGCATGATACTTAACATTGAATTCTTCTCCTCGTAGGTTCAAAGTTCCCCGTTGAAGCTTCAATATCATTTCAACCCTGAACCTTTATTGTTCACAAAAAATACCACGAAAACACAAAAGAAGGGAAGCACAAAATTAGGAAATTATGGTAAGCGGGTTCTCCTGCTTGTCAATTTTGGTCCCCACTGTCTCAGAACAGTAAGCGCATAGATATTCATATTTATCGCCTTCAGGCAATATTAGCAGGAGCCGTTTGCGAACCGGTGCGGACTGTTTACATTTCGGGCAGTAAAGCTCGGTGGCATCAAACTCTTTGTAGGCAGTTGGGCCGGTTGGTTCACCCGAAAACCCGTTTGATGGAATTGCATTCCGTTTCATTCTTTTTTTCCAACAGGATTAAGCAGACGAAATATATGATCCCTTAACGTTCACGAGACCAAGTGAACATATAACACTCTAATAATATTTATTATTTAAAATTTTGTCAACCCATCCCGTCAGGCATGACACCGACGGCAAACCACTGCGTTGGCGGGCTGCAAATTGGCGCCTGAACGCTCTGTTCACCAAATATAACTGTTGACACTCAAAAAACCAAATGCTAAATAAATTCGCTCATGTGGGGCTGTAGCTCAGCTGGGAGAGCGCATGACTGGCAGTCATGAGGTCGTCGGTTCGATCCCGATCAGCTCCACTTTCTTTCCCATACGATGCAGGTTAGCCATGGCTAACCTTTTTTGCATTTAGGAAAGGGCTTCTGATACCATTCCTGCCCGAAGTGAGTCAAACTGAAAAATCAACACTGACAAAGATGACACCTCTTCATCCATAGGTGGCCTGCGTTTACCAGTCGCACATTTTTACGCCTTTGACCCCGTACCAGTGCACATGCTAAAATGGTAAATGGCTGTTAGGCTTGACATCATCCAGTGATTGGCATAAAAAACGGGTTCTATTTTATGCATTAAGGCTGCCCAAAACGTTCACACCGACAGCATCATGATGGCAAAACATTATATCGGATATCTGGCCTTAGCAACGATCATAGGGATCGTGTTGTTGCTGGTAATGGTGATGAGATCGGATGATGCAGGGGATGGGGTAAAGTTTCAACAAACCGTGCGGCCCACAGCCATGACACCATCGCAAACAATGCCGGTTCATTTATATTTTTCGGATCAGAATGGTCAATTCCTGATGGCCGAAAATCGTCTTCTGAAAAGTCCCGAAGATCCTGAATTTTTTGCCAGAAACATCATAGAAGCTTTGATTAAAGGCCCGCAGCAGGGGTTGGCACGCACTCTTCCGGCGACAACTGCCGTTCGGGCAATTTTTATAACACAGGATGGTATTTGTTTCGTGGATCTTACATCCGGTATCGCAGAAGGTCACCCGGGCGGCATACATTCGGAAGTGCTGACGATTTACTCGATTGTAAATTCTTTGGTATTGAATGTGCCCACGATCAAAGCGGTTAAAATTCTTATCAACGGAAATGAATCCGTCACACTCGCAGGTCATATTGATTTGCAGACCCCGATAAAAGCCAATATGTTGTTGATTAGATGAAAACAAAAGAGAAAATCGGAAATATCCGCAATATCGGTATCATTGCCCACATTGATGCCGGTAAAACGACGGTTACCGAGCGGATTTTATATTACACCGGTCGTTCCCACAAAATCGGTGAAGTTCATGATGGGGAGGCGGTGATGGATTGGATGCCCGATGAGCAGGAAAGAGGCATTACGATTACCTCTGCGGTCACCACCTGCCGGTGGCAAAATACGGAAATCCAAATTATCGATACCCCCGGGCATGTTGATTTTACCATCGAGGTTGAACGCTCATTGCGGGTGCTCGATGGTGCCATCGGTGTCTTCAGTGCGGTTGAAGGGGTGGAACCTCAGTCTGAAACCGTTTGGCGACAGGCAGACAAATACCACGTGCCCAAAATTGCATTTATCAACAAATTGGATCGCACCGGGGCCAATTTTTTCGGCTCTGTCAAGATGATCCGCGAACGCCTCAAGGCCTATCCGCTTATCCTGCAACTTCCTGTCGGATCAGAAGATAATTTCAATGCCATTATCGATCTGATCCGGATGAAGCAGATTGTGTGGGATGCAGACACGCTCGGTGCAGAATATGAAGAGCAGGAGATCCCGGCGGCGCTTGCAAGCGCTGCCGCAGAATACCGCGATAAACTGCTTGAAACCGTGGCGGAGTTTGATGACGACATCATGGAGGCCTATCTGGCGGAAACACCTGTTGATACCGCCGCATTACTAGCTGCCATACGCAAGGCCACCATTGACTTGAAACTTGTCCCGCTGTTGTGCGGCGCCGCATTAAAAAATAAAGGTATTCAGCCACTGCTCGATGCCATTACCCAATTTTTACCCAGCCCGGCGGATATTCCGCCGATTGAAGGCATGCATCCCGAATCCGGCCAGGTCATTCAGTGCCGCCCCAAAGATTCCGAACCGCTGGCGGCCCTGATCTTCAAAGTTTCGATGATGGAAGGGCGTAAACTTTCCTATATCCGGATCTACAGCGGGCAAATAAAGTCCGGCGGGGAGGTTTTTAACCCGGCTCGCAATGAAAAGGAAAAAATCGCACGCATATTGAACATGCATGCCAACCGGCGGGAACGGGCGACCACTGCGGGTGCGGGGAGCATTGTCGGAATCGTAGGTTTAAAGAACTCATCCACCGGCGAAACCTTATGCGACCAAAATCATCCGATTTTGTTGGAAAAAATCGAGTTCTATGAGCCGGTCATATCCATTGCGGTGGAACCCAAAACCCATGCGGATCAAGAGAAAATGGACACGGTCCTCGCTAAATTTATGGCTGAAGATCCGACACTGGTCGTTCGCCAAGATGAAGATACCGGCCAGACGATTCTATCCGGGATGGGAGAATTACATCTTGAGGTCATTATCAGCCGCATGCAGCGTGAGTTTCACACCAATGTAAATGTAGGCAAGCCGCAGGTCGTTTACCGCGAAACTATTGAAAGGCCCGGGGCGGCCACGACCATCTTTGATAAAGAAATTGCCGGGCAGCGCCATTTCGCTGAAGTTTCGGTGAACATGGCGCCCTTGCCACGGGGTACTGGCAACAAATTTGTGGCCGAAGTCACAAATGATTTGTTGCCGGATATATTTAGCGCCGCGGCAGAAAAAGGTGTTTGGGAATCCCTGGAAAGCGGACCGCTGATGGGGTATCCGGTGGTGGACGTCGAGGTCAGATTGACAAATGCCAACTTTAAGGAATCCATTGGATCTGAACTGGCCTATACCGTCAGTGCGTCAATGGCTTGCAAAGATGCCATGAATGCAGGCAATCCGTTTTTATTGGAGCCGATTATGACCGCAGAAATTTTTGTGCCTGAAGCCTTCATTGGCGACGTCATTGGCGAGTTAAATTCGAGGGGCGGCAAAATAGAATCCATTGAACACAAAGGCGGCGCTCAGGTGATCAATGCAACTGTGCCGTTGTCACAAATGTTCGGTTATTCGACCAACCTGCGATCAGCAACCCAGGGCCGGGGAACGTTTTCGATGCAGTTTTCCCATTTTGACCGCAATTAACCCTATCCCTGCCGCTGCTTGGCCAGGGCCTTTTCAAGCTTTTGCAAACGCTCCTCTATTTTGGCCCGCCTTGCTGTATCTTGGGTATATTTCAACGCACGCCGATATTGAACGACGGCCGTCTTGAGGTCCCTTTTGCGGGTATGATAGATCCCCAGGTAATAATGGGCATCTGCCAAATTCCCCTGTTTACCGAGACTTTGTCCCAGAATGTAGTAAGCCTTTGTGTAACGGGGATGTTTTTCGATGACATCCAGTAAAACTGGCGAAGCCTCATCATATAACTCAAGTGCCATGTAGGTCTGGCCGAGGTAAAGACCGCAATCCGCATCATCGGGTGTCATCTTGCGGGCCGTTTTTAGCATTTTTAGGGATTGCTCAAATTGGCCGTCTAAGTAATATACCCGGCCGACATCTCTTAAAATATAGGAATCAAAGGCGCGCTTTTCCAGCGCCGTTCTGAGCTGCTCGATGGCTTCGGCTCTGCGGCCGACCCGGGCCAAAATAAGTCCGTAGCGGTAATGTGCCATTGGATCTTCAGGGTGTTGCTTCACCTGGGTTTCAAGAAATTTTAAAACCAGCTTCTCATCACCATACTGGGTAATCAGATAGGTGTGCGCCCTGACGAAATCGCCGGCAGGCGCCTGAAACCGCGGCTTGGGGCTTTTTGGCGCACCTGTCAGCTGGGAATCAAGATAACCAATGCGCTCATCAATGGCCGGGTGAGTTCGCATGTAGGTCGGAATCTGTTCGGTACCGAACCACTGTTTGCTGCGCATCTTTTTTAAAATCTTAAGCAGCCCCTCGCCACTGTAGCCGGCTTTGTCAAGGTAGATCAGTCCCAGCTGGTCGGCCTGTATTTCGTTATCACGGCTATAGGACAATTCGGCGGCCACGCCGGCAGCCTGACTGCCTTGTGTCACAGCCTGGGCCGCGTCTCCTCCGCCGGCCGCGCCGATTAAAACACCGGCTGCTATGCCCGCCATGGTCGCCCAGCCGATTTTTTTGGACCTTTCGATTTTCTGAGAAATATGGCGCGCATTAACATGGGCAATTTCATGAGCCAGAATGCCGGCCAGCTGATCTTCATTGTCCATGGCTGCCATCAAACCGCTGTTAATAAAGATATAGCCGGCCGGAATGGCAAAAGCGTTGTAAGTATCGACATTGATGACATGAAATTTATAATCAAAGATGGGTTCTTCCAGAATCGAAACAATACGGTTGCCGACCTGGTTCACATAGTCCGCAATTACCGGATCG
>Ga0265306_10001879_pt1 | contig 10161 bp, 9 predicted proteins | sample Helome_3_FD_192493 | JGI IMG/M metagenome (GOLD analysis project Ga0265306, IMG submission 192493) | Marine sediment microbial communities from subtidal zone of North Sea - Hel_20160420 (Illumina Assembly) | ecosystem: Environmental > Aquatic > Marine > Subtidal zone > Sediment ...
TGATGTTTATCGAGTATTACCCGCAGACAGAATATGGTGAGAAAAGGGAGCATATTATTGAAGAAAAATATGATGTGGTTGAATTTAACTGGCACGAAGAAAAGGCCATAGAACCCAAATGGCGAACCTTAAAGCCGCCATTGCTCGATGTAATCAAAGAGATGGTTGAGATCGTTTAGATGGTTGGGATCGTTGTGTTGGTTTAGATCGTTCGGTTCTTTGAGATGGTTGGGAAGGTTGGGGTAGCTATTTGGGTTTGATCTTCTTAGGTCGGGTCGAACGGAGATATCGTAATAATCCATCTATTATTTTTATCGTTTTTAGCGCTTGGTCGTAGAGATCCTGATAGCTATCACAGATGGTATTGAATTCTAACCTTCCTAACTATCGTAACGATCCCAACCATCTCAACGAACCAAACGCTTTAGTGCATCGGAAACACGGCAAAGATAACCGCGCTCCAGACTGAATGGGATATGATCACCGGGGTCAGGTTCTTCAGACGCCAGTACATAGCCCCCCAGAATGCGCCGGCCACAGCAGCCGCTCCAACGAGCATAAAATTAAACGACCAGATGTGAACCGCTGCATAAATGGCAGATGCCAGCAGCCAACCCTGCCATTGACCGAAACGCATCATCAGGTTTTTCTGCAGGTACCCTCGCCAGTACAATTCTTCACATGGACCGGTCACAAAAAATAGCAACAGGGCAATCACCCACATCGGCGTTCCGGCCCCTTTATCGTAAATACCGCCGATTTGCCCGCCGGAAAAGGGTAATATCACCTCCGAGACAGCCTTGCCTGCCCAAAAGATAAAATAGAGGATGGCAGCCGAAACAAGGCCAAGGGCAACAGCCCTGGCATCAATTCTGATGCGCTCGGTGCGGTTGGGCTGCAGGAGAAGGGACAATACCGCCAGCGTGGCGGCAGAAAAAGAAATTTTAATCCAGAAACTGGCCCAGGTCAGATAAAAGGTAACAAACCAGAATAGCGCTGCCAGTAACACCGTTCCTATCAACGGCACCGGTTTAAACTCATGACGATTCAAAACACACCTGCCAGAACCAGGGAGATGACCAGCAGTACACCGAAGGCTGTATCCAGCTGAGCGGTGAGGGCATCCGCATCCGCCGGCACATGCGCTTTCATTTGTCTCAACAGGCGCAAGGCAAGGGGGAGGGAAGCAAGAACGATCAGCGACCACAGGTAAAGCGGTCCGAAAATGGACATTAATATAATCCCCAGGTAGGCTGCCGCCACGAGGGTTCCATACAACAGGATGCCCTTGTGTTGTCCGAGGACAATAGCCAGGGTCAAAATGCCTTTATTCCGGTCATGGGCGATGTCGCGAATATTATTGGCGAGCAATACCAGAGCTACCAGAACGCCGAAGGGGAGTGAAATCCAAAAAGCGTTGAGGTGGAATTCCTGGTTCTGTACAAAGAAGGAGCCTGCCACCATCAACGGTCCCCACATTAAAAAGACTGAAATCTCTCCCAGGGCGCTGTATTTGTATTTTAACGGCGGTGCCGTATAGGTTAGGCTGGCAAATGCTCCGATTAACCCAATCCACATAAGCTCCCAGCCCCGGGTTGCCGCCAGATAAATTCCAATCAGGGTGGACAGTCCGTAAAGAATATAGGCAGCAGTGCGCACTTGCCCGGCCTCCAGCTTTCCTTCCACCAAGGGATGAGGCCTGTACTGGGCGGTAGCGACTTCCTGGGAATCGACGCCACTTTTCACATCATAGTAATCATTGATCAGGTTGGTGGCGGCATGCAGAAATACCGTGCCGACCAGGGTTACCAGATATAAAAACCAGGAAAAATCGCTATATAGGGCAGCCAGGGCGCTACCGACGCTCACGGAAATGGCGGTCATACTAAAGGACCACGGCCGACTGGCCAGAAACCAATTGCGGTAAATGTTCATAATAATTCCTTGAAATGCTTTTTCTATAGTGGTGGGCAAAAAAAACGTTGCGTTATTCGAACCTTTTTTTCAACAATCACTTACACCACCCTTCCGTATTTCAGTACTTATTTTTGGAAAGCGGAATAAATAAAGGGGAACATAAATTTTGATGCCGGGTATGTCAAGGGGATTTCGAAAATAGGATTTTCTCGATTTCGGATTTTGGATATTGGAATTATTTAAGACCTATTATCAGGGTTATAAAAGGATTGGATTTGAGGGTGAAAGGCGCAAGGTTTTAAATAAGACATTTTCCAATTTTAAAATCCAAAATCTCAGATTCCAATCCTATTGCGCCTCTTCCGTTAATTCGGCGGCGGTTTGTTTAGCCTCTTCAGCCTGTTCCGCTGCTGATTTGGCCTCGGCGAATGATTCTTCGGTTTCCCTTTTTAGCCGGTCAATCCTTTTTCTGAATTTTTTTCTTTTCCATCTTCTGTTGCTGAGTTTATCGATATAGGCTTTATTTTTCTCGTAATCTTCCTCGGCCTGCTCCAGGGCTTTTTGGGCCTTTTCGTCCGCCTCTTTGGCTCTGAGTTGAGCCTCGCGTCTATTCTCATTTTGTTTGTATCTGTCAAACTCCCGTCGCTCTTTATTTTTTCTGCGCTCAATGGCCTCTAATTCCTCGGGGGTTCTTTCTTTGTAAGTCATGACATCTTCAACTTTAGCGCTTTTAGGAGGCGGCTGTTCGGTTATATGCACAACCCCGGTTTCGTCTGTCCAGGTGTAAAGTTTTTGAGCGTCAAGAAGTGAGGCCGTAAATAAGCTGAATAGCATAATGGCCGTAGCAACATAAAATTTCATCAGGGGCTCCGAGGATCGCCGAATGTCTATGCTTGTTAGTTATATACTTTGTTGATTATATTGTTAAATTTCGCTGTTGTCAAACTGTCTGAATCCATCTCTTGCCTTCCGGGGTGCCCATCAGGGTTATGATATCCCATTCCAGAATCTGAAACCCAAAGTCCGAAAACGATTGGCCCGTAACTCGCAACGCCTAACACTTATTACCCCAAAACGTCTGCAAATCTTCAGTAAACTGAGACGGACTCTTTACTTTAATGGGTTTCCATTCTATCGGCAATAAAGACCGATAGCGGTGGGTTCCATAGCGCTGGTCAATTAAAAGAACGACTCCCCGATCGGTCTCCGTGCGAATGACCCGGCCGGCGGCCTGAAGCACCCGGTTGATACCCGGGTACTGGTAGGCATATTCGAAACCGGCATTATGGTGGCCGGCAAAATAATCCCGGATCAGTTCTTTTTCGAGGGAAATGCCGGGAAGCCCGACACCCACCACTACTGCCCCGGAAAGCCGATCGCCCACCAGGTCAATGCCTTCACCGAATATGCCGCCCATTACGGCAAAACCTACCAGGGATTGGTGGTTTTCCTTGCCAAAGCGGTTTAGAAACTCTTCTCTTTGGCGTTCGCTCATACCGGGGGCCTGAATGATAACCTCGCCATCCGGGCAATTGGATTGAAAGGCTTCGAATACCATCATCAAATATTCATATGACGGGAAGAAAATCAGGTAGTTGCCTGTTTTTTGGCCGACAAGGCTGTTGATGGCCTGCGATACCTGTTCCTTGGTGTTATCCCGATCTCGATAAAGGGTTGATATCCTGTCGTAGACGAAAAGCTTGAGATTTTCGCCGGGAAATGGTGAGGGCAAAATTAGACCACTGGTGTTTGCATCGCAGCCCAGGATTTTTTTGAAATAATCCATTGGGGTCATGGTAGCTGAAAAAAAAACGGCTGCCTTGCAGCGGGTCAGGGCCTTGCCCAATTGGATAGATGGATCGATGCAAAACAATTTGAGTTTTACATCTTTTTTTATTTTTTCAAAACAGGTGACATAGCTGTTGTCGTAGTTTTCCGCCACCCTCATAAAACCGGATATCGTAAAAAACAGATCAAGCAATTCCTCGCGAAACGGTGTTCTTATATTGCGCGACAGCCAGCGCTCCGTGGCTCTCAGAAAACCGCGCAGCAATGGGAGTAGATCCTCCGGGGCCTCTTTTTCGTGGCATGCCGGTTCGGTTTCCTCACATTTTTTCCTGGCCTTGATCATCCAGGAATTCATTTTGCCAAGGCTTTTGTAGATGTGAGGGAGCTCTTTGCGTATGGAGCGTCTTAGATCCAGAAGGGGCTGTTTATAGATCTCGGCTGAAAACATTTCCCGGGACCGGTCCACCAGATTATGCGCTTCATCTATTAAAAATGTGTATTCGCCACTTTCTTCCAGGAAAAAGCGGCGCAAATATACTCGCGGATCAAATGCGTAGTTGTAGTCGCAGATAATGCAATCGGACCACAGGGACAGTTCAAGGGCCAACTCAAACGGGCACACCCGATGGTTCCGGGCCACCTGCTCAACGGCAAGGCGGGTGAAAGCAACCTGGCCGAACATATCACCAAGGGCCCCATTGACTCGGTCAAAATGTCCGTGGGCAAATTCACATTCTTCCGGGCTGCAGGCGCTGTCCGGTTTAAAACAGGTTTTGTCCTTGGCGGTGAGGGTCAAAGACTTAAGCTCAAGCCGGGCCTTGCGCAACTCATCCAGGGCATATTCAGCTGCAAAGCGACCGGTGGTGCGGGCCGTCAGGTAAAAAATTTTTGTGGTCAAGCCCTCACCCATGGCTTTGACTGCCGGAAAAATTGCCGCCATGGTTTTGCCAATGCCTGTTGCAGCCTGGATCAGCTGCTGGTTATTGTTTTTGATAGCTCGATAAACACCGACCGCCATCTCACGCTGGCCCGGGCGATAATTGCCAAAAGGGAATTGAAGCTTGCGAATGGATTCATCACGTAAAAGCTCCCAACGGACAATTGTTTCCGCCCATTTCAGATAGTTGGCCATCAGGTCCTGGAAAAAGACCTCTAGTTCCGTCAGGGTAAAGTGCTTTTTGAAATTATGGATTTTGCCGGTATCCATCTGGAAATAGGTCAGCTGCGCGTCGATTGCCTTCAGATCCTGATCCAGGGCATAAATATAGGCATAAGTTTTTACCTGACCCCAGTGGATGGGATTCTCATGGTCTTTAAAATAATCCAGACTGCGGGTGGTGGTTTTTATTTCTTCAATCAAGACGCCATCGGACTCATGATAGATCCCGTCGATTCTACCGCCGATGGCAAACTTGAACAAATCGGTTTCGATTTGATGGGAGACTGCAACCTCGGCGCTGTAGGTTTTGGGACGTGATTGCTGGATTTTCTGATGAATTCGAATGGCATCCACCGGGCGGGTGGAGGAAAAAAATTCAAATGATAAATCCCCCGAGCGCAGCACGTGCGAAACCAGATCCCGAACAGCGATTTTTAGTGTTTTTTTCAAATCAAGTAAAAAATGGGGCAATTTAGGTTAAAGTATTGAAAAATTGTGGATATTTAGTATGCTTGTCTTGACTTTGTCCCTTACTGAACACACTAGTATAAATGTCAAAACTTTTTCACCATGGAAAAATCGCATGTGCGTGATCGGTGCAAGAGTCGGTTTTACCGATTTAAATGCCATGGGGTGTTGGAATAATGGAATATTGGAATGCTGGGCCTAATCGGAATCGGGTCAATTTCAAATATGACCTATCCGACTGATAAAAATCAAGATAAAATCCGCTTTTTGTCCCAATATTCCAGCTTTCCACCATTCCATGCTTTTTGAAGGGTACCAGTTTAATCTGAATGATATAGGTTCTAGCTGACCGAGGTCTTAACCATCCGGAGAAAAACATATGACAGATTCAAATCTGCAGCTTAAAAACAAAGTCATTCCGATCAAAGCTCAGTCCCGGGTCATATTCAAGGACATCATCGGCCACGGCACCGCCATGCGGAAAATATTCAGAATTGTTGAAAAGGTTGCTAACAGCGATACCACCATCATGTTGAACGGGCAGACGGGCACTGGAAAAGGTTTGATTGCCAGAGCCATTCATAAAGCCTCCGATCGAAGAGACCAGCCGTTTGTCCAGATTAACTGTGGCGCTACACCGGAAGGTTTGCTGGAAAGCGAATTTTTCGGTTACCGGCGCGGGGCGTTCACCGGGGCCACGGCGGACAAAGCCGGCAAATTTGAAATCGCCATGGGCGGTACAATTTTTCTAGATGAGATTGGCGACATGAGCGCGGATCTGCAGGTGAAAGTATTGCGCGTCCTTGAAGAAGGAGAATTTGAGCGTGTCGGAGGCAACGAGACTATTAAAACCGACGCCAGGATTATTGCCGCAACACACAGAGACCTGGAAGAAGAAGTTCAAAAAGGAAATTTTCGCGAAGATCTGTTTTACCGATTATATGTGATACCGATACTGCTGCCCACCCTAAAAGAACGAAAATCTGATATCCCCTATCTTGTTTCTTATTTCATCGAACAGTTTGCTGATAAAAAGGATGCGTCCCCGGCGAAGTTTTCCGACGGCGCCATGAAGATCCTGGTGAATTATTCCTGGCCGGGTAACGTGAGAGAATTGAAGAACCTGATCGAAAGACTGGTGGTTTTGCATGAAGGCGAGCAAATTTTGCCCGAAGACCTGCCGGGAAAAATTCGGGTCGAGGGCAGTGGGACCGTGCAGCGCAAGGATTCGAGGGGTGAAGGCATATCCTTTAATACAGCTGTCAGTGAGTTTGAGAAGGCCCTTATTATCAGTGCTCTGGATAAAACCAACTGGGTTAAAAACCAGGCCGCCCAGCTTCTTAAAATTAAACGAACCACCCTGGTTGAAAAAATAAAAAGATATAATTTGGAAAAAGACCCTGAGTCAAACAGTCACTAATCGGGGTTGGAAAAAAGTGAGCACAGGTGGAGGGAAACATGGACGACTTTGAAATCTTATTTGTAGATGACGACAAGACAATCCTTAATATGGTCGAAGAGTATCTTGCCGCTTTTGATTACAGGGTCAGCATTGTCGACAGCGGCCTTAAAGCGCTTGAGCTTATCAAGGATAAAGATTTTGATGTTGTCTTTACCGACTTTAAGATGCCCGATATCGACGGGCTCGAACTTCTTGCCATGATCAAAGAGTATCGTCCGGCAACTGAAGTGATTATTGTCACCGGCCACGGGTCGATGGAATCTGCCATTCAGGCGATGAAATTCGGAAGTTACGATTACATCCAGAAGCCGTTTAAGCTCGATGTGTTAAGAATCGTGATCGATAAACTATATGAGGGAAAAAGGCTTAAGCGGGAAAATATTGTCCTGCGCAACCGAGTAAAAGAAAGGCATAAATACGACCAGCTGGTTGGGATCAGCCTCAAGATGCAGGAAATCTATGAACAAATTGACCACATGCAAAATGGCAGCCCCAATGTTCTATTACAGGGAGAAAGCGGAACCGGCAAAGAACTAACGGCTCACGTAATCCATCGAAACAGCGATCGGAGCCATCACTCGTTTATTCCTGTGAACTGTAATAGTTTCGGCAAAGGGATGGCTGGTGATCAGATGTATGCACGTGCCCTTGAGCTGTTTCGGTCCGCCGAAGCCGGCACCATCTTTTTTGACGAAATAACCAAAATTGGGCCGGCTGATCAGGCGGAGGTCATTCGGGCATATGTGGACAACAATTCCAATCCCGGCGCAGATGACGGCAATCCGGGATCAGGTGTCAGGTTGCTGGCTGCCACTAACAAAAGTCTGGAAGAATTAGCCCAGAGGGGGAATCTTAACCAGGAATTAATGAGTTGTATCAGTGATGTTAAGATCCACATGCCTCCGCTCAGAGAGCGCCGGGAAGATATAAGCCTTCTTATAAACCATTTTCTGAATCAATTTAATGCCAAACGTGACAGTAAGGTTTTGAACGTCTCGCCTGACGCTCTGGACGTTTTGTTGCGGTACAATTGGCCGGGCAATGTAATTCAGCTGGAAAACGTCATCGAAAGGGCATTTGCGCTGAGAGTGGATTTGACCATCTCCGTGGATGATTTGCCCTCAGAGATTAAAACATTTGGAGAGATATCGAAGTTAAGCTAACCCTTGATTGGGAATTTACGAATTTAAGTATTGATGCAAGATAAGTTTTGGATTTGTTCAAATCTTGGTTTCGGGTGTCAGGTTTCAGGAACAACTGTTAAGCGACACCTTTGTGATCTGAAACCGTTGTGTTTCTCAAAATCTTTCCTTATATCTGATCACCTCCTGACACCCGAAACCTGACACCTGAAACCTCAAAGAGAATTTCAAGGTCCTATTGGTCTGCATTTAACCAACCTGCTGTGAAGTAAAGCACCCATAAGGCTTGAATGCTATTCTTCGGCTACAAAATGTACCCGCCTGTTCTTCTGCCGACCCTTTTCCGTTTTGCTGGTGTCAATGGGATGCTCATTGCCGTAGCTGACGGCGATTAAACGGGGGGATTCAATACCTTGCCGGATGAGAAAGGATTTCACGGCGCCTGCCCGCAGATCTCCAAGAGCAAAATTATGCTCCTTTGACCCACGTTCATCCGTGTGACCTTCAATCAGCACGGTCAGGTCTGGGTTTTTCATAAGCCATGTGGCTTTGCGTTTTAAAATTTCCTGCGCTTCGGGAGTCAGGCTGTAACGGCTTTTTTTGAAATAGACGTCTTCATACATGAATTTGATTTTTTCCGCCCTCCGGTTACGCTCGGCGGCCTCGCGTTCCAGACGTTCCTGCTCCAGCTCTTCTTGGGTTTTTTCCGCTGTCATTTCCCGCTCTTGCTCCTGGGCAACCGGCGCTGCGGTCTGGACTTGATTTTTCGAGCAAGACGGTATGGTTAACAAACCCGCAATTATAGCCATTAAAATGAGACCGTAGGGCCAACTGATTTTCATTTTTCCCTCCTTGATAAGGTAGCAAGGTTTTGCTCTAGTGTTCATATAATGTATTTCTAAATTATAATATATTATGCCGTTAAAGTAAATTCGCATCTTAGGCCTTTACCGTGGTTCTGGGTCAGGAAGAGGAGGTTATCCTCTGAATATTCAAAACCCTGAACGCTGAACCCCGGAACCCCTGAACCTCAAAAGAGGCTTGACACACAATTTTTTTTTGATATAGTTCTTGCTATGAACAATCTGAGAGATAATCATAACGGCGAGGTAACCGAGTATCAATTAGATAAATTTCAAGGGCTTATCACGAGACTGTTTCAATGCTGCCAGGAACGCATGCAATATCAATGTGATCGGTTTCAACTTCCGGATGCGGAGTTCAGATGCCTGGGACTGTTTGGAGAAGAGCGCTACCTTACCGCCAAAAGCATCGCCCACAGAATGAATGTGGTCAAGAGCCGGGTATCCAAAATTATTGATGGTCTAATTAAGAAAAACTTGATTCAGCGGATTAAAGACCCCGAAGATTCCAGGGTTCAGCTGCTCAGCCTGACAGCGGAAGGGCAGAAAAAGATAAATGAAATCAATGGTTTTTTGGAAGAAGTCTATGCTGAGGTCCTGTCCCGGATGGAACCGGATCAGCGTCAGGCAATGCTTACCAATCTGGATATTCTTAAAGCCTCGATGGAGGCTGTCAAAGAAATGATGGTGTGATTGCCGCCTGTGGTTGGCGCCGGATTTTTGGTTATTGGATTTGATTGTCACCAGCCGGAAATTTTTTATCTATAAGTTCATACCATATACTATTTAAGAGTATAATTCAATATAACTAATTAATATAATACTAAAATTACGGTTAACACTAAAACACAAAGGAGGGCGCTATGGATATGCAAAATTTAGAAACCCAGTTTGAGGAATTAAAATCTCAGGTAGACGCCTTGAGCAAGAAGAGCGTCGAAAACAAATTGTCGATGGTGGTATTCAGCGGTGACTTGGACAAAGCCCTGGCGGCATTCATCATCGCCACCGGAGCAGTTGCCATGGGTATGGAGGCGGTGATGTTTTTTACCTTCTGGGGGACCCCGGTATTAAGGGACAAGCAAAAAAGGGTTGGTGGTAAAGATGTGATGGGCAAGATGTTCGGTGCTATGTTGCCCAGCGGCACCGGGGATGTGAAACTTTCCAATATGAATATGGGCGGCATGGGAACCGCCATGATGAAATCCTTGATGAAAAAGAAAAACGTGGCTTCCCTGGAAGAGATGCTGGCCCTGGCCGAAGAACTCGAAGTGCGTATTTATGTATGTGAGATGTCCATGGATCTGATGGGCTTTAAGCGCGAGGAATTTGTAGATTATAAACATATGGGGTTTGCCGGTG